>JAABUM010001237.1_pt1 | contig 39121 bp, 77 predicted proteins | sample 5559161 | NCBI WGS metagenome assembly JAABUM01 (sample SAMN10711868, study PRJNA513369) | rock metagenome | isolation source: Antarctica rocks | place: Antarctica: Victoria Land, Siegfried Peak nord
AGCCACTCGCCCCCCCTCCCTGGCCTCCACGCCCCATATACCTCGCGCACTTCCTACACCCTCCTGGGGGCTCACTACATCCCAGCGTTCCCGAATCAGCCCCTTGTTCCTCGAAAGATCTTTTCTCCGAGACGCCGAGACAGTGCCTCGAGCACTGCGAGAAGGTGCTGCAGAACCCGCTGCTGCAGTTGCACGCCTCAAACATAACAGTTCCGAATTTACTGCTCGTTGCAGAGCATGCACCACTGACAGGTGGCGAACAGCGCTACCACAGTCGAGCAAACATGGCGGAGTCGCATCCGCTCGAGAGCTCAGTGGGCGAATCCGACCTGCGGCAGCGTGACTCGTTCACTCAGATGCACGAGAGCGTGCAACAGCTGCTGACTGATATTGCGGACTTCGGCACAGCATTGGCGCACAAAAACCCAGCGGAGCTTGGCGAGGATGCTGGGACCTTCGAGGGCCTCGGCGAAATAGACCAAGCTCTCGGTGCTTACTTCCACAGCAGCTACGAGCTCAAGCAGAGGCTTCGAACTCAAAGCTTCTCGGTCGCGCTGCTTGCGCTGGCCAAGAGCGGTGCGTCTCAAGCTTAGATCTATCCAGGCTTGGGGACACGTCCTTTTGCTTGGCAGCACTGCACGTCCTGGCCGCTTGTCAACATCGGTCGTATATGCACGAGATACGTGCAGATGCAGAGCATGCTGTCCTGACGTTCCCTGCCGGAGCATGTCAATAACCCAGGTTCTTCTTGGCGTGCACAGGCAAATCCACCTTCATCAACGCCCTCACCTCGTCACCGGTGCTCCCCACCAACAAGTGAGCTTGACTTCCTGTTTCCGGACTGCTTGACATGGTTGCCAGGATGTATAACCAAAAGTGTGCTTAGTCAGCGCCAACACAATGCATGTGCTTATGCAGCATCCCGGAGACGGCGCGCATCTGCCGCATCACGCACACGGCGCTACAGGACGGCGAGGAGCCGGTGCTGTACGACAGCAGCAAGGGCACGCCCGCTGAGGCCGTCGTCGGCGAGCAGGCCATACGTCGCCATCTGAGCACGCTGAACCGCGAGGTGTGCAAAACTTCATGCTGCTGCTGATGCTGATGTGAGGTCATCGATGTCATGCCTACCGAGCTGCAAGGAGTTCAAATTTCATGTTGCACACAGGGCGGTATGTGCCGCTGGCAGCAGAGACCGTTGACGACAAGGCTCCTGATGAGACAGCATCATGTGCAGGTGCGCACGCGCGAGCACCAGCTCAGCGATGAGGTGCTGCTGGACATCCAGCTGCCCATCGCCGCGCTCGCCGGGCACGCCGGCGATGCGCACGGGGACGTTGCCTTCCAGCTGCTCGACACGCCCGGCCCGAACGAATCAGGTGCAGTCCCTCGTGGGACTCCAGGCTTGTCACCTGCGTATCCACCCTGCCGTGGCTGCGCATCACGCTCTTCGGCCAAAGCAGAGTGGCACGTCCTGCAATTTCCAAGTGGGGGGTCCTGCTGACCACAGCAATCCATCATCACAGGCCATCTCCACGCTTCCTTTTTCATTTCAGCCCTGCCAACCTTCTCACCTCCCAATCGTGCAGGCGAGGAGGCGCTGCGCTACCAGGTGGAGCGGCTGCTGGACGGAGTGGACGCCATCCTCTACCTCCTAGTGCGCAGCTGGGTTTTGATCAGCGTCCTTGACGCCAAGCCAAATTCCGTGCCCAAACTCCAATGCGCCAAGCAACCGCACCTATTGCGCCTCCTTGTAGACACAGGCCAAACCGCCTTGACTCGTGATCTGTTCAGAATTGATTTTGACGCCAGTGCGTGATCGTGCAGGACTACACCAAGCTGCGCACAGCGGAGGAGCAGTCCATCTTCTCCCGCCTGAAGGAGATCAACCCGCAGCTCATCAAGCGGCTGAGCCGCCGGTGCGCCGCCCTGCCTCCCTGCTGTTTGATCGACCTCGGTCCACGAGCTGTAGGGCAATCACCGCAAATCGGCGCCCGCTTCCGCTCTCGGTGTCTCAGACTCATTTGCGTCTGCAACGAGTTTAGACCATCCGCATGCGTAGAAACCCAGCAATCTGCTGCTTGGCGCACCCTTGGCTGAAACATGTTGCCACACATTGCTCCCGCAGGCTGTTCTTCGTCGTCAACAAGATGGACACGATCCGCGTGTCGGAGGGCCTGGACGAGGACGCGACCCGCGAGTACGTTGCCGACCTGGTCACGACCCAGCTCGCCGACGAGGGCTTTCAGCTGCGCCCCGAGCAGGTACGATTCACTGTGTGATGTCTGAAACACTGCAACTCCGGGCAGCATGTGTCGACGGCAGCGTCGGCAATGCTGCAAGGATGTTTATACTTGGAAACGACATTGTCGGACCGAACATGAGATTCTACAACGTAAGCCTAACCCACGTGTTCTGTCTGAAACCTCCCTTGTCGTGGCCGCAGGTGCTGCTGGTGTCGGCGCAAGAGGCGCTGCTGTCGCGGCTGGTGCTGCGGCGGCAGCCGGCGCCGGCGCCCGATGTGGTGCGCCGCTTCAAGGAGCGCGCCTTTGGCAGCAGCCGCGTGGTGCAGCGGCGCACCTACTCCCAGGCCGAGCTGGACACTGCTGCCCAGGACATGTGCGAGGACAGCGGTGAGTCTTTGTGACTCCAGGGGTGTTTCAGTGTGCAAAGACTTGATCACGCCTATCTGTGCAGCCCGGGTATTTTTTGCCGACAGCAAACGTCCCTAGCTCTTCCAGCGCTGGCCAGTGTTGCGCTCATTAAGCCTGCAGTGCATTGCTGGATGTGCAGTCTTGCATTTCATGCTGCGTGCAAGCGAACGACCTGTTCAACTGACGATGCTCGCTCGCTTGTGGTTGCAGGCATGCAGGAGGTGGAGCAGTGCGTGTTCGGCTTCCTCTACTCCCACGCAGGTCTGCAAGCACCTGTTGATTGTCGAGCATGTCACTATGCCTAAGGGCGGGCACCGTGAATAGCATTATGTGGCGCTTCTCTCGTTGAACTAGTCACTTTGCTCGCCATAGGCGCGCTGAAGCTGATGGCCGTTGTCGATGACGTCGGCCGCATGCTGAATCAGGTGCGCGCTGACATGGTACACGATGCATGTATTGTTGCTGGCCTCATGTACCTGGATGCCTTGGCAGGCGCAAGCTTACGTTTCGTTGCCAGAACGGTGTTGCAGCATCTGATGTCATGCAATTTCCGGACTGTATTGTCACAAGTTTGCGCCTGCCTGACTGCACCACCGCATTCCTGCCTTCAAATGCCCATTGCATCGGTTGCAATACTGACCGTGGCAGCACTGCTGACTGTGACACTGCCGCGGTGCTAGATGGCCAACTCGGCGGCGGTGAGCGAGGGCGCGCTGATGAAGGATATGGCGCAGCTGCGCGGTGAGGCGGAGGCGCTGCAGAAGACGCTGGAGGAGACGCTATCGCGCTTTGACGAGGTGCAAGCGCAGACTGCGACGCTGGAGGGCGAGGTCGTGGACGAGGTGTGTATTTAAACCCTCCCATGTCTGCCAAGGCCGCTGGCACACTTCTTGGGGCTTGTGGATGCAGCTCGGCTCCGTGATAACATTTGCATTCTGCCAACCAGCATGCTGTCGCTTGTTGGGAGATGTCAGAACAGGTGCACAGTGCTCATCGTGAGGTGCTCTGGGCGTTGCCGCAGGTGCGCACGCGGCTGGGGTTTCTGAGGGAGCGCCTCGTTGAGCACGTGGTAACGGTGCTGGACGACGCGGCGGCCGCCGAAGACCGCGCCCCGCCCATCGGCCGCTGGCGCGCCGTCTTTGACAAGGTGCCCCAAGGGTTCAGGACTGTGCGCGCAGCGCACTTTGTCTCTGCCGCCATGCACTGAATTTGGCGCCAGACCATGCCACAGCTGACCATGCCACAGCAGCGCGTTGCACCTACTGGATTCATGGAGCCTTGCCCGCCAAGGAGGGAGGCGCCGCAAGCAGACAGCCGCCGCCAGGTCTTACCAACCCTCTACTGACCACTGCCTCTTGTCGTGCAATTCCAGTGGAGCTTCCGAATGATAGACAGTTGAAATCTGCTGATGGCACAGGCGCGGGCGTTCCTGGGCAATCGCGCGGCCGGCGCCGATCGGGCGGAGCTGCAGCGCACGCTGCAAGAGCTGCACGCCGATATTTTCTCCCAGATCGACCAAGAGGTGGGACTGCATGGCTACATCTATCGACTGGGAATTCAGCTGCCAGCCGCTGCACATCGACTGAATTCCCAGTTGACGCAGGATCACGGACGTTTGAAGAACACACACACATTGTGTAATGGCGCAGGTGCGCGGCTTCTGGCACCAGCTGGAGACGGCGACCAACGAGCGCCAGCGGGCGCTGCTGCGGCGGCTCAACGGTCACCTGGAGGGGCTTTCGAGGGCAATTGAGGTGCTGCTGCGCTCCCTCACTTCCATCGCCCGTCCGCGGACGGCTAGCACACGCCCTCTGTCAGTTGGTCTCGCAGCAGCGGTACCTCGCGTTCCAAGACAGCAGCAGCGGCAGCGGCAGTGGCAGCTCAATTGACCTTGCGATTTGATCAGCGCAGCTGCTGCACTCAGGCGGCATGCACTTACAAGTTTCGTGGATTGTCCCATCTGAGCTTGCTGGTCCATTTTCGGGTGCAGGCGGTGGTGTCGGAGCGGCTGTCGGTGCGCCTGGAGCCGGTGGACCTGCGGCTGCAGCCGCCGACGGCGCAGGAGTTCCACGACTCCCTGCAGCGCCTGTTCGCGGCGGGTGCGCCCACTGCTCGGGCTACGGAAAATTGAAGTGCAGCGGAAGGTTGAATATGTCGGAATACAGCGCACTGCTTTTGATCAAACAATCCGGCGCGTTCTCGAGCGTCACTGGATTGCATGTGGCCACGTCAATGGATGACGTGGTAGTGGATATATGCTGCAGGCATTACGCAGAAGGAGGTGGTCAAGGAGCGCTCGCGTGAGGTGGAGTGCACACAGTGGCAAAGGCGCTACAGGAATGGTGAGTAGTTGTCAAACGGCGGCAGCGTGTGCAGACTGTTTGCAGTGCTCTTGCCGATGCAGAGCATAGGCGAGTATTCCAGGTGCTGACGGTTGACCATGTGTGTGCGCAGGGCTGTGCCGCACGGGTAAGCACCTCTCCCTGCAGGCATTCATAGAACAGATATTTGCAGTGCAGCATGTGTGGTGAACCGTCAGTGACAGACAAAGGCCTGTGTACGACCTTGTTTCGGACTCCGTGCAGGTGAGTACTACGTCGGCATTCCGTCCAGCAGGTGAGACTCCCAGAGTATGTGGGATCACTATAGCGCAGCAGCTTCCAATCCTACCTTGCCCAGCCCTAAACAGCACGTCCTCACACTGCCGTGCTTTTCCGTCTGCAGGACTGTGCAGGAACAGTACTCTGTCACCGAGTTCGAGATCCAGACAGACAAGGTGCTCTCCCCCATCTGATTGCAGCAACGTGGCAGCCCCTGCCTGTCCATGCGTCAAATCAGCAGCCATTTCAAGCGCAGGACTGCTGTCAGCTGCCCGAACCCCATTTGCAGGCACAGAACATGACGCAGCCGCCGCCTAGTCGGGCTGTGTGGACTGCAGTGCGACTGCTCGGGCTCTTGGTCCACCTGTTCGCAACACGCTAAACCCTGAGGAACCTGCTGCAGATCAAGGAGTACTTCTGCGACCTGATCGGCAACACCATCGAGGCGAGCGTGCGCAGCGTGCGCGCCTATGTCAAGCAGTACCTGGTGCGCTTTTGACTCCTGCCTTCCCGTGGCACCATTTCACCGGCTGGCCTCCTTCCTGCTTGTTCTTCACACGAATTACACCTCGCTTTGTCTCATTGGTGCCTCATCCGAGTCCGATGATCAAAGAGGCCTTCGTGTGCCCTCTCCCAACCCTGCTGTGCCGCTGCTCCTCATCACTTTCGGCATTCCCCACCTTGGGTGACGCTCAACCTTTAGAAACCTTGCTGCAGGCGGCCACCATCGAGACGGCGCGCGGAAGCATCACCACCTACGCGGAGCGATTTACCTCCTGTATGCTCACCGCCCTCGCCACCAGCGAGCAGGGTGCGCTTATAGGGCATCAGCTCTTTGGTGCCTGCCTGCCTGCACATTTTGGAAGTGACATCCTGCGCTGGAGTACCTGCATGTTGTGGCCCTTACTCAGCGTCCGAAATCTGCTCTCGGGAACCTGCAAATCAAGTCGTGTCATCGTCTGCTGCCTGCCGCCTGCACAGCCTGCTGCATCCCCAACAGCGTGCTTGTCATTCATGTGCCAACTGTCTGTCCTGCGCAGGTGAGAAGGCGCGGCTGTCAGCGCTGGAGCACGTGCGTGGCCACAAGGCGTCGCTGGAGAAGCTGTTGGCGCAAACCTCCGAGCTGCAGGCCCAGGTGCAGCACCATGTTCTACACTGGTTTCATTCCCCTGCTTAGTTGTCTGTACCTCCTGTCTACAATGCACGAGCAATAAGGCTGCCGACGAGTGCTCTTCGTGGCGGTTGTGAACCTTGCCAGCGGTTGTTCATCTAGCAAAGATATGATGTGACGACAGCAATTGTTTTGACGACAGGCGGAGGCGCTGTTCCCGGCCGCCGCAGCCTCCATCAGCCGCGCACCGTCCCTGGAATTTAACGACGACGATGTCTTCTCGCTGCCCGCCGAGGAGGAGGCGGAAGAGGAGGAGGCGGTTGCCGCCGAGGCAGATGAGCAGCCGCTGCCCGACGCGCCGGCGCACGCCGTTCCCGCCCCTTCCCTCGTGGCCTCCGATGTCGGCAACTCCGCTGCTCCGAGCCAGCTGGAGAAGCGGATCGCGGACCTCGACAAGCTGCTGGCGCAGCCGTCGCGCCCCGAGCCCGAGCATGTGGCGGCGGCCATTGCCGCCGTCGCGGCCGCAAGAAGCGCCTATGCCGGCATGGAGGATGCGTCAGCGGATGCGGGCGCGGCGTCTGGCGCCCGCGCCTCTGGCGCCGCGCTCTTCAATGCGGACGGCCCCGTCTGCCTTCTGTGCGGCCAGGGCGGCCATTGGACCTGCGATTGCCCCAACAGGGACGCCGATGCTGCTGACGCCGAAGGCGACAGCAGCGGTGTCGGCATGAAAAGCGCCGGCTCCGCGGCGGACGCCGCAACCAGCCTAGCGGCCGCCAGCAGCCCCCGCACCAACGAGGCTGCCGACGAGGAGGCGCTGTACGACGCAGCCAGCAGCGTTGGCGGCAGCTTCTACTTTGAGGCGGCCGCGGCGCCGCCTGAGTCCGCGGCTACGGAAGACGCGGCGCCGGGCCAGGCGGCGGAGGCGGCGACTGCTGCGGTGGACGCGGCGGAGGCGACGACTGCTGCGGTGGACGCGGCGGCTGCCGCCGACAAGCACCTTGACGTGGAGGTGCAGAGCGGCTCCGACTCCGACAGCGAAGGCACAGTGGACATCGAGACGATTTCCGCAACGCTGGCTGCCGCCCCGGCCGCCGCCCCGCCTGCCGAGTTCCCCGCCGCAGGCCACAACGGCGATGCCTTTTCCGGCGCGAGCCTGAACGGCAGCGCGATGTCGACCTTCGTAGGCGGCAGCGCCGCCACCTCGCACCAGCTGGCTGTCGCGGCGCCGGTGCCTGCGCACACTGCCGCTGACTTCCAGGCGCAGCCATCGGAGGCCAGCCAGGGCGCAGCCAGCGGCGTGAGCAGCAGCGGTGGCAACGGCCGCGACGGCGGCGCCACCAATGGCGAACTGGCGACCATCCCGCTGGCCGGCGGCAGCACACCCGCTAGCCCGAGCGCCGCGTCTGAGGCCTCCTCCTCTGGCGGCGACGATTGGACGGTGGTGGACAAGGAGGAGGAACGATAGGTTTCGAGGAATTGGCGTGGCAGGGCGGGCGGCTTACATAGGGAAGCATGGCTGCAGCTGCCGTGCTGGCTGGCTGGTCAAGATATGCTCTGCCTGAATGTGCACGAGGTTTTGTCAAGGAGCTGCCATTCTGGGTTGTGCTGCGGCAACAGAACCTGCAGATGGCAGAGCACAGGCTTGCCTAGCACGAAGTTGTATCTTGTCCTGTTCCAGAAATATAATTCACTTTGTGGTCGTTTGGCATATCCTTATGCCACTGCTTGAAACCATGTGTAGATTGGAGGCCGCTGTGTTGTATCATGTCCGAGGACGCCGCCAATGGTATGGTATTGTGTTTGTATTGTCAATGTAAATGTGGCTGTAAGAGATGACGCTGAAAATAGGTTGCTTCGCGATTCATTTCTGACACCCAAAATACCCACAGATGTTTATGTGCATCTCGTTCCCTCCCTGCACAATGTCTGATGTCAGCGACAGCATTGCTCAAACCAACTGCAGCATCGGGTCAGTCCGCAGGCACCCTCGCCTGCCCCTCTCATGTGCAGGACCACCCCGGCGGCGCGACGCCAGCCATGCACTACAAGGCCTCATGGAGTCTTGGCGCCGGAGGTGGGCCGCGACAGACTGACCGGGCCTACATGGGTAATATGTATTTCCGTGTCTATCCTTTCCATTCATGAAACGGACGGCGCTGGAGGTGGGCCGCAACGGGCCGGCACAGGCCTACTGGGGCAGTATATGTTTCCGTTCCTTTCCGTTCCCTTCATGGATTCACGGCGCCGGAGGTGGGCCGTGACAGGCTGACCGGCCCATCCATGAGGTCGCCCAGCTCCGCCTCCAGCTTGTCGTGCAGCAGGTGGCCGTCCCGCCGGTACACCCAGTCGCCGCCCTCGTAATCGTACCGCACCGGGCCGCTGCGCGGCGACAGCACGGCGGGTCTCAGCACTGTTTTCCCCTGGCAGCGGACGATCCCTCTGGCTGTGGACTGGCAAGAGTCCATGCAGTTGGGTCCATGCAGTTGGGAGACGCTGCGGCATTGTGGCCGGGCCGCAGCGCAGTGCTCGCGCCGGCGCAGCATGTTGCATTCGCACGTGCTGCTTAGCTCCGACACAAGAAGCTCCTCAGCAGGATTTTCACGCACCTGACTGGTGACGACAGCCACAGCTGCTGGTTAGGACCCTGCTTGTTGATGACATAGGTCCCACTGTCGCCCAGCTTTAGTGTCAGCACTCCTTGCTGCACGAAACATAAAGTGTGATTTCATTAATTGCATCGCAATGGAACATGGAATATGCGCGCTGCAGATCTGGCAAAATGCGGAAGGTGGCAGCTGGATGCATGCTGTTGAGCCGTATGCGAGTGTGGCCGAGCCGCCAATGTACCCCATATTCGATGTCTGCCACGTCCAAGCCTCGTTCGTCGATGACGAACTGCACCACGACACAGTGTGGCAGTTTGTCCATCGGTCCTGATGCACAAACATCTGAGCCCGCATGCAATGCAGGGCAAGGCACCGCACCTCTATATCCTCTAGCATTGCATCCAGAGTCTGGTCGGCCACCCGCTGGAACTGCTCCTCACCCAATTGCGCTCTGCACCACGCCGCAGTGCCTCAGCCAGAGCGAGTTCCCCACCAGCATGCCAGCATCATGCGTGCAAAAATCAGCGTCATGCGCCATATCGCGCAATCAGTGAAACACCCGTCTGACGAACAGGATCGAGCACTGAAACGCTGCGTCGCTGCAGTAGATACGCATGGCGACGGCTGCTGCCGCTGCAGGGGTGCTGCGGCGCCGCAAACAGCGGTGCCACATCGCTGGGCTGCCTGTGTGTAGCAGGGCAGTCCGTCGAGAATGATGCAAGCAGCCGTTCCAGCTTGCGCACAGCTTCGCTGTTGATCTATCATCGACCGGCAAGCCCTCAAAGCGGTGCGTCCAGCCAACCGATGCATAATAGCTTTGGCACGTGCCGGATTTTGTCGGTGCAAGCGGAGTGCAAGCTAGCGGGGCCGGCGCGTTGCACAGAAAATAGCTTTGATGAACGTTGTGAGCAGATTGTGACCGCAGGGAATGCGTCTGTGGTTGTGCAACGCCATCATACCGGCAGAAGTGAACGCTCCCCACCATGCGCATGCCCCTGCGCCGAAACATACACTGGCAAAAACCAATGCAACGATCTTTCACACATAGGTGGAACTCAACTGCATATGAGAAAGCTGTTGATTGGCGGCGTTGAGGAGGCGTCACGAGGAGGCGACCGCGGCTATCTGAAGCATCTAGCCGACACGCATTGCAACGCCGGTCGACACCAGTAAACGCGGGTTCAAGCTCCACCGGTTCTGCTGATAATACCGACGCACATACACAGTACAGGTAGCGATTGTGTCCTTGCCTTTATAAAGGCAACACATCAATAGAGAGTTGATTGCCAGCCGCCTGCCGCCTGCCGCCAGGCGGCGTGCCGCCATGGGCAAGCGCAGCTCGGCCGGCAAGCCGCTCAGCGCCAGGAAGCCGGCGCAGGCGGCGCCGCCGCAGCGGCCCAGCGAATCGGACGAAGACGAGCCCAGCCTGCCGGATTTGCTCGGCGCGACGGCGCTGGACGCCGGAGACGACTCCGATTCCGCCTCGGAGGATGCCGCCGGCAGCGGCTCCGACTTCGACGGCAGCGACAGCCCGGCGGACGACGAGTTCCAGTCGGGCTCGGAGGACGAGTCTGAGGAGGACACGGACGACGAGCTGGATGCGGCTGTGCTGGAATACGCGGACGCCGCGGTGGCCGCCGCCGCGCAGCCGGCGGAAGACAGGCCGGACGGCGGGTGAGCCAGAGATGCTTGGTGCTTGAGCTCGTCGATAACAGCTGTGGCTCGTTGCAACTGCCACTGCTGAAAGCAATTTCGCGCGGACATGCAACTTTCCCGGCGGGAGGCTGCCTACGCCTGCGATGCGAAGCCCTCAAAGCAGCAGGATCTTTGCATGCTGAGACCAGGCTGTTCCCCTCTCGCAGAGCTGTGAACAGCGGGACAGAAGCTGGTGAGGCGGCGGCAGAGGGCGCAGCGGCAGCGGAGGCGCAGGACCCGCCGTGGGACGACCCAGCCAGCAGCTCCTCAGAGGACGAGGCGCGTCCAAACCGCAACACTGGTGCGCCCGCTCGCGCAGTCCATCCGAGTCCCGGCCCTGATCAAGGCGCAGATGCGATCCGCGACCAGCAAAAGATTGCACACCTGGGCTGCGGTCTCAATGCCACGCATGGGATCCGCAGCCAAATCAACGCGTATTCACTGTCCGGGCGGCAGCAGGGGATCAATCATTTGCTGTGTCTCACCCCTCTGTTATTGTCGGTTTTCTCCATTGTAACGGCTGGTTTTGCGCCGCAGTTGGGGAGGTACCGCTGGAGTGGTACAAGGACGAGGAGCACATAGGGTACGACAAGGACGGCGCGCGCATCATCAAAAAGGGCAAGCGCGACAAGCTGGACGCGCTGCTCGCCCGCAATGACGGCTCCCAGGTGGCCGCCAGCCTTGAAACTCTGTGTGTCATGCCAGGCAAATGCAGGGAGACCGCGGGTCTGCTGCTTGTCCGAAAGAGCGGGACTGGGGGGCTTTGAATGCCTCCAGAAGAGGACAGGCTCGCTGTTCGCCCGCTGTTGGCCCGCAGTGTCAAGGCAGAATGACCACAAGTGGAATCCGTCTAAGCCACTGCAGTGGCGCGCGGCGTCGACGAGCACAGCGATGAGGACGTGACGCCGACGGGGGAGGAGACGCATTGTTGAATACCTATACAATGTCAGACTCCTTTCCGTCAGACTCCGACGACTGAAGCCGTGTCTATGCGGCCTGCAGTGGCGCACGGTGTACGATGAGTACAATGACGAGGAGGTGACGCTGACGAAGGAGGAGATGCAGATGATCCAGCGCATCCGCGCTGGGCAGTTCCCCCATGTGGAGGTGCGCACACATTGCCTGCACCCCTGCCAAGTGCTCCTGCCGCTGCAACATCAGTAAAGCTTGAATTGCGTCTGCAACGGCTGCCAAGCGGGCCGGAGCGCGCCAAACCGGACGAACAGAAGCTCAAGAGGATCGTCAGCGGCGTGTCCGGTGGCCAGCCAGAGCCCAGTGGATATGCTCAGGCGGTGACAGCCTGGCAAGGCACAGGTGCTGCTGGTTGTCTTCATATAAATTTTACCAACATTGACCAGGACTTTCTTGGTCACTGCGGGAGCAGGTGGACCCGCACAAGTGGGAGGTGAACTGGCTCAAGCAAGCCCCAACCACAGAAGCAAACTAATCTGAAGAACAAGCTTGTCAATATTTCATGTCGCGTCCAACAGGTGGACCCGTATGAGGCGGAGGTGGACTGGTTCACGCGGGACCTGGAGCTGCACCCGCTGTCCAGCGCGCCCGAGCCCAAGCGCCGCTTCCAGCCCTCCAAGTGGGAGGAGAAGAAGTGCGCCTCAGTTCCCTGTCCAGGCCACTCCCTAAACTCCTGTTGGCAGATTTCGCTTCCATCGGTATCAGAAGCTCATGCCGATGCTGAGTTACTGACGACGGTCGGAACTTGCAGGCCATGATGGTCCGCAAGGCGCGACGACACAGCGGCGCAGGGATGGGCAGATGGCGAATACAGGAACCAGTGATGGGACCTTGCCTCACAGAGGAACTGTGCGTGCAGGATCGTGAAGCTGGTGCGGGCGCTGCGGAAGGGCTGGATCAAGCGGGACCGGGATGTAGCGGCCAGGGAGCCGGAGACGTACCTCATGTGGGAGGACGACCTGCACACCGAGGACAAGACCCTGGCTGGTGCGCCTGCGATATGTGTTGATTGCGGTTCTGCTTCATTATGTTCACATTTTGCGGCGACCATCATCCTCTGCCTGGGAATGCGGACGCAGGCTGGGTCTGGCTGTGTTCGCACAATCGCTTGGGGATCATCCACGTTGGGCGTGGGAATCGTGGTCCGATACGAGTATGCATAGCAGAGTGACTTTCGTCGTGCCAAGAAGAGCAAAGTCTGTTGTCCCCAGCAACCTGTGACTGGGTGGCGCCTGCTGTGCAGGTCTGACCTTCATTCCCGCGCCGAAGCTCGAGCTGCCGGGGCACGAGGCGTCGTACAACCCGCCGAAGGAGTACCTGCCCACCGAGGTGCGCTGCTGCGCTGCATGCATCCGACTTGCTGCCATTCCCGACAGAACATGGCTTGCGAGACCCAAAGCAGAGGAACCGACCCTGAGGATGCGGACCTGAGCAGCCCCTGGAGATCAAGCGATATGGGCGATGGTACACCAATGCACCTTGACACGTGATTTTTAAACGTGTCAATAGTTTTTTCAATGATGATAACAAGATTTTTTATAAATCATCCACCGTGCCCAGGGAGGAGCAGGCTGGGTACGAGCTGCTGTTCGAGGACAAGGCGCATGGAATACTCACACAGAGTGTCATGACGGATGTCATAATGGAAATGCAGGAGGAGAAGGCAGGATACGAGCTGCTGGACGAGGAGGAGCGGCCAGACTTTGTGCCGACGGCGTACGACTCGCTGCGCCTGGTGCCCTCCTACGGCGCCTTCATCAAGGACCGCTTCGAGCGGTGCGCACAAACTCAAAGTGCGGCTGAGCAGTGCTCCACACACCCAGAGCCCGCCGCTGCGCCACGTGCCCAGCATGCGGCGGACTGCAGTGGCCAAGAGTGGTGCATTGGCCGCATCGGCTCGCCTGCTGCGGCGTGCCGTCAGAGGATCCTGAGCCCCAGTGTTTTTGTATCTGGTCTGGTGCCTTGGCGTGCACGGCATTGCCTGGTGCAGTCGAGCAGCTGCCGATTGCGCTGGGCAAACAAAGTTTTCTGTGCATGAGGAGCGAGGCGAGGCGAGTGTGTGCCGCCGCGTGTGGGCAGGTGCCTGGACCTGTACCTGTGCCCGCGCACGCGGCAGAAGCGCGTGCACGTGGACGACCCCAAGTCGCTGCTGCCGGCGCTGCCCAAGCCGCGCGACCTGCAGCCCTTCCCCACACGCCTCGCCAAGCGCTTCACAGGCCACACCGCCCAGGTCAGTTTCTGTGTTAGGGACGTGAGCAATGCTGTGTCCGCACTAACCCTGCAGAAGGTCACTACTGCGACACGTCCAAACATGGTCGGGGCGCATTAGCATGGGAGGGGCAGTGCAGGTCCGCACCGCAGCAGCGCTGCCGCCGGGCGGTGCTTTCGCCCTTGTGCACGTCATGTTGTACAACCAACGCGGGTGTCGCATCAGTGACTGCCAACGTATTTCCTCTGAATCAGCTCAAAATTCCAAGCAACAAGCCCAAGCAGCAATCCCGCTGAATCGCTTATTCCTGATTCGCTGTTTCCGGCCGCAGGTCACGGCGGTGGCTGTGGACGCCAGCGGCCAGTGGCTGGCGTCGTCGTCGCGCGACGGCAGCGTCCGCGCCTGGGAGGTGGCCACCGGGCGCTGCGTGCACACCTGGCAGCTGGGCGCGCCGGCGCTGGCGGTGGCCTGGTGCCCCGACGCCACTGTTCGCATCGTGTCGGCCGTCACGCGCGACAAGGCCGTGCTGCTGCCGCTGGGTGAGGCTCTTCCCCATTAATACACACCTGCGCATGGCGGGGTACACTCTGCAACGAAGGTTTGGCGTCTGCTTGGGCGCGTACGTCATGCACCGGCGGCCGGCCAGGCGAAAGGTCGGTATACTGCGGCCCTCCGTGTGAGTTCAGTGTTGCTGCGCTGTTGATGGGGACCTTCGATAGATGTCTCGCCGAGTTCACGAGGTGCATCAGCAGCTCGCCTCCCCGAATCCATCCATGCCGCTGAGTGCATTGAGAGGCTTTCAGGCACAGCCATGCACAGCAAACTCTTCGTCGGCTGCTACCAAACATCAAAATAGACGAACAGACTTTGCGAAATCTGCGCAGAGACAGGCGAGGCGGAGCTGGACGCCGCCACCTCAGCGGCGCTGATGCTGCCGGGCAGCGCGGCCAAGGATGCGGGCGTCGGCGGCGTGAGCTGGGCGTCCCGTCCCGACGGCGGCCTGGACATTGGCCACAAGCAGCAGCTGGCATCGATCGCGTGGCATGCCCGCGGCGACTACTTTGCGACCGTCGCGCCCGCCGGCAACACGCAGGTGTGTTTAGCTTGACAGCCGCACGGGGTTTTGACAGTGAGATTTCTCAGTGGGGTTTCGCAGCCGCAATGTCTGTCCTTGGCAGCATTCCTGCTTCGATCCCCAATAATCCTGCAGTGCACTCTTGCAGTACTAGACCACTTTCTGCATGAGTGGGAGGGCAAGCCACCACAGACCATCTGCCAGCCGCACATGCCGCGGCGCGGCCGCCGCTCTGCCATAGGCCGCGCCTGCACCGATCTCTGCATCAGGGTTGCTTGGCCTACTGAAGGGAGGGCAGTTACTTGCAGCCCTGCCAGATCTTGCCGCCCGTAACAATTCATCGCTGCTGTGACCGCTGCACAGGCGGTGATGGTGCACCAGCTGTCGAAGAAGGCGACGCAGAACCCCTTCCGCAAGAACAAGGGCCGCGTCGTGCGCGTGCTCTTCCACCCCACCCAGGTGTTCCTTGCTCTCGAGTCACCAATGCCACATCACCTGCTCTGGCAATCATCCTCCAGTTGACACCTCGTTTTGACAGTCGTGCCTGGGCACATGGTCACCCTCATGCCCTTCGCGAGTTCCGCTCTGCGGCATGGTTGCTGACGTCATTCTCTGCCCGACGCAGCCGCTGTTCTTCGTGGCCAGCCAGAACCACGTGCGGGTGTACAACCTGGTGAAGCAGCAGCTGGTGCGCAAGCTGCTGGGCTCCGCCGGCCGCATAACCTGCCTCGCGCTGCACTCCAGCGGCGACCACGTGCTCGCGGGTGCGCCTCGCCCCTGTACCTCGCCGCCACTTTCCGTGTCTGCTGTCCCCCTCCCGAGACCTGACCTTCATCAGCGCCTGCCAGTTCAAATGCCAAAAGCACAAGCACCAGAGTGCTGTACAGTTGTTGGACATGCAGAAGGCCGGGGCCAAGCCTGGCCTCGGGACAGGGAGGCTTCCACTGGCAATGATGCATCCCGAGCGTTTCACTCGCAGGCGGGGAGGGCCGGCGGGTGGCGCAGTGCGACATGCGCTGAGAACCACAACACAATTGAGTCTGAAAAGGATACTAATTTGTTGCTTGCATTTTGCTTCCAGGTGGCGAGGACCGGCGGGTGGCGTGGTACGACATGGAGCTGTCCACCAAGCCCTACAAGGCACTTCGGTACCACACGGGCGCGGTGAGGGGCGCCGCTTTCCACCGCTCCTACCCGCTGTTCGCCTCCGCCTCAGACGACGGCAGCGTGCACGTCTTCCACGGCATGGTGTACCAGGTGTGGATCCCAGACAAAATTTACAGGTTCAACGGTTATCACCCACGATACGTGTGCCATCAGGGCGTCGCAGCTGTTGCTGCCACGCAGGACTTTGCTTAAGGCTTGCTGGAAGCAGTTGCAGCTGCATCGCAACTGCCCTGGCGTCTGGGTCTGGCAGGAGTACTGCGCCTCATGCCTGGAGCACATGCTGCCTGCCTGCAGTAGCAGTGACGATGTGCCGCTGCCTTGACTCCTGGCTGCTGGTTGGCACGTGTCACCAGGACGACCACTACACGTAGCTGAGCTACTGTGCTGCTCGCAGGACCTGATGACGAACCCGCTGATCGTGCCGGTGAAGATCCTGCGGGGCCACAGCGTCGTGAACTTTCAGGGGGTGCTGGATGTGGCGTTCCACCCCTCCCAGCCCTGGGTGTTCACCGCCGGCGCAGACACCACCATCTGCCTGTTCACGGACTAGGGCGCTTGGCAGTTGTCTGTTCATATCAATATCGTTTCCAACTCATTTGAAGTCAGGCGTGCTCAGCTTGGGGATCACAAGAGTTTCAGTTTCGGACTAACAAAGGGAGCCAGATTCTGAATACACCACGCTGAAAGGCCAAATATTCGGCAGCTCATGCTGTCCCCAAAGGCTTTCGCCAACCACTGTGTCACTTCAGAGCATCCAACACCGCGTGGATGTCGTACACAAACCAATCCGCCTCGGCTGCCACGTTTTCCCGGGCCACCGTACCGCCATACCTGCGGCCCCCGCCAGATAGCGTCATGTATATGCACTGTAGCAATCACCGACATGCTGTAGTGAAGTCCGTCAATGTCAGCCCCCAGGACGCAGAGTAGTCACCATGCTGCTATACGAGCATCTATATTCTCACCCAATGAACAGGTCTGCGCCGCCGGGCTGCCGCGATTCCAGGTCTGTCGCGCCGTCGCCGACCATCACCATGGACTTCAAGCCGTGCTTGGCCTGCAAGCCAGCAGGTGGGTCTTCACGGATTCGTGTAAAATTCGTGTGTTTTCGCAGCGTGTAGTCCCATGCACACAAAACGACATTTAAAAAGGCGGTACCATGTTGTGTGCGGGACATGGTATCTGCACGGTGTTTGTCCTGACACCTTTATATGCCGCACGGCAGCTGCCTTGCCGCCGCTTGCTGAGGTGAACTCCTCGGCATCGAAGCCCGCATAGCTGCCGTCATCCTGCATGCCAGACACGACTCAGCACAGGCACCACCTGCGGGCCTTGACAGGTCTCGTGCCACACTGCTGCGTTTCTGCTGTACTTGTTTTCACGTACCACTCGAATGCCATCACATGCATGGCGCTGTTCACATCATCTCCACATCATGCGCTGTCGAATGACAAGCCCAATGCAAGCAGCACCTTGTACAGGATGGTGTTGGCATACACGTGCTCAAGGGGGATTCCCAGCATGTCCGCGATGGGGTTGATGATTGGCCGGAAGCCGCCCGACACCAGGAACACCTGCTTCTGCAGCTCCTGCAGCCGCTGCACCAGCTCCGGGATGCCTGCAGGAAGCACCACCGAAAGTGACATCACATGTTGCTCATTATCTCTGCTGCCAGGTGTCGTCTGTCACGCCACTGCTAGGCACTTCAAGCGTAGGCTGCAAACAGTGTGCCAGACCTGAAACTTGCACTCCTTGAGTGCTGCCTTGTGCGCTTACCAGACATGAGAGCGGGAGCCACGCTGCCAGCTGTCATGGAACTTGCCTCTGCTCAGTCGCGGCGGATGGTCTGCCAGGAAGGCTTCCACGGTTTCCCGCGACACATTCATGAGCTCCAGCCGCGCCTGCAGCGCCTCCTGAAAGCTCATGGAGCCACCCATGGCGCTGCGGCAGCAACGGGAGTATTCAGAAACTCAGAAATTGAGATCCTCAACAAGGCTCAGTGTGCTAGCATCGATGCAGGCGAGGCGGCCGGACAGTGCCGCACGCGGCATGCAGCAAGTCATCAGGGACACGCCAGAGCATTGACACTGCCCAGGGGTGTGGATGGCGCTGAGCTCAAGGGAGCACCTCTTCGTCAGGGCTGCCACCGCCTCGCCCGCCCCGATGTATGCTGCAAGCTCGTCGATCGATTCGTCCTCGCACCTGCGTGTGGCCACATCGCACGAGTGTGGCGCTGCAGGTTGCGTATATTCAACATCTGTGGCAGTTTACAAATTTCCACGATCAGCTGCGGCACGTCATGCATGCACGGCAGGGCTGTGACCCAAGGACGGTGACTCACAGCGTGCTGTCGACATCAAAGGCGACGGCCTGCATGAAGAAACACCGTATGAGATAATCCGGAAAGTTGGCAGGCACTTTTTAGACGAGAAGCCATCTTATGGATTGCATCGCACCTCGGCGCCTCTGAGCGTGCGCAGCACAGCTTCGGAGGGCTCCAGACGGGCGCCTGCGCATCGCCACCAGAGTGCGTAGATTTGCCTCGAATAATCCGAATCATCAAGACTGAAAGGTCATGCAGACATCTGCCACACAGGTACCTGCCAACGTCGCCGGTTGCACTGCCGCAGCCGTCACACGCTGCTGCATGCTGCGAGGCGGCATGTGCTTGGTGGCAGTCGGGCTATGACACCTCAGCGGGCGAGCATGCAATGCAGACGAGCCGAGTGGAGCGCCAGCAAACGGCATGGCCGCTGACGTACAATCTGCCAGCTGGGTTCAGCGCAGCAAAGTTTGGTTCAAAAAAATGGTGTGCGTTGGAACCTGCAAGACAAGTGAGGACTGAGGTTTATAGGAAGTCGTCAACTGCTGCGAATGTTCGAACTTCTGCTGCAAAACAACTTGTGCAATGCATGACTGAAAATGGAGCTGTGTTCACCATCCATTTGCAGGAGACGCCCCAGATTGTAGCTGGTTGCGGCACTTCACAGCAGCATAATTGATTGCAATTGCGTCACACCTCAGGGGCATTGACCGCCTGAGACGCGAGCTGAGAGAGCAGATTCAGCCATCACCAGATCAGCTTTTGACGACTTGTGGCATCCTGCACCGGCGATCGCCTGTTGGCACCATCCGCAGAGTGGCTGTGGCACTTGAACATGGGTAGCCAGGCTCCCTGCCACGCCTCCACGCCTCCTGTCGCGGGCGGCAGGCACGAGCGCAGACGCCACTGCGCCGCGCCGGTCGCGCTTCAGCAGCCCAGGAACCAGGTGTGGTCTGCCGACGATCCAAAAAATCTGATCCGGACATCCACAAATGAGCAGCTTCTAAGGTACTCCGTGATCGTCATCACATTCATGCCATCACCATTGCTCGCCGCAGGCGCCAGCACAGCGCAGCATCCGGCAGGAGGCCACGCGATACACCATGGCGCGCTCGGTTCCAGCGGCAGCCGCCGCGCGCGGCCGTGCGGTCCCGCGCGCCGTCGTGTCGCCGGCGGAGCAGGCGACGGAGACGGCTTTGGCGTTCGAGCCAGGTGGGGCATGGTGACCAGCTGCGGCAGCCACAGATGCAAGCCATGTCGTTCTGTACAGATGGATCTGCCAAACGCAGCCGCAAGCTCCGATCGATGTGCATGCATGGCTGTAATCGGATTTTTGGCTTGAGGTTTCCACATGCGCATGCGCCCAGGCCAGGCGGAGCCGCTGGGTGCGTCCGACGCCGGCGCCGGCGTCAACTTTGCGGTGTCCGCGCCCGCGGCCTCGACGGCGCAGCTGTGCCTGTTCGACGAGGCGGGCGAGCCCCTGGGCGAAGTGCCGATGCACAAGCAGGAGGGCGTGTGGACGGCGCTCGTGAAGGACCTGCCCAAAAAGGGCGTCCAGTACGCTTACCGCGTGGACGGCCCCGGCGGCTGGGAAACCGGCTACAGGTGACCACCTTCCTTTGCGTCCTTTTCACACGGGCTGCAGCTGTCCCGCATCTCGTCCGAGGCTTCGAAGGTCAAGACACACGCAGAGCAGATAGCCGGGTGCTGCCATCCACGGCAGCCAAGCACCTGTCACAATCTACGAGATGACATGGGACCAAGCGCCGGCGCATTGACGGCGGGCCTGCATCACCGCAGGTGGAGCCCAGACAGGCTGCTGCTGGACCCCTACGCAAAGCATGTCTCCAGCCGGAAGCGGTGGGCCACCCGTGATGACGCAGAGGAGTACAAGCCTGAGGTGAGGCAACAAAGTTGATGTGGCACTGGCATGTGGGTGGATCGACAGGTTCCTCTGAGAGGACAATAGAGTACAGCTCAGACATACCTGCCGGGGTGTGTCTCAAGTTGAGCGGACATCCGCGGCGGCGAAGGCATGGCAGACAACGATGTCCAGGCATGCTGCTGTTCTCTATGCTATTGACCAACGTCTGGCCAAATCATGTGTTTGTGCTGCGCAGCTCGGCAGCCAGTTCTACGGCACATATGACTTCAAGTCCGAGCCCTTCGACTGGGGCAAGGACTACCAGCGGCCGCAGGTGCGCAGCTTTGCATCACCAAATGCTATGCAGCACAGCTTTGCTCTCCGGTGCGCTGCATCTGAGAATCGCAGCCGAGTCTCATGCGGCGGTCCGGCCTGCCAAGCCGCAGAGCAAGGGCGATGTGACTGCGAAAAAGCCAACATGACAAGCATGCGAGGGGGCGCGGGGAAGCTCATCGTTTACGAGGTGCCGTGCTTACTCCTGAGCCGCAGCGGCGACGGCGAAGATGCCCCTTTTCAACTCGGAATTGGTATCATGCAGGTGGGCGCGGGGGAGCTGATCGTGTACGAGGTGCCGCTGCGTACATTCACGGCGCACCCCAACAGCGCCGTTGGCGAGGGCAAGCAGGGCACCTTCCTGGGCTTCCTGGAGAAGGTGCGGCGCATATGATTGGGTAACATCGTTGGGTAACATCGTCCTGGGGCAGGCGTTTGCAAAGCTATGTCAGTTGGGCAGTGCCACATCCGCCAGTGAACCTGCTCCCAGCTGCTCCGACATTCGAAATTAGCTCAGCATGCGGCGCCTGCCCTTCCTCGTTCGTGAAGTTGGAGACAATGACACCCGCTTGCTCACATAAACACCTTCCGTTTCAACGCTGCTTGGACTATGCGCAGATCCCGCACCTGGTGGAGCTGGGCGTGACTGCTGTGGAGATTCTGCCCGTCTTTGAGTACGACGAGCTCGAGTTCCAGCGCTCGCCCAACCCCCGGGTGAGTGGACCTGCAGCCTCGGCAGCAGCCACTTGCCAGCGGTTGTTTGCCAGCAGTTGCTGAAGGGCCTGCGCTTGCGCCGTGGGAAGGGTGCGTTGCAGAGATCGTGTCACGTGCAGATGAATGGACGGGCGCCTTGTGTCAGGCATGCACGTCAAAGCCGCGCCGCTACAGGACGAAATTGTCATTTTTAGGATTCGCAAAACGCTGCAATCCTCGAGATCGAACCATTATGCATCTGAACCGGAGCCGCAGGATCACATGGTGAACGTGTGGGGCTATTCGCACATCAACTTCTTCGCGCCGATGGCGCGCTTCGCGGCGGACGGCGGCGGCACCTTTGCCGCCGGCCGCGAGTTCAAGCAGCTGGTGCAGGCCCTGCATGCCGCGGGCATCCAGGTCAATCTCGACGTCGTGTACAACCACACAAACGAGGGTGCGGTTGTGGTGGTGCTCGACTGCTGGCCGCCCCGCCGCCTGCCTGTGCATCCTGGCCAGGCATTGACATTGAGCATGAATGTGCATGAAGTCGTGCTTCTGGGCTGCTTGCATGGCTGGACAGCATGAGCTGATGCCAGGAGCTCGCCCCCACAGCCCTGCCACTGCTCTGACATGCTGTCCCTTTCCACGATCAGGCGGCGACGACGACCCGTATGTGACGTCCTTCCGGGGGCTGGACAACCCGACGTACTACATGACGGACACGGAGCAGTACGTGCAGCTGCTCAACTACAGCGGCTGCGGCAACACCACCAACGCCAACCACCCCGTCATGCAGCGCCTCATCATGGACTCCCTCCGCATGTGCGCTTTAAACCCTGTCCCTTCCCGGCCACATCCAAGGCTGCTTGCGTGTCATCGTCATGAATGTCCTGCTGTGTCGAGTCGGTCGATCGCAGGGGTCGTATTGTGTGGCAGAGCGCAGCAAAGCACGACGATAATTACGTGCCTCCTGCACCGTTTGCGCATTGCAGAGCTATGCCACAATGCAAGGCATGTTCATTACATACATATGTCCCGCAGCAACCATTCAACCCCTTGATGCAGGTGGGTCGAGGAGTACCACGTGGACGGCTTCAGGTTCGACCTGGCGTCGGTGATGTGCCGCGATGGCAAGGGCCAGCCGCTGGAGGCGCCACCCATCGTGCGCGCCATTGCCAAGGACCCCGTCCTCAGCCAGGTGCCTCTCCCCCTCCTAATCTGTTCATGGCTTCTGCATGGAAAAAACCTTTGCGGCTTTGTGAATTGTGAGTGATGCTCGCGGTGCTCAAGGGAAGCGGTGATGCCCGCCAAGATGGCCGCCGATGCAGGCAGCTGTGATGCCGCTGAGATGCTGTGCTCGCCGCTATTTGGAATAAATTTCGAGGTTTTGTTGGCTGTGACGCCCGACGTGTTGGCTGTGACGCCCGCCGCAGGTGCACCTGCTGGCGGAGCCGTGGGACTGCGGCATGTACCAGGTGGGCACCTTCCCCAACTGGGACATGTGGGGCGAGTGGAATGGCAAGTTCCGCGACGACCTGCGGTGCGTTTTGGAGTTGCTGAAAGCCGCGCAACTGCTCTGCAGGTCATGTCGTGCCCTACCGGTTGCGTCGATGCCACATCAGTGCGTGAAGAACAACACTAGTCCCCCATTCGGATGGGTCGAAGCCCTGTTGATGCATCCTGACGGATGACTGCCTGAGCGCAACTTTGACCATCTCGTTCTTGAGGAGGCGGTCTTCGTTCCGTGGCTCCCAAATCTGGGCGGTGCTGCTCACACAGCCTGCTTCATGTGCATCCATTTACATTATTTGCGGTGCTTGCTTACCAACGCGTCTGTGCTGACCAGCCTCAATTGCCCTCCACGAACAGGAAGTTCGTGAAGGGCGACGCGGGCATGAAGAAGGCGGTGGCGACCCGCATCGCCGGCTCTGCCGACCTGTACCAGACCAACAACAGGTGTCAACTGACAGCACATGCTGCTGCAGCAACAGCAGCAGCATATCTGATGCTGGAAGGGGCTAGTCTGCCGCTGAGCGCATCCCACCTGCTGTCTGCAAGGACCGCGTGATACAAGTCCTTGCAATGTTTCAGCAGTGGGGACGAAAGCCAGTTCAGGGCTTTGGGGGTTGACCACAGCAAGCTTTTTGGTACTGCGTAAAGCTTAAATAAAAAGGTCTATGCTATATTCTGAAGCTAGCCTATGATGACTGGAAAATTCACATTCTTGATTGGTGCAGGCGGCCGGACCAGTGCATCAACTTCATCGTGGCGCACGACGGCTTCACGCTGCACGACCTGGTGGCGTACAACACGAAGCACAACGACGCCAACGGCGAGAGCAACAATGACGGCAACAACGACAACTTCTCCTGGAACTGGTGCGGCGCTTCAAGCACCCTCAAATCTTGTGCAGCCAGCTGGTCGGCCGCTTCACAGATCAGAAGAAGGAGTATCGTCACCTTTCCAGACATCTTCCTGGTCTGCCATTGATACGCTTTCAATATAAAAACGGCTCAGCGCTGTGGTGGCACCTATTCTGCAAATTCTGTCATGCGGTGCAGCGGCGTGGAGGGCGCGACGGACGACGCGCACGTGCAGTGGCTGCGCGGCAAGCAGATGCGCAACTTCATGGTGGCGCTCCTGGTGTCCCAGGGCACGCCCATGATGCTGGCCGGTGCACCCCTTATCTGAAACGAGCTCGGTGTCTAGTTGTCAGTCACACATGAGGTGCATGCAATTGACGTCCGTGAGTGTCAACAGCGCTTCAATGCTAGCAAAACGAATGCAATCAGCCTCAGCGACATTCCCATCGTATCCCTGATGCCAGACCAGTGAAGAACAATGTTCCTGCACCACCAGGCGACGAGTACGCCGCGACGCGCAACGGCAACAACAACTGGTACGGCCACGACAACGAGATGACGTGGTTCGACTGGGAGGCGCTGGAGGCGCAGCGCAACTCCTACTTCCGCTTCTACAGGTGCGGCCCAAAACCCTGGATACTGAATAATTCGACCCCTGCACTGCCTCAGCACCTCCTTTACCGCAAGCCTGCTGCCGCGCCGCAACATCCAATGTCCATGTGACTGCTTCGCCCACCCGGTCGCCCAAGACTGGTGGCATGCCGTCGCCTGCTGGCCATCTGCTCCCCCCTCGCATCGGCCGCCACAACCACTGAAGCTGGGTGCGTTCTCGGGTGCGCCGCAGCAACATGCTCAAGTGGCGGCGGGAGTGCCCGCTGCTGGGGCGCGACGCCTTCCTCATCGGCGAGGACATCACCTGGTGGGAGGACAACTGGGACGACGACGACTCCCGCTTCCTCGCCTTCTCCCTGCACGACCGGTGCGCCTTTCGGGTCTTCTTTCGGATTTCCTTTCGGGCTTGGGGGAACCAAGGAGCTCAACAGCCTGGAGGAATTCGACAGATGCTGCACTCGTCGGCTTCTCCCTGCACGACCGGTGCGCGCCGTTCTGAGGGTTCTGCAGTTTCGATGTGCTGCGCTGACTCGTGCGCCGCCGCAGCCTCCCGTCTATTTGCTCGCTGCCACTCTGTGCGCTGCACCCGGCATTTCTCAGGCTGCAGCTGGCTGCGCCGTCAGCTACCCCTCAACCCTGAGATATGCAGCCTCCGCCCGTCATTCTTGGACACATCCTTGCCCCTGTCCTGTCGTTCCAGTCACAGACCTCAGCGCTGCAGTCGCCAATGCAGCGGCTGCAACGAGCTGACCCCCTCTGCTGCCTCCTCTGAAATGCAGCGGCCAGGGCGGCGGCGACGTGTACGTGGCGCTGAACGCGCACCATTTCGAGGTGCAAGCGGCGCTGCCGCCGCCGCCGCAGGGCAGCCAGTGGGCGCGCCTCGTGGACACCGCCATGGCGGCCCCCAAGGACTTCACCCCCGGTACGCGGTTCTGCGCTAGCTTCATTCGAGTCAAGCCAAGCCTCTGGCATGTATGCTAGCGCAGCAATTCCATGTGTGCACACGAATTCATGTTCGCATGTCGAACGTGCGTTTATACAACCGCGCATATTTGCAATCATGTGAGAGGCGGTGGAGGGAGCAGGTCTCATTTCTGACACCACACTGTTGCAATCTTGCAGGAGGCAACAGCGGCGTCACCACGCCCACCTATGGGGTGCAGGCGTACAGCTCTATCATCCTGATTCAAAAGCCGCTGTGATGCGGCACGAGGCATTGCGGTTGCCGCTGAGGGCTGCAATGCAGCAGCGGGCTGAGCGACACTCACTGTCCCGTCGGTGGCAATTTGGTTTCCGTGAGCAGCAGGCAATTTTGGAGGTCAATTGCATTTTTTCTTCCAGATCAGCTGGATCTCTAGTTTGGAATTTGTAGGTGTCGCCTGACAAGTAGTGCATTTGTCGAGTAGGTAGGTACCGATGGTCAGCATCGACACTGTGCCACCGTGGCACTGATGCCTCCACGATGTACTCAACGAAATTAATAAATAAATGGAAATCCGAGTATCAGACATATATCCGGCGCGGCAACTTATTCTTGCAGCGGTAATATATACTTGCAAGTGCATGGATATATCTTCTGTGCTGTAAACGATACATCCAGCATCGAGGATATATCTGCACAAGCCAGGGCCGTTCAAAATATTTTGGAGATATAATTTCGGCAGCGGGATACAGTGCATTTGGGTCCTGTGAGGATATACCTGGAGCAACGAGGATAATCGCAAATAGCTGGAAAAAATATATCCACCACTGGTGGATATATTTTTTGGCATCCACGGATGGCATCCACGGATGGCATCCACGGATGGCATCCACGGATGGCATCCACGGATCCCCGGCCAGCGCCGCAGCCAAAGGAACGGCCTAGGTTCGAGCGCGTCTGCGCAGGAGTCATTGCTGCGGGCTTTGCTTTCCTCGACATGACATACATCCCAGGCTCATCGATACATGAACACTGGTAGGGGTAGCTATAAGGCTGAAAAAGCGAGGGAAGGCGGCTAACGGCGGTAATGCTGCGGCGCTATACAGCCCAAAGGCTAAGGGTCCGGCTGTCGTAAACTTGCTTTTCTCGACATTACATCCCAGGCCCATCGATGCATGGACACGAATAGGGGTAGCGATTTACGCTGCAATAGCGAAGGCTGAAAGGCGATAAGCAGACCACTGGGGCACAACATAGCCCAGGCAAGAGCGGTCCGGAACGGTTAGCTGTCTGGCGATGTGCCGTGTTCCGGATATGAGCGAAGGCAAATAATGGCGTCAAGGCCAGGCAAAACACACAGACAAACGACCAGGTGTTCATAGAGAGCGCAAATGCACGCGCGCGCTGTCTTAAACGCTGATTGTTTTAGCCGCGGGAGTTTTGATGCTATATTTGTGGCGATAGGTGGCAATGACACACTCCGGCTGTTTGCTGTGCAAGGTCGGTCTAACTAGCCATCTTATCCCGAAAGGGTCGCAGGTTCGAGTCCTGCCGTCAACGTTGCATATGCGGTTGACGTGTCCGAGCGGTTAAGGAGTAAGACTAGAACTTCCGATTTTTGCGCCTGTGTGTTGTCTGGGCAGGAACTCGCATGTTTTGGCTGCAGATGACCTTGACTTTCAGTAGGTTCTCATTATTTCAGCCCCATCTCGTTCAACAGGTTGGTTCAATTCGTCCACCTCCATTCATTGTGAAGTGAGCAAATCGACACGTCGTGGCAAAGTGCTCGGCGCAGCAATGAACGCAATTCCTCGTGCATACTTGTACATATGTAGGTGGACATACAACTCCGTGATTAGGACATACAGGCGACAACAGCCACACGTGGCAGGGCACTGATTTCATCCTCTCAAATGCCTAGCTGTACACACATCTAGGTTGGGGTCGCTGCACAACTTTGGGGCCATAGGCGCTGGCCTGTGGACTCGCCGTCCGTCAAGACGACCTGGCCAGCATCGAGGACCAGCTGCATCGCGTCGGCCATGGCCAGCACCTTCTGCAGGCAGAAGATAAAGACTTCTTGATAAGGAAGTAGTCTTCCGATCGGCGGCTCCACATTGGTAGTGTGTAACACTTCTGAGGTTGATCCTCCGCTGCGCAACGATTGTGCCCCTTCAAGGCAAAGAAGCAGATAGTCCTTGCACTGTACATCTTAGCAGGCACACGCTGGGACGGAAGGCATTGCCTCACCAAGACTTTGCAGATGTAGGGCGACCCAAGTGTTCCATCTCGATGGCGAACTTGGCGCGGAGGGGCACACGGCATGATCAAATGGCCGCCCGGATCTCTTAGCAGCCAGCCGTGGTTGCACACTTGCGCCTGTACGGAAACGGGCGCCAATCTTGGATGTTCAGAGGGAATTGCCTCTCCGCGCAGGCGCAGTCCTGGTGCTTCATGCTGAACAGCCGTCCAGGCATTTGCAACAGGCCACAGCCGTCGAACAGGTGCATAAGCTCTCTGTGCACCAGAGGCAGTGGGTGGGGACGTCAGGAGCGCTTTCACCGCACCTCCGTCAGGTCGGGCAGAGCTGCTATGCTCCAGCAGCAGCATGTTGGCGATGAAGCCGATGAGGCAATCCCGCACCATCCCCACCTAAGTCCCGGAAGCGAATCGCATTATTGCGGTTGAAGTCATTGCAAGATGCATGTCTGAGAGGCGACGACGCGCAGAGATTGCGGCTGAACATGCTAGAGCTGGAACATAGGTTGACCCGAAAGCGTCCAGGGTGCAGGGTGTGAAAAAACGAGTCAACCTGGCAGGCGGTGGCGCCGATGACGTCCATTGAGCGTGGCCGTGGACGCATCACAACACCAGATAGGAAACGGGCGTCGTGGTGTCTGGGCACGACGCCTGTGCCTGACTGGGCGCGCCGCAATGTTGGGGAGCCCCGAGGGCCAACTGGCATTGCAGGAAGTCTGAAGCCTCCTGCGAACAGCATCATGAAAGCTCAGTGCGGGACGGCATCGACAGAGGCACGCTGACGTTAGTGCGCGGATCGATTCGAGACGAAGTCGGACACTGCCTGCCTACTTGGAGACCTGCCGCAATCATTAGAGTTGCGTCTCGATGTCAGAGATTGATGAAGACGGTAGGTGTCTGGGAAGGCTCCAGCCGCGCCTCACCAGTCAGTCATCACATCCCCAGCTGCATATAGTCGTCAGGCGTAGATGTGGTCCCGCGCCAAGGCGGCTGTTACATATTGATGTAATGATGAAACCCTGCCGAGCTAGAGGACACGAGCAGGCAGTCACGATGCAGGCCGCGCGCAATTTCAAACAAAGGTCACGTGCCAGCTTCCCACATTTCTGCTCAACGAAGGTGTGAGGTGCAGGTGGCGATTCTGGCGGCAGCTGCGGTCAACCATTCCTTCACAGTCCTTCACAAGTATGAACACGTTGAACAGAGCCGCTTCGAGATCGCTTTCGCAACCACCTTCGTTCAGGCCTCATTGTGCAGATCGAAACAACAAAAAGTGGGCGCGAAACAGTGTAAGTGCCAGCCGCAGAAACCAGGCATCAGGAGGCAGCAGAATTTGGGTCAGTATCCGCTGGGGCACGTCATCAAGGTCGGCATGTGGGACCTGCACTTGCACATCGCCACGGTCGGCCATGGTCGGCTTCTTGCGAGCGGCCGACTGTCTGGACAGCGAGCTCGCTGATCACCCGTCTTGCGTCACTAGCGACCTGTAGACCCCCCGTTCATTGCTGCTTACCATGCAAACCTCGTGCGCCACGCCGGGCCTCACATCAGGATGTCAGCCTCACGTCAGCTTCGGCAGCCGCGCTAGCAGTTGCATTAGCCGCCCAGCCGCCCATCAGCTATCTGGGAGTGCAGGTCCAGCTGGGGCAGTGGCTTGCAGCAGCAGCTGCGCGAATGCAGCGCAACCTGCTGCGCTTGGTCGGCAGTCGCCGCAGCACCGACGTCAGCCGATTCTATCAGAGCTTTCTACATCATCAGGGAATCAAGCTCGCTGGCAGCAGTTTGCCGCTGAAGGGTACTTTTTTTCGCCTCCACAGCCACCTGCAGCAGTGGGCAGTGGTCTTGGCAGGCGGCGCCTGCCCGCTGCTGTTGTGGGTTTGGGGAGAGCGGGGAAATGGAACGGTCCGGCAGCGCAGCGCACATTTCGGCATGTGCTGTGTCGGCATCGGCAACCCCCATACCTGCGTGCAAGTGCGTGTGCTGCGTCAAATCAGCTTCTCACGACGCACTTTCAGCTGCAGTCAATCACAGCAGGGCATCGAGGTGAACGGGCTGTTCGAGTACAACATGCCATGCCGCCGCCGTGCACAGAATGCACGAATGTCACTGCCAGCAACATTGCTGCACTTGCATGTGCTCACATGGAGGTGCCGGAAATGCACTGTATTGGTTGCGTGAAGTCAGAATGGTGCAGCTCATTGCGCCATGTTAAACGCTGCATGAGGGGAATGGGCATTGATCCATGCCTTCCCAGGCATTATGCCCTGAACTCCAGATCAATCACACCAACGCAAGAGGAAGACGCAGACTGAGGGGCACACAGGGCACAATTTTACGTTCCTTTTGTCGGCACCCGGTTCACGAAATTGTCCCTCATCTAAACAAAACCTGCGACAGCTTTGAACATCGCCTACATACCAATCGAAGTCAAAACACATAATTTATTAAGAACCCACCCTAAGAACCTTTATTAAGAACCGGCCCAGCGATCGAGGGAGAATGTGTCACACGGGCAGTTGCCCCACGGGTAGCTGCAGGTGCTGCTCCTCGGCGGCCGCCGGCGATAGTGCCTGCTCCAGCATGAGCTGCGTCTGCTGTTTCGAATGCGTCGGCAGCCACCATCTTCGCTGGTCCACGCCAAACACCTGCGGCATTAGCAACGCACATCCATGTAGGAGGATCTCGGGCCGGTGTTTGACAGCCAGGTTCATGCTTAGCACAATTGCAGCAACGGCATAGCAGCACCCCTGCGCAGCATGCTCTTAGCTAATACAACCACCGCACCTCTTCTAGATTGTGCCGCCAGCCCTTGTCGTACGGCCAGGGCGAAACATACACCTTCTCGAACGTCTCGATCGTCGTGCGGTTCTGCGGTGAAGTCAGGTGAAGCGCTCATGAACACAGCATGAACACAGCATGAACATGACTTGAACACAGCATTGAGCGCCTCAGCATCTGCCACCACAGCTCATCAGGTGGGTGAGCAGGGACCGGTCCAAAGGCAATCTCCCAACACGCGCGAAAACTCGAGGAGGCGACACTGGACAAATTCACTTATTTGGAAAAGGAATAAATAGTAATAAAACCTGCGCGACCATGCGGCCGTGCATGATCAGGAAGCCGCACAGGCTGAGCGAGAAGGCCGCGTCCAGCACGAATGCGACAAACAGGATGATGGCCCTGCGCAAGAACGCACACGTCGTCAGGGCAGAGGCGGAATGATCTTGACAGGCGAACATCCGCGGCGACACTGCGCAAGTGCAGGTGCAGCGGAGGGGGGACACGCCTCGCCATTGCGCGTCCCACTTGTCAGCGTCAGCAAACCTTTGTGGTGAGTGACATCAGTCAGAAGTGCAAGACTTGTACTAGACAAAAGATCAGCGCTCGCAACAACTTCGAATCTGCTCGATGACGGATTTCTATGGGTTTCATTTCGACCAAGCTGCCGCTAACCTGGCGACGTCCTGGATGTCGCCCTCCTGGAAGAAATCGATGAAGGAGCGCAGCAGCAGGCCCGTCGCCAGCATCGCCGCCAGCATGGTGTAGCCCAGGAACAGCAGGAAGGCCTTGTAGTTGAGCAGCCCCACCGCGTTGAGCACCCACAGGCAGTAGTGGTCCTGCGCCCAACGCCACAGTCTGTGAGCGATTCCGTCAAGGTAAGAAGCCCGTCCAGGTAAGAAGCACAAACAGGAATCGTTCCAGGCAAGCGGAACAAAAAGGATCTGTCGGATTTAAAGTAGATAATGTAGCAGATACACGCACCATTCGCAGGACACACCGCCCAGTCATGGAGCAGTGGTGCGCACGCTCCGGCTTCCACTCCTGCAGCCACACCAGCCAGGCGAGCTTCATCCATCTGGCACCCAAACAGGGCTTCGCAGGCGCTGCCGTTGCTCTTGAGATACTATATCTCTGTGCGTCACGCTGCTCATGCGTGAATGCACAGCCTCGTCAGCAAACCAGCACACTCCGGCATCATCAAATCTACAGACCTGGCACTTTTTGCAGAAGCGCGGGCGCCGCACATCCGACCAATCCGATGCGCGAGAGCAGCCGTACGCTATGCGCCGCTGTTCTGCTTGCGCGATCTGCGCATCGTTGGACTGCAACAACTCGATTGGCATCGTGCACATGGGCAATGCCAAGCCCTGCAGGGTCCAGATTGCTCAGCATGTTGACAGATAAGCAATCTCCAAAACTGTCTCCATGGCTTCATTTTGGCCAATTGTCGAAACTGCAGCGCACCTCTGGGTCCGGGAATGGTGACCAGTGGGGCGGCACGTGGCCCGGCACGGTCAGGCTGCAGGCGAAGTAGCTCCACAGCAGCATGCCGATCTGCAGAAGCACGGCGACACGGTTGTCGAAATCATGCGCAGTGTCGGCCCGAGGCCGCTGGGTGCCGGTTACAACACAGCTCAGCACAGTAGCCTTCAGGCGGCTGCGGCGTGGTAGCACATGTGCAGTGTTTGCCCCTATCGGGACATCATCATGCAGGAGAGAACACAATGCAGGAGACTTTTCAACAGGTCTACCAGGAAGTTGAAAAGAAGCACGCCGACGAGGCTGAGCAGCCCCGCCAGGCCGCCCTGCGCGATGAGCATTCCGGCGCTCCAGCAGACCGAGTACCAGGAGACGCCCACCACCGTCAGCACCACGGCGTACATGATCTTGCCCAGGTGCTTGAGGCACAGCAGGAACTGGAACGCGTCCCAGCCCGCCATGGTATCAGCCGGTGCTCGGCTGCGGCGGTGCGGTGCGGCGGATGTGGCCCGGCAGGGGGTGCGGTCAGTCAAAAGTCACGCCCACGATGGACATCAACTGGTGAAAACGATGGACATCAACTGGTGACATCCGTCTACGTGTGTCATGTCAAACCGTCGACGGATGTCACACTGCGATTGCCTGCTGTCCTGCCGCAGCACCGCGGACCACGCAGGTGCGCCACAGAGTCACTCCGCTTCCACTCGTCACATCGAGTTTCAATATGGCTGCTAGCTATCTATATGTTTAAGCCGAGGGGAAGCCGAGGGTCGTCTGCTTCTCCGCGCAATTTGGCAACCTCTGAACAACCGACGTGATTCACGTTGGATTCGCTCCGATTCAAGTCCCGCAGCTCGAGCTGCTGCGGACTCCGAGGCAACTTATGTAGAGCGCAAAGCAAGTTGCTGCAAGGGACATTGCACACAATTGGCACCTGGCATCATGATGTGTTGCAGCGCATGATGATGTCATGTTCATAATGGCCTGACTAAGCTGCATGTCACAACGGATGTCCTGCCAGACACTTTCTACAGTGTTTTGTGCATGACCATCAGATATCGAGCCGGTTGTGCGCTGGCTGAAGCGTGGGACAAATATCGCGCCATGCAACGGAAAGACATTGTGCCGCCATGGCGCCCCGCCCGACTCCTGTGCTGCTGCTAATCGCCTGAACATGTACAGGTTATCTTTGGCGTCACACATCAGCGACCAATGCAACCTGCAGGAATACCACGTGCCGCAGGACATGCCCACCCCGAAATGTGTTGGTGATGCCAAATTGCCGTCCGGGCATTGTCATTATGATGTGCGGGCTGCAATCTGCTCTGCCTCTGCCTTCAGCTGATGCAGCCGCTTCGAAAGCTCCGCCTGCTGCTGACTCGACTTCTGCTGGCCCAAGTCTGCAACCCAAGACACTGCCCATAAGTTCACCGCTACAATGCGCAAAATGAAGACACCTTCATCGCAACTGCATGGAGGTGAACACATAAACTGAACCTACCCTTGATCATGCGGTCTAGAAGGTTCCTGAAGAAGTATCGATCGTTCATGATCAATCGCTCCGGTGTGTCAGGAGCTGCAAACACCTGCAAGCGCAGAAGGGGCGCAAATTTATGTTGAACACGCGCCAGGAGGCGTCTCAGATTTGTATGCTGACATAGATGTCTCTGCCGCTGACAACACCGATACAGCACCACCTAATCATTCCTGCGACTGGCATATGCAACGACAAGCATCTACATGTGTCCACTGCGGTGCACCTCTTTCCGCTCCGCAGGCGTGGTGCAAGCCAGCAGCTGGTTCAGCAGCTGGATCTCGGGCCGCAGCGTCTTCTGCTTCTCGTCCATAGCTATCTTGAGCACCTGCTCCAGCTTGGCTGTCATATCCGCGTTCCCTTCCTTCCGTGCCTGCAGAACCAGTTGAGCACTATGATCCACCACGTTGAGCTGAGCAAACATTGTCACTGGATGGGCCCATCTGGCGGGGCACCCACTGTTCAGCCATCGACGCGTCTAGCGGATGGTGCTGAGCTGCGAACTGCCATGAGTCAGCTCAAGTCAAGTCAGAAGGGCCGCAGTACACAGATATGCCCGGTGTAAATATTTCAAGCGACGCACCATCTCCAGGTAGGTGCTGCTCATCACGAAGAACTCCTCGGTGAGGGAGTCCACATGCTCCGATGCGACCGCCTGCGACTGTGGCGCCTGCAGCAGCCGTGCCAGCAGGTCCGTGGCCTTGATCTGCTGCGAGCGCGCCTGCTTTATGGCATCCTGCGCACCGTCAGCAGATTTCACGACGACACCTGACAAACATTCAGTTGAGGTGCCAGAGTTGAGGTGCCAAGGTCCCAAAAAAGCTCGTACCAAGACAAGATGAGACGAGCTGATGCACCTGAGCTGCATGCGTCTTCTCCTTGCTCGCGCGCACTGTCGGCAGGGTGCGGGCAGGTTGTACACATGAGCGTTGCTGCTGCGGTCTTGTGTGCGACAGCCGCTGGCAACGGCCTACTGTAGATCCTGTGCGTATCGAAAAATCACACGTACCCCAACTAGACCGGTAGCACCCTGTTGTGCGCGGCAGGCAGCCATGAGCCAACATGTCGTTTGCGTGCAGTGCGCAGCACTCACCGAGAGACGATGCGTGCATCATCATCGTGTGACCGTTCGATGTTCTGCAATAGTGCAAAAAGTGCTGATCTGCTTCTAGCTCGCTGTTGCACCTGGTATAAAATTTGCCCAGAGTTGCAGAACTGCTGCGCTCAAATGGCAGTCGAAGCACACCAGCGAGACTCAATTGTGCCGAGACACTGCTGATCCAAGCCCGCAAACACACATCTACAGGCACTGCACCTGAGGAGATCGATGTGGAAAAAATCTCAAGATTGCACACAGGATGATGACAGTGAGCTGAGTGAGCTGGCAGCCCGTGGTCAACCAAAGGTCCGAGCTGCGTTGTGTTTGTCATTTGCCCACAGGACAACGCCTTGCTATTGTGCAACAGCTTTGTAACAGCGTCTTGTCCCCGCGACGCTATATGTGTTTGGCATAAATTTCTTGGTTCAAAACCTATTCAACCTGCATGCGCACCCGTCAACTTGTGCATCATTTCCCGGCTGATCAGACAGGCTACAGAAGCCCAAGTGGCTGGTAGCTGATCTGAATGTTTGCGGCACATCATGGGCCTGCTCACGATCATCAGGAAGGCCAAGCGGAAGGAGAAGGAAATGCGCCTGCTCATGGTGTAAGTACACACCTGAAGCTGCTCGAGTGCAGGCAGCCTTGCGTGTGGCGATCAGAGTAACAAGCTGCATCGCACGCCAGATGTGTCTGAAAGCCGATGACACACCGCAGCGGTCTGGACAATGCGGGCAAGACGACAATCGTCAAGCGCATCAACGGCGAAGACATCAGCACAGTCAGCCCCACCCTGGGGTTCAACATCAAGACCATGGAGTACAACGGGTAAGCTGAGGCCCCTGCATCAGCTCTGTGTATCAGTTGGCATTCTTACTTAGCGGCAAAAGCCCTGCCGCAGCAGTTGAAATCTCCGCAGCTGAATGGCGCATGAGGCTTGAGCCCGGCGGCCACAGGTTCCGGCTGAACATCTGGGACGTGGGCGGCCAGAAGACCATCCGCTCCTACTGGCGCAACTACTATGAGGCGACCGAGGGCCTCATCTGGGTCGTCGACTCCGCTGACGTGCACCGCCTGCGGGACTGCGCCCAGGTGTGTCGGGAATCCACAGCGCATATGCATTGATTACTTATCAATCAACGTCAAGGCCTCTCACTCAAATTTTACTTGCATGCATTGCCAGGAACTGGCGGCGTTGCTGCTGGAGGACAAGCTGGCGGGCGCATCGCTGCTCATCCTCGCCAACAAGCAGGACCTCGCCGGCGCGCTGCCCGTGCAGCAGATCGCAGAGGTGCCATTCTTGCACTTGTTGAAAGCCCGTGCCGAAATCTGCCTATCTGTTGGCGGCTGCATATACACGTCCTGAACATGACTGCAGTGTACACTCGCCTTTTGCGGGATAGCTCCACACACTACGTCCGCTGTAGATGACTTCGATGATGCCTACCGACACAACATGGCATGGTCGTTTGTCAAACGGCCTGCTCTGTGCACTGCGCAGGAGCTGCAGCTGGCGTCGCTGCCAAAGCGCAGCTGGCACATCGTGGGCTGCAGCGCGGTCAGCAGCGAAGGCCTGCTGGGGGGCTTCGACTGGATAGTTGGGGACGTCAGCTCACGCATTTACATGTTGACGTGACCCGGATGCATGCTGCTCCGCAGGTCACAGCTTGCATGCAGAACAGACCTGTGTAGGTATCTGTAGAGAGCAGATGTGCGGTCGTTTCAGATTGGTTGAACATCATCAATCTGATGGCCAACACCACTGACGCAAGCATTGCCCTGCTTGCAAGCCTCTACCTAGAGAGCTCTTTGCGCAGCAGCTGTTGCCGCACAAACCATAGCAATCCGTGTGCGATCGCTAGCCTGCCTGCCTGATGAAGGAGCATAGTGTACAGGGGCTGATCAGCAGCCATCTATGTGGCCTCTTCCCAGACCAGCGAGACGCTACCTAGGTTCAGATGTATCATACACTTGATGTGGGAAGTGAACACACTGCCGTAAGGCTGGCATTGCTTCATCTTCACTTGATCGTCCTGCTGTACCCTGTCGGGTGCTGCGCCGCTGGTGCCGCGACAAGCAGCCGACATGGCCTGCCCCCCGAGGCACCAGCAACTCATTGGTGGGGCGCATCCGGGCCATGTGCCACTCATGGATCCTATGCTCCCAAGCCAAGGCTTGGCTTGCTATGCAGCGCGATGGACTCGCGACCCCATGTGAGGCGGCGCCCGGAAACTTCCTTGCTGCATGCTGTGGCGTCCCTGCGCCTGTGCTCATGCTGGAGAGGCGGCACCGTCCGCACATGCCACACTCGCTGCTGGCGCTGTGCCGTGCTGCACAGCCACGTCAGCGGCCGCCACCGGCGCGGTGGCCCGGTATGCTTGGGACCGCAGCCGGCGCCGGCCCGCAGCGCGCCGGCCGGCCGCAGCAAGCGCTTGCGAAACAGGCCGAGCCACGCCCTTTGCCGCACGCTTTCGCGGCCGCCGCCGCACTCTTCCCGACCGCACTTTGCTGCTCAGGGCTGCTCCTCAGGGCCGCACGTGCAGCAGCACCACGGAGACGTCGTCGCGGCTGCGCTGCGTGTGCGCCAGCTGCAGCAGCGCCTCGGCGGCGGCCTGCGGGCCGTCGGGCAGGAAGCGCATCGCTACGTCCGCCACCGCGCCCGTGTCCGCGACATCCCACAGCCCATCGGAAGCGAGAACCAGCACACCGCCGGGGGAACCGCGCGGCAGCTGCACCACGGCGCTAGTGCTGGGCTGGGCCGACAGCCCCAGGTCCTCGTCCTGCGCAGCAGAAATCGGGCTTAGAGCTTTGCCCCACAGAATGTAACAGAGCCTCATTGCATTTGAGTCGATCCGGCATGTTAGCCTGACGCACCTTGGTGTGAGCCTCCCCAATGCACCAGGACCGATCAATGGGAGCGGCCAGCGTCAAACGTGCAGCACAGCAGCGGCCTGCCGGCACGCAGGCAAGGCTGAGAAACATGCCGGGCGCTTCAGGACAAGCACTCGGAGCGCCGGTGCGCCACCGAGACAATTGCAAACACAAAACGGGGGCGTGCAGCGGGGCGCACCTTGAGGAATTTGTCGCCGAGGCAGCGGGAGAGGTTGAGGCCGTACAGGCGGGTGCGTCCCTCCAGCTGGATGCCCATGCCCGCCAGCCGCTCCCGCTCCTCCGCGCTCGTCCACCTGTGGTCCGTCGTCAGCATCGTGGCCTGCGCACAGCAAGACGTCCTTTAGATATCCTGTGAAAGCCCCGGAAGCGTTGGCTGCTCAGGTTCGTGCAGATGCCTCCGGCTGGGCTTCACGCTTCAGAAATTGTCGACGCATAACGGCAGCAGCGCCGGCTGGGAGAGTACTGGACAATCTGGCGGCACCCCCGCGCCACGACGCTCATGCCTGATGCAGGGCTGCATGCACGGTGATGATGCTGCTGCTGCGGGCAGGGCGGGCGCCGCGGCCGCACTTTCGCCGTTCACACGCTCAGAGGGCTGTGCACAGGGTGTGCGTAGGGACGCAGCTGGAGACGCAGCTGGAGACGCAGCGGGCGCGGAGGCCGCGCTTGGGGCAAGCCATCCATTGACGGTATCATCCCAACGAAGACAATGAGGCGGACACCGACCTGGAGCGGGCCGCCGTCGGGCGCGGGGATCCAGACGCCCGAGGAGTCGCCGACGTTGGCGGTCTGCAGATTGAGCGCGCCGCCCTCGTCCATCCAGGCCAGCGCCGCGGTGGCGGTGCAGCCGTCATCACACTCCAGGCCCTGGTCCGTGGCGCCAAAGGCCTGCTCCCACACCGCCGCGTTGGGCGGGTGCCGCTGCAGCGGAACGAAAAGAGAGCCGGTGAGGTAAGCCATGTTCTGTCTATTGAAAGGCTTCTGGCGGCGCCAAAAGCCTGCTTCCACACCGCCGTATTGGGCGGATGCCGCTGTGCGCAGGGGCAACGATGGCTCAAACACACAGCCAGTAACAGGGAAGCGAGGCCTAAGTGTCATAGGCTCTTTTCAGCTGCATGCGTTTAGACGCGGGCGTGCTTCTCACAACCATCCAGCTGCTAGCCGCCTGTGCCTCCACAGGACTCTTGGGGCCTGCATTTGGCACTTACACGCACAAGGTACCGGGCTCCTAGTCCTAATAACGAGAATGCATGTGTTGGGCGGCAAACTGCACACACCTGCAGCAGCTGGCGCGGGTCGATGCGGTCGGTCAGCTCGCGCGGCAACAGCTGCGCCGCCTGCTCCGCCGCCAGCCGCCCGCAGTGGCCGTCAAACACGCAGAACAGCGCCGCCAGTGGCTGCTCGTCGCCAAAATCCTCACGGCCACCGCTGCGGCCGCTGCCGCTGCCGCTGCGCGTCATGCCGCCGCTGCCCGCGCGGCCGAAACCGCTGCCGCCGCCGCTGCCATTGCTGTCGTTCAGGGCGGCGTCGAACATGGCTGCGGCGTGCGGCCCGGTTGTTCGGTTGGAGTCCACAGCTCCGTCGTCCAGCGACGGCCGGCTGCTGGTGGCGGGCTCGGTTGCGGCGGCGGGGCTTTCTGTTGCCTGCGACGGCTCGCTGAAGGGCGACCACTTGTCCGTCTGCGCAGACGTCTTGGCTGCCGGCGTGCGCTCCGCCGTGCTGCCCCAGCTGGGTGCCTCGTCTGTGTTGCAGCAACCACCAGTGGGACTGCGTCATCGACTGGCCTGGGATAGTTCACTGGGAGCACTGCGATTGGAGGCGGTGTCGTGGAAACTGCAGCATGGCACCTTGTCATGGCACCTTCCGCCGAAGTTT
>JAABUM010001238.1_pt1 | contig 39112 bp, 33 predicted proteins | sample 5559161 | NCBI WGS metagenome assembly JAABUM01 (sample SAMN10711868, study PRJNA513369) | rock metagenome | isolation source: Antarctica rocks | place: Antarctica: Victoria Land, Siegfried Peak nord
CGTCGTCGCTGTCGAGCGTGGCACCCCGCTGGCTGACGTCCTGCGGGCACAGGCGCAGGACGTGCGAGAGGCCGGCCGCCGGGTGGTCATGGAGTCGGGTGGCAAGAAGGAGATCGCGATGATGATCCCGGTTGTCTTCCTTGTCCTGCCCGTCACCGTCCTCTTCGCCATCTACCCGGGCTTCACTTTCCTTCGATTCTCGATCTGACCACCTCCAATAGATGACCGACACCAAGGGGAAAGAACATGACACGAACCATCAGCCGCCGACTGCGTTCTCTGGGTCCTCGCGACCGCGGTGACGTGCCGGGGTGGGTCCTCATCACGGTGATGACCGCAGGGCTTGTCTCCGCCCTGTGGCTCGTCGCGGGCCCCGCCCTCGTCAGCCTCTTCAGCAACGCGCTGAGCGGCGTCTCCAAACCGTGACGACTCGTGCGGCGCTGCCGTGACCTGCAGCTGAGATCCGTCGTCCAGCTCCGACGCGACGAGGGCTCGGCCATCGCCGAGTTCGTCATGGTCTCAGTGCTCGTCCTCGTGCTCGGTATGGGCGTCTTCCAGCTGGCGCTGGTCCTCTACGTCCGCAACAGCCTGATCTCGTCTGCCTCCGAGGGGGCGCGGCTCGGTGCCCGGGCCGACTCCTCGCTCGGCGAAGGGGTGGGCCGCACCACGGACCTGATCAACCGCGGGCTCTCCCCGGCCTACGCCCGAGGCGTCACGGCGCAGCTCGGCACGACCGCCGCGGGCGTGCAGGTCGTGGAAGTCAGCGTGACGGCGCCGATGCCGGTGATCGGGCTCCTCGGACCGTCCGGGTCGATGACCGTCAGCGGTCGCGCCTTCCTGGAGTCCCAGTGATCGCACCGCTGCAGCGGTTCGGCCACCGGGTGCGCCTGCGGCTCACCCGCCGCGACGAGGGCCGCGCCATCGTCGAGTTCATCTTCGTCGGGGTCCTGCTCCTCGTCCCGCTCATCTACCTCGTCATCGCCATCGCCCGCGTCCAGGCCGCAGCCTTCTCCGTCTCGACGGCGGCGCGCGAGGCCGGACGAGCATTCACCACCGCTCAGCAGGAGGCCGACGCCTATCCCCGCGCCCGGGCCGCCGCGGCGATCTCCTTCGAGGACTACGGTTTCGCGCCCGACGCCGGCCTGGTCATCAGCTGCGACGGCGCGCCCTGCCTGCGCCCGGACGGCCGGGTCAGTGCCCGGGCGACGATCGACGTCCGGCTGCCACTCGTGCCGGACTTCCTGGCCGGGGCCGTCCCGACCTCGGTCCCCGTGAGCGCGACCCACGTCGCGTCGGTCGACCGGTTCGCGGGGCGATGAGGGTGGCTCGGTCACCTCTGCCGTCCGTCCACCAGCTCCGGGCCACCCACCCACGCGCGCGCCACTTCCGCGCCCCCCGCCCAGGCGCGCAGGGGTCGACTCCTGACCACCCCCTGGGTCGGCTCCGTCGTCCTGGGCCACGACGTCGTGACCGAGGCCAGATCTCCATTCTCATCTTGGGGCTCTTCGGGATCGTCGTCGTCCTCATCATCGGCGGCATCGACGTCACGGCCGCCCAGATCGCCCGGACCCGGCTTCTCGATGCAGCCGACGCAGCCGCCCTCGACGCTGCCGACGCCCTCGACGAGCCGGGCGCCTACGGCAACGGCCTCGGCTCATCGGTCACCGTGAGCAGCGCCACGGTCCAGGAGGCGGCGGCGAGCAACCTCGCGTCGCGTCCCCGACCTTCGGGGATCACCTCATGGACGACGACCGCCGGGACCGGGACCACCGATGGACAGACGGCTGTCGTCGTCGTCCAGGGCGTCGCCGACCTGCCGCTGACCGGAGGCCTGCTCTCCAGCCTCGGCGGTTCCGTGACCATCACCGTCCAGGCCCGCGCTCGGGCTCCGCTGAGCTGACTCGCGCCACGGCATACCGAAGCCCCTCGAATGACCCAGCGGAGCGTGCGGGTGGCCGACACCGCTGCCGTAGGCTGACCCGTCGTGGCTGTCGACTTCCCCGAAGAGCTGAAAACACTGCGCGCGACCATGGACTCGGTCCGCGAGGTGACCAACCCGGATGCCCTGAAGGCCCAGATCACCGAGCTCGAGGCGCAGGCGTCCGTGCCGGACCTGTGGGACGACCAGGAGAAGGCGCAGCAGGTGACGTCCGCGCTGTCGCGGGCCAACACCGAGCTCGAGCGGGTCACCAGCATGGACCAGCGGGTGGAGGACCTCGAGACGCTCGTCGAGATGGGCACCGAGGACGGCGGGGACCCCGAGACGATGGCCGAGGCGGAGCGGGACCTCCTCGCCCTGAAGAAGACCCTGGCCGAGCTGGAGGTGCGCACGCTGCTCAACGGCGAGTACGACGAGCGCGAGGCGGTCGTGACGATCCGCTCCGGTGCCGGTGGCGTCGACGCCGCCGACTTCGCCGAGATGCTCATGCGGATGTATCTGCGCTGGGCCGAGCGGCACGGCTACCCGACCACCGTCCTCGACACCTCCTACGCCGAGGAGGCCGGGCTCAAGTCGGCCACCTTCGAGGTGAAGGCGCCGTATGCCTTCGGGCACCTCACCGTCGAAGCCGGGACGCACCGGCTCGTGCGGATCAGCCCGTTCGACAACCAGGGCCGCCGGCAGACCTCGTTCGCCGCGGTCGAGGTGATCCCGCTCATCGAGTCCGACGACTCGGTCGACATCCCCGAGAACGACATCAAGGTCGACGTCTTCCGCTCCTCCGGCCCCGGCGGCCAGTCGGTCAACACCACCGACTCGGCGGTGCGGATGACGCACATCCCCACCGGCATCGTCGTCTCGATGCAGAACGAGAAGTCGCAGATCCAGAACCGCGCCGCCGCGCTGCGCGTCCTGCAGTCCCGGCTCCTGCTCGTCCGCAAGGCCGAGGAGGACGCCGCCAAGAAGGAGATGGCCGGCGACATCAAGGCCAGCTGGGGCGACCAGATGCGCTCCTACGTCCTGCACCCCTACCAGATGGTCAAGGACCTGCGGACCGACTACGAGGTCGGCAACACCTCCGGCGTCTTCGACGGTGACATCGACGGCTTCATCGAGGCCGGCATCCGGTGGCGCCGCAACGCCGAGAAGGGCAACTGACCTCGGGCCGCTGCGCCCGGCATACCGGTATGCCGTGCAGCCGGCGGACCGCGACCGCCGCGGCATCCCGCGCCACGCCACGCCCCCTCGGAACCGCAGCATCGACCACCTGTCGACGTACTCTCGGACCTGCGTAGGCCCCACCCAAGGGGTCGGCGGCGGATGCCCCCGAGTGCCAGAAGGCCGGCCAGATGATCCTGTTCGAGAACGTCACCAAGACGTACCCGCGCACCAAGCGTCCCGCCCTGGAGGGCGTCTCGCTCGAGGTCGAGCGCGGGGAGTTCCTCTTCGTCGTCGGCCAGTCCGGCTCGGGCAAGTCGACCCTCTTGCGCCTCACGCTCCGGGAGGAGAGCGCCACATCCGGTACGGTCCTCGTCGCCGGCCGCGAGCTGTCTCAGCTGCCCGACCGCAAGGTGCCCGAGCTGCGCCGCGAGATCGGGACCGTCTTCCAGGACTTCCGGCTGCTGCCCAACAAGACCGTCTCCCAGAACGTCGCCTTCGCCCTGCAGGTCCTCGGCCGGTCGCGCTCGGTCATCCGCCAGACCGTGCCCGAGACCCTGAAGATGGTCGGGCTCGAGGGCAAGGAGAAGCGGCTGCCGCACGAGCTCTCCGGCGGCGAGCAGCAGCGCGTCGCCATCGCCCGCGCGGTGGTCAACAAGCCGGCCATCCTCCTGGCGGACGAGCCGACCGGCAACCTCGACCCGGCGACGAGCCTCGACATCGTCCACCTGCTCGACCGGATCAACCGCTCAGGCACGACGATCGTCATGGCGACGCACGACAACGAGATCGTGAACGCCTTCCGCAAGCGGGTCGTCGAGCTGCAGGACGGCCGGGTCATGCGCGACCAGGTCCGCGGCGGCTACGGCACGACGACATCGGTGGTCCCCCGCTTCGAGGCACAGCCGAAGCGCCCGGCGCCCATCCCGGACCCCGACACCGGGGACAGCGACGACGACCTCGTCGCGGTCGCCGCGGGCGGGACGGGCCGCTCCGGCGAACCGGAGACGGCAACCCTGGCCAGAGCGCCCCAGGCCGGGCCCCGCACGGGCAAGCTCCGTTTCCGCCGGAAGTAGACGAGAGGTACACGGGCTAGCAATGCGGATCACCTTCCTTCTCGGCGAGATCGGCAACGGGCTGCGCCGCAACGTCTCCATGGTCGTGTCCGTCGTCCTGGTGACGATGATCTCGATGTATCTCCTCGGCATGGGTCTGCTCGCCCAGCGGCAGGTCGACACGATGAAGGACTACTGGTACGACCGGGTCCAGGTCTCGGTCTTCCTCTGCGTCGACAAGTCCCTCTATCCGAACTGCGCGGGCAAGGCGACGAGCGAGGCGCAGCGCGAGCAGGTCAAGGCCCAGCTCGAGCAGATGAAGCCGCCCGTCAAAGAGGTCTACTACGAGTCGCAGGGGCAGGCCTACCAGCGGTTCAAGGACCAGTTCCGCAACTCGCCCCTCGGAGACCAGGCGACGGAGCGCGCCTTCGCCGACTCGTTCCGGGTCTCGCTGAGCGACGCCAGCAAGTACGACGTCATCGCCAGCTCCTTCCAGGGCGCTCCCGGGGTCGGCAAGGTGCAGGACCAGAAACAGCTCCTCGAGAAGTTCTTCTCCTTCATGAACGTCGTGTCCTGGTCGGCGATCGCGCTGGCCGTCCTCATGGTCATCTGCGCCACGTTGCTCATGGCCACCACGATCCGCCAGACCGCCTTCAGCCGACGGCGCGAGACCGGCATCATGCGCCTCGTCGGCGCCTCGAGCTTCACCGTCCAGTTCCCCTTCATCATGGAGACCGTCGTGGCCGCCATCCTCGGCGCCGGTCTGGCCATGGGGCTGCTCTGGGCGACGGTCCGCTACGGCATCGCGGGCTACCTCAGCACCGCGATGGTCGACACCGCCTTCATCGGCGTCACCGACGTCCTCGCGATCGCCCCGTGGGTCGTCGGTGGCGTGGTCGTCCTCGCCGTGGTGACCTCCGGCTTCACCCTGCGCCGCTACCTCCGGGTGTAGCGGGGCAGCGGGGCAGGTATAGCGGGGGCGGGGCATAGCGGGACACGCGCCGCCACCTGTGCTGAGGCCGAGGGCACCTGTGGTACTTCTGTGGCCTATGGCACAAACGCGGCGTAGGGCCCCCCGGTTCCCTCGCCGCGTCACCGCCGCGGGGCTGGCCTTGGTGTGCGCCGCAGTCCTCGGGGTCTCCGCCGCCTCCGCCGACACCGGTGACGACAAGCGCAAGGCCGACCTCCAGGTCGCCCAGCTCGAGGACGCCCTCGAGGGCACGTCCACGGAGCTCGTCAACGCCTGGCAGGCGTGGCAGGCCACGGCGGCCAGGATCCCCGCCGCCGAGATCGCCCTGGCCGACGCCCGGACCCGCGAGAAGGCGGCGACCGAGCACAACAACGACGTTGCTGCCAGGCTCGCGGTGGCGGGCGCCAACGAGGCTCGGGCCGTCGAGGCACTGAAGACCAACGCCGCCCAGCTCGAGGCCACCCAGACCACCCTGGACAACTTCGCCGCGGACCTGTTCCAGGGCGGCGGTGGCTCGCAGCTCTCGGTCGCCCTCGGCTCGGTGAGCGCCGACGACTTCGCGTCGCGTGTCGTCCTGGCCGACACGGTCTCCTCCCTGACCAGCACCGCCCTCCAGCACCTCCAGACCGCCCGCGCTGCCGGCACCGCTCAGGAGGCCTACCTCAAGGCCGTCCACGCCGAGATCGCCGACCTCAGGACCCAGGCCGAGGCAGCCCTGGCCAGCGCCAAGGCCGCGCGCGCCGTGGCGGCGCAGGCCAAGGCCACCCTCGACCAGCTGCTGGCCCAGCAGGCCGCTCTCCTCCAGGCGCTCAACGAGAAGAAGCTCGCCGAGCAGGCGAGCCTCGCCGCCGCCCAGGCGGAGCAGGCCCAGCTCCAGGGGCTCCTCGTCGAGCAGGCTCGCAAGGCCGCCGAGGCCGAGGCGGCCCGAGCCGAGGCAGCGCGGGCGGCGCAGAAGGTCTACAGCCCACCGACCTACACTCCACCGACCACCCCCGGAAGTGGAGGGTTCCTCAGCTACCCCGCTCGGGCGCCGATCACCTCCGAGTTCGGCCAACGCTTCCACCCCATCCTGCACATCTGGAAGCTCCACTCCGGCACGGACTTCGGCGTGCCGTGCGGGACGCCGGTCTACGCCACCGCCGACGGCACGATCATCAGCGCCGGCGGGGGCGGTGGCAACGGCAACCGGATCGTCATCGACCACGGCATCATCAACGGTGTCGACCTCGCGACGACCTACAACCACCTCAGCTCCTTTGTCGCGCAAGACGGTTCCGTCAAGCGGGGTCAGCTCATCGCCTACTCGGGGACGACTGGCTACTCCACCGGCTGCCACCTGCACTTCGAGACCCTCGAGAACGGCAACTTCGTCAACCCGCGGAAGTGGATCTGACCCGAGGTCACCAGCCCGCACGCCGCCGCGGGGTGCGGGGCCACCGCCCGCCAGCGGGTAGCGTTGCGGCGACAGGGGCACACCCGGCATACCGTGGGTGCGACGGGGCGGGTGCCACGCGGCACCCGAGGGAGAGTGAGGGCGACGTGGCGAAGGAACGCGGCCGCAAGGTTGTCGCGAGCAACCGAAAGGCGCGCCATGACTACCACATCGGGGACACCTTCGAGGCGGGCCTCGCGCTCATGGGCACCGAGGTCAAGTCCCTGCGCGCCGGCCGGGCCTCCCTCGTCGACGGCTTCGCCCAGTTCACCGACAACGAGCTATGGCTCGAGGGCGTCCACATCCCCGAATACACCCAGGGCACCTGGACCAACCACACCCCGCGGCGGCGGCGCAAGCTGCTCCTGCACCGCGACGAGCTGACCAAGATCCAGGGCAAGACGCGAGAGAGCGGTCGCACCATCGTCCCGCTCGCCATCTACTTCAAGGACGGGCGCGCCAAGGTGGAGATCGCGCTGGCCACCGGCAAGAAGGAGTACGACAAGCGGCACGCCCTGCGCGAACGCCAGGACCGGCGCGAGGCAGAGCGCGCGATGAGCACGAAGGAGTCTCGATGAGCCGTGCAGGGGCAGCCGTGCCGGGGGAGCGGTGGCGGCGACTCGGCGCCCTGTATGCCGTCCTGGCGGCGCTGCTCGTCATGGTCGCCCTCCCGGCGACGGCATCGGCAGCGCCTGCACTCGGGACCGGAACGGGTGCGGCAGTAGGCAGCTGGGCCGGCCGGGATGCCGTCGGGACCCCCGCGGCCGGCGAGGGCGCCGACCGGATGGCCTCCTTCACGGACGAGATCGTCCTCGGCAAGGACGGCGGTGCGACGTTCACCGAGACGATCGACTACCGGTTCGGGACCTCGGCGGGCGAGCGCCACGGGATCTACCGCAACGTCGTCGTCCGCCAGGCGGTCGAGGGCGAGAAGGAGGACACCTACCGCTACTACGCGCTCAGCGTCGTCTCGGTGACGAGCCCGACCGGCGCTCCGAGCACCGTGAAGCTGAACGACGTGGGGAGCTCGACCCAGATCCGGATCGGCGACCCCGACAAGACGGTCAACGGGTCACAGACCTACGTCATCACCTACCGCCTCGCCAACGTTGTGAACCCGTTCGAGGACCACGCGGAGTACTTCGGCAACATCTTCAAGGACGACGCGATCCCCAAGGACACCGTCCGCTTGACCCTCAACGGCCCGGGCGGGGTCACCGAGGCGAAGTGCTCGCGCGGCAACGTCGGCGCGGGCGAGCCCTGCGACACCGCGGACCCCGGCTCGCCCGCCACCTTCGCCGTGACGAACCTCAAGGCGGACGAGGGTCTCACCATCGCGACGAAGCTGCCCCGCGCCGGTTTCGGCGATCTCAAGCCAGACCTGCGCAGCGGCGGCTCGTCGATGGATGCAGGGCAGGCCAAGCTGGTCAGCGCGCTGACGCTGACGGGCGGGATCGCGATTCCGGTCGTCGCCGCTGGGCTCATGGGGACCCTGGTGGCGACCCGCGGCCGCGACGAGTGGTACGCCGGAATGACGCCCGGTCTGACACCCGGCATACCCCCCGGACAAACTCACCCGGCCGGTATGCCGCAGGGCACCACGGTCAAGGGCGGCGCCCCCACCGTGGCCGTCCAGTTCACCCCCCCGCCCGGCGTCCAGCCCGGGATGGTCGGGACGATCATCGACGAGGAGGTCAACACCGTCGACGTGTCGGCGACCGTCGTCGACCTCGCCGTCCGAGGGTTCCTCCAGATCGAGGAGATCCAGTCGGACGGGATGTTCACGCGCACCGACTGGAAGCTGACCCGCCTCGTGCCCCGGCCCGGCGAGAACCTCCGTCGCTACGAGTCCACCATCCTCGAGGGCATCTTCGAGACGTCGAACCCGGTCGACCTGTCCGACCTGAAGTACCACTTCGCCGACACCCTCAAGGTCGCCAAGGGTCAGATGTACGAGGAGGTGGTCGAACGCGGCTGGTTCCGCAAGTCGCCGCAGTCCCAACGGGCCGGCTGGCAGGCCCTCGGGTTCGTCCTCATCGGCGCCGGGATCGCCTCGCTGGGCTACCTCGGCGTGACGACCCACGACATCGACCGGACCGCCGGGCTGAACATCGGCATCCCGTCGGGCGTCGTCCTCGGGCTGGGCCTGGTCATCGCCGGGCTCATCTTCCGCGTGCTCGGCAAGCGGATGGCGGCCAAGACCGCCGAGGGGTCGGCGATGCTGGCCCAGTCGCTCGGCTTCAAGCAGTACCTCGTCACCGCCGAGGCCGGCCAGATCAGGTTCGAGGAGGCGCAGTCGATCTTCAGCAGGTACCTGCCCTACGCCATCGTCTTCGGGGTCGCCGACCGGTGGGCGTCGACCTTCCAGCAGGTCGCCGAGGCGGCCTCGGCCGCCGGCACCCAGATCATGATGCCGACCTGGTACCTCTACAGCGGCGCAGCGTTCCCGAACTTCGGGGGGATCGCCGACGGCGTCGGCACGTTCGCCACGAGCGCCGGGGGCACCTTCGCCGCCACGGCCTCCTCCGGCTCGTCGGGCGGCTCGGGGTTCTCGGGCGGCGGCAGCTTCTCCGGCGGCGGCGTCGGCGGATCGAGCTCCGGCTCCTGGTGACCGGCCCCACCTCGTCGAGGGATCGGTGAGACGGCGCTCGGGGCACTCAGCTGGGCTCGGTCTCGGCGCGCGTCGCCGTAGCCTGCCCGGTGCCGATCACCAGGACGAGGTCCCCGCCCTCCACCTGCTGCTGGCGGCTGATGGCCAGCCGCTCGACGACGCCGCCGACGGGGGCGGTGATCGCCGCCTCCATCTTCATCGCCTCGATGGTCGCCACCGTCGCTCCGGCCTCGACGGTGTCGCCCTCGCCGACGACGACCGACACGACCCCTCCGAACGGCGCCGGCACCTGGCCCCGAATGGACGCGTCCGCCTTCTCGGCCTGACGGAGGCTGACCTTGACGCTGTGGTCGCGCACCTGCACCGGTCGCAGCTGTCCGTTGACGGTGCACATCACCGTGCGCAGGCCGCGCTCGTCGGCGTCGGACACCGACTGCACCCCGAGGATGAGCTTCTTGCCCGGCTCGAGGTCGACGTCGTGCTCGACCCCGACCTCGAGGCCGTGGAGGAACTCGACGGTGCCGAGGACGGTGAGGTCGGAGTAGCGCTCGCGGCTGTCGAGGAACTCCTTGGCCGGTCCGGGAAAGAGCAGGCGGTTGAGCGTATGCCGTGGGTTCGCCGCGAGGGCCGCCGCGTCCTCGCCGCTCAGCTCGGTCACGGCCGGCTTCGTGCGCCGACCCTCGAGGGCCTTGGTCCGGAAGGGTTCCGGCCACCCTCCGGGGGGGTCGCCCAGGTCGCCGTTGAGAAACCCGATGACCGAGTCGGGGATGTCGTACTTCGTCGGGTTCTCCGCGAAGTCGGCCGGGTCGGCGTTCGCCCCCACCAGGGCCAGCGCGAGGTCGCCGACGACCTTGGAGCTCGGGGTCACCTTGACGATGTTGCCGAGTATGCCGTTCGCGGCGGCATACATGTCCTCGATGGCCTCGAACCTCTCGCCGAGGCCGAGGGCGATCGCCTGCTGACGCAGGTTCGACAGCTGCCCGCCCGGGATCTCGTGGGTGTAGACCCGGCCGGTCGGTGACGGGAGCCCGGACTCGAAGGGCGCGTAGAGGATCCGCATCGCCTCCCAGTAGGGCTCGAGGCTGCAGACCGCCTCCAGGTCGAGGCCGGTCTCGCGCTCGGTGCCGAGCGTCGCGGCGACGAGAGACGACATCGGGGGCTGGCTCGTCGTGCCCGCCAGCGAGGCGCTCGCGACGTCGACGGCGTCGACGCCGGAGTCGATCGCGGCCAGCAGGGTGCCGAGCTGCCCGCCCGCGGTGTCGTGGGTGTGCAGGTGGACCGGCAGGTCGAAGCGCTCGCGCAGGGCGGTGACGAGGGTCCGCGCGGCGGGCGCCCGGAGCAGGCCGGCCATGTCCTTGACAGCGAGGATGTGGGCCCCGGCCTCGACGATCTGCTCGGCGAGGTGGAGGTAGTAGTCAAGGGTGTAGAGCTTCTCGTCCGGGCTGGTCAGGTCGCCGGTGTAGCAGAGGGCGACCTCGGCGACGGCCGTGCCGGTGGTCCGTACGGCATCGATTGCCGGGCGCATCTGAACGACGTCGTTGAGCGAGTCGAAGATCCGGAAGATGTCGATGCCGGTGCGGGCGGCCTCGGTGACGAAGGCGTCGGTGACCTTGGTGGGATAAGGCGTGTAGCCCACCGTGTTGCGGCCGCGGAGCAGCATCTGGAGCGGGAGGTTCGGCATCGCGCCGCGCAGTGCGGCCAGCCGCTCCCAGGGATCCTCCGACAGGAACCGAAGGGCGACGTCGTAGGTCGCCCCTCCCCAGGCCTCGACGCTGAACAGCTGGGGGGTGAGCCGGGCGACGTAGGGCGCGACGTGCATGAGGTCCCGCGTGCGGACGCGGGTCGCGAGCAGTGACTGGTGGGCGTCGCGGAACGTCGTGTCGGTGACGGCGACGGCGGACTGCTCGCGCAGCGCTGCAGCAAAGGCCTCGGGCCCCTGGGTGACGAGGCGGTCCCGGCCGCCGGACGGGGGAGCCGCGGCGAGGTCGACCAGGGGCAGCTTGCCGCGCGGGGACACGTGGCTCAGGGCTGGGCCGTGCGGCTGGTTGACCGTGCGCTCGGCGAGGTAGGTCAGCAGCTTGGTGCCGCGGTCGGCCGGGGTGCGGGAGGTCCGCAGGCCTGGGCGCTCGTCGATGAAGGACGTCGTGGCGCGCCCGGCGACGAAGTCCGGCTCCTCGATCACCGCCTGGAGGAACGGGATGTTCGTCGAGACGCCCCGGATGCGGAACTCGGCCAGCGCCCGTCGGGCCCGGGCCACGGCCGCCGGGAAGTCCCGACCGCGGCAGGTCAGCTTGACGAGCATCGAGTCGAAGTGGGCGCCGACCTCGGCGCCGACGAAGACCGTGCCGCCGTCGAGCCTGACCCCCGAGCCACCGGCGCTGCGATAGACCGTGATCTCTCCGGTGTCGGGGCGGAACTCGTTCGTCGGGTCCTCGGTGGTGATCCGGCACTGCAGGGCGGCCCCCCGGAGCTGGATCAGCTCCTGGTGGATGCCGAGGTCGTCGAGGCTCTCGCCGGCGGCGATCCGCAGCTGGGACTGGACCAGGTCGATGTCGGTGACCTCCTCGGTGACGGTGTGCTCGACCTGGATCCGCGGGTTCATCTCGATGAAGACGTAGCGGCCCTGCGGGTCGAGGAGGAACTCCACCGTCCCGGCGTTGACGTAGCCGATCTCCCGGGCGAAGGCCACGGCGTCGGCGCACATCCGGTCGCGGAGCCCGGGGTCGAGGTTGGGGGCGGGCGCGATCTCGACCACCTTCTGGTGGCGTCGCTGCACCGAGCAGTCGCGCTCGTAAAGGTGGACCACATTCCCGTGGGCGTCGGCGAGGATCTGGACCTCGATGTGGCGCGGGCTCACGACGGCCTGCTCGAGGAAGACCGTCGGGTCGCCGAAGGCAGACTCGGCCTCACGCATCGCCGCGTCGAGAGCCTCTCCGAGGGCCTCCGGACGCTCGACCCGACGCATGCCGCGTCCACCACCTCCGGCGACCGCCTTGACGAAGATGGGGTAGCCGACCTGGTCGGCGGACCCGAGCAGCGCCTCGCGGTCGCTGCTCGGGGGCGCATTGTTGAGGGTGGGCAGTCCGGCGGCCTTGGCGGCGGCGATGGCCCGCGACTTGTTTCCGGTCAGCTGCAGCACCTCGGCGGGGGGCCCGACGAAGGTCACCCCGGCGGCAGCGCACGCCTCGGCGAGGTCGGGGTTCTCCGAGAGGAACCCGTACCCGGGATACACCGCGTCCGCCCCGGCGCGGACCGCCGTCGCGACGATGCCCTCGGGGTCCAGGTAGGCCCGCACCGGGTGGCCGGGCTCGCCGATCTCGTAGGCCTCGTCCGCCTTGAGGCGGTGCTCGCTCTTGCGGTCCTCCTGGGGGAAGACGGCAACCGTCCTGGCTCCCAGCTCGGTCGCGGCCCGGAAGGCGCGCACGGCGATCTCGCCTCGGTTGGCGACCAGTACCTTGCTGAACATCGACCCTCCAGGACGTCGCGGTGGCGATGGGCCAGAGCCTAGTGCGGCGCCGCATCCCGAGACGCACGTCCCGTCGCGCGGACACGGAGCCGGCGCCCCACCGTGGGCCTAGACTCCCCGGTGATGACGACCAGTGACCGACGCCTGCCGCGTCCTCGGCCGGGCGGGGGACCAACCCGCGACGGCGAGCACGACGTCGTCGCCGTCCAGCGCCACACGGTCCGCACCCTGGTGCTGACCCAGGCCCTCGGCGGCATCGGCCTCAGCGCGGCGATCGCCGTTGCCGCGCTCCTCGCCAAGGACGTCTCCGGATCGGATGCGCTCGCCGGCCTCGCCCAGACCGGCCAGGTGGTCGGGGCTGCCCTCATCGCCGCCCTGCTGGCGTCCTACATGTCGCGTCACGGGCGCCGGCCCGGCCTTGCGCTCGGCTACCTCCTCGGGGGACTGGGGGCCGCCGTCTGCATCCTCGCGGGCGCCCTGCGCCTCTTCCCGCTGCTCCTCGTGGGCACGGTGCTGCTCGGTGCGACCACCGCCGCGAACAACCAGAGCCGGTATGCCGCCACCGACCTCGCCCAGCCCGCTCGCCGGGCCCGTGACCTCAGCACCGTCGTCTGGGCGACCACCTTCGGCTCGGTCATCGGCCCGAACCTCGCCGGACCCGGCGGCATCGTCGCCACGTGGCTGCACCTGCCCCCGAGGACGGGGCCCTTCCTCTTCTGCACCGCGGCGATGCTCGTCACAGCCGGCGTGATGTGGCTGCGGCTGCGGCCGGACCCCCTGGTGGTGTCGCGGCTGCAGCCGCCCGCCGCTCACGAGGGTGACGTTGTGGAGGGCGCCGTCCAGGGCGCCGCTGTGGCTGACACGCCCTCGGGAGACGTGGTCGCTCCGGTCGTCGGACCGGCTCCCGTCGCCCGTCTCGGCGCGTGGCGGCTGATCCGCAGGAGCCCACTCGTGCTCGCGGCGACGGTAGGGATGGCCCTGACCCACGCGGTCATGGTCTCGGTCATGGTCATGACGCCGATCCACATGGACCACGGACACGCGTCGCTCGAGGTCATCGGGCTCGTCATCAGCGTCCACGTCCTCGGCATGTTCGCGCTCTCGCCGCTGGTCGGGATGGCAGTGGACCGCTTCGGCAGCCCTCCGGTCATCGCTGCCGGCGGCATCGTGCTGCTCTGTGCCCTGCTGCTGGCCGGCGGGTCACCGGCCGGCTCAAGCCTGACCCTCGGCGTGGGACTCTTCCTGCTCGGTCTGGGCTGGTCCCTGGGCACCGTCGCGTCTTCGACCCTGCTGACGGCGGCCACGCCGCGCGACCGCCGGCCCGAGGTGCAGGGACTCACGGACATGACGACGGGCTTCACTGCCGCGGCAGGAGGCGCGGTCGCTGGTGTGGTCCTCGGGATGGCGGGCTTCGGCTGGCTCAACGCCGGGGCGTCGGTCCTTGCCTTCGGTGTCATCGTCGTCGCGGTGGTGGCCGGACGGCATACGGCTGGGATGTCTCGAACAGCCCTGTCCTAGAGGCGGATCAGCATCTTTCCGATGTTGCCCCCCGACATAAGGGAGAGGAACCCCGTCACCGCCTGGTCGATCCCCTCCACGACCGTCTCGCGCCAGACGATCTTGTCCTCGCGGATCCAGCCACCTACCTCCTCCTCGAACTGCGGGCGCAGGTCCTCGTGGTCCAGGACCAGGAAGCCCTTGAGCATCAAGCGTTTCCCGATGAGCATCGGCAGGTTCCGCGGGCCGGGGGAGGCCTCGGTGTCGTTGTAGCGGCCGATCATGCCGCAGATCGCCACGCGGCCACCCTTGCGCATGCAGGAGATCGCGGCCTCGAGGTGATCGCCCCCGACGTTGTCGAAATAGACGTCGATGCCTTCTGGCGCCACGTCGTGCAGGCCCTGGCCGATCGGCGTGGCCTGGTAGTCGATGGCCCGGTCGAACCCGGCATCGTCGACGAGCCACTGGGTCTTGACCGGCCCACCGGCACTGCCGACGACGAGCGAGGCACCCTTGAGCCGGGCGATCTGCCCCACGAGCGAGCCGACGGCCCCGGCGGCTGCTGAGACGAACACCCGGTCACCCTCGCGGAACTCACCGACCCGCAGGAGCCCCGCGTATGCCGTGAGGCCGGGCATCCCGAGGACGCCGAGCCACGCCTGGGCCGGCGCGAAGTCCGTGTCGACCACCCGGGTAGCCGAGGCGGGGAGCGCGGAGAGGGTGCGCCAGCCGAGCTGATGCAGCACGGTGTCGCCCTTGACGACGGCCCGCCCCGCCTCGTCGGTGACCGGGCCACCGACCTGCTCGACGACGCCGATCGCGCCGCCGTCCATGGGCTGGTGGAGCTGAAACGGCGGCGAGTAGGACTTCACATCGTTCATCCGACCCCGCATGTAGGGGTCGACAGACAAGAAGGTGTTGCGGACCAGGACCTCGCCGTCGTCGAGCGCCCGGACGGGGACCTCGACGACCGCGAAGTCGGCGTCGACCGGTGTGCCCCGGGGGCGTCGGACCAGCTGCCACTCGCGGCTCGTCAACATCATGACCATCCCCTTCAGCTCGATGTGGTGGACCACTCGAGCCAATCACGGGGCACCCGGGCCCGACGCGCCGGGGCATCGACGACCACCGCCAAGGGTCACCGACCCGGCACGGGCGTCGCCAGGAACCAGCGCTCCGTGACCGGCGTCTCAGTCACGGCGCCGGCCGCTGCAGGGGGGTGGTCGGCACCCGGAGACGGCCCGGGTGGCGGACGCAGGCCGACCGCAGCGTGCTCACCCACCCCGACCGGCTGGCCGGGCAGGGGTAGTCGTGGTCATACCGCCGATGCGACCGTCGACAGGTCCGGCCGACCAGACGGTGAGCCGTCAGAGATCCACAGACCCAGGCAGTCACGCGCAAACAGGTCGTCACCGTGTCGTCAGGGGCCGTCTTGAGGTCCGCGATCGCCTGTCGTACTCCACGATGGCGTCGGTCTGGGCCCGTGCCGGGCCTGCCCCTGGTCGGCAGTCGGAGCGCAGCGCGTTCTGAGCATCACCTAGCGGTCGGTGGGTCGGAGCACGGATCTTCTCGAAGGGCGGCAGTGACGACCAGGAGTCCATGCATGATACGGACATCACTGTGCTTCCTCCAGTCCTGCCTAGCTCGCTGTAGGTGCGGGCGGGACGCGTCCTCGCGGTCGGGTCTCCGACCGGGCGGGGCTGATCTTGTCGGCGCGGTGGCCAGGGCGCGACCACGTCGTGGGGAATGGACTTGGAGGGCGGCCCGTTGGACGCCATACTGAAGGTTCTTGACAACTGAACAGCGTGACGTGTGCACCCCCAAGGGGGTGATCGGTTTCGACGGTGGTCGTCACTCCAGGAGAAGCGGGTCGAGGACGCACGGTTATCTCGTTAACGATCCGTGCAAACCAATAGGTGCCGATTCCAAGCGCACCGACTTCGCCCTCGCCGCCTGAGCGAGCTCCGAAGTCCGTCAGCCTGAGCTAGTTCTCGACTCAGTGTCTGGCGTCATCTAGAGAACTTGCTGCGTCGTCATGCTGGGGGGCGGCGCGGGACTCTTACTCAGCTGGGCCTGTCAGGGGACGTGTGCGTGCGAGCCCTGAGGCCGAGAAAAGCCATAGCGCACTGCACCCGGAGAAGTCCTGGTCTCACGTCATCGGACGCGGGTTCAATTCCCGCCACCTCCACCATCGGTACGGCTCCCGCCGTGCCGGGCGGCTCCACTGGAGCGGCTTTGGTGGCCACGTCACGCTGTCGTCACGACGACGAAGGCCCGACCGGATCCCCGGTCGGGCCTTCGTCGTCGATCTCGGATGCCGTGACCTACCGGACGCCGCTGATCGCATCAAGCCGCTCATCTCGTATGCCGGGTGCTCAGGTCGCGTGGATGTGCGCGGGCTCCACCGGCGCCGAAGCGCGGGCGGCCACCTGTGCCTTGACGTCGTCCATGTCCAGGGACGTGACCTGGTCGACCAGCTGCTGGAAGGCCTCGGCAGGCAGCGCTCCGGACTGGCGGAAGACGAGGATCCCCTCACGGAACGCCATGAGCGTCGGGATCGAGGTGATGCTCACCGCCGCCGCGAGCGCCTGCTCGGCCTCGGTGTCCACCTTGCCGAAGATGATGCCCTCGTTCTTCTCGGAGGTGCCCTCATACACAGGCGCGAAGCGCAGACACGGGCCACACCAGGAGGCCCAGAAGTCCACGAAGACGATGTCGTTGTCCAGCACGGTCTGCTCGAAGGACTGTGTGGTGAGTTCGGTTGTTGCCATGTGCCCGTCAACGGCCGCCCCCGGCCGAGGTATTCCCGAGCGGGGCGAACCGGCTTGGCGCAGATTGACAGGTGCATCCTGCGGAACCCTGCCGACGGGTAGGGCCGGGCGGAGGTCGTTGCGCTGCGTGAGAACTGGATCCGGCGTAGGTTGAAGCAGTCGATGTTCGGGCACTTGCGCGCGGCTGGGTGGAAGGGCCTGCGCGGACCCCGCGGCGTGGACACCGCTGCGTGGACACGTGCTCGACGCGGTTCTCGACCGGACAGGGGATGCAATGCGCAGGGTCGGTTTGGTCGTCGGAACGAAGCAGGTGACTGAATGGCAACGCCGGGCTGCTCTGGCCGAGGCGACGGCGCTCTCCCGACCAGCACCCGATGAGAGCGGTCACCCTCGGGGGTGGCTGCGCAGAGTGGGCCTACGGGTCGGGGTCCCCGCCGCTGTCCTGCTTGCAGTCGTCGGCTCGACGCTGCCCGGCATGAAGCTCCAGCCTCCGTCGTCCCCGGTGGCCGACCAGCTGCAGGCGGCCCCCGCCGGCCGGGGCCTGCCCGACACCGACAACCAGCCGCGGCGACACTGGCCAGAGGACCGCCTCGATGCCGAGGAACGTGCGACGCAGGCCGCAGCCTCGGGTAGCCCCGCGCCGATCAACATCTCCCTCGCCACGGCGGAGGTCGACGCCGCGCTGGGCGCCCGGGGAGGCGCCGGGGCGGTGGGTGCGTTGGAGATCCCGGTGAGCGTCCTGGCTGCCTATCACCGCGCCGAGCAGAACGTCATGCAGTCCGATCCCTCCTGCCACCTCCCGTGGTGGGTCCTGGCCGGCATCGGTCGGATCGAGTCCGGCCATGCCTCGGGCGGGCGCGTCGACGAGTCCGGCACCACCCGCGGGACGATCCTCGGCCCGCGACTCGACGGGTCACTCGCCGGTACGGCGGTCATTGCGGACAGCGACGGGGGAGCGCTGGACGGCGACGCGGCATACGACAGGGCCGTCGGTCCGATGCAGTTCCTGCCTGGCACCTGGCGTTCGTGGGGCCGCGACGGGAACGGTGACGGCGTGGTCAACCCGCACAACGTCTACGACGCCGCAACGGCTGCGGGGGCCTACCTGTGCGCGGGGGGTCGCGACCTCGCTGTCGGCGCCGATCTGACGCGAGCGATCCTCAGCTACAACTACTCGGCCTCGTACCTCTCGTCGGTCCTGACGTGGGGTATCGCCTACCGCGACGGGGTCACGCCGAGCACAGACGGTGCCGGCACGGTGCCGCCGGGTCAGTCTCCGCGTGAACCAGAGACCCCCGCTCCCTCCCCGCTCTTTGCCGCCCCGGGGACGACGTCGGCAACCGACAGCCCCGCTGGCACCGCTGCCGCGGCGGCGAGCACGACAAGCCCCGCGTCGGCGGCGGGCACGACAAGGCCCCCGTCGGCGGCGGGCACGACAAGGCCCCCGTCGGCGGCGGGCACGACAAGGCCCCCGTCGGCGGCGAGCATGATGAGCACGACGACGCCCCCGTCGGCGGCGAGCATGATGAGCACGACGACGCCCCCGTCGGCGGCGAGCACGGTGAGCACGACGACGCCCCCGTCGGCGGCGAGCATGATGAGCACGACAAGGCCCCCGTCGGCGGCGAGCACGGTGAGCACGACGACGCCCCCGTCGGCGGCGGGCACGACAAGGCCCCCGTCGGCGATCAGCATCACGCCGCCGTCGACGACCGTCTTGCCCACCACCACAACCACGAGCGCGCCGCCGCCGACGTCCACCGCTGCGTCGACGACGGGCAGCCCGCCGGCCACGGCCACGCCCACCACCACCACCGGCTCGCCGACGTGTAGCACGGCGCCGACCACGGCGACCATCACCACGGCGCCGACGACGGCGACGACGGCGCCGACCACCACCACGGCGCCGCCGACGACCACCACGGCGCCGACGACGACCACCACGACGACGACCACCACGGCGCCGACGACGGCGACGACGGCGCCGACCACCACCACGGCGCCGCCGACGACCACCACGGCGCCGACCACCACCACGGCGCCGACCACCACCACGGCGCCGACCACCACCACGCCGTCGACCACGCCCAGCTGCCCCACCACAACCGCGGGCTGATGTCGCGAGCGTTAGACCTGCCCCGCGGCCGATGACAGCGGGGGGACCAGGCCACCTCCGAGCCTAGGCTGAGGTCCGTGGAGACCCACCAGAGCCCGCTGCGCTCGCCGGCCGCACGGCATACCGGGGTTGTCGTTCTCGTCGTCGTGCTGAGCGGGCACCTGGCGGCGCTCTACTGGCCGAGGGTGGACGTCACCGGCCCCGTGGCATCGAGCGACAAGGTCGTGCACGCGCTGCTCTTCGCCGTGCCGGTCATCGTCGCGTCACTCGCGATGATGGGCTGGCGTTGGCCGGCGCTCCTGCTGGCCCTACACGCCCCGGTGAGCGAGCTGGTCCAGCACCTCCTGCTGCCAGGCCGGTCCGGGGATCCGCTCGACATCGTTGCCGATCTCGTGGGGGTGGCGCTCGGGGTGGCCGTCGCGCGATGGTGGGCGTCACGGGGTGGGTGGTCCGAGCCACCCCGGACACCCTGATAAAGTGGACCCACCCGGCTCCGAGGCGCACGGCAGCGCCAGGTCAGAGTTGACGACGATCCCCAACGCGGAGCGGGTTCTTCGCCGGACAGCACATGCTGGATTCCGGTCCATCGGGCGCAGCACGACGCCACGCCTGAGGCTCGTCTGAGGTGGTTGCCCTCGCCAGGTGGCTCGAGACGCGTCTACTCGAGCACCTGAAGTGAGTTGACTAGCCTTGCCCAAGAAAATGAGTTCTGGCGCGCCCAAAAAGGCCCGCTGGACCACAGCCCAGAAGGCCTCCGCAACGAAGAAGCCGCACCGAGGCCAGTCCGGTCCCAGCCAGAATGGTGGCAGCACCCGTCCGTATGCCGGTGGGTCCGCCCAGCGGGGACCGCGTGCCGGTGCTGACAGCCGCCCCCGTCGCGAGGACCGTCCGGTCCGGACCGACCGGCCGAGCTATGACCGCGCGCCGCGCACGGATCGGCCGAGCTATGACCGTCGGACCCCTGACGTGCGCGCGCCCCGCACCGAGCGTCCCACCTACGAGCGCCCGCGTCGTGATGACCGACCCGCCCGCGACGACCGCTGGAACCGCAAGGACAGTTCCACTGCTTCTGGGCGCCGGGGGTCCCCCCGCCACGTGGGGGCGGATGGATTCGGTCAGGACGCCGAGGCCGAGCGCCTCGACGCCGACCGGTGGACCAAGGCCACCCGCACGTCGGTGAGTGACGGACCCGTCGAGGTCTCGGAGGACAACGGCTTCGCCGCCCTCGGCCTGCCGGGTCGGCTCGTGGAACGCCTGGCCCGCGACGGCATCACCACACCGTTCCCGATCCAGGTCGCGACGATCCCGGACGCACTCGCCGGGCGCGACGTCCTCGGCCGCGGCCAGACCGGCTCGGGCAAGACGCTGGCCTTCGGGCTGCCGACCCTGACCCGGCTCCTCGACGACGGACCGACCTCGGCGCCGCGCCGCCCTCGGGCGATCATCCTCGTCCCGACTCGCGAGCTGGCCATGCAGGTCTCGGATGCGCTCGAGCCCCTCGTGCACGTGGCCGGTCTCAAGCACAAGCTCGTTGCCGGTGGCCTCAGCTATACGACCCAGATCAGCGCGCTCAACCGCGGCGTCGACCTGCTCATCGCGACGCCGGGCCGGATGAACGACCTGCTCGAACGGGGTGCCGTCGAGCTCGACGACATCCAGATCGCGATCCTCGACGAGGCCGACCACATGGCCGACATGGGTTTCCTCCCGGAGATCACGACGATCCTCGACCGGATCCCTGCGGGCGGTCAGCGCCTTCTCTTCTCCGCGACGCTCGACAAGGGCGTCGACGGCCTCGTCAAGAGCTACCTCACCGACGCGGTGACCCACTCGACCGACGACGCCAAGGCCTCGGTGACGACGATGGAGCACCACGTGGTCCTCATCGACCCGATGCACAAGAAGGTCATCACCGCCGAGGTCGCGAACCGCGCCGGCCGCACCCTCGTCTTCGTGCGCACCAAGCTCGGTGCCGACCGGGTCGCCCAGCAGCTGCGCGAGCAGGGCGTCCTCGCCGCCGCCCTGCACGGTGGCCTGAACCAGGGTGCCCGCAACCGGGTGCTCGGCGCGTTCCGTGACGGCACCCTGCCGGTCCTGGTCGCGACCGATGTGGCCGCTCGCGGCATCCACGTCGACGACGTCTCGGTCGTTCTCCAGGTCGACCCCCCGGCCGACCACAAGGACTACCTCCACCGCTCGGGCCGCACTGCCCGCGCCGGCGACCGGGGGACCGTCGTCACCCTGGCCCTGCCGCACCAGCGCAAGGGCATGGAGCGCCAGCTGCGCGAGGCCGGTGTCGACGTCGTGCCCACCAAGGCGGTGCCCGGTGACGCCGTGCTCGCGGCTGCGGGAGCGACCACGCCCAGCGGGATTCCCGTGCCGGACGAGGCCTTCCGTCGTCTCCTCGAGGGCGAGCCGAAGCGCCGGGGACCCGGTGGCTCGCGCGGTCCGCGGTCCGGTCAGAAGGGCGGGTTCCGCCCGAACCACAGCGGGCCGCGTCGGAGCGGCGGCGAGGACCGCTACCAGCGTCGGGACACGCGCGGCTGAACGAGCCAGCACGGACCAGCCTTTGGCCCAGGTCACCCGCACGGCACGTCGCGCCCCCACGTCCCTGATGGGATGATCGGGGCGTGACGACATCCGGTCAGGAGTTCTTCCCCGGCCGACTCCTCGTGGCGACCCCCCAGATCGAGGACGGGCCCTTCCGACGTGCCGTTGTCCTCGTCCTGCACCACGACGAGGGGGGCGCCCAGGGCGTCGTCCTCAACCGTCCCCTCGAGGCGGAGATCGACTCCGTCCTGCCCGGGTGGCAGGCGGTGACGACGCTGCCGCAGACCCTCTTCGAGGGCGGTCCCGTCGAGCTCAACTCGGCGATCGGACTGGCCACCGTCCCCGGTGACAACCCTGAGCCGATGGGGGTCAAGCCCCTCTTCCGGGGCCTTGGCCTCGTCGACCTCGACGCCCCACCCAACCTCGTCGCCCCCGAGGTCGCCGGCATGCGGATCTTCGCCGGGTATGCCGGGTGGTCACCGTCGCAGCTTGAGGAGGAGGTGCGGCGCGGGGACTGGTACGTCGTCGACTACGAGGCGCGTGACGCGTTCACGGCATACCCCGAGAGTCTGTGGAGCGAGGTGCTCGGGCGACAGATCGACAACCTCAAGCTCGTCGCGCTCTTCCCCGACGACCCGTCGATGAACTGACGGGGCCACCTTTCCTAGAATGGGGGGACGTCAGGCGAGGAGGCAGCTCATGTCACAGCAGTACTACGAGGGCTGGGTCGACAAGCAGATCCGCGAGGCGCAGGAACGCGGCGAGTTCGACCGCCTCCCCGGCGCCGGCAAACCGTTGGAGCACCTCGGTGACCTGAACGACCCCGACTGGTGGGTCAAGGGCTATATCAAGCGCGAGAACCTCGACATCTCGGGCGCCCTCCCGACACCGTTGGCCCTGCGCAAGGAGGCGGCCAGCTTCCCCGCGTCCTTGGCCGACGTGCGCACCGAAGCCCAGGTCCGCGAGATCCTCGACGACTTCAACCGCCGGGTCAAGACCGACCGGCTGCGCCCTGCCGTCGGACACCTGCCGCCGTTGATCGCCAAGACGGTCGACGTCGACGACCTCGTAGAGCAGTGGCGGGTGCTCCGGGCGGCGATCTTCGCCGAGCGGGCAGCCTCTGCTCCCGTGACGCCGGCCGAGCAGCAACCGTCGACCAGCCGCGGCTGGTGGCGCCGACAGGCCAGGTCCGAGCGACCCTGAGTGAGAACGGACCTGGTAGGAGTCAGGCGGCCGGGACGCCGGGGCACGGTCCCGGCCGGACCACGGATCGGCCGACGGCCCGGCATACACTCGGCGGCATGACCCAGGACATGCCCGAGGACCCCTTCGCCCCTCAGCTGGAGCCGGGTGGTCCCGGCACGTCGACGAGCGTGCTCGAGCGCGAGCAGGTCGAGGAACAGCTCGCCGAGCCTGGTGACCACGAGCGGTTCAGCCACTACGTGCGCAAGGAGAAGATCCTCGAGAGCGCGCTCTCCGGCGAGCCGGTCGTCGCGCTCTGCGGCAAGGTCTGGGTGCCGGGACGCGACCCGAACAAGTTCCCGGTGTGCCCCATCTGCACGGAGATCTACGACGGGCTGCGCGCCCCGCAGGACGGTGGCGACGGCGCGAAGTGACCGCCCGGCCGGCCGGCCGGACGGCGTGTCCGTCGCCGGGTCGCCGGCGTGTCCGTCGCCGGGTCGCCCGCCGAGCCCGGCGTCCCGTGCGCGTCCCGTGTCGGCGTCCGGAGCACCTTTGCGCAGCGGTTAGAGTCGTCCCCCTATGAGCACGTCGGCCGCCTCCCACCTCCCCCCAGCATTCCCCGGACGAGCGGCTTGGGGCACGGCGGAGAAGCTGCGCGCCTGGCAGGCGGCCGCGCTGACGGCATACCTGCGGGCCGACCCGCGTGACTTCCTCGCGGTCGCCACACCGGGGGCCGGCAAGACGACCTACGCGCTGCGGCTCGCCGCCGAGCTGATCGGGCGCGATGTCGTCGAGCGGGTCACCGTCGTCGCTCCCACCGAGCACCTCAAGACCCAGTGGGCCGATGCCGCCGGTCGCGTCGGGATCTCGCTCGACCCGAGGTTCTCGAACACCGCGGGTCGCCACTCGGACGACTACCAGGGCGTGGCCCTGACCTATGCCCAGGTGGCGGCCCGCCCGGCCCTGCACCGTCAGCTGACGACGGCTCGGCGCACCCTCGTGATCCTTGACGAGATCCACCACGGCGGCGACGCGAAGTCGTGGGGTGACGCGATCCGTGCGGCGTTCGAGCCGGCCACCCGAAGGCTCGCGCTGACGGGAACGCCTTTCCGGTCCGACACCTCGCCGATCCCGTTCGTCCGTTACGACCTGGACCAGGGGGGGATCCTCACCTCGGCCGCCGACTACACCTACGGCTATGCCGAGGCATTGCGCGACGGCGTGGTCCGCCCGGTCCTCTTCCTCGCCTACGGCGGCGCTATGCGCTGGCGGACCAAGGCCGGGGACGAGATCGCCGCGAACCTCGGCGAGCCGATGACGAAGGACATGGTCGCCCACGCCTGGCGCACCGCGCTCGACCCCAAGGGGGAGTGGATCCCGGCCGTGCTCGCAGCCGCGGACAAGCGGCTGACCGAGGTGCGGCGCCACGTCGAGGACGCCGGTGGGCTCGTCATCGCCTCGAGCCAGACACAGGCCCGCGCGTATGCCGCTCTGCTCACCTCCATCTGTGCCGAGAAGCCGACCGTCGTCCTGTCCGACGACGCCGGCTCGTCAGCGCGAATCGAGCAGTTCCGCGCCGGGACGTCCCGCTGGATGGTGGCCGTGCGGATGGTCTCCGAGGGCGTCGACGTGCCCCGGCTCTGCGTCGGTGTCTACGCGACGTCGACCTCGACGCCGCTCTACTTCGCCCAGGCGGTGGGCCGGTTCGTCCGGGCGCGTCGCCGGGGTGAGACGGCGTCGGTGTTCCTGCCGTCGGTGCCCGTCATCCTCGACCACGCGGCGCGGATGGAGGAGCAGCGCGACCACGCGCTGGACCGCAGGGGCCGCCAGGACGTGGCGTCCATCTGGGGTGAGGAAGAGGGGCTGATCGCCGACGCCAACCGGGCCGCTACCGAGGCGGGCGGGGACGAGGCGGCGTTCGAGGCGCTCGAGTCGGAGGCCCACTTCGACCACGTGCTCTTCGACTCCGAGCAGTTCGGCATGCATGCGACGGTGGGGTCGCAGGAGGAGCAGGACTACCTGGGACTGCCCGGGCTGCTGGAGCCCGACCAGGTCGCGGTGCTCCTGCGCGAGCACCAGACGAAGCAGTCGGCGAGGAACCCCGGCGCCGCTGCCCCGGTTGCGGCGCACCGGGCGCTCGCGGCCCAGCGCAAGGAGCTCAACAAGCTCGTGGCCGCCTACGCCCGGAAGACCACCTCACCGCACGCCATGGTGCACCACGACCTGCGCCGGGTCTGTGGTGGCCCGACGCTCGAGGCAGCCAACAGTGATCAGGTCGCGCAGCGGATCGACACGATCCGCAAGTGGCTCGTGGGGCGCCGGTGACGGCTGGTCCGGTCACCCGGCATACGCGCTGGCAGGCCGGCCTGGTCGGGAGTGTGGTCACCCCGGGGCGGGTGACGGGACTCCCAGCCGGGCGAGACCCCGCTCACGACTCGGCCGTCGCCGCCTTCAGCAGCGGGAGCGTGCGGTGGTCGATGCGGGTGGCGAGGGAGATCGCCGTGGACGCCCGGATGACATGGGAGTCGTCGACGACGAGGTCGATGACCCGCTGCAGGTCGGCGTTGTCCCGGGCCACGGCGCGGATGAGCAGGTCGCCCGAGCCCGTGATGGTGTGCGCCTCGAGGACCTCCGGGATCGCGGCGAGGTGCTCGATGACGGGTCCGTGTCCGCGGCCCTGCCGGATCTCGAGGGTGCAGAATGCCGTCACCGGATAGCCCAGCGCACCCGGATCCACCTGTGGCGCAAAGGACCTGATCACACCGCGCTTGACGAGCCGGTCCAGGCGCGCCTGGAGCGTGCCCCTCGCGACACCGAGCCGGCGCGAGGCGCCGAGGACGCCGATGGCCGGGTCCTCGCTGAGCAGAACGATGATCCGGGCGTCCAGGTCGTCGATGTCTCCGCTGGCTCGTGGCATGGACAGAGTGTCCAGCACTACGCGACATACAGGCAACACTGTGCGCAGTCTGAACACTGGATCGGACGTCTGTTGACCACTGGCCGACGGACCGCCACGCTCGGGGCCATGACCGACACCACCGTGGACCTCACCGAGCAGGAGCTCGAGGCCAACCTCGACATCGAGCAGCTGAAGCAGCTCGTCGGGCTTGTCGAGTACGACGAGGACAAGGACGTCTTCCCGGTCACCGGGTGGGACTCCATCGTCTTCGTCGTGGGCAACGCGACCCAGACCGCGCACTACTACCAGTCCGCGTGGGGCATGGAGCTCGTCGCCTACAGCGGGCCCGAGACCGGCAACCGCGACCACAAGTCCTTCGTCCTGAAGTCCGGCTCGATTCGCTTTGTCATCAACGGTGCGGTCGACCCCGACAGCGCCCTGGTCGAGCACCACCGCAAGCACGGCGACGGCGTCGTCGACATCGCCCTCGAGGTCCCCGACGTCGACCGGTGCATCGCCCAGGCCCGCCGGGCCGGCGCGACCGTCCTGCGCGAGCCGGAGGACCTCGTCGACGAGCACGGCACGGTGCGCATCGCCGCCATCGCGACGTACGGTGAGACGCGGCACAGCCTCGTGCAGCGGATGTCCGGCGGCCCGGGCGAGAAGACGAGGTATGCCGGGCCGTACCTTCCCGGTTATGTCGCCCGGACGAGCACCTGGGTCAAGCGTGGCGGCGAGCCGAAGCGGCTGTTCCAGGCGCTGGACCACATCGTCGGCAACGTCGAGCTCGGCCGGATGGACGAGTGGGTCGGGTTCTACAACAAAGTCATGGGCTTCGTGAACATGGCCGAGTTCGTCGGTGACGACATCGCGACCGACTACTCCGCGCTCATGTCCAAGGTGGTCGCGAACGGCAACCACCGGGTGAAGTTCCCTCTCAACGAGCCGGCGATCGCCAAGCGCAAGAGCCAGATCGCCGAGTACCTCGACTTCTACCGGGGCCCGGGTGCCCAGCACCTCGCCGTCGCGACCAACGACATCCTCGCCTCTGTGGACGCATTGCGCGCCAACGGTGTGGAGTTCCTCGACACCCCGGACTCGTACTACGAGGACGCCGCACTACGCGAGCGGATCGGCAACGTCCGGGCGCCGATCGAGGAGCTGCAGAAGCGCAAGATCCTCGTCGACCGGGACGAGGACGGCTACCTTCTGCAGATCTTCACCAAGCCGCTGGCTGACCGCCCGACGGTCTTCTTCGAGCTGATCGAGCGGCACGGGTCCCTCGGCTTCGGCAAGGGCAACTTCAAGGCTCTCTTCGAGGCCATCGAGCGCGAGCAGGACCTCCGCGGCAACCTCTGAAGCCGGGGCCCGGAGTGGTCCGATGTCGCGGGGACCACTGCGGCTTTGGCGGTGCTCTCCCCGACCCGGTGCCTGTCCGAGCAGCCGCGGCCGCTGTGACATGCTCGGAGCATGAGTCAGCCCTCCGGGTGGTACGACGACCCCGACGACCCCACCCAGCTGCGCTACTTCGACGGCATCCTCTGGACCGGGAACCGGGCGCCCAAGGCCTCACCCACGGCGGCCCAGTCGACCATCGGACGGGCGCAGCCCGGACGTCAGGAGCGGCAGGGGACTGCGCCGACGGGGCAATCGCCCCCTCCCGCGAAGCATGCCCCTCCGGGCCAGCAGCCTCCCTACGGCCAGCAGCCCCCCTACGGCCAGCAGCCCCCCTACGGTCAACAGCCCCCCTACGGTCAACAGCCGCCGTACGGTCAGCCGCCGCCGGCAAACGGGCCCTACGGAGGAGCCCCCTCCGGGCCGAATCCCTACGGGAACCGCCAGCCGGGTCATGCACCGGGCGGCTACGCCCTGGGCGCTCCCACCACTCCGGACGGCGAGGCCCTCGCCGGGTGGGGAATCCGGCTCTGGGCCAGGATCATCGACTGGGTGATCACCGGCGTCACCACGGCACTGCTCGGGTGGTCGTTCCTGCAGGGATACATCGGCTGGTTCCAGGGCTACCTGCAGCGCGTCATGGACGACGCGGCCCGGGGCGTCGAGACCCCCATGGACATGACGACGATGCAGGCGCAGATCGCAGGCTTCGTCATCCCGCTCGTCCTGATCGGCATTGCCGTCAGTCTGGTTTACGAGACGTTCTTCCTGGTCCGCGCCGGCGCGACGCCCGGCAAGATGGCGGCCGGGATCCGGGTCCGCCGGCGGGCCGACCCGGGCCGGCTCACCGTGCTGGACGCCCTGAAGCGCCAGGCCATCACGCTCTCCTGCGGCCTGCTCAGCTTTGTGCCTGTGGTCAGCCTGGTCACGGGGCTCGTGCCGCTGCTGGACGGGTTGTGGCCGCTGTGGGACGACAAGCGCCAGGCGCTGCACGACAAGCTCGCCGCGACCAACGTCGTCCTACGCCGCCAGCGCTGAGCCAGCGCTCGACGTCGGTGATCGCTTAAGGTCCGCGGACGGCTTCGCCGAGAGGACGATCAAGGCCTGGCAGCCCTGATCGTGCCGGTCACCTCGGCGATGCCGATCCGGGCCCCGTCCGGGCCCGGTGCCCAGGCCGTCATGGTGACGGTGTCGCCGTCCTCGAGGAACCCCCGGCTCGACCCGTCGTCCAGGGTCAGCGGTTCGGTGCCGTTCCACGTCAGCTCGAGCAGGCTGCCGCGGCTCGCCTCCGTCGGACCGCTGATCGTCCCGGACGCGAAGAGGTCGCCGTCGCGCAGCGACGCGCCGTTGACGGTGAGGTGCGCGAGCATCTGCACCGGCGACCAGTACATGTCCGCGTGGCTTGGCCTCGCCACGACGGTGTCGTTGATCCTCACCTCGTACCGCACGTCGAGGCCGAAGACCTGTTCCGTCGTCCCGCGCAGGTAGGGAAGGACTTCGGGGTCCTGCCCCGGCAGCGGCACCTTTGCCGCCTCGAGGGCCGCCAGCGGCGTCACCCACGCGGAAACCGTTGTGGCAAAGGACTTCCCGAGGAACGGCCCGAGGGGGACGTACTCCCACGCCTGGATGTCCCGGGCCGACCAGTCGTTGAGCAGGACCACCCCGAAAAGGTGGTCTGCTGCCTCACCGACGCCGACGCGCGCGCCCAGCTCCGTCGCGCCTCCAACGACGTAACCGAGCTCCGCCTCGATGTCGAGCCGGGTGCTCGGGCCGAAGACGGGCGCCGGGTCGCTCGGACCCTTGCGCTGACCCGTTGGCCGGACGATGTCGGTGCCGCTGACGACGACGGTGCCCGCTCGCCCGTGGTAGCCGATCGGCAGATGCTTCCAGTTCGGCGGCAGCGCGGCGTTGTCGGGGCGGAATACCATGCCGACGTTCCTCGCATGGTGCTCGCTGGCATAGAAGTCGACGTAGTCGGCCACGTCGATGGCCAGGTGCATCGTGACGTCGTTCAGCGGGATGAGGTGCGGCTCCACGGCGTCGCGATAGGCCTCCTCGGTGAGCACCTCGGTAAGCCAGCTGCGGGCAGCCGCCCAGGCCTGCGGACCCAGCGCGAGGAAGTGGCCGAGGGTTGGGTGCTCCCAGCACAGCCCGGACTCCATCCCGGTGACCTCGGCGGCTCGGGCGGCGTCGAGCACGTGGTCACCGATGCGGACCCCGACCCGACGCAGCTGCGGGTCACCGATCGAGAACACGCCATAGGGCAGGGTCGCGATCCCGAAGGGATGGTCGGCGGGCAGGTCGAGCCAGGGGGTCATGTCACTCCTCCTCGACCAGTCCCAAGGCGACCAGCTCGCTGATCGGGTCGGTCACCGTGCAGCATCCGTATGCCGTGAAGCAGGCCCGGATGCTGCGTGCCTCGGCGGCGCTCAGGCGGGACACCAACGCCACGAGCGCGCCTGGGTTGCGTTCGGCGAGAAGGGAAACCACCTTGTCCTCCTGCTCCCCGTGCAGCGCGGAACCCACTGCCGCCAGCACGTTGAGCAGCCCGTGCTGTGGTTCGCGGCGACCGCTCGCAGCGTACTCCCCGCGGACCGCATGGTGCAGGCCGCCGGTGAGCTTGACGGCGAGCTGGGAGTCGACGCACCCCAGGACGAACCGGGCCAGCTCACGCTCGTCGGGCCGGGCCCACGTCGGCGTCGCGCCGGTGCGGAACTTGGCCTGCACCATCGGGGCACCGGCCGCCCGCCCAGCGCGGGCGCCCGCGCTGACGTCGGCGATCACGTCGTCGTGCCCCTCGCGCGGCACCTCGACGGCCATGGGCATCCCAAGGTCCTGCAGGTCGCGCCAGTCCGTGGACCAGCCGACCTCCACGCCGACGACCTCGACAGCCGGCTCCACGGCCAGCCGCTCCACGCCCGCCCGCACGGTTTCGCTCGGGCTGCCCGGACGGGCCACGAGCGTGACGCGCAAGGGCGTCGAGCGCTCGCTCGCCGAGGCCAGTGCTGCGACCTCCCCCGCCGCGGTGGCAGGGATCACCAGCGGACCGACGAGGCCGGCATACCGGCTGCGGGAGAGGTGGTCGGATACCGCCTGGCTCAGTGGTGCGAGGCCAGGCGGGAAGACTGCGGCGTCGTCGATGAGCCGGCTGAGGAGTGCAGGCTCCGCAGGTCGCACCCCGTGCACGGACGACGCGTCGGCTGGCGTCGTTGACATGCCCCGCAGGCTACTTCAAGGTGAGGAGGCCGACATGTTCAAGGCCCCACCAGGGCGACAGGGAGAAGAGGCCATGGCGCACTACCAGCGGCTCGGGAGCGTCCCACCGAAGCGGCACACGCAGCACCGGCGGCCCGCCAAGGGGAACGATCGCGGGGAGCTGTACTACGAGGAGCTCATGGGGGAGGAGGGCTTCAGCAGCGACTCGTCCCTGCTCTACCACCGCAACATCCCGTCGACGGTGAGCGCCGTCCGCGAGTGGCCTGTGCCCGACATGGCGACGACGCCCAACTACCCGCTCCAGCCGAGGCATCTCAGGCTCCACGACCTCTTCGACGCGAGGGCGGTCCGCGCCGGTGACCCGGTGACCGGCCGCCGGCTCGTCCTCGGCAACGGCGACGTGCGGATCTCGTATGCCGTGTCGGCCCGGCCGAGCCCGTGGTACCGCAACGGCATCGGGGACGAGTGCGTCTATGTCGAGCGCGGCCGGGCCCGGGTCGAAACCGTCTTCGGGGCCTTCGAGGTGGCGGAGGGCGACTACGTCGTCGTCCCGCGCTCTACGACGCACCGGTGGCTGCCGCGGCGCTCGACGAAGGACCCGCTGCGGACCTACGCCATCGAGGCGAACTCCCACATCACCGCGCCGAAGCGATACCTGTCCCGGTACGGGCAGCTGCTGGAGCACTCGCCCTACTCCGAGCGCGACCTGCGTACCCCGGACGGCCCACTGCTCGCCGAGGACGTGGGCGAGACCGCCGCGGACGAGTCCGAGGTCTTCATCAAGCACCGCGGCCCCGGGCCGGGCGGGATCGTCGGGACGGTGCACACGGTGCCGTTCCACCCGCTCGACGTCGTCGGCTGGGACGGGTGCCTCTATCCCTATGTCTTCAACATCCGCGACTTCGAGCCGATCACCGGGCGGATCCACCAGCCGCCGCCGGTGCACCAGGTCTTCGAGGGCGGGGGCTTCGTCATCTGCAACTTCGTGCCACGCAAGGTCGACTACCACCCCCTGGCCATCCCGGTGCCGTACTACCACTCCAACGTCGACAGCGACGAGATCATGTTCTACGTCGACGGTGACTACGAGGCGCGCAAGGGGTCCGGCATCGGCAAGGGCTCGATCTCGGTCCACCCCGGAGGACACCCGCACGGTCCGCAGCCGGGTGCGACCGAGGGGTCGATCGGCGCGGACTACTTCGACGAGCTCGCGGTCATGGTCGACACGTTCCGGCCGCTCGAGCTCGGGGAGGCCGGACGAGCGGTCGACGACGGGCAGTATGCCATGTCCTGGAGCCGCGGCCGCTCGAGCTAGTGGGCACGGGCCAGCCGCGCCGCCCTCCCGGCCCTGCGCCCCAGCCGTGCCCTCCCGCCACGGCCGCCGCCACGGGGCTGGTCGGCTGTGGACGACTGACGACTGACGACTGACGAGCGCGGTCCGCGACACGATCGTGCGGGTGACGGTTTCTCCGCGCTTCGACCCTGCGCCCCGTTCGCCCGGACCGAGGCGATCGCCGCGGACCTGACGGCGTGGCAGCTGCGGGGCAGGGACGGCGTCCCGATCTTCCGCAACGCCTACGTCTCACGGCACGTTCCGCGCACGGTCGCCGTGCGGTCGCGGGCCGTGCTGCGTCTTGCCCCGACGGGTGCGCTCGTCAGTCACCAGCCGCGGCGCTCCTGTGGGGAGGAACGGTCCCGGACATGTCGGCGATCCACATGACGGTGTCGGTTGCCGTGGGGCCCCGTTCCGGGGGGTGATGGGGTCCGGAGCGCTCCGGTTGCGCGGGCGGTCTCGGAGGTGGAGGGTCGACGGGGGCCGGCCCGACCGACGGTGCCCGCAACCCGGCATACGACATCGGAGGTCCCCTTGAGCGCCACCTCGGCCGACGCCCGCGCCCCGCGGAGCGTCATCTCGAACGTCGTCCGAGGCTCCCTTGGCAACCTCATCGAGTGGTACGACTGGTACGCCTACGCTGCGTTCTCGATCTACTTCTCCAAGGTGTTCTTCCCGAGCGGGGACCCCACGGCCGAGCTGCTCAACACCGCCGGGGTCTTCGCGGTCGGGTTCGTCATGCGGCCCATCGGTGGCTGGCTTCTCGGCAGGTATGCCGACCGGTTCGGCCGGCGCGCGGCGCTCACCCTTTCCGTGACGATGATGGCGGCCGGCTCGCTCGTCATCGCCGTCTGCCCGGGCTACTCCGCGATCGGGGCGCTGGCGCCGACGATCCTCATTCTCGCCCGGCTGGTCCAGGGGCTCTCCCTGGGCGGTGAGTACGGCACGTCCGCGACCTACCTGTCCGAGGTGGCGACGCCCGGCAAACGCGGGTTCTACTCCTCCTTCCAGTACGTCACCCTCACCGGCGGCCAGCTCCTGGCCCTCGGACTGCAGCTCATCCTCCAGCAGTTCCTCTCCGAGCAGCAGATGAGCTCGTGGGGCTGGCGGATCGCCTTCGTGGTCGGTGCCGTCGCGGCCCTCGCCGTGATGTGGCTGCGCCGGACCATGGACGAGTCGGCGCAGTTCACCAATGCGGCCGCGCAGGACTCCGAGCGCGGCACGGTGCGGCTCCTCCTGAAGTACCCACGAGAGGTCCTCACCGTCGTCGGTCTGACCCTCGGCGGGACGATCGCCTTCTACACGTTCACGACGTACATGCAGAAGTACATGATCAACACGGCCGGCATCGAGAAGACGACGGTGACCCGGATCAACTTCATCGCCCTGCTCGTCTTCGTGCTCCTCCAGCCGCTGGCGGGCATGCTGTCCGACCGGATCGGCCGACGGCCGCTGCTGCTGTTCTTCGGCGGGGCGGCCACCCTGCTGACCGTCCCGCTCATGACGGTGATCGGCACCACCAAGGCGGCCATACCGGCGTTCTTCCTCATGGTTGCCGGGCTGGTCATCGTCACCGGCTACACGTCGATCAACGCGGTGGTCAAGGCAGAGCTGTTCCCTGCGCGGATCCGGGCCCTCGGCGTCGGCCTCCCCTACGCCCTGACCGTCGCGATCTTCGGTGGGAGCACCGAGTACGTGGCGCTGTGGCTCAAGAACGCGGGACACGAGCCGGTGTTCTTCTGGTACGTCGCGGGGTGCGCCCTGGTCTCGCTGGTCGTCTACGGGTTCATGCGTGAGTCCTCGACGTCCTCGCACATCGAGCGGGAGCACGTCGAGCGGGAGCACGTCGAGCGGATGGACGCGGCCCCTCGGTGAGCGGACGCCACGCGTTCGCATGATGGACGGCCCGCAGCCACCTCAGCGGCGATCGGGGCCGGTATGGTCGCCCGGGTTTCCGTTCCTCGGGAGCCGGCGATCCCGGCATACCCGATCGACTGTGGGAGAACCATGACGCACCAGCTCATCCAGACCGAAGCAACTCGTCGCCAGCTGCTGACCATGGCGACCGTGGGTGGCGCCGGAGTCCTCGCGGTCACCGCCGCCCGGCCCGCCGACGCGGCGAGCGCCCAAGGCATGTCCGGTGACCAGAGCAAGCACGACTACACCCTGACCGTGCTCGGCACGACCGACCTGCACGGCAACGTCTTCAACTGGGACTACTTCAAGAACGCGGAGTACACCGACTCGAAGGGCAACGACATCGGGGTCGCCAAGGCGTCGACCCTCATCCAGGCGATGCGTCGCGAGCGGGGCGCCGAGAACTGCATCACGCTCGACGCCGGGGACACCATCCAGGGCACACCGCTCGCGTACTACTACGCCAAGGTCGAGCCGATCGGCCCGGGCGTCGTCCACCCGATGGCCGCCGCGATGAACGCCGTCGGCTACGACGCCGCGGCGCTGGGCAACCACGAGTTCAACTACGGGTTGGACCTCCTGCGGACGTTCGAGAGCCAGTGCAACCACCCGTTGCTCAGCGCGAACACCGTCGACTGGCGGTCCGGCGCGCCGATCTTCCCGCCCTACGTCATCAAGACGGTCAAGGTCCGCGGCCAGAAGCCGCTCAGGGTCGGCATTCTCGGCCTCGTGACGCCGGGCGTGGCCATCTGGGACAAGGCCAACGTCGAGGGCAAGGCCAAGTTCCCTGGGATCGTCGAGCAGGCCAAGATCTTCGTCCCCCGGCTCAAGGCGGCCGGCGCCGACGTCGTCATCGTGTCCTGTCACTCCGGCGCCGACACGTCGTCGTCCTACGGTGACGCCCTTCCCTACCCCGAGAACGCCAGCACCCTTCTGGCGCAGCAGGTCCCGGACATCGACGCGATCCTCGTCGGTCACGCCCACAAGGAGATCCCCCAGCGTCAGGTCAAGAACCTCACCACGGGCAGGCAGGTGCTGCTCTCGGAGCCGTACTACTGGGGCATGCGCGTCACGGTCATGGACCTCAGGCTCACCAAGACCCGCGGGCAGTGGGCCGTCGACGACGTGGCCTCGACCGCCACCCTGCTCAACTCCAATACGGCGCCGGAGGACCCGAAGGTCGCGGCGATGATCCGCCCGGCACACCAGAAGGTCCTGAGCTATGTCAACGGGGTCATCGGGACGTCGCTGCAGGCGATGTCGGCGGCGACGTCCCGCTATGAGGACACGGCGGCGATGGACTTCATCAACTACGTCCAGGCTGACGCGGTCAAGAAGGCCCTCGCCGGGACGGCCCACGCCAGCACGCCGGCCCTGTCGATCGCGGCACCCTTCAACGCGGCCGCCGCGATCCCCCGGGGCAAGGTCACCGTGCGCGACGTCGCCGGGCTCTACATCTACGACAACACGCTCGTGGGGATCACCTTCACCGGCGCGCAGGTCAGGGCCTACCTCGAGAAGTCGGTCGAGTACTTCAAGCAGATCAGTGGCACCGGGCCCTTCGCCGCGGCGCAGGTGACCAACGCCGTCACGGCGAACGCCCCGAACGGCACGCCGGACTACAACTACGACATCATGGCCGGGCTCGACGCGCGGCTGACCTACGACATCGACATCGCCCAGGCGCCGGGCCGCCGGATCACGAACCTCTCGTATGCCGGAGCCCCGGTCGATCCCGCCGCTGCCTTCGTCATCGCCATCAACAACTACCGCCAGGCGGGCGGGGGCAACTTCCCGGGCGTGACGACCGCTCCCGTGGTCTACAACGCCCAGGTGGAGATCCGCCAGCTGCTCATCGACTGGGTGACGGGCAACAAGGTCATCGACCCGGCCCGCTTCTTCTCGGTCGACTGGAGGCTGCTCTCGAACGGCGCGCCGATCACCATCACCGGCTGACCGGTTCCCCTGTCGAGCACGCCGGCTCCCGCGCGGCGCCGGCGTGCTCGACGTTCCGGCTCGATCGCGAGGTAGGCGGTGATCGCGCGAGCTGGGCGGTGATCGCGCGAGTTGGATGCCATCTCGTGAGGTGGCTGCGATCAGTCGCTCTCGAAAATGGTCGGGATGGCCACGTCGCCGCGCTGGAGCCGCAGGGCCTCGCGAGGCAGCTCGGCCCGGGAGGCGGCGTGGCGCTCGCGCGCCTCGTGGATGTCCTGGTGGCCGACGACCTTGCCCTCGCGGACGAGCTCGACCATGAGGACCCGGTCGTTGCCGTCGTTCCTGGGCAGGTCTCCGACGCCGATGACCTCCGCCTCGGCCACGCCGTCGCCGGTCAGCCGGCGCAGGGCCCACTTGCGGCCGCCGATCGACGCCTTGTCCTTGCTCTTCTTCTCGACCGGCTGCATGACGCCGTCGTGGTTCGTGCGGGCGACGAGCTTGTAGACCATGCTCGCCGTCGGAGCGCCCGACCCCGTGACGACCTGCGTCCCGACCCCGTAGCCGTCGACCGGACCGGCCGCCAGCCCGGCGATGGCGAACTCGTCGAGGTCCGACGTGACGATGATCCGGGTGCCCGTGGCGCCGAGCCCGTCGAGCTGGGCCCGGACGTCGCCGGCCTGGCTGAGCAGGTCACCGGAGTCCAGCCGCACGGCACCCAGCCCCGGTCCGGCCACCTCGACCGCGGTTGCCACCCCGTGGTGGACGTCGTAGGTGTCGACGAGGAGGGTCGTCCCGGCACCCAGGCTGTCGACCTGCGCCTGGAACGCGTCCCGCTCGTCGTCGTGCACCAGGGTGAAGGCGTGCGCTGCCGTCCCGCCGGTGGGGACGCCGTAGCGCCGGCCCGCCTCAAGGTTGCTCGTCGTCGCGAACCCCGCAATGTATGCCGCGCGGGCGGCGGCGACGGCGGCCTCCTCGTGGGTGCGGCGAGAGCCCATCTCGATGCACGGGCGGTCGCCCGCGGCGGCGGTCATCCGGGACGCGGCAGAGGCGATCGCGGTGTCGTGGTTGAGGATCGACAGGACGAGCGTCTCGAGGAGGACCCCCTCGGCGAAGGACGACTCGACCACGAGCACCGGTGAGCCGGGGAAGTAGCACTCGCCCTCGGCATACCCGCTGATGTCGCCGCTGAAGCGGTAGTCCGCCAGCCAGTCACACGTCCGGTCGTCGACCACATGCGACCTGCGCAGGGCTTCGACCTCCGGCCCGCCGAACCGGAAGTGCTCCAACGCCTCGAGGAACCGTCCCGTGCCGGCGATGACGCCGTAGCGGCGGCCGTCCGGCAGGCGCCGGGCGAACGCCTCGAACACGCAACGGCGCTCGGCAGCCCCACTGCGCAGGGCCGCCTGGATCATCGTGAGCTCGTAGTGGTCCGTGAGCAGCGCGGTGCTGGCCAGCTGCCGGGCGCCCGTGGTCGACTCGGTGCTCGTCACGCCGGACAGCATATTGTGGGGCCGTGTCCATCGCCCCCGTTGAGGAACAGCGCACCTCGACCGACGAGCTGGTCGAGGCGGACACCCCGTGGATCACGTTGGTCTGGAACGACCCCGTCAACCTCATGTCCTATGTCACCTACGTGTTCCAGACCTACTACGGCTACTCCCGCCAGAAGGCGGACAAGCTCATGATGGACGTCCACACCAAGGGCAAGGCGGTCGTCGCGAACGGTGCTCGCGAGGTGATGGAACGCGACGCCGAGGCCCTGCAGGGCTACGGCCTGTGGGCGACTTTCGAGAAGGACGAGTAGGCGGTGGCGCGCGGGTTCAAGCACAAGGGCCGGCTCTACGTCGCGAGGCTGGACGAGACGGAGCGTGGTGTCGTCGCGGGTCTCATGGACCAGACCCGCGACCTGCTCGCGCCCCCCGAGCGGGAGTCCACCGGTGACCCGTTCGAGGACCTCGTCGCCGGGCTCGGGGTCTCCCTGGCCGCCGAGGACCAGACGCCGCAGACTCCCGACCAGGTGGAGCATCGCGACCCTGCCCTGGAGCGCCTCCTCCCGACGGCGCACCGCGGGGACGACCAGATCGCAGCCGAGTTCCGCCGGCTGACCGAGCACGACCTGCGGGACCGCAAGGCGACCAACCTCGCGACCGCCGTGGCGGCGCTGCGCCGGGCCACGGGCGAACGGCTCGAGCTGACCCGGGCCGAGGCAGAGGCCATGGTCATCGCCCTGACCGACACCCGGCTGCTGCTCGGGGAGCGGCTCGGCCTGCGCACGGACGAGGACGCGACCCATCTCGACGAGCGGCTCGCCGGGCTGGACGACGACGACCCGACGATCTACGCGGTGTCCTTCTACGACTTCCTTACGTGGCTCCAGGAGTCGCTGACGAACGCCCTCACGGGGCGCGGCGTCTTCGGCTGAGGCACCCATGCTCGTCGCGCCCGAGGACCTGAGCACCGAGGAGGTCCTGCGCGTCGTGCAGGAGCACTGGGACCCCAAGGTGCGCAGCGGGGCGCTCTTCCCGCAGGGCTCCGGTGCCCCTCACTGGGTCTGCGGCGGCGCACGACACCCGCGGTGGTTCGTCACCGCTGACGACGTCACCGCCCCGGGCCGGTTGGCGGAGCATGAGGCGGCGTATGCCGCGGCGCGGCGGCTCGCGCACAAGGGTCTCCACTTCGTGGTCCCGACCGTTGCCCCGGTCGGTGGAGGGATCGGTGTCCGGCACGGACGCCACCTCGTCACCGTGACGGCATACCACGAGGGGGAGTCGCGGCCGGGCCCCTACGCCGACGACAACCAACGGGCCCTCGTCGCCCACGAGATCGGCCTGCTGCATGCGACGCGACCACCGCGCCGCGCGCCGGTGTGGAAGCCCGGGCTGGCCTCTCGCTCGGAGCTGGTGCAGCTGCTGGAGACCGTCGATGACACCCAGTGGGACACCGGTCCGTTCGGCGAGTCGGTGCGGACTGCCCTGCGGGACAACCGCCCTCGTCTGCTGCGACTGTTCGCGCGGTTCGACGTCCTGGCCGCCCAGGCGCTGGCCTCCCGGAAGACGTGGGTCGTCACGCATGGGGAGCCGCACACGGCCAACGTCCTCTGGAGGCTGGGCGGGCCGGTCCTCCTCGACTGGGAGTCCCTCCGGCTCGCGCCGCGCGAGCGCGACCTGCGCGTCGTCCTGCGGGACGCCGAGAGCGCCGAACCCCTGTCGGCCTACGTCGCGAGCGGGGGGCCGTCGACCTCGATGCCGACATGGTCGAGCTCTTCGACCTCGAGCTGGGGCTCACCGGGACCGCCCGCTCCGCCGTGTGGTTCTCCCGCCCGCACGTCGGCAACGCGGACGAGGCGCGTCTCCACGAGGCCTTCCTCGACGAGGTCCTTCCGGCCGTGGCCGACGGCCTCGACGGCCCGCCTGACCTCCCCGGACGTCCGCGGACCGACTGTGACGGAGCAGACGCGCGGCCGGTGCGATGATCCACCATCCCCCTCCCTATCCTTTTGGGGTGGCTGACGCACCCATCGGGATCTTCGACTCCGGTTACGGCGGTCTCACCGTGGCCAGGTCGGTCCTCGACCAGCTGCCCCACGAGTCGGTCGTCTACTTCGGTGACACGGCCCGCGCGCCCTACGGTCCGCGACCGATCGCCGAGACCCGCAGGTTCGCCCTCGAGT
>JAABUM010001239.1_pt1 | contig 39105 bp, 75 predicted proteins | sample 5559161 | NCBI WGS metagenome assembly JAABUM01 (sample SAMN10711868, study PRJNA513369) | rock metagenome | isolation source: Antarctica rocks | place: Antarctica: Victoria Land, Siegfried Peak nord
CTGACCCCCTCCCCACCCACCACCACTGACCGACAGCTGCGTCTTTGGACAGAACAAATTTCTGGATCGATCTATCTTATCTCGGTTCTGAGGCGCTCTCAGTGGCTTTACAGGGAGGTCGCCCCACATCAACCAGTACTGTTTTTGACCCGAGTCAACGCACCGCTGCGCTTCCTCATCTGCAGGGCCTCGAGTTTGGCACCGCCTCGGCCGGCTCGCTGGCGGCGTCGCTGCGGGCGATTGCGGCGGACGCCACCGTGCCTGCGCAGACGCTTGACATCCTACAGCTGCTGTTCACCAAGCCGATGCAGGTGAAGTGCCTGGCTCCATGATGCTGGGTGGTGACTTGAAGTCCTGATCTGGCGTTCACGCGCCGGAGTCTCAGGCTTGCACGCATGAAGGCTTGAATCAGCACAGGTAAGCAGCCCGACTGCTGCAGGCGGTTGTTTGGCAGCACTGGGGGGCGGTCGACCTCCGCAACATGCGCTGCTGCTGAGGCGGACATGTGTTGAAGAGCAGCCCGTTGCAGTGCTGTCTGCAATTTCTGTGCACCCAAGTGCATGTCGATGCAGTCGTTTTGCGGTTGCTGCACCCGCATGCTTTACGTCCGCACGCCCAAACTGTCACAGCTTTGCCCTCCGCAAACCGTCCCCAACATTACTGCAACCCCTCTCTGATGCCAAGGAGTGACTTCACACAAACTGTGATTCTTGCCACTTTGTTGCAGCTGGCAGTACTTCTGCACTGGCGACATCGAAGAGGCGGAGTGGCGGCACTATGCGCTGGCAATTTGGCAGACACAATAGCAACAAACGTGTATTTGACTCATATTGCTCCTGGCTTTGTCTCGCAGCTGGCGCAGTACTTCTGCACTGCTGACATCAGCGAGGACGAGTGGCGGCACTATGCGCTGGCGGTGCCGCGCTACACGCACTTCACCTCGCCCATCCGCCGCTACCCGGACGTCATCGTGCACCGCCTGCTGGCGATGGCCCTGCAGCAGCAGCAGCAGTCGGCGCAGCAGCCTCCATCGGCGGCGGCGCCCAGGACGGCGGCGTCGCCGGCGGCGCCCCTGCAGCAGTCGCATGCGGCGGCGCCGCTGCAGCAGCAGCAGCAGCAGCAAGCGTCAGCAGGACTGCCGGCGCAGGAGCATCCGGCGCCGCCAGGCGGCGAGCCGCAGCAGCCGGCGAATCGGAAGGAGCGGCGGGCGTCGCTGCAGCGCGAATGGCAGGCCCGGCAGCAGGCAGCCAGCACTCCCACGGCAGGGTGCGTCCTGCAACAGCCTCTGCCATTTTCTTGTGCCAGAGGAGGAAGACAAGCCTGCGCCGGCGTGCGCCAGCCAAGATATTCGGTGCACACAGCTCTGCGGCCTGCCGATCAGGAAGGAGCCAGCCCTGATGCGTTTTGACTTGCGAAGAACTTGCCAAATGCGAGGCACATTCGTGATTGTGGTGCCTTGTTGCCACAATACAGGCTGCCGACCAAGGAGGAGGTGTCGGAGATTGCGCGCCACTGCAACGACACCAGGGCATCTGCCAAGGCGGTGCAGGTGCGTCCCGCCACAGCCTTCGCCCCCTGAGCTATCACTGTCCCGCGCACCTCACACCATTGTGTCTGGGTAAAGCGGGCGCGAGCCTGGAAGTCTACCTGCAAGCTCTGCCTGGCGGCGGTCGGATTTCCGAACCCATGCAGGACGCAAACAGAAATGACGAGCATACATGTTTAGACCACCTGGACGCAGCGGGCAAGCTGCACCTGGCGGCACTATTTGCAACTAATTTCCAAGCATGTTTGATCAGTGACACAATGTGCAACAGGACGCGGATGGCAAGCTGTACCTGGCGGCGCTGCTGCGCAAGCAGTTGGCGGTGGCGGGGCGCGTCAAATCCCTAACGCAATTGCAAATGACCTAATTTTGCGACACATCTGCCTTTCACAGGACGCGGTGGGCAAGCTGTACCTGGCGGCGCTGCTGCGCAAGCAGCCAGCGGTGGCGGAGGGCGTCATCACCTCCGTCAACGGCGGCGCCTGGTTCGACGTGTACGTGCCACGCTACGGAGTGGAGGGCCGGCTGCTGACGGCGGACATGGCCTGCTGCGCGTCCTGGAACTCCAGCGCTAAGTGCGGCCTTGTGACCCTGTGGGGCAGTCTTGCACCTCCTGGAACTTCAGTTTGAGTGCGCCTCTGTGGCCCACTGGTCCATGTGTTCAGGATGTGCGCGCCATTGCCTGGGCTGCACGGAATGGTCTGTGGATGGTCTTGCGCAGATAGCCAACAAGGAGTGTGATATGTGGTGCAAGATCTCAGGCCAGGCCTGCTGATTCCTTTTATAAATTGCTGTTGATCTCGGGCCTGGCAGCCGGGCTACTACTTTCATTGGGCTCCACCAGAGCGTCTCGCACTGTCTTGCGCGATGCTCGCGAGCTGAAGTGTCATTTTTCGGCGCAGGACGCTGACGCTGACGCCCGGCGCGCCCTTCCGCTGCTCCAATGGCGGCGGCGTGTCCTCCCCCGCCCCCGCCTCGAAGGCAGCGTCTTGGGCACCCGCCCGGGGGGCGTCTCCAGCGCCCGGCAGGGCGGCGTTGTCCCCAGCGCCGGCGTCGGCGGCAGTCTCGGGATATTTCGGCGGCCCGCCGCCGGCAAACGAGGCGGGGCTGGCGCCGCTGGCGCTGCCGGCGGCGCTGCGCACCTTCGACTGCGTGCCGGTGGTGGTGTGCGCGGGCGCCGGCGGCTCGGTGGCTCGTCCCGGAGACATCTCCCTTCGCATGCTGCTGTGAGGGCAGCTTCCTTTGGTGGCGTCGGCGGGCGCCGGCGGCGCGCCTCGGGGCAATCTCCCTCTGCATGCTGCTGGCGTGCGGCGCAGAGGCTGAAGGAGGGTCGTGGGAGGGATGGCAGGGTAGGCAGGATGCAGAGGCGGAGGCACATGGCCAAAAACACGGCACCAGCTTGGAATCTCGAGGATATGCCAATGTTGTTGTCGCTGGCGGGTTGCATTCACATCGACAGGTCAGCTACGGTGCTGATGTGAAGATCGTTCACATCAAGCACGACTCTGGCAGCTGCGGCGCCAGTGACGCCGGCGTGCTCGGATAAAATCAGGCAGGTTAGCGCTCCGAGAGGGTTTCGTGCTGCTTCAGGTTAGCCGAGTTGAATGCACTTGCACAGGCAAGGGACACTCCTCTGGAAGGAAGATCTGCGCTGCTTGCCTTTTCTGTGGTGTGCTATTGAAAGCGCGTGGCTGCCGGAGCATGCAGGCTCTGCGCATCCGATCTAGGGCTTCTAGATGGCTGGGTTAAGAGTGGATAGGGTCTGTGGCCATGCATTGCACATGAAGGTAACCTACAATGATGTCCCGCCTGATGCAGGTACGTACAGCAGACGCTTTACGTACCTGTGTTTCATGCCCATTGAGCCATTTATCACTCTTTTACCACAGCCGCTGCCATCACAATGCCATCAAAATTTCACTGCTTCTGATGAGCATCCATGGCGGACATGGGCATTCGCCAACCGAGACTCCAGATAGGTGCCAATGTCCATCGAGCTCGCCTGGATAATGTGAGGCTCCCGCTCTTCTCCTTCAACCGCCTCGATGGCGACAAGCTGCGTGACAAGCAGTCGAATGTAGTCAGCATTCAGTGCCGACTATCAACGTGTGGCGCTTCCGACGGTTGTTTGGTCGATGTGCGCGATCTGCACAGCAGGGCGCTCGAATCAGCTACAGGCCAGTAACAAGCTCATCCACCTCGACCCGGGTGCTGCAGCATAGCACCCCATGACGCGCACCTTTTGGTTTCCCCATCACGATTCATCTCGCCATCACAGCCGCTTCGTCGGCACCCGCCACCGCAAACACGCCGTCGGCATCCGCGGCCATCGGTTTCGGTATCACAAACTGCTTCAGCCACGTCAGATGTCCAGCCGCGGGAGCTGAGTCAGACCGTGCGGCGCGTCTGACAGCAGGGTGAGATGCTCCGCCGCCGCCTGCCCAGCAAGCACACGAAAAGCCTTTGAGCCAGCCCGCCTCGGCACAACAGATTCACGCATCAAACACGACACAGGCGATCATCATCCAAGCTGAATGCATGTCCAACGTTGGTGCATACAGCAGTCAACGACTGGCGTCATACCTCGCCAGTCAGCTCGGACACGTAGCCGGACCAATAGATGACGGCGCCGGTTCCGTAGCGGTTGACATACTTCGAGTACTGCTCCCTCAGCTGCGACCTGCGCGCAGACATGTGCGTTGTGCACTACTTATACTGAGTCTGAGATGCTGAATTCCTAGGAACTGTGCATCACAGCAGGCAAGCGCGCATCACAGCTTGTGGCGCACACACAAGCTGTCCAGGGAACTGCAATTCAGCAGACGGCGCAAAGGTTGGGCGTATTGGCGCAGGAGGCTCTGGCCCACCTGTGCTGCGTCTCGTCGCCGAACGTGGCCTTGCTGTCGATCCAGTCGACGACTGCTCCGCTGGCGGTGGCCACCGGCACCTGGCACACCAGAGAGGGCTATGCTCTCAGCCGACTAGCGAAGCGCACTGTGTGTGCAGCAGGAGTGGCGCTGAACGGCCACTGGGAAGGCCCGAGACATGCGGGCTGATGACCGCTCAGACGGCCGCACGGCTTCTGAGCCGCACCACGCTGCAGCTCAGCGTACTCCCTGCGACATTGGCCGCTGCCGCTTTCAGCAGCCAATCGTGTACGTCAATCCCCTCCAGACATGGGTTTCGTCCATTGCGGGGCAAGCCACGCGCCTGCATGTGGACGTCGGGCGTTTTGATGAAGCCGGCCGCCCGCAGCTCGCTGACGTTCTCACACGATTGGCATCTCACATCATTCGAATCGTGAGCAGGCGAAATGTATGATATATCTGGGCAAGTGAAGCGCACCTGCATACGGATGTCGGGCGTTTTGATGAAGCCGGCCTCCCGCAGCGACTCCTCGCTCCAAAAGGGCACCCTTTCAGCCGCCAGCGCCTCACACAGCGCCGCCTCCGCCTCCAGTCCTGCCCAGTGCAGCCGGCAAACTGGGTTTGGAGTGCTTCGGGACAGCCCGAGACCAAACGACAGGGAGATTTGAAGTCACGTTGCCGTGGCCGTGCAGGTGACGCCCACATCCAGCATCCGGCATTGAAAAGTCACACAAGACGATGGTCTGCATGTTGTGCTTTTACCCTACCTGAATTGTGGCGCACAGCGTCCATCGCAGGCGTCTGCAGCCAGTCCGCGGCGACGGAGCGTGCGATGTCAAATTCCAGCATCCATTGAAAACGCAGTTGATGATCCTCGTTTTGTATGGCCTTCTTTCTGAGATCATCTGCAACACTCCCTACCCGAGTTGTGTCACACAGCGTCCATCGCAGGGCGTCTGCAGCCAGTCCGCGGCCACGCAGCGAGCTCGCAGGGTCTCAAAGACTACAATGGCGAGCCCGCGTGGCGGATGTGGCAGCTAAGTTGTGGCGCACCTGAGTTGTGGCGCACGGCGTCCATTGCGGGTGTCTGCAGCCAGTCCGCGGCCACGCAGCACGCGATGTCAGCCTCCAGTCGCGCCAGCAGCGCCGGCGTGACGTCGACCGAAAAGCTCCCGCCGGGCGGCGGCGCGCACCCTCGCACCAGCGCCGGCTCCTTCAGCACCTCCGTCGCCCGCTGCCAGGCAGCCGTGCAAGCGTGTTTCTGGGGAATCGTGAAGTATCATGCATCTCAGAGAAGACCCTGAGATTCGGCCGCGCAGCCGCACGCCAGCGTTGGCTACTTCAGCACCTCCGTCGCCCGCATGGCAGCAGGCTACATGCATCCGCGAAAACTTGAAAACTTGGCACCCTCTAAAAAGCCATGAGATTCGGTTGTGCTGCCGCCAGCACGGGCTCCTTCAGCGACTGTCGCCCGCTGTGAGATTGCCAGAAACCCTATGTGAAACGGATTGATGTCATGTGAAGAAAATGCTCAAAACTGCGCGAGACCCCGGAACAGCGCCAGGTCCTTCAGCACGTCCATCGCCCGCCGCAAGGCAAATTTTTGCAGGGAGTTTCACCACACAAGAGTCGGTGCTGCAGCGGTGCGGGTGCACAAGCGCAGTGAAGCGGCTGACGTTGGCCTCCTAGACCGATCCATATGCTCATCGGCTTGTGCACGTGTGCGGGAAGTGGCACCGCGGTGGCACCTGTTTGGAGAGGCCCAGCAGTGTGAAGAGGTGGCCGCGGATGACGAGGCACGGCGCGAAATTGAGCCGGAACGCCTGGCGCAGCACGTCCTCGCCATCGCAGTACCTGTGTCAGAGAGACGAGTGTGGCTTGAGTATAGCTAGAGTCTTGCCGAGATCTGCTTACAGTGCATTCAGGCCGCCGCCTGCAGGTCCGCCTCTCTGCGCATCTCGCAGGTGCAGCAGGTGCAGCAATGCAAGCTTGGCAGAGTGCTCGTCCATTGCACAGTGAGAAGTGCTGGCAGGTCGTGGCAGGCTTTGTGCCAGAATGCAGCTCTGTTGGGCAGCTAAAATTCGCGCTCACCGCCTGGCCTGCGCGTCATAGTCTGCCCGCAGCCTGCCGAGATTCTTGATCACATACTGCTGGCTTTCCTGAGAGTAGATACTCAGGACGGCCTCTGCAGTGATGCTGCAGGAACACAGGAAAACAGTCAGCCACTGGGCATGCGGCCGGCATGCTCAACTGGATGAACATCGGACAAGAGCGAAGCACGATCCGAAGGGGACAGCGCGACGCACTCGAATCGAGCTGCTATGAGCTCGACGTGCGGCCACGCGCTCGCGGGAATGCTCCTCAACAGCGCAGCGACCTGAATGTACAGGCTCCTCCGCATGCGCGCAGCTGCAAAACGACTTGGATTATGCCGGCTTTGCTGGGGTGCACACACGCCGGAGCAATCAAATGATACTTTACATGCGTTTCCGATTGGTTGCGGGATCTGAAAGGGGGTGGCGAGCCAAAGCGATGGGCTGAGCCATGTCGAATACAATTTGCCAACCAAGGTGTGTTATGAGGGCTTTCGTCAGGGGGAGTAGAAGGTACCTTCTACTCCCCCTGCTTTCGTTGCGCCTGTGTGATGGCAGATTTTCAAACTCTGATTGTTACGAATTCGTGACTCTGCTATCGAGTTCTGGCGCAGGGGCGCGCAATCCCGGATCGACTGTGATGGACCAGCGGAATGTCCCTGGGATGTCCGGTGGCAGCCGAATAAAGCTGGGGGCTGTCTGCAAGTCTTCACAAGAGCCTTTGCGATTGTACAGGTTGCCTTCGACCTCCACGCTGCTGAGTGAACTTCACCTCGGCGCATGCCATGGGATGCACTGCCGACCATGACAATCGACCGGCTGCGCCAATGCCGGACTGCGGCAGACAACCTCTCGTCGCAGCCACATCTGGCTCTGGAGAATTTGATACTCTCCCTTCCTCAAAACCCCGCACATGGGTAGCCGATGTGTGGCACACGCCCAGCCAGCCACTGTTCTCACATCATCTGACATACGCTCCTCCGACTGCCAGCCAGCGGGCGTCATGTTACATCCCAATCACTCAGTCTTGACCGCTGCCTTGTCCAAGTGCGCCTCAATGCGGCTGATGATGGCGCCCTTGTTGCCAGACACCGGCTGCCCATGCGCCTTGAGGTACACTTTCAGCTGCACCACCTGGAGAATCATGGGCGCGAAAGTATCACAACGACACAAGACTGAGAATGAAACATTGCAGAATGTGTGGACTGCACGTGCTATGCAGCACTTCAATTACGTTGTGTTTAGAACAAGGCTGCATTCAATACACATCTTTGTGAGGACGCACCGTGAGCGTGTCCAGCTTGTTTTCCGCGCGCAGCACCGCCCAGTCGGTCTGCGCAACAGCCAGTGCCGATCACTCAGCCAGTGTTGTTGTTTTGCACACACAACATCAGCTGCATGCTGACACGAGGCTCCTTGCCTGCAGCGCCATTCCTGTCTCCCGCATGGCGGTTGCGCAAGCAGGAGGAGGGTGCAAGACGGTGAGTGCAAGTGCAAAGACGGCACGCTCCGTCTGCGAGCTCCTGCTCTGCCTCGCTCAGTTCAGCGCAGCGGCACAGCAGGAAGCAGGCGATCATGCACAATGCACGGCAAGTGCCAGACGGCGCACCCCGTCTGCGAGCTCCTGCTCTGCCTTGCCCATCTCCGCCGCCTTGCGCTTCGTCGCCTTTGGGGCCTTTGGGTCGATGTCCGCTGTGAAGTCCGCGCCATAAACTGCCGTCTTGTAGGCCTGCGTGAAATGCAGAGGCTCATCATGCAGGTTTCTCACGTGATGCATTTCGCCTCAAAGCAAGCGCACATCATGGGATCCCATGGAGAGCCCGGAATGGTGGATGGCATCCGGGAGCGAGCGGACGCATGTAGCAGCAACGTGCTTCTAAGCAGCAATGTGCACAGTGGGAGACGCGACAGCGGGCAGGCCGCCAAGTGATCGCTGCAGGCAGCACATCGGTACCTGGATGGCCGCGGCCGCATTGTCAAACGTTGTGGAATCCGGCAGCGTCTGGTCCGGCTGCGGCTCCTCCGGCGGCTCCTCGCCTAGCGCCTTCGCCTCCAGCACCTGGCAAACGATTGGGGTGCCTTTCTGGAAACGGTTTCCAACAAAGAATGGAAGCACAGTCTAGGCTTCACGGACAACAGTGAGCGCATCCCCACCAAGCACCTGGGAGACGACTCGAGATGAAAACCTCTTGATGAAAGCCATCGGCAACAAGTGCAGACACGTTTGGACATGAGTGGGAGGTGAAGTCCTGATCACGCAGTCCCTTGGGTCTGAGGCCTCCGTGTGGCATGAGCACCGCCCCTGTGGGGTCGTTTGGGGCGGCGCATCAGACGGAAGTCAGCGTGTAACAACATGACAGTGTCCACAAGCCTTGCGCCTTGGGAGCACAGTCAGCCGTGAAACCTAAAAAGGCAACCGGCTTCCGTCTCCTCTGAGTACTCTGGAAACACACTGTGAAAAGGCCAGTCCTGGAAAACCCTGCAACTCCTGAATCGCGCACCTCGTAGTGCCGTTGCAGGGCGGGGTTGGCGACGCTTCCGCTGTAAAAGTCGGGCAGCGCGAGCGCCGCGATCATGTTGGCCGCCGCGTCGACGGCATCAACATCCGCCACAGGGTGGCCCTGCCCCATGAACAACGGGTCGTCCTCCGGCGTCCGGATGTCGTCCGAGAATGGCAGCTGCACCATCTGCAGCCCCGGCGGCTCCAGCTGCGAGGCAGTTGACAGCGTATCTTTAGGGTTTTTGCAGGGTTTTCTAACCTGGCTGCTGAGGGCTCCACACCACAGCTTCCGCAGGCTGAACGGCTGCAGCTGAAGGCACAAGCGGCTCCAGCTGCATGGCAACCGGGAGCATGCTGCTTCATTTTGCGTCGAGACAAAGTGCTAGAAGGGCGCAGCATTTTCGAGACAGGCGCGACGCAATAACAGTAGCAGCACATTCTGCGGCCGCGGCTGTGGACACGGGGTGCAACACTCTGTCTGTGCCCGGAAGCAGCACCGAAGACAAAGCTGTGGGTACTATGTACGATGGAGAGCAGATATACAAACACAGCAGACACAAAGCCGCCAGGCTGCACAATCGGCTGCTCACAGCTCCAGGCGGCATTCACGGCGGGGCACAGGCACACCGGGTCCTGTGAAAGTTGGATAGTCAGTGTCAAGGAGAATCTCACCTGGGCGCCGTACTCGTCCTGTACCTCCTGGATGGGCAGCAGCGCCATGAGCTTGGGCGCAAATTTGCCGGTCGAGTAGGTCGCCACCGCCAGGTACTGCTGATCCAGCATCTGCGCACGCAACAAAGAGTGCTGGTGTGTACAGATTAGCATACAGAGACCGTAGCCTATGTGTTGACGACCAATGACTGCATTGCAAGCTACAGCCTTGAGCGTTTCTGCCTGCCACATCAGGCTGCTGACGCAACAATGAGGCAAGTACCGAGTTGGTGGACTGCCTGAGCCTCGTCACAGCGCCACAGCGCATGCGCAGCAGACACCAGGGGGAGACGCCAGGCAAGGCAAGACAGGCAGCAATGTTGTGAATGTGGTTGACACAGGAGGCGTTGCAACTGGCCACGCATGGCGATGAAGGCGGAGGTGCTGCGCACCTGGCCGTGCAGGGCGATGAAGGCGGGGGTGCTGCCGGGCATGCGTTTCTCGTCCGGGTACAGCATCGTCGGCTCCCGCAGGTTGTGGTGGGGCTTCAGCGACGCGATCGGCTTGAAGCCCAGCACGTGCACGCCTGCGTGCGGGCATTTTGTAAAGTGATGAAAAATCAACCATTTAGGGTTTCAGTGGCAGATCAGGAAACCGAGATTGCATGTGTTTTGTGAAGGGGAACCACTGGGGCCGGCTTGCTGGTGCGCGTTGAAGCACAGATCATGCCTGACAGGGAGGCATGCGAGATCAAGGTTGGGCGTGAGCACGAGATTAGCCACCTTCAGGGACGATCTTCCGCATGTCCTCCAGCTCGTCGATGTCGACAAACACCTGCAGCTCAGCAGCAATTGAACTCATTTTCTTATCATGAAATGCATCAGGTGTCTGACAGAGAAGCTTGATGCATGTAACATACCAGAGACATGACAAGGCCTCTCCTGCGGCGGCGCTCACCTGGGGGAAGCGCATCTTTTTTGTGTCGGTCTGCTTCGGAAAGCAGCGCTTGCGCAGCTGCGCCGACGTCAGCACGGCGCCTGCAGATCAAGGCTTTGCAATCTCAGTTGGGCTGCTGCGGAGGACCAGTGGCTTTACTCACATGTCGCAGCGCTGCGCTCAGTCAAACTCCTGGACCAGAGCTGTACCAGTGCACTATGTGGCTTGCGAGAAAGCAGCAATGAAAATAACAGTTTGCTCCCAGAGGCGGGCGCACCCGTGTCCTCGCAGATGTCTGCGCCCTCCGTCTTGAGCAGGTCGTGGTCCTTCGCGGACACATACACGTGCGCCGCCCGCGGCGCGGGCTTGATCAGCGCAAACAGCTGCACGCCGATCGCGAAGCCCTCGCCGAGCGTCAGCCGCGTCGACCGCAGCGGTCGCTTCTTGAAGGCCTTGTACCGCACCGCGCTGAGCAGGCCCTGCGGGAAACGCACAGCGGATTCTGAATCCCAAGACACGACTGGCTGCGAGTCTGCTGTGTGCGCGGCTGCTTCATTGCTACGCCTGAACCCTTGCAGCACTGCCTGAGCTGCGCTACGGTTCTACAGACGGGGTGCAGAGCATAACGTCGGCCGACCTGCAGGATGGAGGGCAGGCGGGGATCCATGTCGAAGTCCTGGGACGCTCCCAGCGTCGGCAGCACATCCCGCCAGAACGAACCGCTCAAGAAACTGGCTCCCTCGGACGGGTCCACCATCGGCACGAGGTCGAACTTGCCACCCTGCTCCTGCAGGTCGTGCACCCGCTGCTTGACTTTGTCCCTGCAGGCGCAAAGAAGCAGCCTGGACACGGTCCAGCTAGTCGGATTTATGCTCGCGCCAGTTGCTTGAACATGGGAGAGGACTCTTGTCTGGTTTGATGAGTACAGACAGATGTACGGACTAGAAAACACATCCTGTTCGAGTACCAGACAAGACTCTGAACCAGTTGCAAAAGTGGACATTGCTTCCCAGCATGCAGCAGGGTGCGCGGATATGGCGACTAGTTAGCCCCCACCCATCGGCGGGCTTGCTGCCAGCGGACGGGTCGGCGTTGTTGGTGAAGATGAGCACGGTCTTGTTGGAGTGCTTCGGCATGCCCATCAGCTGCTGGCTGGCCGCGAAGAGGCCATGGTGCAGGTGCTCTGCGCTCTTGCCCGCCTTGCTGCCGATTTCCTCAGCAAAGCGGCCGTCTGCAGGCGCACAGGCGTACACTGAGCGCGCGCGGCATGCGCAGTGCAGCAGGGTAGACCTGCACCTTTGTCCAGGCAGCGGCAAAAGCTTGCTATGCGAAAGGCACTGGACGGCATGTGAGCGATGCCAAATGGTCACCATGTAGGAGGGTCTCAAAGTCGCGGATCCGCTTCGCCGATGGTATACGCATCTCCTGATACAGGTAGACATGGTCGAACGCGTTTGTGCCCGAGTTCTTGGACTCTCTCTGCAAGCGCATGGCCGGGCTCAGTCGCTGGGTAAACTTCACTCACAGGCTTCCCAAAACCAGTCCAAGCGCGCATGCTTGCATACATGTGCATGCCAGAACTGCAGCGTCTTGTTGGGGTACAGGTTTTGATATCAGCCTCACCGTGCCGTAGAAGATGACTGCTGTCTGGTCATTCGGGCTGGAGATGATCTTCCGCTTCAGCAGGGCTCGCACCACCTTGAGGGCGATGCCAAACCAGGTGTCACCCTTCTTGATGCCCTGTGCAGTCAGATGCATGCAAGGTGTTGCCAATCTATTGTCAACCAATGTAGCAGAAGATCAACGAGTTTGTCTTGCGCTGTTTGCCCGGAAGCTGTGGCAGTGTTGAGCGAGCATTGCACCTAATTCACCCGATGAGGTGGCTTGCACAATGTGTGGCAGTGTTCAGGTTCAGCAAACGCCGCACGTCCTCCCGGTCTTCCTCAATGCCAGCATCCTGAAACATGGACGGCTGGGCATCGATGAGGTAGGCGTCGATGTCGCGGAAGGACTGCGCAGAGTACAGACTCCAAAAGTCAGCAGCAAAGCCATGGGCGCAGACAGCACAGCGGACACCGGCAGGTAGATACATGATCACAGCATGCCGCCCGCACCTCCCTGGAGACCTGGTCCTCAGCTGCCTCGTCGTCCACCTCATCTGGATCGTAAGAGGCCATCGCCAAGGCCTTCAATTGCCAGCCTTGTCAGGAATGCAGCCTAAAGCCAACCGCCTTCACATGCGTGTGCGAAGTGTCACCGCTGCGACAGCGGGCATCCTCAGCTATATGGTGTGACCGACTACAGCTGTGCAAGCGGCGAGTTGGAAGGGCTGCGGATGGTAGCACCCGGGATGGAAGTCACGTTCGAGGTAGCACTGAGCTGTAGCCACAGCTCGTTGGCGTGAATGGCGTCAGAGCGCAGGAGCAGATATATGAGCCCTTCTCTGTAATGTGATGAAGTTTGCAAGAGGAGACTGCAGGAGGAGATTGGAGAACACTGCAGGACAAGCCGTGCTGTGCCTGCTGGGGTGTGCCATGCCGGCTCAAAACCCTGGATGCAGCACCCTGGAATTTGACGCTTGACGGTGGTCGTGCCCACAGATTGTGACCTAGATCACGTTCTCCTCGCCAGTGCCCAGCTGCTCCGTCGGTTGTGCAGTCTGGTGCGAGCTTCGGGAGACTCGTCCAGAGTCGCCTAATCCGTAATACAACCTCGCAGCTGGCAGCTACGTCTGGCGCACATCTTCGTGAGCAGGCAGCTTGAAGAGCCCCCTCAGACATGGCCGTCGATCCGGATGCTGTTGCAAAGGTGACCTGCCACGTGTGGCAAACGGTACATACGAGACGAACCTTCGAGCTTGTGCTTGCGAGCGATGTCGCATGATGGCCTGGCCGACAGACCGTTGTCATGTGGCGTTGCAAGTGGATCAGAGGGAACATTCGCCATCGCGGCGCACTTCAGCACGCCGGCATGATGTCGCAGATCACCTGTGGTTTTGATCTCGAGCGCCTCTCCTGACACTCGCAGGCCTTCACGGACCACTACTACAACACCTTTGATACCAACAGGCAGGCGCTGGCCAGCCTGTACCAGGAGCAGTCTATGCTGACGTTCGAAGGGCAGAAAATCAGCGGCAGCCCGGCCATCCTCCAGAAGCTCACCTCGCTGCCGTTCCAGCAGTGCCAGCACCGGGTGTCTTCGCTAGACGCGCAGCCGTCAGTCAGCCAGGGCGTCAACATCTTCGTGACGGGCCAGCTCATCGTGAGTGGTCCTTCCTTACTGATGGCGCATCTCTGTTCGCCGCGTCAGCCATCCCGCTGCGATATTCGCCTCCCATACACCGGATCTTTTGCACAATTGCAACCTTGACTTCGCCACTCGTGCATACAGACGGAGGGCGAGTCGCAGCCGCTGAAGTTCAGCCAGTTCTTCCACCTTGCGCCCGTTGGCGGCAGCTTCGTCATCACAAATGGTGGGCATTGCATCAACCCGCGCTTCAAGTGCTTGTCCTGCACATGCTGGGACACTCCCGGAGGCTAACCGCAGCATATGCGTGCGCGCAGACTGCTTCAGGCTGAACTACGGATGAGACCCGCGGCAGCAAGTGCCGCGGCAGCGGGTCTCATCAGGGAGCAATGAAATTTGGGAAAGCAGGACACTGCCGACGCGGTGTGCGGCAGGCTGTCTGCAGTCCTAGTCGAGTAGCCGCGATGATCGGGTTTCCATCTCTGCTGCGCATTTCAAATGCGCAGGCGCTGATGCGAGACTGACTAGTTTGCTTGCGAGAACTGGGGTGAGTTTTTCCCAGTTTGTTCAGCATGAGTGTGAGCCGTCTGCAGTGGCGTCGTGGCTCACGCTCCCTCCAGCAAGCATGTCATCGCTCATCGTTTTCGCACAGCCTGTGCCGCTGCATGCGCACCATTGGCACTGCATGCTAGAAGACTTCTGCAACGAAGATCAACGCCAGCAGGGTTGGCGCGGCAAGCAAGGGAAATGTGCAATGCACCATGCGGGTGGCAATTTCAATAATGAAGCTTTCTTGGATCTCCCTCATCAGTTCAATCATCAAACGTCACCAACAAAAGTTGCTCTGGTCTCTGAAGAAAGCGCTGATGTACTGTCTCTAGGCAGTCCAGAACTTTTTGGCACATTGCGGTGAAAGCTGGGTTGCATAGGCAGACGCCATCAACCACCAGTTCCCGTCACAATCGACTTCGGCAGTGGTCATCGCTTCACAACGCTGTCGAACACGTCGAAGTAGGTAGGGAAGGTCTTGCGCGTGCAGCCGGGGTCGTTAATGGTCACCGGCACCTCGCCGCACGCCGCTAGGCTGAAGGCCATCGCCATGCGGTGGTCGTCATAGGTGTCGACTGCCACACCGCTCTTCAGGCCGCCCGCTGGCGGCGTGATGACGCAGTAGTCCCGCCCCTCCTCCACCTGTGGCTCAGCGTGATGGGACGGATCAACAGCTGCCATTGCCAGAAGGGCCGAGCTCAGAGCCAGACCAGGGCCCTCATGTCCGCATTCAGTGTAAAGCATTAAAGAGTGGACTGCCAGGCAGAGCTATGTGCACGTGAATGGCCGGTCAAAGGCCAGAAGCATGTGGGGCAGCGGTTGCATTGACTTGGAGCGGGAGGGCGCCGCACCTCGGCGCCGAGCTTGCGGCACTCGGTGACAATGGCCACCATGCGCTCCGTCTCCTTCACACGCCAGTTGTACACGTTGTCGATGCGCGTGGTGCCGGACGCGAACAGCGCCGCGACCGCCAGCGTCATCGCCGCGTCCGGGATGTCGTTGCAGTCGTGCCGGATGGCACGCAGCTGCCCCCGCGGCGGACCTGCACCACATCGTCATGCTGTCTCAGAGCTGGCTTGATGATGTTGATGCACTTGGTGTCCTCTACAGACAGACAGGTTGTCAAGCAGGGCTGCTTCGTGTTGCATCAGCCATCGCCACAGACACCCACCGACGTCACTTCAGATTGCAGCTGGGGCTTGCTCTGCAGTTCTGGCAAAGCGGCAGCAGGAATGTGCGCGGACCTGTGATGGTGATGGAATAGGGCGACCACTGCACGTCGGCGCCCATGAGGCCCATCACCTCTGCAAAGCGCACGTCGCCCTGCAGGCTCTCCGAGCCGCAGCCCTGCATACGCAATACGATAGGGCTCACGTACCATCATGCGCATTGGGACAGGGTTCCCTACCTTTTCCACTGCCGAATTGCGGGAGGACACGAGAGCAAAAGCAATTTGGTGCAAATCCGATACGGCCACGCCACTGCAGTCTCAATAAGGAAGCACCTCCACGGTGATGGTGCCGCCGGTGATGGTGGCGCCCGCTAGGAAGTAGGAAGCGGAGGAGGCGTCACCCTCCACATACACCTCGCCTGGCGACACATATGTTTGCCCTGCCGGGATGCGCATGTGCTGCAGGCCGTCCGCCCGCTCCACCTGTAGGGTTGAGAGGTGCTAGGGTTCAGGAATACAGGTTCCAGGGCAAGGATGTATTCAGAAGTCCGCCGCCTACCGTGTCGAGGCGCAGCTGGGTCATTGGCATTGCAGCTGTCAACTCAGCTGTTAACAGTACAGCGCTATGCTGATACTGGCTGATGCATAGGCGACCGACTGTAGCGCCTCAGGCCGCAGCCACCACGTTTCCTGGGATTTCCTCTGCCTTACGTAGACACGGCGCACCTTGACGCCAAAGCGCTCCATAAGGCGGACGGTCATGTCCACGTAGGGCTGCGACACCAGCTCGTCGGTGATGATGATCTCCACGCCGCCGTCGCCCGTCGCCAGCGGCGCCGCCATTAGCAGCGCCGTCAGGTACTGGCTACTCACGCTGCCGCTGAGCCGCACCTGCAGTTTGATTATTGGCAAGGCGCCTGAGCACGGGGTTCGCTCAACAGGCGCACATCTCAGCTGTCGGCCAGGTGGCCAGCGCATCCCGATCCGGCAGCCAAACGACTGAGGAAGACATGCTTTGAGCAGCTGCGCTGCCGCCCAACTTGAAACTGCCGTGTCACCGTGCCGGAGGGTAGGCCGGCGGCGTTGGCGGTCAACGGCGGGCAGCTGGTGCCGGCAGCAGATCCACCCACAAGGAACACAAAGCTGGCGCCGCCTCACCGTGCCAGAGGGCAGGCCGGCGGCGATGACGGCCACCGGCGGGCACCCGGTGCCGGCGGTGCATTCCGCGTCCACGCCCAGCTGCCGCAGACCGTCCACCAGGTCCGCAATTGGCCGTTCCCGCATGCGCGCCACGCCGTCCAGCACGAAGCGGCCGCGCCCCGCCGCCGCCACTGCCGCGCACAGCGGCCTACGCCATGCAAGAACAGGAGTGTCTGTCGACATTTGGTACACGTTCAAGGGAGTTCGACCAGCACGAAATGGCCACGCCCCGCCGCCGCCACCGCCGCGCACAGTGGCCTGCCGCGCAGCTGCAGGTGTGAGTCAGCATTAGAAGTGCAGTGCAGACGTCTATGCCTGGGCTATCAGGCGCCTGATGGCGCAGGCCAGCAAGGTGCAATGCTGGCGGGCAGCTGCTGGCGTTTCTGTACGCTTCACAGGATGGGCCAGCAGCCTCAAAAGCACAGCTGGTTATAGTGGATCCGTCTAGTGGATCCACACCCCTCAGCAGCGTAAGCAAGGGTTGTTTGCACCTCATGGCGGTGCCGGCATTGCCCAGGAACAGCTCCGCGCCCTGCGCAGGGAATCGGCCGCCGCAGCCGTGCACCACCGCGCGGCCCGCCGCCCAGTCCGCCTCCACGCCCACACCCAGCGCCTCCAGCGCGCCCACCATGTACCGGATGTCCTCGCTGTCCTGTTTTCCAGCCAAAAGGAACAGTCAAAATCCTCCAAAACCCCTCAGCGCGCCCACCATGTAGCGGATGTCCTCGCTGTCCTGTTCCCCCAGTCAGGAGAGTGCAGTCAGGAAGGCAAGATCATCTTGTGCAATGCGGCATGCATGGAGGCACTCGGCCAGCCTTGCTGTACATCGCCGCGCAATAGGCGGTCAATGGAAGTCAAAACTCAGAAGCGCCGGAGTGCTGCTGAAGGTGTTGCAGCCGCCGGCGACCGCACGCCGCGTCAGCTGCTGCATGCACCCTGGAGTGCGCATGCGCTGATGTGCGCTGCATCAAAAAGGCTTCTATGCATGCACAGCACCGCCTCTCACCAGCAGGTTCTGCACGTTGGTGGTGCCCTCCGCGAGCGCGGCGAGCAGCAGAATACGGTTGGACAGGCTCTTGGAGCCCGGCAGCTTGACGGTGCCCTCGATGAGCCTGATCGGCGCGATCTCTATCAACTCCAGCTTCTCTGTTGGCCAGGAGAGAGCCTTTCAGAGCATGTTGCGGGTCCGAGAGCGTGTGGACTGCATGCACCGACATGGCCTGCCGCCGCGGCTATGCAGCTCCATTGCTCACCTGCCACCGCTGCGCACATGGGAACGCTACAGTGTCGGCCTGTCAACACGTTCTGCCTACGCCTCTCAGCTTGTCGTGCTGCGCTACGCTGCCGCTGCTGAACACCGAAGACTCGGTGCGGATGCAATGCCACGGGCCTGAGAGGCTGGCTGCGACCGCTTGTGCTGGCGCCGGCAGACGCCGCCGGGCTGGCCCGCTGCCAACAGCTGCGCGTGTCCATGATCACACGCAAAAGGGGGTGTGGCGCTTGAGGCGCTGAGCCAGAAGTGTCGGAAGTCCGCCGGCGGTGAGTTGGCAGAGATCAAACTGCTCCGAGATGGTGCACTGCCTGCATTTGCAAATTGGCACAGGTTTGTATACGCTCGACACACTGACGAGGGTGAGGCGTGGTCTTTCTTCGCGGCCGCGGCGGTCTCGGCCTTGCATGCTTTCGAAGCACGCGATAACCTGGGCACCTCCTTGCAACAGTCGAACGGCAGAGGCTTGAGTCTTTCCCGACGTCATCTGGTGAGGCTCTCGATACAGCTTGCTGTTTGCGTATGCGCGATCAAGGCACCCGTCAAAGTTTCCAGTTGCGGCTCGCACAGCACAGATCACTGCACAAGCGCCTCGGTGACACAAGATGCAGGGAGCATGCTCGGCTGGATCTCGCCTTGACCCATATTTTCGGTGCAGGGCGACTGCAAAAGTGAACGCTGCCTCGCCTCATGGTGTCCACTGACGACGAGGTCACACTGGTTGCGCCTGCTTTCGCGCATCTGCGTCCTGCCTGCATGCACCACAACATGCAGCCAGTCTGAAGTGAATTACTCTTACTGATTCGGTTTGGGTGCATGCAGGAGCCCTTTGCTCAGCTTGCAAAGCAGGGTGACACCAGCGCTGGCGCGACAGAGCCTGCCCAGGTCCGGCCAGTAGAACATAATGGCTTCAATCGTGCGGTATTCGCCTGTGAGCGAGTTTACCACGGCTACTGCATGTTGTGCTGACGGGTGCCACTGCATGTGGAACGCAGCCGGCGGCCAGGTCTTCGCCGCCGGCGTCGCCGTCACCAGTGGACGAAGACGGCAATGACGGCGATGGACGCCAGCCCTCCGAGGAGGCCAAGGCTGCCGAAGCCGGCTCCGAAGCGGAGCCTGAGGGGCCGGCTGAGGAGGAACCAGCGGAAGCCAAGCCCACTGGCCGCAAGCGGCAGGTGGGGCTGACTGTAATCGAGTTGCTGTCTAGCACTGTCATACGCTTCTTGTCTCAAAACACCTGAGATGTGAGCATCCCTGCTGACTGATGATGTGCACTCTCGTTCTGCAGAGGGCTACACCAGAGCCCAAACAGATGCCTGCCAAGGTGAGAAGCAGGAGCACATGTCAGTCGTGCTGCTGCCATATGATGTCCGGCCAAAGTGGCATGTTATAGATTGTATCGTAACAAATCGTATGCATGTATGTGTGCATGTCTGTACTCCTGATCCAGTCTGCAATCCTGTTTAGCGGCATGTGTTATCGCCCAGGTGATGCTGTGCTGACTCTGCTAAGTGCTCTCGATGTGCAGCAGGAGAACGCAACGACACGTCGATCGAGACGCACCGCCAAACCTGTGGTGCCGCTTAATCCGAGTTTCAATAGGAGCCGGCCACAACGAGGTGCGGTAATCTCGCTTGGTGTTGCTTCTTTGCTTGCATGGTCAGGAACAAGCCCTCGAAGGTTCTAGTCAATGAGGAACGAGCTCCACACATCGACCTTCGACCTTCGACCGCTATCAACGAGGACCACCTGCAAAGCAGTCGCTCTCCAATTCCCAGCATGTGCTGCTTGCCACTGCAGGCAGGTCAGCGGTGCCGGAGGACGCAGCGGATGCAGCGGCGGCTGAGGTGAAAGAGGATGAAGGCGCGCCACCCGCAAAGAAGCCGCGGCGGGGCGCAAAGAAGGAGACGTCGCCAACAGAGGCGGAAGCCAAGCCGACTGGCCGCAAAGGTTGGTGTTGTGATCCTAAAAAAATGATCCTGACATGAGCTCTGACAGGCCAGTGCACATTGCGCAGCGCCATGTTGCTAGCTGCGTCCTGCTCAGTATCAAATGCTGTCGCTGCTACAAGCGGGTGAAGTTGGGATGCGTGGAGACACGTTGAGCAAAGCAGAGTGGAGCTCGCACCGCGAGCTGACTGGACATGTGCTTGAGCGGACCATCACGTGTCGCTTGGTGACGCACGCAGGCAAAGCCAATGCGAAGGCGGCAGACGCTGGCGATGACAACAAAGAGGTGGACGCTCTGGAGACCTTCGATGAGGACGACGGCGGTGCTGGTCCATCTGCAGCAGCCGCAGAGGCGGTTTCGACGCCCCGGGCGGCGGCAGGCAAAGGCGGCGGCAGGGGCGGCCGCGGCGGCGGCAGGGGAGGCCGCTGCAGCTCGCGCAAAGGTAGTAGCTACTATCGAATGATTGACACGTGCATCACTGTTGCTGTGAGGTCTGACTGTCAGGTCCTGAACAGGCAGAGAGACAGCCTCCAGAGTCACACAGCATCTGCATGCTTCGCGCTCAGGCTGCACACTTACCATGTGCTGGTGCGGAATGTCGCAGGGCGCGGAGGCAGGGGCCGTGGCGGCCGCGGGCGCGGCGGCAGCCGGGAAACCTCGCCCAGAGACGCCTCGCCTGCAGCTGAGCAGGCAGCGGAACCGGCCGCGGGCAGCGGTGCGGCCGCCGCAGATGTCGAGCCCGGCGCCGCAGGTGCCGCAATGGACGTGGACGCTGCGCCGGCGGCGGCAGCGGAAGCTGACGCCAAGCCAGCGACAACGGCGGCCGAGGCTGCAGCACCTGCGGCAGGCAAAGCCGAGCTACCCAAGCCGCCGCCGGTCAAGGCTAAGCCGGAGCCGGCGGGGACGGAGGCAGCTGGGGCGGCAGCTGCCAAGGCGGACACGGCGCAGGCGGAAACGCCTAAGGGTGGCCGGCCGCAGCGGCTGCGCAAGGCGGGCGTAGCGATCCGCAAGGCGGCGCAGGTGTTACTTGACCGCACCAGGAAACAAGAATGCGGTTGTTCCTGAAATGTCTCGGCCCAGACTCAGATGCCTGCAAGTCGTGCTTGACACCTCTGTCTGGATGCCGACTTTGGGTAAACTCGTGCCGGGCGAGACTATGACTGCACCTCTGTCCTATTAGGAGTCTGACTCTGAGGATGAGGGGCGAGCGCCGCGGCCGACCTCCGCTAAGGCGGCAAGCGTCAGCAGCCCCGTCGCCCGCCGCAAATCCCAGTCCAGGTGCGGTTCGTGGTTCTGATTGTGAAACATTTGCAACGTGTCACAGCACCATTCAGCGGCCAGTATTACTTCAGGGCGCTGCCTGAGGATCAGGAAGTCAGCACCCAAGCCCATCATGCTTGAACACCCTGCAGCACCCCCTCTGCAGCATGCAGTTGTGGGAATTCTGATGCTCCAACAGGATCCGGCACCCCATGCGCTAAACTCCAAATTTGTCCATTTCAGGCCAACCGACGACCTGGAGGACGACGTGTCGCTGGACAAGATGGACAAAAAATCAAAGGCGGTGAAGCGCGTGCAGCTGCGGCTGCAGGCCGCCAAGTCGGGCTACGACACCGCGTGCCACCAGGCCCGGGAGGCGGCCTGCAACGTGAGTCCCCAGGGCTAAGGAATCTCTCAATACATTAAGGACCTTCAAAGTCGTTGCTGGTGATGTTGCTCCCAGTGTTCCCATCTCCTGGGCGTCGCCTGCGGCACCCGTGCCCTGTGCGTACGGCATGCCTGTTTGAAAGCCAGACATGCAGAAGGCAGGCTCCGCCTGTGAATCGCACCCTACTTGTGACGACGCACAAATCAGCTCAAGTCTGGTCTTCGGGGGCTGCCATGATCAATGCACCGGCCTGTGCAGCACCTCTGCCTGCTTGCTTGAACCAAGAAACTTTACCCAATTTCAGGTTTCTGCTTTCACTACTCCTCCGCATCCATGCAAATGGCGGACTGCCTGGCGGAGCTGCAGCGCAAGGAGTGGGTCAGCGTGCAGCCGCTGCAGGCCACAGATTTCTCTCATACATCCCCCTTGGCACCTCACAATCCGAGAGCGCCATTCCCGTGGTCGGGTGCAGATGGCGGACTGCCTGGCGGAGCTGCAGCGCATGGAGTCGGTCGGCGTACAGCAGCTGCAGGCGACGGGCGTCGGCAAGGTGGTGGCCCAAATTTCGCGGAGCGCCAAGTCGTCGACCGCGCCCTACATGGAGGGCGCCGGCAAAGCAGCCAGGTGCGTGGGGGGTGTATATAGCTTTATTGTAGGGTTTGGGTTTATAAACAACTCCAACATATCGCAGCGCCAAGTCGTCCGGCTCGCCCTACATGGAGGATGCCGGCAAGCCGCCAGGTGCGTAATGGACAACATATGTTTATGTTTGATTCAACAAACCTTTCTCTGCAAGAAAGTGACTTGAATTACTGGTGGGAGGAAACGGATTCGGACTGCCGACTGCCCTACGTGTGCTGGTGCATCTTTGCGTGCGGGGCCAATGGGCGATGCATGGACGGCGTCGCTCCGCTGCCACACCTCGACACTGCCTGACAGCCGCATGGCTCAGCTGCTCCTGCGGTGAGACTCGACAACAGCCTGCTCGGAGAGGCAGCTGTGCTGCACCGCCACCGTGACAAGTCCCCGCGCCCGCGCGCAGCGCGCTGCTGACGGCCTGGAAGGCCGTCGCAAGCGGCGGGGCGGCTCCGATGCTGCCGCCCGCCGCAAAGGCGGCGCCCAAGGCTGCGCCAGGCGGAGCGCCAGACCCCGCCGCCGCCGCCGGCCAGCGCGCGGCGGCGGCAACGCCCGGCGCCGCCAGGGCCGGCAGCGGAGGCGCCACGCCGCGCAGCAGCGAGAGGCCGGCGGTGCCGCCGGCGCGCCGGGCCGAGCCGAAGGCCGAGCTGCCGGAAATCCAGACCACAGGTGAGAAAGGCTCTTTCAAATACCTACCTGGCAAGCCTCCAGCATGTCTCCCATGTTCTCAAGGCTCCTGGAGAGACGATTTGCATGATAGGAGGCCGAGGAGGAGCACAAGATGTTGCAGTAGTCGGATCTCAGAAGCCTCCCTCTCAAGCACTAAGGCTTTTGCAACCCTGAGATCAAGCGGCATGGCTCATCAGGGCAATGCCTGCAGCTGCTACCTCACTTTGACATGGTCTGCCGCGAAACCTAGCGATCAGTGTCGCTTTGTTTGAACGCACATGGGAAACGTCCAACCCTAACCGATGTCTACCAATCTGCACATTTCGAACAAACTGCTGCAATTTGCATGCCAGGCGACGAGCTACAGGACAAGGCGATCCACATCCTATCCGCTGGCGCTCACGCCCGCGCAAACCCGCCTTTCTCATGTCAAACGTCTTTCCTATGTCTGAGAACACTTGCATTTGCTGCCAGGCGACGAAGTGAGGGACAAGGCGATCCACATCCTGACACTGGCGCTTGCGCCCGCACAAACTCCTTCTGCAGCGGCGCGGTGTCTTGAGGCCGCCCTCTTCCGGGTCCATGGCGCCAACGGCGCCGGGCTCAAGGTGCAGCCTGTTTTGGTCTTCTCCTGCGCTTACGAGACCAGAAAGGGACTATCATGCGGTTGCTGCTCTCGATAACTGCGTTGGCTGGCTTGGACTGGCTTGTGCCCTCTGAAGTACTGGCTCTCTGAACACTGCATGAAGCCTTCACTTTCCTGCTTGCGTTGCTCGTGCCGGCATGCATAGGACGCGCTGTTGGATACATTCATGATACGACACGAGCCTTCACAGCAGTCAGCAACATGTACCAGAGTCGGAACCGCTGCGGCGCAGGACAACTACGCGCGGCGACTGATGGCGCTGTACTACTTCCTGTCGCCAGAGTCCAATCAGTCTGCGCCCGCGTTGCGCGAGAAGGTCCTCATGGGTGCGGCCTTTCTCGGCTCGCCAAGACATTGCTTGGTCGGCCAAAAGCAGTCCCCCCACATGGCAGTGCATGACAGCTGCTTGGTCCGCTTCCGAATGGCAAAGCATTGCGGCATGAGCGTCCATGCGCCCTGGGCAGAGAACAGGTTGCGAACCCGGTTGTTGACGGCAGCTAGGTCGTTGCCATGCAGCGGAAATCTCCCCATACGAGGTGGTGGGCATCGACGACGACGAAGTCGCGAGGCTTGCGGGGCGTGTGCCAGAGCCGCCATCGCCTGAGCCCGCCTCCGCTGCAGCTGCGGACGTTGAGTCGCAGCCGCTGGTTGGCGCGATGACGGCGGAGCAGGCCGCTGCGGCTGAGGTGGCAGCGGCAGCGGCGGCGGCTGCCGCCGCGGCGGGACAGCCGCCAGCCCAGCAGGCGGCCGAGCACGGCCACGGCGATGGCGCTGCGGCTGGCGCCGCGGCACTGGCGCTGCCGGACAGCGGCGGCATCCTGCAGCCGGGCTCGGCGCCTTCGAGCGGCCACCGGACGCCACAGCTGCTGGCGCCCAGCGGCGGCTTCCTCGCAGGGCCGGGCGGCGCGCCCGCGACGGCGCCGGTGCCGCCCCCGCCTTCGGCGCCGCCTGCGGTTGCGGCAGCCGGACTCGGCATACAGTCAGCTTTCGCTGCAGCGGACCTGGCGACGGACATGGACGTGGACGCGGCGGCATTGTCCCTGCAGCCACCGGAGGCGCCGCCTCCGCCGCCGGAGCTGTGCGGGGTGCCGATGGCGGACGCGGGCACGGCTGCGGTGCCGGGTGACGCGGCCGGGCCTCAGCCTGAGACGGCGGCAGGCGCCGCGGGGGCCGCCACGGCCGAGCCGCACCAGCAGCAACCAGCAGCAGATGCGGCAGCGCCTGCCGGTTCAGCTGGCTTCGCGCCTGCCGAGGCAGCTGGCTTCGCGCCGGCGGAGGCAGCAGCGCTGCCAAAGGCCACTGCCGAGCCGCAGGCACAGCAGCCGCCGCCTGCTGCGGGGCCGGCGGCTGAGGCCCCAGCACTGCAGGCGCCCGCCGAGGCGCCGCCGGCGCTTTCTGCCCCATTCGCCGAGCACCAGCTGCCGCACGTGCGAACGGGGCACAGCGAGCAACTTGCTGCCCAGCAGGAGCCGCAGCCTGGTCCAGCGGCAGCTGCGGCCGCGGCCGCGGCGGCAGAGGCGATGCCGCCGCCGCTGCCGCAGCAGCATGCGCCAGAGGAGCAGCAGCAGCAGCCCCTGGAGGACGCCAGCCTGTACTATGGCGGCGTGGCGGACGCTCAGGGCTCGCAGCCGCTGGTGTATGCGCCGCCGGCGGGCGTGGCGACGCCGCCGCCACCACCGTCGGCCGCCAGCCAGGACGCCGAGACGCCCGGCACGCGCTTCATGAGGGACATCTGGGCGCCGGACCCGGAGGAGCCGGAGGCGGCGGCGCTGCTTGGCGCCTCGCAGGTGGACCCGGCGGCGTGGCTGGCGAGCCCGCCAGCGCCGCCGCTGGGCGGCCTGGACGCGCTGCCAGGCTCGCAGCCGGGCGGCGGCTGACTGCGCCGGCAGGGGGCGGCAGGGCGGCGGCTCATGGCGTGTGTCTGCTAAGGTTACAGGCCGAGCCGGTCTGATGAGCCTGGGGAGAACTGCACGAGGGGCGGCCCGCGAGCAGCGGCGCACGCGAACGCTTGTGCCAGATTCGGTGTGTTGGCTACTCGGCAGCTGCACCCTTGTCGGCAGAAAGTCGCCATGCCGCTGCAAAAAGTTCCAAATATTCGAGCTGGCACGGTAACACCACGATGGATGAGTCATTCCCGTAACAAAGTAACACATCCGCTGGACCGCCTCGGACTGCGTATTTACAGATTTCAAGCGCAGCAAGTCAGTCAAGGCCCCCTCTTCTCAAAATCCGATTCACTTCATCGCTCAGTCCTTTCAGTTCCGCTTGCCTGGTTCGCGACGAGCTGCGCGACGCCGTCATCTGAGCTGTGTTTTGTGCTGTGTCTTGTCAACGTCCAGCCAGCGACGGCACAGCCGCCCAACCACAGTCATTCTCGCCTCATCACTCGCTATTGCTCGGCGAGGCTTTGATTGATTGTACGCATTTTCGGGTCGGGCAGGCTACTTGGAGCCTGTGAGAAGCCACACTTCACCAATGCTCTAGACGGCCTCTCTGCTGCCCGGCAGGCTGTACTTTGTAGCGGCTACACTATTGCTGCTATCTGTGTGGTCATGCGCCGTGAGCCGGGGATCAGCTGACGGTGCGGCATCGGAGGTGTCGATAGCGGAAATCAGATATCGTGCTGTCTGGCCGGGGATCGTGCCATACTCCCCGGAGGTGGCACGTCTCTTCACAAGCTGCGTCCAGCGGACCTACGGCCTCAGCAAGCTGCTTGCAACGGTCGAGGTGGCGGAGGCGGAAAGCGCAACAGTCATCAGCGCCCAATCTTCATCATCATCAGGTGTGCCGCCGGTTCCTCCCTGCCGGACACCTCTCGGAACATTCCATTTTTGAATCATCTATTGAGCTCACCTTCTTAGAGGAGGAGCCTGCGCGCCTCGATTCCGGACAGGTGGCGGGACAGACAGACAGCAACACTGAAAGCTTTCGGGATTACTCCACCGCGTGCACCCCCGCTCGGCTTTCGGTGTTTGTGCGATCTCAAGCCGATTGAACTGCGTTGCAGGGCTACTCACAGGTCAATGCCCCGTTCAGCGGGCAGCAGGCCGTGGGGCAGCTGACCGCCGAGTTGCCCCAGATAGGCTGCTCGACGGCTTTCGGAGGCTGTACTGCTTTTACCGGGCTGATTGTGATGTGTGTTGTGCTCCCAGGCCGGAGGCTGCTGGCTCCGGCTCCAGCGATGGCGCCGGCACAGGGCGCGGCCGCATACAACGGCGCTGACATCACTGCACATGTCAGTGCCACGCCAAACTCTGGGCCACTGGCGCTCGGTGGACCAGCCGGCAGTGTGCAGGCCCTGCTGAGCAGCTGCACCCGGTCACAGGTAGAGCCGGCACTCCTGCTTCCCCGCACTCTTGAACCGCTCCTGGGGGCTCTCGACGCATCCGCTGCCGCCGCTGCAGCACTGCCGCCGCTGCAGACGTGCGTCATGGTGCACAGGCCCTTGCACATCTCTGCACACAACATGACCCGCAGGCTCAGCAGCCTCGTGGACAGTGCTGAAATCTGATTGCAGGGCTACGAGGTCACATTCATCACGCTTTCGCAAACGGTTGCGCGCGCCGGGGCCGCCACCGTGGCAAAATCGCTGCTGCCCAGCATCGCCGTCCGCACCGAGCTGCAGGTGGGTTGTTGGCTGGTGCATGAGCCGCAGAAAGTGCACATATTTTACCCGTGATCCGCAGCATGGCACAAGCCTGAGGGCCGTCATGGAAACCTGGCTATATGGTGGCTGCACACATCAGGCTTTCCCCCTCATGTTCTCAGCGCTGTCTGGGCTGTGTGCAGGTGGCGGGCGCGGCTGCTCTGCCGTTCACGGACGCCAAGCAGACCGCGCTGCTGGTCTTTCTCAACAGCTTCCTGCCGAGCAGCCTGTCGGCGCTGGAGGTTGTCAGCGTCACGCCGGCGCCGGCGGCGGGCGGCGCGAATGTGATACTGCTGGCGCAGACTCAGGACGGGCTGGCTACCTTCCGCACGGATCTGGCGGCGGCGTGCGGGCGGCCGCTGAGGGACCAGGCCGCGGCGGCGGGCCTCGACGGATTCACCGCCACGCTTCGCAGCACGCAGCTGGCGCCGGGGGCGTCGCTTGCGGGCCAGGTCGCCGCTTTCGGCGTCGCGCTGCCGCCGGATGCCGCCGCCGACCTGCAGCTGGGCGGCGCCGCTTCTGATACCTCTGTGGAGCCGAGCGGCGGCGGCGGGGGGAGCGCAAGCGGCGGGCTGTCGACAGCCGCCATCGCCTGCATCGCTGTCGCGGCGGCCGCGGCGGCGATTGCGCTGGTCATCGCCGCGGCCATGTGGGCGAAGCGAGGCGAGAGACGCCGGCAGATGGCGCCGCCGTCGCTGTGCGACAGCGACGGCGGCGGCGCGCCCTGCAAGTCCAGCCAGCCGTCCTGGACCACCGAATATTCCGGCTGTGACAGTCCCAGGACGTCCGGCAGCGCCTCAGAGGCCGGCTCTGCTATGTACGGCCCTGTCCGCACGAGCATCGTCGTCAGCCGCAGCGGTGCCAGCGGCGGCGGCGGTCCCTCCGCCACCACCCCCAGCAGCGGCGACGCCACGTGCAGCCTGAAGAGCTACAGCGGCGCCTACGACGTTGAGGTGCGCGTCCCTCACTGAAGACTGCAAACCCATTCCTTCGCTTGAACGCCTGCTTGGCGTCTGCATCTGCACTTTCCTGCTGCCTTTGCGCCTGCTGCGACGACCCGCGAACGGAGCAGATCGCTGTTGCGGACATGATGCAGTCACGCCGCGTCCCCCTGCCTTGGCCCTGCACATGAACATGTGAGGGCAAAGCAAACGCTACAGCCTTTTGTGATCCGCCCTGTGCTGTTTCCTGCCCGCGCAGTCAATGCGCAACATGAACCGCATGGGCCGCATGGACGACTCCCTGCTGGGCTGGGTGATCGACCCGGCGGACATCGAGATCTGTCGCCGCGCCGACGGCAGCCAGCATGTGCTCGGCAGCGGGAGCTACGGCAAGGTAGGCAGCATATAGAGCCAGGAACACGCTGGCTATGCACCTCCCCCCTGCTGTTCATGCCCTGTTGACTGCTGTGGTCCTGCTGTGCTGGCAATAGTTGTCTAGCCAGCAGAACCCGCCGTGGAATTATCGACCGCCTTGCTTAAGCATGGGATGCAAGGGTCGGTGCTGTGCAGCGTGAGCAAGCCTGTGCGGGAAAATGGCACGATATTGCGATGGACCAAACGGCAATGATGATTCCCCCATGTTACAAACGTTTTGTGTCTTCTATAGGTGTACAAGGCGGTACGGGCGGGCGTGCAGGAGGTCGCCGTCAAGATGCTGTTCAACGCCGACGGCCCCGACAGCCTGAAACAGTTCCGAGATGTGAGGACTACCCGATTACATGTCAAATTTACTAGGCAGTTCGCAATGTATGAACAAGAACAGTGCACAACATTGCCTCAATGCACCAACGCGGCGGCGGCGGCCAGCGGCATGTGTATGCTGCCTCATGCCGCAATCACAGGCATCTGACATTCGTGTGCTGGCTGGCTGCAGGAGTGCTGCATCCTCAAGTCGCTGAACTACGACCGTAATGTCGTCCAGTTTTATGGTGGGTCTGTCATGATATAGGTCAAGCAACGGCCACTCAGTATTGGGTTGAACCGTCCACAGCAGGCTGCATGAAGTTTCAAAGGAAGTTTCACTCCAAAGGGCACATGCAAGAAACCCTAACTGTACACCTGGAATGAATCCCTGAAGCCAAGCTCTTGGCTTGCCCCACTCAACTGTTTGAGATGGTTTTTTTGCGTTGCAGGCGCCTGCATGCTGACGGGAACGCCGCCGATGCTGCTGCTGGAGTACTGCGAAGGCGGCGACCTCAGGGCGGCGCTCAACCGCGACGAGGGCGGGCGGCTGGGCTGGTACAATCGCGGCCGCCGCATCGCGCTGGACATTGCCGCCGGCCTGCACTTCCTGCACTCCCACGACGTGCGCGTGTTTCGGTCGACGTCCCCCCTGTGCGTGCGTCCAGCAAAGGCTGCAACAGAAGCAGTGCTGTTGCAGGGAGCATGCCGGCAGTCGCACCTACTGCATACTCGCACCTCCAAAGCCATGGCAAGGCGTCGGCGGCATGCCACCTCACCAGAAAGTGGACAGCTACAAACCCCATGGTTGCATCTCCGCAGGTGATGCACAGCGACCTGAAGACCAAGAACATCCTGCTGACGCGCAACCAGCAGACGGCGAAAATCGCGGATGTGGGCCTGGCGCAGTTCATGGGCTCCGCCTACTTCAAGTCCGAGAATGTCGCCTTCACGCTCACGTACGCCGCCCCAGAGCTGCTGCTGAACGCCATCTGCAGCTCCAAGGTGCGGCTGGAACATGCCGCTGCAAAGCCCTTTCGCATGTTGTGCGACCTGCACAAATCGGACCTGCTCATGCTGAATGAGAGAGCCTGTCCACCCGCTTGTTACCAGGTGGTGTTGTGGCGTTCGGCACCGATTGCACATATTTTGCTGACGGTTTTCATGAGATCACAGATGAGAAACATGAATCTATCCGCGCAGGTGGACATCTACAGCCTGGGTGTGGTGCTGTGGGAGATCGTGACGGGGGAGCTGCCGTCCCGCGGCCGCCTCACGCGGGTGCGTGTTTGTGAACCCGCAAGTCGGTCCAGGAACAATGGAGACATCGGTTGGTCGGTCGATGAGTGCTCACAGTTTCTGTGTCACAGCTGAAGATAATTAACTTACAAAGCCATACCAAGCCATTCACGACCTAAAATGCATGATGTTGATCATCTTTGTTTCCAGGTCAATGCGCCGCTCGACTGCCCGGAGGCCATCGCGAAGCTCATTGATGAGTGCTTGGAGGTGGACCCGTCCAAACGGCCGACCGCGAAGCAGTGCTTTGAGCGCATGAGCGCCGCAGACGGTGCACACTCCCCGCTGGAAGACATCTGCGCCCCCACCCGAGTTGCCCGTCAGGATAGATTTCACCAGCTCAGCCAGATCTGTGTCATGTGTCTGCCCACTCTCCAGCCCTCCATCGTTGAGCAAAGGTGTGGACGAAGGTTTTGCGCTGGCCAACATCGAGAATTCTATTTGACGCAGACCCGCCGCCGCCGGCGACGGAATCGATCCGGCGCGCATCGCGCGCCGCGGCCGCCGCCCGCCGCGCCGTCGCCGCCGTCGACTCCCCGCCATTGCATTCAACCGCTGAGGTGGACGTGGTGTGCGCCGCGGCTGCTGCGCGTGGCTCGCGGCCGAGCTTTGGCAGCGGCGGGGCAGCCGACTGCTTCCCGCCGCAGTCGGCGGCGCAGCCAGCAGACCAGTCCGCCGCTGGCGCCGCCAGGCTCGCGAGCGGCGGCGGCCTGCGGCTGCAGCGAGAACTGTTCGAGGACGCGCAGGGGTCGCGGCCGCTGGAAGACGCCGCGGATCGCGGCGACGCCGCTTCCAGCGCCGCGTGGCAGACCGCACTGCAGTATGATGCATTCGAGAGGTGGGTCTCGCATGTCCTGCAGCCCTGCCATTGTGCCTGTTAGCGCACTCATGCGGGCAGCAGCATCAGCACAGCTGCTGCCTGCGGCTTTGGCTGAACATCATTGGCCGATGGGAGCGGCAACCAAAGGGCTTGTCCGCAGCAGCAAAGGACACAAGTACGGCCCACAACCTCCAAGTTCAGACACATCGACATCGACTTCCCTGCTCATCCAAGCCTCAGCTTCCGGGCCACATGTGTAAATGGTGCATGGTTTGTGCCGCAGCCAAAGAAGCATCGATGGCGCGCACACGCCCTCGCTCTGTGGCGAGCGCCCCCGACACCACCCCTTCGGCTGCTTCCGGCCGCCGGCGCCTGCTTCCAGCACCGCACCCAGCACGGCGGCTTGCGGGACAGACGGCGACTGCAAGGACGCCGCAGGAGCCGGCCAGGACGGCTCCGGACCCCTTCGCCAAAGGTTTGGCGTTCCCGGCAGCGGCAGCAGCGACGGCAGCGTCGAGTCCGGCAGCCGCCCGCAGCTGCAGCAGCAGCAGCTGGCGGGCGCGGCCGGCGGCGGGAAACGCTTTTCCACTGATTCGACAGTCAGCGTCATCAGCACGGCGGAGGAGGCTGAGGTACGGGTGCCACTGCATCTGCTGTTCTACACTTTGTGACCCTCGACTCGGCATGCCGCCTTCTGCTTCCATGTTCACGAACTCACATGCGGGCGGACATCCTCTCAGGCAGTGCTGGCGCAATTCGCGATGGCGTCGGCGGAGCTCGGCGAGGTGTGGATGCTGCCGCCGCCGGCGGGCAGCGCGGCGGCGGGCGCCGATGCGGGTGACCGAGGGCGCTTTGACGACGCGCCTTGGGCCGCCGGGCCGGCAAAGCCGGCGCAGCAGGCGCCACCGGGCCTTGCCCTGCCCTTCCGTTCTTCGATCGACGACGCCGAGAACTGCGGCCCGCCTGCGCGAGCGGCCTGTCCCGAGACGCCGAAGCGGTGCTCTCACGACGGCCAGGCGACGGCTGGTCCCGGCAGCCGCAGCGCCGGCGCCGGCGGCGCCAGCGCAGGCGACTGGCCTGCGCAGGAGTTGCCGGCGGCGGCGCCCGAAAACCTGCAAACCGCCGTGCACACGCGCAGCGACCCGGCGCTGGCGGCCATGCGGACCGCCCACCTGCGCAGCCTCGGCATGGTGCGCATCTCCCCTGCCCTCTGAGCAGGCGGCTGAATCCAGGCGTCGCTGTCGGCTCTGCCTGGCCACGGAACGGCCGCCCTCTGTGATGCTGGCTTCCCGGTGGCGGCATGCAGTCCCTGCACACCTCACTTGGGCTGGTCAGGTTGCTGAGGCGTTGCTTGCGGCAGCTGTGTCGCCTGAGGCTTGAACACCTACCGTGGTGCAGGAGGTTCCGTCGCCGCAGCACTCGGCTTCGCCGCCGCCGCTGCTGGAGGCGCAGTGACAGCGGCATCCGAAGAAGCAAGAAACCCTTGCCAGCTCGGCGGCGCCGCCGCTGGCGCGGCTGCGATGCTGGGGGCCGGCGCCGGCCATCTCACGCTTCACCCTCGTCCCTGCTCCCTGCGGGCAGTGGTTTCCAATTCCGGGCCTAGAAGCGTCACAGCACCCAAGCCGGCAGACTTCTGCTGTCGGCAGCATCTGGTGTTGGCGATGTGCAATTATTTATCTTGTTAGAATTCGTATTCTTGCTGCCACTTTCCCATTCAGCACTTTCTTAGCCCTTGAAGCACGTCGGCAATTGGCTTTCCCCCATTTGATAGGCCCGCATCATTGCTGTTGTGCGCTGCAGCACGCCACTACATGCCATTCGGGCACCTGTTCAATTGCGCAAGTTTTCAGTATTGCTTGAGGCCCGCTGGAACTTTATATGCTCTGACGACGTCCTTTAATGAAGGCCAAGTTGGGACGTGAAGCTGTGCCAGAGATGAACTTACGTGCCGCCGACCGGCCACATGCCTCTCGACAGATGTGTGTATTGGAGTTCGCCACTAGACGTCCATTACACGCACAGGTATCAATGGCCGACAAGCCCACTCGGCATGAAAATCCATCCTGCAGCAACAGATCCTGTGACACCATCTGCAACAAGAGACGCATCGAATGTGCAGACGCACATGGGCTGAGCGGCTAGCGGCCTGACACAGAGCAGGACAGCACTATGCCAGGAGGCCCCGGCAGACGTGGGTAGAAGTCTGAGCCCTGGGGCCCAACAGGCGGGCGCTGTGTGCTTCCATGTCTTTCGCTGCGCGCTACCTATGCTGCTCGCGCCGACGGCCGCTGCCCCAGATAGGGGTCAATGACCAAACTAAGTTATGAAACCCTGGCCCAGGTGGCGCAGCACAGCGGTCACCACCTCCTGCAGCGCCGCGCCGCCGTGCACCCAGACGCCCGGCGGGGAGCGCTGTCCGTCCGCCGCCGCCGCCGCCGCCGCTTGGGGCTCCACCGCCGCCGCCGCCGCCGCTGGCAGCGACACCGCGGCGTTCTCGGCCGCGAGGCCCGCAAACAGCTGCGCCAGGCCCAGATCGCCGCTGCCGCCGGTCGCTGCTGCCGGTGCTGCTGCTGCTGCTGCTGCTGCTGCCGCGCCTGCTGCAGGCGGGATGCCGTCCTGCTGCGCCGGCTGTGGTGCCGGCGCAGCTGCGTCAGCGGCGGCGTCGGCGGCCGGCCGGGCAGACAGCCACGCCAGCTGCCCGGCTGCAAAGCGCATGTCCAGGTGGCAGGCCGCACCTGAATCCTGCAGAACCAGCAAGCATGCTCAGCAAGCTCGCAAAGGGCAGGGCACGGGAGCTTGGATCCTCCGTGACAGTATCATTTAAATAACGGCGTGCCTGGTGGGCTCTCTGATGCTGCACTGGTTGTCGCCTCGCTCCGCAAAACGCATCGACCAGGACACGCATAGCACGGACGGATTGCAGACAGTTCAGGATTCTGAGAGAAAGTGCGTCGCCGCACCTTTCGGAGCAGCAGCTGCACGCCGTAGGGCGGCCGCGCCGACTGTGCGGTGACCTGCCCGGGGCGCCAGCCCGCGGCGGCCAGCGCCCTCGGCGCCGTCGCCGCTGCAAGCGCTGCGAGCGGCGGCCCCGCGACGGCCAGGCCACGCAGCAGCAGGCCCTCCTCGCCGGCGGCCGCCATGTCGGCCAGAACGCCGTACCAGGCGTCCGGCACTACGCTGGCGGCGGGGGCGGCGGCAGCCCCCGCCAGCGGCGCGCCTGCCGCCGCAGGCGGCGGGGCGGCGCCGCCGGGGGCGCGCCGCTCGCCGGCAATCGCGTACGCTGACTCGTCTGCCGCGATCGAGACGCGGCAGCGGGCCAGGGTGCCGGGCCCTGCGCCGCTCCGGCCGCCGGCGCGCGCCGGCGCAGTGACTCGCTGCCGCCGCGGCTCTGCAGCCGGCAGCCACTCGATGACCACGCGCAGCTCTGACTGCGTCGCTGCCGACACTGCTAAGCTCCCTGCTGCAGGCTCCTGCTGCTCAGGACTGACAGCAGAGCCAGCCGTCAGCGGCGGGGGCCGGGCGGCCAGCACCGCCCGCAGCGGCGTCGCCCGCACCACCTCAACCACCCCGCAGCCCGGCAACAGGAAGTTGTTGCCGCCGTCGCTTCCGCCGCCGCTGCTGCCATTATCGCTGGTGGTGGCAGCCCCTGAGGCCCTGCTGGCACTGGCCGCTGCGCTTGCTGCCGTGGCGCCGGACGCGCTGGCGGCGGCGGCGCGGCGGCTGCCAGAGGACAGCAGCCGCAGGCGGCGCAGGAAGGTGTGCAGGCGCGCAATGCGCAGCGCGTCCGTTATGGCTGTGAGCGCTGTATCGCCTGCAGCAGAACAGCAGGAAGGGTCTGGTAGGTGGTAGGTGCACCATGAGACAGCGCTGCAATGCACACATCGTCATTCACGAGCACCAACATCCTGCAATTGTCGTATGTTGAGACTCTCGTTTGGGTTTGGGGACGAGTATCATTTGTATATCTGGGGACAATACTGTTTGTCTGGCATGCGCAGAATCAGGGGGGGCACGGTGCAGATCACGTCTGGAAGAACAACTGAGCGACGTCCAGCATGCCCCTCGCAGCCAGCATGACATCGCGTTACGCAGACATGTCATCGAGCGGCACAAGCGACACTCAGAAAAGCCCGCACCTGCTGCAAAGGAGTAGGCGATGCTGAGGCCCCCCGCCACCTGTGTGACCCTGCTGCTGACGCTACCTTCCTCGCCGCCCTCCCCGCCGCCGCCGCTTCTCTCGGCTCCTGCCGCAGCCAGCCGCGCGAGGTAGGCGCTGCACAGCACAGCGTGGAAGCCGGACCCGCCCGCCTCTGTTTCGCCGCCGCCGCCACCGCTGCCGCTGCCGAAGCCTGCGACACCCGGCACCAGCACGAGGCCCGGAGGGTCCGCCGCGGCCGGCCCCGCCGCCGCGACAGCCGATGCCGCCACGCCACCGGCCGCAACCGCGGCCGACGGCGCCTCGCCGACGTTCGGGACAGACGTTGGCGCGTCCAGGGCTGCGAGCGCCGAGAGGCCGCGCAGGCGCATCGAGCGCACCGGCCGTGGCGGCGTGGGCGCCGCCGCCCCTGCTGCAGGGTGCGCGGCGGCGCCGCCGGGTGGCCCGTGTGTGAGCTGCTCTGAGAAGGGCGCCCCGAGCGCCTGCGCACTAACGCAACTCTTGAACTGGTCTGCAGTTGATGTGAACTGAAACAGACGTGCAGTCGAGAAGCTATGCAGAGTTCGCAGATTGCAAAGGAGTATGGTGCTTTTACTCCTTTGCAATCTGCGGTGAATGGACCAGGAAGATTGTGCACTGCAGCGCCCACCTGGAGCTGCAGCAGCAGGGAGTCCCACGCCATGCGTCGGCGGCACCACCCGACCGCCTCGCCCAGCCCCGCATCGGACGCTTCGGCCGCTGCGAGCGCCGCCGGCGCCGGCGCGGGCGCATTTGACGCACCGCCGCCGGCTGCCGCGCCTTTGGCTGCTGGCTGGCCGCCGCCGGCGTCAGCTGCCGCTGACGCCGTGCATGGCCCATGGCCGTTCTGCAGCAGCCCCGCACCGCCTGGCCGCTTGGCCGCCGGCAGCGGCCGGCCGTTGGCAGCAGCATCCGGGCCGCCGGTGCCGTTGGCGACAGGGCCGTTGAATGCGTCCCTCGCGATTTTGAGCGGCCGCGAGGCCGCTGCCAGCTCGTCGTCTTCTGCGTCGCCGTCCCTCGGCCGCTTGCGCTTGCTGGGGGACGGCGGGTGCGCCGCCGCTGCCGGCAGAGCCTCTGACGGCGACTCGGCTGGCAATCGCGGCTGCGCGGCTGCCAGCGCGGCGGAAGCCGCCGCCCGCGCCGCCAACAACTTGGCGGGCGGCACCTGAGTCAACTGCAGCACCTGCAAGTTGCGCAACATTGTTTGGAAGGACAGAGGGGCCACACTTCATTCGCACCGTTGTCAGAACTGGTTTGAGGCCAGGTTCGACAACTGCAGCACTGCGGTTCCCTGCTGCCAGGTTTGCTAATACTTGCTGTACATGTTTGGTGCTGGTACCGTTGGCAGGCCGTGCCGTATGCCTTCTGTTTCCGTCTGCAGGCTGTGCTGAAACGGCATCGTCAGAAGTGGAGATTAGCTGCATCACCAGTAGATGCAGTTCTCACCTGCTGAGGCACGCCATGCGCATTCACGCGCACAGCCGCTAGCCAAAAGTCCCAGGCGCCGGACGCCGCCGCCGGCCCGGCGCCGCTGCCCGCCCCTGCAGGGCTCTGCGGCTCTGCCGCCGCAGCTGCCGGCGCCTTTGCCGCAAGCAGGTGGAAGCGAAGGCTCCAGTCGCCTTCCGCCGCCGCAGCCGCCCACGATAATACGCCAGACGGAGTTGCGGCCGGCTGAGGTTGCCGCGGGGCCGGGAAGCCGGCCAGCGGCGGCGTCGCCGGAAACGCCATGACGGCCAGCCGCTGCGGCGGCAGCTGTGTCCCTGGGTGCGCCTCCGTGTACACCTGCGGACGGCAAGTCAGCAGCGTTACTTCTTCAGTCTGTAGGAGGCACCGGGATATCTGACACTAGAGAAACGCAACTGCAGCAGGCACAGATCAGAACCGGCACTCCATCCAACTGGCAGGTCCCTCAGCGTCCAGGCTCGGCAGCAGAATCTTCTGAACAGACACCCTGTAACGGCGCATGTCAGAGTCTGCCGCGCAATCGGGCTCCTTGCGGACCCTCACCTGCAGCAGGCGGCGCGGCAGCGACGCGTCTCGCAGCCCAAGCGCTTCACCGGCGGCAGCCAGCTGCCGCAGCCGCCGCCGCGCATCCAGCGCCGCAAAGAGCTTCGCCAGGCGCGCCGCAGCGGCGTCGGCCGCCGCCGCCGCCGGCGATGGGTCCCCGGCATCTGGCAATGCGGCAGCGCGGGCGGCCGCCTCCTTCTGCTCCCGCGCCAGTGCATCCTCCTCCTGCAAGCATGCAGGTTTTGACGATCACTGAGAGTTGAGTTCATGGTTTTTGTGGGATGTGACAAGAAATGGCAGCCGCCTCTGCTCCCGCGCCAGCGCGTCCTCCTCCTGCATTCAGGGTTCAGGGTTGAGAGTGTGCAGACGCAACAGGAAAGCTCTATGGCCTCCTGTTGCTCCAGCGCGCGCGCCCCACCATCCTGAATCACAACACACACACCAGCAAGTCGCAAGATAACACACCAGGGCGGCGGCTGGTTCTGCCACACCTTGTGTGCCAGCCATGTCGAGTCAATGCATGAGAGCACCCTCCGACGCGGATAGCCCCTCACATTTGGCGGTCGGCAACGTGATTAGGCGCTGCCATCTAGCGCCTGACCTTTTGACCAGGTCCAGCCGCGACTCGGCCGCCGCCTACGCGCCAATGCACAGCGTCAATCGGGCACCCATTTTTCTCACTTTGGACGCCAAACATGTGATCGTCACCTGTTTATTGAAGGCCTCCAGGTCCAGCCGCGACTCGGCCGCCGCCTCCGCGCCGACGCGCAGCAACAGCCGCCCGCTGCGCAGCGCGACGCCCACCGACACGACCGCCACACCGCCGCACACCAGGTCCAGCACCGCCTCGCCGCCGCCGCTGCCGCCAGGCTGGTCTTGCCGCTGATCCGCTAGCGTCGCCGTTGCTTCCGCCGCAGAGCCGGGCACGGCTGCGCCGTTGCACTCGGCGTCGGGGGCGTCGCCGCAGGCTTCTTCGGCCGAAGAAGAGGGCTGCTCAGGAGTCGAATGCGCAGCGGCGCCGCCGGCGTCACCATGCCGCAGCACGGCGCCGCCGCCGGCGTCCGCCAGGCGGCCCGGGCGCAGCAGCGCCTGCTGCAGGGCGGCTGCAGCAGCAGAAGGACATGCTTTCAGCCCGAAAACGCCTACTGTGGGATCAAATATAATGTCAAGAGGAAGTGGAACGACTGTGCAACGGAAGTCAGCTGCCATGAAGCCACCGTGCTAGTCAAGGACTGGACATGGTGTTGATTTCAGGCGCATACCCAGCTGCAGCGCTGCAGTCGCGCGAGCCGCAGCCAGCAGTGGGCTGCCGCCATCGCCGCTCGCCACATCCAGCCGCAGCTCGTGCGCTTCTGCGCCGCCTGTGCCGTCCTGCCCGCTGCCGCGGACCAGGACTGCTGCTGCTGCTGCTGCCACCGCATGCCCGGCTGCCTCGACCCCCGCCGGCACGTCTGCAGATGAGCGGCCGGCAGCGGCGTCTGCTACCGCCGTCTCGCTCAACAGCGGGTCAGCCACGACGCGCAGGTCGCCGGCAGAGTCGATGCCGATCTCCAGGCTCGCGCCCATGGCTGGCGCCTGCCGAGCCGCAGCCAACGGCAGTATGGCGGCTGGCGCGCCGGCTGCAGGCGCTGCGCTGGCGCCTGCCGCAAGCTCGGCTGCGCTGACAGGGTAGCTGCTGGTCCAGAATGTGGCCCTGCAGCAGACAGAATGTGCAGAGTCGTTTTTGTGGATTAAATATCTGACTGTTGAATGGCAGCCGCATGCATCACAGCAAATCAAGGCCATGGGACAGACATAGGAGGGCGGTCCGCAGATCATGCATGAGAGGTGCCCCTCCAGTTGGAGGCAGGGCAAGCCTCGGTCCACAGGAGGGTCAGACAAGTGACGCACGCACCGCAC
>JAABUM010001240.1_pt1 | contig 39090 bp, 31 predicted proteins | sample 5559161 | NCBI WGS metagenome assembly JAABUM01 (sample SAMN10711868, study PRJNA513369) | rock metagenome | isolation source: Antarctica rocks | place: Antarctica: Victoria Land, Siegfried Peak nord
CAAGGGTAAGCGCCGCCCCACCGGGGGCGGGCTGGGGTGACAGGGAGGGACAGGAACATGGACGGCGCGGCACTACGCAAGGCGATGCACGGGAACGAACGGCTCGTGGGGACGGTGACCGGCTTTATCCGTTGTTGGCGAGCAATGCGTCCGGCTGCCTCACACAGCGCGCTACTACGCGTGAAGGAGGGTCCGGGCGGCACCAGCGAAGACGCACCGCTGCCACGTGCGGCGCTGGCTGACGGAGATGAGCCAGCCACACTGCCCTCATACCAGCACTGATGTTCCTGCCTATGCGGCATAGTGTACGCGCCCTCCTTCTATATTAGCTACTCGATGCGCTACTCGCCGTCCGGGAGGCGGCTTCGACGTCGGCAAGATCCGACGCCTCGCCGACCCAGAGGCGGCGGGTGTAGTAGCCGGCCGGCCGCTGGTGGCGCTGGCGCAACCGCTCGACCTCGGTGGCGTCCGCCCACACGACCCATCGTCGGGGGGGCTGTGCTTGTTGCCAGGCGCGCACCCAGCCCCGCCGGACCCAGTTCTGCAGCGTCGCGAGCGGCATGCCGACCCGCTGCGCCAATTCGGCCACCCACCATTCGTCGGCACCGAGGCCGTCGCGGGGAGCGGCGCGGGGCCGCCCGGCGCGCACGCCCAGATCCCGCAAGAGTTCCTGGATGCCTTGCCGCCCGAACTGCTCGCGGCGTTTCGGCGGGCGAAAGCCCTCCGCATTGAGCCGCGCGGCGATCGCCGCGGCGGGCAACCCCTCGCCGGCCAGGGCCCGTACCCGCGCGCAGAGTTGGGGGTAGTAACTGAGTTGGGCCAGGCGGCCCACCGGCCGGATCAGTTCCCCAGCGGTCTGCGCGCCGCCCACCCAGACCACGCGCAGTGGGACGCGCTCGCTGTGCCCCTCGGCGTCGGCGACCACCCGCTCGACGACCTGGCGGATGATGGCTTTGCGCTCCGCAGTGGTGGTCGTCTCGGCCGCCCACAGCGCGGGGATGTCCTGGGCCAGCCGGCGGATCGCCTCCTGCTCCGCCGCGGCGAGCAGCCGCAGTTGGTGCCGCTCGCAGCGATGGAACTCCTCCTGGAGTTGCTGCTGCGCGGCGAGCGCCGCTTCCCAGTCGCGCGCCAACTGCCGCGCGACCAGACGATTCTCCGGCTCGCAGCGGCGGTACTGCCGCCCCGCGCGCTCCGCCTCGTAGGCCGCCCGCTCCAACCGCTGCTGCCAGAGGCGGACGAGGTCGGCCCGCTCCCGCTCGACATTCGTCGCGGCCTCCAGGGACAGCTCGAGCGCCGTCGGCGTCAGGGCGTCCAGCACCCACCGGCTGACCAGGTCGTCCAGCGGCGGCCCCGCGAGTTGCTGGCAGATCTCCCCGCCGTAGTCGCTCATCAGCCGGCTACAGATATAGGTATGTCGGCGGCCGGCGCCGCCGTAGCGCACATGCAGCCGGCGCCCGCACTTGGCGCAGACGACCAGGCCCGCCAGCAGGGCGGCCCCCGTGCGCGCCACCCCGACCTCCTCGGCCCGCGCTTGATTCGCCTTGAGACGGGCCAGATTCCCCTCGTACTGCGCCCAGGAGATGTAAGCCGGGCAACGATCTTGGAGCAGCACGTACCACCCGTCGGGGTCGATGACGCGTCGGCCGGTACTCGGCCGCCCCGGCTGTTGCGTGCGCGGATCGACCTGGCGACGGCCGTAGGCGTAGGCCCCGGCGTCGATCGGGTTCTTCAGCAGGTTCTGCAGCGTCATCCGGTTCGGCCGCCGCCATTCCAGGTCCCCTTTGCCCGGCCCTTCGCGCACCCGGATACCGAGCTGGATGCGGTGCTTGGCCAGCTAGCGCAGCACCGCGTTGAGCGTGCCGAGCTCCGCGAACTTGCGGAAGACGAGGCGCACGACCTGCTGCACCTGCTCGTCCGGGTCCAGTGCGACCTCCCCCGAGGGGCGCCGGACGTAGCCGCCGGGGACCGGCACGGCCAGATCGCCGCGGCGGGCCTTGCTCAACCGCCCCTGCTCCATCCGCTGCTTGAGGATAGGCAACTCGGCCTCGCTCATCGTGCCTTGAGCCCGAGCAGGAGGCGGTCGTTGTACTGGCCCGGGTCGTAGACGCCATCGACGTCGGCGATGAGCGCGCCGAAGAGGGCGCAGACCTCCAGGAGTTGGTGCCAATCCTTCGAGGAACGCGCCAGCCGGGACATATCGATGCCGAGCACGAGGCCGACGTGGTCGAGGCTGACCTCCGAGACGAGGCATTGGAAGCCGACGCGCCCCGCGGCGCTCGCGCCGGACCGGCCGAGGCCGTCGTCGATGACGACGATACGCTCCGCCGCCCAGCCCAGATCCTGCGCGCGGGTCACCAGCCCATACTGGAGGCGCGTCGACTCCTGATGGTCGAGGACTTGTTGGATCGTGGATTGCCGGACGTAGACGACGGCGAGGCGGTCGTGATGGCGGGGCGTGATCTTCTCCGAGCGCGGACCCCCGGTCGGCGGGTTAGCGGTGCGCGTCGCGTTCATCGCGCCCCTCCCCGCCGAGGTGGCCGCCCGTTACCGGGAGTTGGCGCTCCAGCAGTTGGCTGAGGAGCCACAGCAGCCGACGCCGATTTGCCGGCGGGAGCTGCATCCATAAGAGCAGGGGCGGCGGCCCGGTCGTGGGCGGGGGGGGACAGCTCCGCTGGATGGGGCGGACATGACGGCGTACCTCCTTGTGCGTGCGGGACCAGGAGCTTCTGGACCACCGCCACAAGCCCGAGCAGCCCCGCTCGCCCGATGATGGGCGAGGAGACATCGCCCGTCAATGCTGCTGCTTGGGGGGTATTCTGGTTGGGTGATGGAGGTCACCCTGGAGGAGGCCCGTCGCCACCTCGGCGTCGAGTCGCAGCGCCAGTGGTCCGAAGCAGCGATCCGCCGCACGACCCCGGCGCTGCTGGGCCTCTTCTCGCTCGTCACGCTCCTGGCCCATAAGCGGATGGCCGACCCGGCCACCATCCGGCAGGCCGCGTGGTACCGCAAGGCGCGGCCCACCTTCGCCGACGCATTGGCGCTCGTCCGGCGCGAGCTGTGGCACCACCAGACTTTTCAGACATCCACTTGTGCCGAGGAGATCGTCAAACTCCCGCGCGCCTTCGTGGAACGCTTGACCGAGGCGCTTTGCTATGTGGCCTGAAGCGCTAAAGTCGAGCTAAGATGCATGCGGATGGACCATCTTTCCCTTGACAAGTACATCCGGACGGATACTTCGCGCCCACGTCCCACTGGTGCCGATTGCCACCGCCGGGAGCGATCCTGTGATCACCGCAGTAATATTCCGCAGCAGTCCACGCCGCGGACGCAGGCGATTTCGGTCGGCGAGCGTGACGCCACGCCGAAGGACGACAGGGCACGGACAACTCTCGGGCAAATCATCGAGACCAGGAGTCACCGGAACATCGCCAGGAAGACCCATGCCCTCAGGTCAGGGGCAAGGCCGTCCCATATTGGCCTTCCTAAACGCCTCGATCCAAGACCGTTGAGCTAAGGGCGGCGCTGACTCCCCCGCCGAGACTGCCGTCGAGCGGCTCATTACTGGTATGCTGTGGCAGCTACGGCTAGCAGCACCGCTTTACGCCGCGCTCGTCGGTGCTCTACGTCGCGCCGCTACCGCGAGTTCCCTGCCCGTTGAATGCTGCTCTTCTGCGTGCTAATGAACCCGTGCGCCGACGAGACGCGGCCATATCCCTCCGACGCGTCGCCAGAGACCGGGGGAACACCTAAACGTGTATGGAGCCGTCGAGGCGCGGCGCCGGGCCCGCTACGCCGTCGCGAGGTGGTCGACCGGAATCGACCACCTCGCTCTGTTGGATGTCAACTAGAACTGCCGCCGTCTTGCCTCAGCAGTAAATCCGCATTGACTCGTCAAAGATCGGCTCTCCCGATCTTTTGATGATCCGGGAAGAATTGCCCCTGGTAGTGGGGATGGTGGGCCAGAAATTGGCCTCCTTCGGCCCTTCGAGGCGTTCTCCAGGCCACTTTCCAGGGTGTTTTCCCTATCTTGGACCCTCGATCATCAAAAGATCGGGAGAGCCGATTTACTGCTGAGGCAAGACGGCGGCGATTCTAATCATCGTTCAACACAGGGCCTCTCCACGAACACGGTCGCGCTGGATCACACGGTACTCCATGCCGCCCTGAAGCAGGCCGTCGCCTGGCAGCTGGTCCCGTCGAACGCGGCGGATGCGGTCAGCCGCCCGCGCGGACAGCGGTCAGCCGCCCGCGCGGACAGACGAAGGAATTCCCGCTCTGGGATATCGAGACCGCCGCGCGGTTCGAAGCCGCGCTGCGCGAAGAGGAATTCGGGCTCATCTTCGTCATCAAACTGCGGACCGGGCTACGGCGGGGCGAGTTGCTCGGGTTGCGCTGGGAACACATCCACCTCGACCAGGATTTCCTGACCGTCGCCGAAAGCCGCGTCAAGGTCAGCGGCGGCACCAAAGTAGAGGCACCGAAGGGAGGCCGCTCGCGCCGCATCGATCTCTCGGAGGAGGAAACCGGGCTCCTCGAGGCCCATGCCGAGCGCCAGGCGCGACAGCGCGAGGAGGCGGGCGCGGGCTGGCGCGACGGTGGCCATGTCTTCACCATGTCGGACGGCCGACCGATCACGCCGAGCACCTACGGGCGGCGCTGGCAGGCCTTGCTGATAAAGACCGGCGTCCCCGCGATTCGCCCGCACGATCTCCGTCACCTGAACGTATCGATCCTGCTCGAGGGCGGCCACAATGTGAAAGTCGTGCAAGGGCGCGCCGGGCATCACTCGGCGGCGTTCACGCTCGACCGCTATGGCCATGTCATGGAAGGGGGCCGACGCCGGGCGGCGGGGGCGGTGGGCGACGCACTCAAACGCGCGCGGAAGCCATAAGCCCCACCGTTTGCAATCCGTTTGCAAAGGACAGTCCTGCCATATCGCGCAGCCTATCAGGAAAAGGAAAAAGGCCCCACAAGGGGCCTCTGGAGCGGAAGACGAGATTCGAACTCGCGACCTTCTCCTTGGCAAGGAGATGCTCTACCACTGAGCCACTTCCGCATGCTCCATCCGGCCATCCCGAACGTTGCTGCGATAGTATAGTAAGCAGTCGTGGCACTGTCAAGGGAGTGCCACGCCGAATTGCCCACTCTCACACCCATTCCCTCCAGGGGAAGTGGAGAAGATCGTCGCTTTCTGTTCATCGCTAAACCACCCCTTGACAAGTGGACAGTCGTCCGATACAGTACGGGATAAGTGGACAGTGGTCCACATTAGCGGCCCCTGAAAAGGCCACCAGCACACAAGGGGAACACACCATGTCCGCCGCCACCCAGACGCACACCACCTGGCAGATCGATCCGGCGCACTCGTCCATCGAATTCGCCGTCAAGCATATGATGTTCGCCACCGTGAAGGGGCGCTTCAGCGGCGTGGCCGGCACCATCGTCCTCGACCAGCAGAATGTTGCCAGTTCGTCGGTCACGGCGACGATCGAGGCCACTACCGTCGATACTCGCGACGAGAACCGCGACAATCACCTCCGCTCGGCGGAGTTCTTCGATGTCGCGCAGTTCCCCCAGATTACCTTCGAGTCGACCAACATCCACCAGACCGGCGCGGGCGAGGCCCACGTCCACGGCAAGCTGACGATGCACGGCGTCACCAACGAGGTCGCCTTCCCGGCCACCTTCCACGGCAGCGGCAAAAGCCCCTTCGGTACCACTGTCGCCGGATTCAGCGGCGAGTTCACGATCAGCCGCAAGGACTACGGGCTGAGCTGGAACGTGGCGCTGGAAACCGGCGGCGTGATGGTCAGCGACAACGTCAAGATCACCCTCGACATCGAGGCGGTCCAGCAGTAGCCACCTGCCACAACGGCAACGAACGCGGCCCCGGAGCAAATGCCCCGGGGCCGCGCCGTTATGAGGCCGAGCACACATAGTATCTTGCGCCCACCCCTACAGCAGGCCGAGGCGGCGCGCCAGCGCCACCGCCGCAGCCTCGTCCACGAGTGGGGAGATCCCCTCGTGGATGCGCCAGACCTCGTCGTGCGCGATCGCCTCGCCCGGCGCGAGCGTCGTCAGCGCCCCCAGGCTCTCGACCTCCATGAAGCGCGCGTTGACGTAGCACTCGGCGTTGCAGCCATTATCGGGGTGCGTGCCGTCGAGTTGCGGCGCGAATTCCTTGACGAGCAACGTCCCGTCGAGCCAGTACGCCAGCCAGCCGTGCGCGTTGCGATAGCCGAGCTTATTCGGCGGGGCGGCATCGCCGCGCAGCAACACGATCCGGTTACCCCAGCGGAGGCGCGGGTCGGTCGGGTCGCTGTAGGGCCAGAGGGTCACGAAGCGGTTCGGCAACAGGCCGCGCGCGTCGACCGGACCGTGCGGCTGCGGCAGAAGCGCCACGCCGCCGAGTGGCACCATCGTTAGCGCCCACGGGGCCAGTTCGATCGCCGCATCGCCCCCATTGCGGAGGGTGTGGCCGACCGTCACCCGCGCCTCATCCGCGTCCAGCGTCAGCGTCATCTCCTTGACGATGCCGAACGCATCGGGCGGCGCGACGAGGCGCGCGCCAGCCGACAATTCGCCAACCCGCACCGGCTGATCATCCGGCCAGTAGGTCCGCTCCACGATCTCCGGGCCATACCAGAGGCGATGCCCGCCGAGCAGGCGCACCGGGCCGTGGGGGCCGTCCAGTTCCACTTCCGGCGTCTCCGCCAGCAGATTGCGCCCGCCGGAAACGCCGCAGAAGACGATCCGTGGCCCCACCCCAACCGTCACCGCCAGCCGCAGTCGCCCGTTGTCCAGCCAGCGACAGGCCAACCCATTGAACTCCCCCTGCTCCTGCCGGATCATCTCGTCCTCCCTTTACCATGTCCCAATCACCGCGCACCTATCGTAGCGCGATCGGATCACACAGCATATCTGCCGCCTGATCGCCCGCTATGGTGCGGTACAATAACCGCATTAATGGCGATACAACAGCGGGAGGAACAAGATGGCGGAGTGGGCCACGTTCGATTTCCACGCGGTCGGGCGCTTGCCGGTGCCGGACGACAACGTGGCGATCGCCACGCGGCGGCTCGCTGCGGGCACGATCATCAACCACGAGGGCCGGACCTACGCGATCGATCACACGATTCTGGAGGGGCACCGCTTCGCGATCCGCCCGATCGCGCCCGGCGAGGCGCTGCTTTCCTGGGGGTTGCCCTTCGGCTACGCCACCGTGCCGATCGCGCCCGGCAGCTACGCGCGCAACCCCAAGATCCTCAAGGCGCTCGCCACGCGCGGCCTCGACTTCGCCCTGCCCGAAGAGGCCAACTTCCGCGACAACCCGCTCGAAGCCTACGTGCTGGATGAGGCCCGTTTCCGCCCCGCCGCACAGGTGCCGACCTACCCCGACGCCGCCGACCGCACCTTCCCCGGCTACCGGCGCGGGGGCGATCGCGGCGTCGGCACGCGCAACCACCTGATCGTCCTCGGCGTCACCTCGCGCGTCGGCAGCTGGGCCAGGGCGCTCGAAGAGCGCTTCCGTGGGCAGACCGACGGGATGCCGAACATCGACGGCGTGGTGGCGGTGGCCCACACCGAAGGCGGCAGCGCGGACCAGCCCAACAACCGCGAGCTGCTGCTGCGGACCCTCGCGGGCTTCATCGTCAATCCCAACGTCGGCGCGGCGCTGATCGTGGACGACGGCCACGGCCCGATCACCGGGCGCGAGGTGCGCGACTGGATGCGCGCGCACGATTACCCGCTCGATCAGGTCTTGCACCGCTTCGTCACCCTCCGCAGCAGCTTCGAGGCCGACCTCAACCTCGGCGCGGCCCTGCTGCGCGAGTGGCTGCCGCAGGTGTCGGCCTGCGAGCGCACGCCGCAGCCGCTCGGCGGGCTCAACATCGCCCTGCAATGCGGCGGCTCGGATGCCTTCTCCGGCATCTCCGGCAACCCGCTCCTCGCCTGGGTCGCGCGCGAGGCGATCCGGCACGGCGGCATCGCCAATCTCGCCGAGACCGACGAGTTGATCGGGGCCGAGGAGTACGTGCTGCAACACGTCCGTGATCTCGCGACCGCCCGCCGCTTCCTCGCGATGGTCGCGCGCTTCAAGGAGCGCGTCGCCTGGCATGGCCACACCGCCGAGGGGAACCCGTCGGGGGGCAACAATTTTCGGGGCCTCTATAACATCGCCCTGAAGTCGATCGGGGCGGCGGCGAAAAAGTGGCCCGACGTGCGCCTCGACGCGACCATCGAATACGGCGAGCGCGCCCTGGAACCGGGCTACTATTTCATGGACAGCCCCGGCAACGACCTGGAAAGCATCGCCGGGCAGGTCGCGTCCGGCGCGAACCTGATCTACTTCGTCACCGGCAACGGCTCGATCACCAACTTCCCGTTCGTCCCGACGATCAAGATCGTCACCACCACCGCGCGCTACGACCTCCTCTCGCGCGACATGGATGTTAATGCGGGCGAGTATCTCGACGGTGTCCCGATGGAGGAGTTGGGCGCGCGCACCTTCGCGCGCACCGTCCGCGTCGCGTCCGGCGCGCGCACCGTCGGCGAGCGCGCCGGGCACGCGCAGGTCTCGATCTGGCGCGACTGGCGACAGACCGACTTCGCCAACCTCGCCGCCCTCCAGAACGCCCCCGCCCCCGTCGGCCTCCCCCTCGCCACCCAACCCGCCGATCCCGGCGATCCGCTGGCCGACGCGACCTTCGCCGCGATCCAAACCGCCGCCGGGCCGCGCACCGACCGAGTCGGCCTTGTCCTCCCCACGAGCCTCTGCTCGGGGCAGATCGCCAGCCAGATCGCGCGCCTGCTGAACAATCGCCGCGTCGGCGACGGCAAGCTCTCGCGTTATGTCGCCCTGCCCCACACCGAAGGATGCGGCGTCTCCTCGGGCCCGTCGGAGCAGCTCTATATACGGACGCTGATCGGCTACCTCACCAACCCGCTGGTCGGGCGCGCGTTGCTCCTGGAACACGGCTGCGAGAAGACGCACAACGACTTCGTGCGGAACGAGTTGCGCGAGGCCGGGGCCGACCTGACGCGCTTCGGCTGGGCGAGTATCCAGCTCGATGGCGGCATCGAGGCGACGACCGGGCGCGTGCTCGACTGGTTCGCCGCCTCGCTCGCCGCCGAGGGGTCGCGCGCGACGGAGCGAGCCGGGCTCGGGACGCTATCGATCGCCCTCGCGGCGCACGCTGTGGTGCCGCCCGCGCTCGCTGTGGCCTATGCACGGCTCGGTCGCTTGATCGTCGCGGCGGGCGGCACCGTGGTGATCCCCGAGAACGCGGCCCTCCTCGCCAGCGCCGATTTCCGCGACGCCCTCTTCGCCACCCCGCCATCGGGACCGTCGCTCGATCACGGCGCGGCGGCGGGTCCGGGGCTGCACATCATGGCGACGCCGACCGATCACTGGATCGAGACGCTGACCGGGCTCGGCGCGACCGGCGTCGAGATCGTCCTGGCGCACGTCGCCGAACGCCCGGCCCAGGCGCACCGCCTCCTGCCGGTCATCCAGATCGCCTCCGACCCGGCAACCATCGCGCGCTACGCCGACGACCTCGATCTCGCGCTGACCCCTGATGGCGATTGGGCCGCCGCGATCCTCGGCACCCTCCTCAGCGTCGCGAGCCGCGAGTACACCCCGCGCCTCAACGCGCGCGGCAACACCGACTTCCAGTTCACGCGCGGACTTCTGGGCGTCTCGATGTAGCGGGAGAGGATGTGGGCCTCAGAGACGCAGAGACACAGAGAACGGGAGAGGAAGGACGTTTGTTACAGGGCGTACAGAGCCTGCAAACGGACCGGGCGCGTAGAGAACCAGGGAGAGAAAGGACGAGTTGAGGGGCGCGGAGTCACCACACCCGCAGTGCCTCCCACCAGCGTGGTGGCCCAGAGTCCCGCAGCAGCGATGCCCCCTCTCCTAGAAATGGGAGAGAGGGGGGCGAGCGTAGCGAGCCGGGGGTGAGGGCCATCCACGCCCACATCGCCGCCATGTGCGTGAGTAGCCGAGGGGTTGAAACACCCCGCGAGGGGGTACAAGCCCCCGGCTGAGAGCGGCTCCCGCCACCACGAAGTCTGCCTACGCAGACTAAGGTGTGCCACTCGCATTGTTGTTCCATCCTGTCTCTGTGGCACTATTGCGCCTATTATTGTCCTTATCGTTCTCTGCGTCTCCGCGTAAGGAGCGTGACCACTGGCCCACTCGCCCACCCCGCCCACTCGCGCCGCGTCGTTGCTGCTCTACGGACCGCGCGAACTGCGCTGGACGAGAGAGGCGCTGCCGCCGCTCGGGCCGGATGACGTGCTGATCGAGACGCGCGCGGGCGCGATCAGCGGCGGGACGGAATTGCCGCTCTACCGGGGCGACGCGCGCGCCGCCGCCCCGCCAACCTATCCCCGCATGACCGGGTACGAGAACGTGGGGATCGTGCTGGCGCGCGGCGCGGCGGTGCGTGAAGTGGCGATCGGCGCGCGGGTCGTCGCCACGTACGGGCATCGGACCCACGCGGTCGTCCCGGCGCGCAAGGTTTGTCCGGTGCCGAGCGATATCGCCGATGACCTGGCCCTGCTGCTGATCCTCAGCGGCGACGTGCTGACCGGCCTCCGCAAACTCGGCACACCGCCGCCCGGTCCGGCCCTCGTGACCGGCGCGGGCGCTATCGGGCTGCTGGCCGTCCTCGGACTCGCCGCGCTCGGCACGCCGAACATCGACGTGATCGAGCCGCTGACTGCGCGGCACGCTCTGGTACAGGCACTCGGCGCGCGGCGCGTCCTCACGCCGCAGGAAGCCAACGGGCTGCACGCGGACTACGCGAGCGGCGTCGAGTGCTCCGCGCGCGACACGGCCTTCGCCACGCTGCAACGCGCCATGCGACCGCACGGACGTATCGCCATCCTCTCCGATGGCAACGCGGAATCGCTGACCCTCACGCCGCACTTCCACGAACGCCAACTCACCGCGCTTGGTTCGAGCGATTGCCCCGACTACCGGGCGCACGCGCGCTGGTATTTCCCCGCCGCCCGCGCCGCCCGCACCATCTTGCCGCGCATCTTCGAGCGTCGCATCGTCGCCGCAGACCTCCCGGCGACCTTCGCCCAACTCGCCGCCGACCAAACCCTGGCAACCAAATTCTTCGTCAACTACGACCCCGCCCGTTAACCTCAAATCCGACAACGTAAATTTCTGCATTCCTATCCGCTATCACCATGCATGTACTCCAACTCGCCACGATGCTGGCACGATAGCTGCACCTGTAACGGCGTAGTAACAGCGCCACGGATAGCGCATACGACGAGCGAATGGGGCCGAAAGGGGGTCAGGATGACTGGATCGGACGAACAGGGGGCGAACGCGCGGAACGGCCTGGGGCTTGCGCTCGCGGGTGGCGCGCTCGGCCTCGCGGCCTACGGCGTCTATCGCCAGGTGCGCGGGCAGGGCGAGCAGGAGGGGCACAACCCCGATGCAAGCGTGGCACATCGCGAGGGCGAGAAGTCGGTCCATGTGGTGACCGTTAACAAGCCAGCGGACGAGTTGTATCGCTACTGGCGCGACTTCGCCAATCTCCCCGATTTCATGCAGCACCTCGCAGCGGTGCAAGACCTCGGCGAGGGACGTTCGCACTGGCGGGCGAAAGCCCCGCTCGGTCAGACCGTCGAGTGGGACGCCACGATCATCAACGAGATCGAGGATGCGTTGATCGCCTGGCAATCGGTCGAGGGGGCGCAGATCAGCAACGCCGGTTCGGTGCGCTTCCGCCCCGCCCCCGGCGATCACGGGACCGAGGTCCGCGTGACCCTCTCCTACGCGCCCCCCGCCGGGAAGATGGGCGTGGCGATCGCCAAGATCCTCGGCGAAGAGCCGGGACGACAGGTCGCGGACGACCTGCGGCGCTTCAAGCAACTCATGGAAGCCGGGGAACTGCCGACGAATGATCGACAGCCGATGGGGTCTGGCGGCGGCGTCCCCACCCTAACCGGCGCGATCGCCGAGGCGACCTCCGAGCCGAAATAACGCGAATGAGAGGGAGAGACGACATGCGGGCGCTCTGCTGGTACGGTAAGGATGATGTGCGGATCGAGACGGTCCCGGACCCGGAGCTCGTCAATCCACGTGATGCGATCATCAAGGTCACCTCGACCGCCATCTGCGGCTCCGATCTGCACCTCTACGACGGCTACATCCCGACGATGCAGAAGGGCGACATCCTCGGTCACGAGTTCATGGGCGAGGTGGTCGAGGTCGGCAAAGGGGTCGGCAACCTCAAGAAGGGCGACCGCGTGATCGTCCCCTTCACGATCGCCTGCGGCAATTGCTACTTCTGCCAGCACGACATGTGGTCCCTCTGTGACAATTCCAATCCTAACGCCTGGATGGTTGAAAAACTTTACGGGGCCTCGCCATCCGGCCTCTTCGGCTACTCGCACATGCTGGGCGGCTATGCCGGGGGACAGGCGGAGTACGTCCGCGTCCCCTTCGCCGATGTCGGCCCGTTCAAGATTCCGAGCGGCCTCACCGACGAGCAGGTGCTGTTCATGACCGACATCCTCCCGACCGCCTATCAGGCGGCGGAGAATGGCGGCATCCAGCGCGGCGACACGGTCGCCCTCTGGGGGGCCGGGCCGGTCGGCCAGCTCGCGATCAAATGCGCCTATCTCCTCGGCGCGGAGCGGGTGATCGCGATCGATGAGGTCGCGGAACGCCTCGACATGGCGCGCGACCAGGGTAAGGCCGAGACGATCGACTTCTCGTCGGCATCGGTCCTCGAAGGTCTGAAAGAGTTGACTGGCGGACGCGGGCCGGATGTCTGCATCGACGCGGTAGGGTTGGAAGCGCACGGCCATGCCCCCGATGCCCTCCTCGACCGCGCCAAGGCGGCGCTCTTCCTGGCCACCGACCGTGCCCACGCTCTGCGCGAGGCGATCCAGGCCTGCCGCAAGGGGGGCACCGTCTCGATCCCCGGCGTCTACGGCGGCGTGGTGGACAAGATGCCGATGGGCGCGGCGTTCGGCAAGGGGCTGACGATGAAGATGGGCCAGACCCACGTCCATCGCTATTTGCCGCAACTCCTCGAATACATCCAGAACGGCGACATCGATCCGACCTTCATCATCACCGATCGCCTCAAGCTCGAAGAGGCTCCGGACGCCTACAAAACCTTCAAGGCGCGCAAGGATGGCTGCGTGAAGGTGGTCCTGACGCCGTAGCGCGATCGACTGGTAGGCACGGCTACACCTTTGTGTTGATCGACGTGGATAGCGGGAGGAAATGATTCCGATGGAAACGACGAACACCAAGCAATTCGCCGTGGTGACCGGGGCATCGAGCGGGATCGGGCGCGAACTCGCCAAGCAGTTCGCCCAGAACGGCTTCGACCTCCTGATTACCTCCACCGGCCCCGACATCACCGAGGCGGCGCGGGAGATCGAAGGATTCGGGGCACAGGTTCAGACGACGACCGCCGATCTCGCCACCTACGAAGGCGTGGAATCGCTGTACCGGGCGATCCAGGGGGCCGGGCGACCGATCGACGCGATCGCGATCAATGCCGGGGTGGGGGTCGGCGGCGACTTCACCCGCCAGACCGACCTCCAGGACGAGCTGAACCTGATCCAGCTCAACGTCGCCGGGACGGTCCACCTCGCCAAGCGCGTATTACCGGACATGGTGACGCGCGGCCAGGGGCGCGTCCTCTTCACCTCCTCGATCGCGGCGCTGATGCCGGGGGCGTTCGAGGCGGTCTACAACGCCTCGAAGGCGTTCGTGCAATCGTTCTCCGAGGCGCTATGCAACGAATTGAAGGATACGGGCGTGACGCTCACCGCCCTCCAGCCCGGCCCGACCGAGACCAATTTCTTCCACCGGGCCGACATGGACGATACGATGGTCGGCGAGAGCAAGAAGGACGACCCGGCGGAGGTCGCCAGGCAGGGCTTCGAGGCGCTGATGGCCGGGAAGGACCACGTCATCGCAGGCTCGCTGAAGACGAAGCTCATGGGGAACATGGCGAAGGTGACGCCCGACACGGTGAACGCGCAGTTGCATCGTGGCATGGCCGAGCCGGATTCGGAGAAGCAGTAACGACGACGCATCGGAGAGTCTCGTGCTACGAGAGCAGGAGACGCAGACGTAGGAGGGGGAGGCGGTTATATCGCCTCCCCCTCCTGATCAATAGCATCGATCAGAGCGTCAGCCCGTACTCCTCGATCCAGCCGAACGAGTCCTCCGTCACGCCATCCGGCATATATTCGAGCGCGACGTAACCCTCGTAGCCGATCCGATCCAGATAGGGCAACAGGAAGCGGTAGTTGATCTCGCCGGTCCCCGGCTGGTGGCGTCCGGGGTTGTCCGCGATCTGGATGTGACCGATCCGATCGAGCGCGCCCGCGATCGTCCGCGCCAACTCCCCCTCGCCACGCTGCATGTGGTAGATGTCATATTGCAGCTTGACGTTCGGCAGTCCCACCTCCTCGACCAGGCGCAGCCCCATCGCCGAGCCGACGAGGAAATAGCCGGGATTGTCACGGTCGTTCAGCGGCTCCACCAGCAGCGTCAGGCCGTGCGCGGCGAACGCCTCGCCCGCATAGCGCGCGTTCGCCACGAACGTCCTCCATTGCTCCTCATGGGATACGCCCGGCAGGCGCAGACCGGCCATCGCGTGCAGGCGGTCGCAGCCGAGCGCCGCCGCCGCCTCGATCGCCCACGCGACGTCCGCGCGGAACTCCTCGACCCGGCTCGGATGCGAGGCAATGCCCCGATCCCCCGCCGCGCGACCCCCCTGCGCGAAGTTGGCGAGGATGATCGTCAGCCCCGCCTCGCGCGCGCCCGCCGCGACCGCCGCCAGGCCGTCGTCGCGTGGGAAGAGCACCTCGGCGTAGCGGAAGCCGACCGCGCGTGCCCGCGCGAAGCGCGCCGCCATCGGCGTCTCGTTGAAGAGCATCGTCAGATTCGCCGCCAACTTGACCATCCTTACCCCCACATCTTCCGTGCGCTACTCGCTCCGGGGCCCTATTGACGATGTGACTCCAAAGACTCGCTCAGCATTCCCGACCAGGACATGCCAAAGCTCATCTCCACTCAGATCAATCGACCGTAGCTTCGCCAATTCCGAGGCGACGTTGCTCGGGTGATCGGAGCCGAACATGATCCGCGCCGCGCCGATCGCCCTGACCATCGCCGCGACCTGATAACTCGCGCACCACGACGGTTCCAGCACAATGTTCGGGCAGACCTGCGCGGCGACGATCGCCTCGTCCGCGTAGGTCGCGAAGCCCGCGTGGGCCAGCACGACCGTCACATCGGGGTAGCGCAGCGCGGGCGGGATCGCCAGCGCGGGCAGCGCGTTCGGCACACCGAGCCCGGTGTGGATGATCACCGGCACGCCGAACTCGCGCGCCGTCGCGAAGACGATCTCGCAGCGTGGATGGTTGATCGGTAATGCCGACACCGACGGGTCGAGCTTGATCGCGCGGAAGCCGAAGCCGCGCACGCAGCGCTCCGCCTCGGCGCGATACTCGGCCTCATCCAGGCGCGGGCTGAGATTCGCCATCCCGTAGATCACGCCCGGATGTGCCTCGGCGGCGCGCGCGATCCGATCGTGGACCGGGGCGACATCGAGCCCCTGATGCGGCTGCGGCATCGTCATCGCGACGCCGACACCATTCTTCGCCATCGTCGCCAGCAGCGTTCCCTCATCGATCTCCACACCGGAGACGACGGAGCGCCCGAGATGACAATGCACGTCCACGATAGTTGACAGTCGGCGGTCGGCGGTCGGCAGTGGTTGCGCGATACTGTCAGCAGGCACTACCTTTCACCCCCTCGCTACGGACCACGGACCACGGACTTTTCTCTGCTGACTGCCGACCGCCGACCGCCGACTCGTCACACAGCCGTCAGACCGCCATCCACAACGAAGACACCGCCGGTCGCGTAGCTGGCCTCGTCCGAGGCAAGGAAGGCGATCATCGGCGCGATCTCCGCGAACGCGCCGAGCCGACCGAGGGGGATCTGCCCGACCAGGCGGCGCTCGCGGGCGACGTTGTCGATCTCTTCCACGTCGGGCGGCGCTGCCAGCGCGCCGGGACAGACGACGTTGCAGCGGATTCGGTCGGCGGCGTACCGCACCGCCAGCGCGCGACCGAACGAAAGAAGGCCGCCCTTCGAGGCGGTGTACGCCGGGTTCTGCGCGGCGGTCCCGGCCAGCGCGGTGACCGAACTGACGATGACGAGTGCGCCGCCCTCGCCCTGCGCGAGCAACTGCCGCACCCCCGCGCGGCAGGTCAGGAACGCGCCGCCCAGGTTGATCGCCTGCGTCTCCTGCCAGGCCGCGAAGTCCTGCTCGTGGATCGGTTTGTCGCGGCGGTGCAACTGGACCGCCGCGTTGGCGACGATCACATCGAGCCGCCCGAACGCCGCGGCCGCCCGCGCGAAGGCCGCCTCGACCGCATCCTCCTGCGACACGTCCGCGACGATCGCCCGCGCCCGCCCGCCGGTCGCCATGATCGCGGCGGCGGTCGCCTCGATCGTCTCCGCCGTCCGGCCCACGACGACGACCGCGCCCCCCTCGGCGGCGATCAGCCGGGCCGTGGCCGCGCCGATCCCACTGCCGCCCCCGGTGATCAACGCCACCCTGCCCGCGAATCGCTCTCGCCCCGTCATCCTCACCCCTATCCCGCAAGCATCGGGAGATCTATCTTGGGCACGTCCGCGAGAGCCCCACGCCGGAGGCCGCTCTATTCCACGCCCGCTATCTCGGCGACGAGCTGGAAAAAATCGCGCTTGCGCTCGGTGTTGATCGCCCAGTTCACCGGCACGAGTTGATACCCATCGTGGTAATGGGACCGTGCGCCCGCGCCGCCCGCGCCGGGGTCGAAGTAACCCCACGACGCCCGATGCGCGATCGCGGTCGTGAAATTGTTCTCCGGCTGCGCGAAGTCGAAATGATCGTCCTCGTTGAAGACGATCGGCAGCGGGCGATAGCTCGGCAACGCCCGCGTCCGCGCGACCATCTCCCCGATGAACGGCGACTTGACCACACCGTTGCCGTGGAGGAGGACGAAATCGGAGACGGCGACCACGGCATCGGTCGGCACGGAGCGGCCCTTGAAACTGGTCCCGACGAGCAGCCGTCGCCCATCGACCTCGATCGCGCGCGCGGCGGCGATTAGTTCGTGGACCCGCAGCGGCCCCAAGATCGCGTGTTCGTAGCGCGGCACATCGCACTCGTTGTTGATCTCGACCAGCACATTCTGCCAGCCGCCCGCCAGGAGCCAGCGGCTCGCGGCGTCCACGCCCTGCCGCACCGCCGCCTCGTCGCGCAGGCGCTCGTCCTGCCCAAAGTAGAAGAGGCCGACGATCACGACCATGCCGAGCGTATCGGCACGATCGAGGACACGGCGCAGACGTTCCATGAAGGCCGGGCGCAGTCTGCCATCCGGCATGAATGCGCCACTATCCCACGGTTGCCCCTGGCTGTACCCCTCCGGCGAGCCGCCCTGGAGGTTGACGGTCACGCCGAGAAGGCCATGTTGGCGGATAGGTCGGCAACATCGCCAGGAATTCGCTGACGTTACGTTCGGGATCCCAGACGCCGGTATCGGGGTAGGCCCAATGCTCGCGCGTCTGCGGGTTCAGATCATCGAAGATCGCCTGCACCATGCGGGAGTTGAGCAGCAGCCCCTCGACCCGGTGGCCGCGCCACGTCCGCCCGGCATAGGTCGGTTGCCCATCGATCAGGAAGTCCTCGCCCTGGATCGTGACTCGTGTCATGATCGCCTCCGTGGCACGCCGGGATCATCGCGCGGCGGAATCGCGCCACGCGCCACATCGAGGGGCACCGGGCCGGGCGAACCCTTGCCCGGCCCGGCACATCAAGAGGGCTTAGCGCGCCAGCGCGCCCATCGGGTCCCAGGCCGGGAGGACGAGCGGCTCGCGGTCGAGCGCCGCCCGCAATTCCGCCGGGAGGAGCTCCTTGCGGGCCGCGATCTCGAAGGTATATTCGTCGAACCAGGAGTCGTTCATCGTGTAGAAGCCCTGCTGGCCGTTCTCCGCGCCCCAGGAGTTCTCCACGCGCCAGCGCCGCGCGCGACCATCGACCACATCGACGCCGGTGAAGAGCATCGCGTGGGTCATCAGCGTCTCGTGATACTCGAGGCGCGCGGCCTTGTCGAGGCCGAACTCGGTCCCGTAGAGCGCGCCGTAATCGAAGAGATCCTTGTCCCAGATGCCGAGCTTGCGCTCCATCTGCTTGCCCACGTCGCAGCCGAACCAGACCGGCTCGCCGCCGGTAATCACCCGCTGCGCGATCGTCTTCATCAGGCCCATCTCGATGTTCAGGTACTTCACGATCGCGCCGTCCACCACGTTGCCGAGGTACTCGACCGTGAAGGTCTGGCCGAACGGGCTCGTCACGCGCGGGTCGTGGACGAGGCAGACGTACTCGTCGATCGGCAGGGTGATGTACCTCGCGGCGAACTCCTGCGGGGTCATCGCCTCGTCGCGGTGGAAGTTGTTGTCCTTGTCGGTCCACTGCCAGGTGAAGCGCTCGGGCGGCGTCCCCAGGTGGATGCAGAGCATGCGGAAGATCGTCCGCAGCAGCCCTTCCTTGCGCTCGCGCGCCGCCTCGACCGACGCGCCGCTCGCGCAGAGGTCGCGCAATTCCTTCGCCCCGTCGCGCAGCTTGGCGCGCAGCAGACCGTTCATCGCGCGGGTCGCGGAGGAGCTCTGCGTCTCCGGCATCGCGGACTGCGGCACGACACCGTGCTTCTGGACGAGGTTGATGAACATGTTCCACTGCCCACCGTCCTCGACCGGACGTTCGAGCAGGAAGGCGACCGTGCGGTCGTCGAGCGGGCGAGCGGCGGTCTCGATGATCGCCTCGTAGAAGTAGTTGGCGCGCTCGAACTTATCCCAGAACATCGTGTAGTTCTGGCTGAACTCGAACTCCTTGACGCCGAGCTTCGCCATCGCGCCGACGCGGAAGAGATTGAGTCCCGCGAACATCCAGCAGCGCCCGGACTGGCGCTGGTTCGTCACCGGCCAGGTGTCGAGCTTGTGTGAGAAGCTGTGCTCGGTCGCGACCGCGATCTCATGGTTGAGCACGAGCTCATCGATCGCCGTGCGGACGACCGCGTTCTGCGCGATCTTGTTCGTCGGATTCGCGGCGAAATGACGGCGCAGATCGGTCAGATACGCCGCCGTCATCGCCCCGGCCCCTGTCGCCTGGGGCCGCGTCTCGAACGTCACCATCGGGCATTCCTCCTGCTATCGGGCAGCCAACCAACGCCAACACTCTATCACGGAAGTGGGCGGAGCGGGCGGGAGATCAGCAGAGACGGAACAGGAGGCACAGAGACACAGAGGACGAAAGAGAGAGGAGGTTTGAGACGCTCCTAGTCCACGCAAGCGGACTTGGTAGTCGCAAGCCATTCAGTCGGGGCAGTGTCCCCCGGAGGGGAGCTACTGTCCTTCATGAGTGCTTCAGCCCAACGGCACTACCCGAATCGGGGGGCGGCCCTCACCCCGTCGCGTCCGCCCATAGGGCACCCGGCGCGCCACCCCTCTCCTCAGATGGGGAGAGGGAGAGGGGCCTCATCACGCAAGTGCGAGGTTGTCTGTGACTACCCTCACCCCCTACCCCCTCTCCCCATCCGAGGAGAGGGGGCATCGCCGCTGTAAAAGCCTCGGTGCTGATCGTGCGGGCAGGCGTTGCGTGTGCAGTGGCCCCGACTTACTCAATCCCTCTCTTTTCGCCCCCCGTGCCCCTATGCCTCCTGTTTCGTCCCCTTCTCCTCTCGTTCGTCCTCTGCGTCTCTGCGTCTCTGCGGCGACCCCCGTCCCGCTCAGCGCGCGGTCAGGCCACCATCGAGGGTCAGCGCCGCGCCGGTCATGAACTCGGCGGCGTCCGAGGCGAGGTAGACCGCCAGATCGGCGACCTCGTCCGGGCGACCCATTCGGCCCACCGGTTGCCGCGCGTGGAGTTCCGCGACCGTCTCCTCCTTGGTCTCCTTGTGGAAGCGGTCGAGATACGACTCCACGAACGGGGAGTAGATCGTGCCGGGGCAGATGCAGTTGCAGCGCAGCCCGGTCCCGGCGTAATCGACGGCGATCGATTTGCTGAGGGCGACGACCGCCCCCTTGGTCGCGCCGTAGGCGAAGCGGCGTGACACCGCCACCAGCCCCGCCACCGAGGCGATGTTGATGATCGTGCCGCCGCGCGGCTCCTGCGCGAGCATGATCGGCGCGGCGGCGGCGCAGGTCAGGTAGGTGCCGGTGACGTTCACGGCGAAGAGTTTGGCCCACTCGGCCTCCGGGGTCTCCTCCAGGTTGCCGACAAAGCCGATCCCGGCGCAGTTGATCAGCGAGTCGAGTCGCCCGAAACGCTCGACGGCGAGCGCGGTCGCCGCATTCGCGCTCGCCGCCGAAGTAACATCGAGGCGCGCGAAGATGGCGGCCTCGCCGAGTTCCGCCGCCAATGCCGCGCCATTCGCCTCATTCAGATCACCGATCACGACCTGCGCGCCCTGTTCCACGAACGCGCGCGCCGTCGCCGCGCCGATCCCCGACGCGCCGCCGGTGATGACCGCGACCTTTCCATCCAGCCGGAATCGCCCTGCCACGGTCGAACCTCCCCCACATAGCGCAGCGTCCCTCTCGCTACGACCAGCGCCCCGCCTCTGGATCGCCGTGCTCCGGCTCCGCTGCCGCTTCCAGTTCTGCCCACAGCGCCTCGGGGATCGGCTGGGTCGCCAGCGCCGCCGTCTCCGCGAGGCGTTCCGGGCGCGTCATACCGACAATCGTCGAGTAAATGCGCGGCTCGCGGGTCGAGAATTGGAGCGCCGCCGCCGCGAGGGGGACGCCATGCCGCTCGCAGATCGCGGACAGCGCGGCCACCCGCGCGCGCAGGGCGGGCGGAGCCTCCTGATAGGCGTAGCGCGCGGCGGAGTTCGGTCCCTTCGCCAGGATGCCGCTGTTGTATGGTGCGGCGTTGACGACCGGGATCGCGCGCTCGGCGCAGACGCGCAGCAGCGGCTCGGCGGCGCGATTGAGGAGGGTGTAGCGATTGTGCGTGATTGCGACCTCGTAGTGTCCGGTCTCGATGTAGCGGATCGCCAGCGCGATCGGGCCGGGCGCGAGGCCGAGGTGCTGGATGATCCCCTCCTCACGCAGGCGCACCAGCGCCTCCACCGCCCCGCCCGGCGCATTGAGTTCATCGAAATCGGCGTGTTCCGGGTCGTGCAGGTAGACGAGTTGCAGGCGGTCGAGGCCGAGCAGGCGCAGGCTGCGCTCGACCGAGCGGCGCATCTGATCGCCGGTAAACTCGTTGGTCGTCATGTCTCGGTCGGCCTTGGTGGCGAGGACAACGCCGTCAGGCAGGCCACCCAACTCCTTCAGCACGACACCAATCCGGCGCTCGCTCTCGCCATCGCCGTAGGAAGCCGCCGTATCGATGAAGTTGATCGGCCCGTGTAATGCCGCGCGGATCGTCGCCAGCGCCCGCTCCTCCGGCACCGCATACCCGAACGTGTCCGCCATGTCGCCGAGCGGCGCGCACCCGATACAGACCGGCGTGACCTGTAACCCCGTCGCGCCCAGCGCGCGCCTGGGGAGTTCATTGGTGATAGACATCGTTATTGCCTCCATACTCAGTCTGGGCTGAGAGAAAGTAGTCAGTAGTCAGTAGTCAGCGGCAATGCTCTTGATAACAGGCGATGTCTCACAACCGCCTCAACTACGGACCACGGACCACGGACCACGGCCTCCTCTCTGCCGACTGCCGACTCACGACTCACGACTCGCCCCGATGCTGCGGCCAGCTCAGCGCGAACACTTCTTCCATCGGTGCCCACCACTGGTCGGGCGCGGCTTCGGGCGCGCGCTCCTGCAAGTCGGCCATCAGCTCGTTCCATTCGGCGGAGAGCGGATCGTCGTTGACGTGCACGAAATCGCCGATCACATCGAAATCATCGTCCGTCTCGATGTACATGAACATGCGCCGTCCGAGGAGGAAGATCCGCATCTCGTGGACGCCGACTTCCCGCAGTCGCGCCGTCACCCCCGGCCACACCCGCTGGTGTTGGGCCTTGTACTCCGCGATCGTCGCCGGGTCGTCGCGCAGACAGAGTGTCAGACCGAACGTTTTGACACCCACCCCCATCCCAAGATCGGCGCCGCGTCGCAGTGCGTGGCGGCGCGGTGCCAACAGCTCAATCCTCCAGGAAGATCTCGATCACCGGGACCAGCACATCGGGCCGCACGGTCGGCAATTCGAGGGTCAGCGTCCCGGCGACCTCGCGCATCCGAATCCCCGAGGCGGCGCTGTGGAGATTGCGATCGAAGCGATCGCGGACGAACGATGCGGCATCGCCCGCTTGTCGGCGCTGGCCGTGATACCATCGTCCGCCCTCACTTCTTGCACGCCACACCGCCGCGATTCTAGCAGAGCGGCGACGGGCGCAAAAACGCGCCACGCTCGCCTGCCGCTGGTCGAGCATATGCGAAAGTGAGAAGCGCCGAGCCGCTGACCTATAAGAACGTTTGTGCTGCTTTATTCGTGCGACGGACATGCGAGTACAGCAGCGAGACGGGGTCGTTATCGAGCGGGGTCAACTCGACCGACCGATAGTTGTCACAGCGTTAGTGACGCGCGTTGGTACCCGTACGGCTGGAGGGGGACGATCAATTCGTACCTACAATTCAATGGCACGTGCCGCGAGGCGATGAATTTTTATCGTGAGTGCCTCGGCGGCGAGTTGGAACTCCAGACGTTCGGTGAGTCGCCGATGGCCGAAGGGATGACCGCCGAGATGAACGATCGGGTACTCCACTCGGCGCTTAACAGCGAGACGCTGACCCTGATGGCGTCCGACGCGATGCAGGGCCAGAAGCCGACCCCTGGTGGTGCGGTGACCCTCTGCATCAACTCCGAGGATCCTGAAGAGATCAAGATTCTCTACACCAAGTTCGCGGTCGGGGCCACCATCACCCAACCCCTGTCGGAGGCGTTCTTCGGCTGGTACGGTGCGCTGACGGACCGGTACGGCATCGACTGGATGTTCCAGGCGGGCGGTGCCCCGAGCGCCTGACGCCGCTCCCTGCACAGCCGCAGCCCCTGCGCGTATCGGGGTCGCGAACACTGCATTGTCGGTGTTCGCGACCCCGATACGTATTTTCGGTCGCCGAGTTCACCGAACAGGAGCGGGATCGGAATATGTCAGTGCCACGGTCCACCACGCATCTGTGAACATGGCACCGCACACAACGACACACCCCCTTGTCCGACATCCTGGCAGACCACATTGCCCGCGTTGACAGGCTGATATGCGCCTGATAGACTCCAAAACAGTTCCAAATATATGTCTCGGTGGGTCATCTATTCCCCTGAAGGACCGGCTAAATCCGCCGCCGCTCGTGGCGACGAAGCCGAATAGTATACGGTAGGTATTATCTCTTATCGTCGGACAAGTGGTCTACCAGAGGGGTGTGGGCATGACACAGGACACCGGTGGCGAGTCGAGGCTGAAGCGCCGTGCGTTCCTCGGGGGTGCGATGGGTCTGGTGGCGAGTGCCTTGCTGGCGGCGTGCGGCGGGACAGCCGCGACGCCGGTGGCGGGCGGGGTGGCGGGAGGCGCGACGACGACCGGCGCGACGGCAGTGCCAGCCAGCGGCGGGAAGCGCAAGACGGTCCTCGTGTGGGGACGGCAGCAATTCCTGCCGGAGTCGAACAACCACTTCACCGAGTCGGCCAAGCTGGCCGGACAGAAGGGGGGCTTCGATGTCAACGTCCAGCTCTTCACCAACGAGGAGCACCCCCAAAAGGAGATCGTGGCGATGGAATCCGGCACGGTGCCGGACATCGCCTATACGTACGCGCCGTCGCTCTGGAATCAGAATGGCTACGCGATGGAGGTGCCGGACCTCTACGACACGATCGGCAAGACCGGGGGCGGCTGGCTCCCCCTCGCCGACCCCGGCTCGAATGTCGGCGGCAAGCGCATCGGCATCCCGATGAATAACGAACCCTGGATCCTGCACCTGCGGAAGGATCTCTTCGAGGCGGCGGGCGTGAAACTGCCCATCACCTCCTACGACCAGCTGCTCGACGCCTTCAAGAAAGTCAATCAACCTGACAAGAGTTTCTTCGCGTTCGACGGGCAGATGACCGAGGCGGACTGGACCGGCAACTGTCTCCAATTCCTCTGGGCCTTCGGTGGTCGCCTCTTCGATAAGAACGGAACCCCGACGATCGACACGCCCGAGAACCTGAAAGGACTGACCGCCTACACCGACCTGTTCAAGGGTAAGATGATGCCACCGGGCGTGGTGCAGCAGAACTCCTCGGGCAACAACGAGGCATGGCTGAGCCAGCAGACGGCGGCCATCTCGAACACCGGCAGCGTGCTCCTGGCGATGCGGAAGGACAACAAGGATCTGCTCGCCAAGACCTACCTGCAAGCCTTCCCTTCGGCGGTGAAGGAAGGGCAATTCAACGAGTGCGGCGGCACCGCCGTGATGATCATCAACAAGAAGGGCCAGGCCGTCGACGAGGCCAAGCAGGTCGCGCTGATGGTCATGTCTCCCGAGCGTTACCCGGCACAGTTGGAGAAGGCGGGTTCCTACTGGTTCCCGATCATGAAGGACACCCTGAACATCCCCTTCTTCACCCAGGACGAGCAGAACAAGCAGATCGTCCAGAATATCGTGCCGTACACCCTCCCGGCGAATGCCGACACCGGCCTGACGCCGATCCTCGATGACATCGCGGTCAAGGCCACAGGCGACATGCTCCAGGCGGTCGTAGTACAGGGGAAGTCGCCGCAGGAGGCGCTGAAGGGGCTGGCCGCTGCTGCGGCGGCGGCGCAGGAGAAATTCAAGAGGCCGTAAACCGCGGCGGTCGTCGCCGGGCGGTGCGCGCGCTGGTGTGGCACCGCCCGGCAGTGGCTCCCGGTTGGTCTGCTCCCGAGACCAGGAGGTAAGGATGGCGACGCCCACCCTGACGCGCCCCACATCGGTCGCCCGGCCCCCCACCGAACGCCGGCGCTGGTCGCTGGGGGACACGTCGCTGGGGTATGCGCTGCTCGCGCCGACAGCGATGCTGATCCTGCTGCTGATCGGCTATCCCTTCGTGCGCGCCCTCTGGCTCAGCTTCCATAAGAAGCTGCTGGGCCAGTCGATCGCGCCCTGGATCGAATTACAGAATTACAACGCGCTGCTGCACGACCCGCGCTTCTGGGCGGCGGCCAAAAATACCCTCGTCTTCACCGGCGGGTCGGTGGCGATCAAGCTGGTGATCGGGTTGCTGATCGCGCTGATCCTCAACGAGGCGCTGCCGCTGCGGAACCTCTGGCGCTCGATCATCCTGCTCCCCTACGCCATGCCGACCCTGGTGACCATCCTGATCTGGAAGTGGATGTACAACGACACGGCGGGGGTGCTCAACTATCTCCTCACTCAGACGAACATCACGCAAGGGCCGATGCTCTGGCTCGCCGACCCTGGCAAGGCGATGGGCTCGGTAATCGCGGTCAACGTGTGGCGCGGCTTCCCCTTCTTCGTGATCACGCTGCTAGCAGGTCTCCAGGCGGTGCCGCAGGACCAGTATGACGCCGCGAAAGTAGACGGGGCCGGACTTTGGGCGCGTTTCCGCTACGTGACCCTGCCGAGCCTGCTGCCGACCCTCGCGGTCGTGACCCTCTTCTCGACGATCCTGACCTTCAACGACTTCTCGATCATCTGGGTGCTGACGCGCGGCGGGCCGGGCAACGCGACCGATGTCCTCGCCACGCTGACCTATGCGATCGCGATCCCCGGCTACGAACTCGGCAAGGGGGTGGCGGTATCGGTGATGATGCTGCCGATTCTCGTGGTGCTGATCGTGCTGCTAGGGCGGTTCGTCAATCGCCGGGAGGAGGCCGTATGACCGCCATACCGTCGCGCGAGGGGACGCACGCGCCGCGCGTCGGCTACGCCGCGCAGAAGCTGCTCGTGCGGGCGCTCGGTTGGGCGCTGCTGGCGCTGGTGCTGCTGATCGCGCTCTTCCCGGTCTATTTCATGGGCATCACCGCGTTCCACCCGCCGACCCTCAGTTCCGGCAGGGTGCCGACGATCTTCACGACCGACCTGACGCTGAAGGCGTTCCGGGACCTGCTGAACCAGTATCCCTTCCTGACCTGGCTGCGCAACACCTTCCTGGTCTCGATTTGCAGCACCGTCCTCAGCGTCACCTGCTCGGTCTTCGCGGCCTACAGCCTGTCGCGCTTGCGCTACCGGGGGCGACGCTGGCTCTCCAACGCGGTCTTCCTCGTCTACCTCTTCCCCTCGACGCTCCTCTTCATCCCGATCTACATCCTGCTGAGTGATCTCAAGCTGCTCGACAATTTCTTCGGGCTGATCGGCGTCTACCTGACCTTCACCATCCCTTTCTGTGTCTGGCTGCTGAAAGCGTACTTCCTCAATATCCCGATGGAACTCGAAGAAGCGGCGATGGTCGACGGCGCGACGCGCTTCCAGGCGATGGTCCGCGTGGTCCTGCCGCTCGCGACGCCGGGGATCGCGGCGGCATCGGTCTACGCCTTTACCCTCTCCTGGAACGAATACCTGTATGCCTTCACACTATTGAGCGACAGCGAGAAGTTCACCCTCGCGCCGGGCCTGACGAAGCTGATCTTCGGCGATGTCTTCCTGTGGGGGATGATCATGGCCGCCGGGGTACTGATGAGCATCCCCATCTTGCTGCTGTATTTCTTCGCGCAGCGCTACATCGTGGCCGGCCTCGCGGCGGGCGCGGTCAAAGGGTAATTTCGGCGGTCGTCGCAGATGAAGGGGCGCCACCCGCGCCAGCAGCGTGATTGGCGGCCCTTCTGTGGATCAGCAAGCCAAAACGAGCGCGGGTGAGCCGTGCGATATAGCGTGGTGACACACGCCCCGCCTCGATCCGCTCCTACCGCGCCACACGGTAGCGCTCAGGCGTCCGCCCGTGCACCATGCCCGGCCTCGCGCAGGGCGGCGCGGATCGCCTCCGCCGCGCGGTCGAGCGCAGCCGGGTCGGGCGCGCCCTCCGCCCCGGCGAAGTCGAAGTCGGCCATCGAATCGACCGGCAGGATGTGGAGGTGGGTGTGGGGCACCTCGAAGCCGGCGATGATCAGGCCGATCCGAGCCGGATCGAACGCGGACTGGATCGCCGCGCCGACCGCCTGCGCCACCGTCATCAGGTGCGCGGCGAGCGCCGGGTCGAGATCGGTCCAGCGGTCGACCTCGGCGCGCGGCACGACCAGCGTATGCCCAGGCTTGATCGGGTTGATCGTCAGGAAGGCGACGCACCGCTCGTCGCGCCAGACGAAACGTCCCGGCAACTCGCCACTGATGATCCGCGAGAAGATCGTCGGCATCCTCCTACCTCCGTTCGCCCGCCGCGCTCGCTAATTGCCAGCGCGATACGCTACTCGCCCGAACTCGGGTACATCACACCCCACACGCTCGGCACCTCGCCGAGCGGCACCTCGATCAGGCTCGGCTCCCTTGTCGCCAGCGCCTCGCGCAGCGCCCCTTCGATCGCGTCCGGCCCGCTGGCGCGGACGCCATTGACGCCGAACGCGCGCGCCAACGCCACGAAATCGGGGTTCTGCAACTCCGAGCCGTAGGTGTGCCCGCCCAAGCGCGCCTTCTGAATCCGCTTGACGTTGCCGAACGCGCCGTCGTTGAATATGATCCCGACGAGCGGGATGTTGTGCTGCTTCGCGGTCGCCAATTCCTGCACGTTATACATGAAGCCACCGTCGCCGCAGAGCGCGACCACCCGCTTATCCGGGTTGCCGACCTGCGCGCCGAGCGCGGTCGCGTAGCCGTAGCCGAGCGTCCCCTGGTAACCGGGCGTGAGATAAGTGCGCGGATTGTAGATCGGCATCCCGACGCCGGAGTAGTAGCCGAGCTGCGTCATCTCCGAGACGATGATCCCGTCGTCCGGCACCGCCGCGCGGATCGCCGCCGCGATCGAATGTTGCGGTTGCAACTCGAAGAGGCGGTCGGCGGCGCGCTCCCGGATCGCGGCCAATTCCGCCGTGCGCGCGACCCGTGGCGTGCCGACCCGCACCTGATCGACCAGGCTCGCCAGCGCCAGCTTCGCGTCGCCCACGACGCCGACGGTCGGCGCGACGTTGCGCCCGACCTCCGCCTCGTCGATGTCGATCTGGATCGTCGGCACCCCCTCCGGCAGGCCGATGTAGGTCGAGGCTTCGAGCAGGCGCGTCCCCACGGCCAGGATCGCGTCGGCGGTCGGGAAGAGGTCGCGCGCGGCGATCATCGTGAAGGCGAGCGGATGACGATCCGAGAGCGCCCCGCGCCCGTTCTCGGTCATGATCACCGGCGCTTCCAACGACTCCGCCAGCGCCCTCAATTCCTCCCACGCCCCCGCGCCGAGCACGCCGCCCCCGGCGAGGATCAGCGGGCGACTCGCACCGCGCAACACTTCCGCCGCCCGCAGCAGGAGATCGGGATCGCCCGCGCTCCGTGCCGGGGCTTCGACCTCCGCGAAGGTCACGTCGGCCTGCGCGCCGAGCACGTCGGGTGGTACCTCGATCGCGACCGGGCGCGGGCGACCTGTCCGTAACTCCCGGAACGCGCGCTCGACCAGATCCGGGATCTGCTCCGGGCTCGTCGCCCGCGCCGCCCACTTCGTCGCGGAGGCGAAGAGTTCCAGTTGTTGCGGAACCTCGTGCAGCTCGCCGCGCCCCCCGCCGATCAGGTCCGACTCGATCTGCCCGGTCAGGCAGAGGACGCGCGACGAGCAGGCGTACGCGGTGGCGAGCCCGGCCAGCGCGTTCATCACCCCCGGCCCCGGCACGACGAGGCAGGTACCGACCCTGCCGGTCGTGCGCGCGTAGCCATCGGCCATGTAGGAGGTCGCCTGCTCGTGGCGCGTGTGGATCACGCGCACGCGATCGCGCGCGGCGAACAGGGCGTCGAAAAGATTGTCGAGTTGGATCCCCGGCAGGCCGAAGATCGTATCGATCCCCTCCCGCTCGATCGCCTCTACCAGGGCCTGACCGCCCGTCAACCGCGTCATCCCGCCACCTTCTCCCACTCACTCGCCGAGACCCGGCACGATCGCCATCTTACCCACAGCGGGACCATACCATACCGCCTGTCGCCTTGCCGTACACGATCTGCGGCACCCCGGTGCATCGGGGGAAGCGCGCGCGATCGGTGGCGACACGGCGCGACGTACAGGGGATTGTTAGACAGATCGGGGGTGATGGGGGAGAATGGCGGCGGTGAGCAGCGGCACTTTGCCCACAGGAAAGGATCGATATGTCCGAGAACCCTTTCGCCTCATTGCGCTGGCGCAATATCGGCCCGCATCGTGGCGGGCGCGTGGTGGCCGTGGCCGGTCACCCGACCGAGCGCGGCACCTTCTACTTCGGTGGCTGCGGCGGCGGCGTCTGGAAGACGACGAACGCGGGCACGCACTGGGAGAACATCACCGACGGCTTCTTCAAGACCGCCGCCGTCGGCGCGCTCGTCGTCTCCGACAGCGACCCGAACGTGATCTACGCGGGGACCGGCGAGAGCTCGATCCGCTCGAACGTCTCGCACGGCGACGGCGTCTACAAGTCCGTCGATAGCGGCCACACCTGGCGCAACGTCGGCCTCGCCGACACCCGCCACATCGGCGACATCATCATCCACCCGCGCAATCCCGACATCGCCTACGTGGCGGCGCTCGGGCACGCCTGGGGGCGCAACGAGGAGCGCGGCGTCTTCCGCTCGCGCGATGGCGGCAAGGGTTGGGAGAAAGTCCTCTACCGCAACGATCACACCGGGGCGATCGACATCGCGATGGACCCCAATAACCCGGACACCCTCTACGCCGCCATGTGGGACACGCAGCGCTACCCCTGGGCGCTCGTCAGCGGGGGACCCGATTCCGGCATCTGGAAATCGACCGATGGCGGCGACAGCTGGACCGACATCAGCCGCAACAAGGGCCTGCCGACCGGCATGATGGGCAAGATCGGCATCACCGCCTCCCCCGCCCAGGCCGGACGCCTCTGGGCGACGATCGAGGCGTTGGGCGAGGGGGACGCGGACGGCGGCGGCGTTTTCCGCTCGGACGATTACGGCGCGACCTGGGAGCTGCTGAACGCCGACGCTAGCCTGCGCGGACGCCCCTGGTACTACCAGCACATCTTCGCCGACCCGAACAACGCCGACACGGTCTGGATCAACAACCTCGCCTTCTGGAAGTCGACCGATGGCGGCAAGACCTACTTCGAGATCCCGACGCCGCACGGCGACAATCACGGCCTCTGGCTCGACCCGCACGACCCCAAGCGCCTGATCCAAGGGAACGACGGCGGCGCGAACGTCTCGCTCGATGGCGGGCGCTCGTGGTCCTCGATCCTCAATCAGCCGACCGCGCAGTTCTACCATGTGATCGCCGACGACAAGCAGCCGTACAACGTCTACGGCCCGCAGCAGGACAACTGGGCGATGCGCCTCCCGAGCATCGGCTTCCAGGGAGCGATCAGCTGGAAGGACTACGTCGAGCCGGGCGGCGGGGAATCGGGCTACATCGCCATCAGCAAGGAGCCGCCCCACAAGGTCTACGGCGGCGGCATCGGCACCGGCACCGGCCACGGACGGCTGCTCGCCTGGAACCCGGAGACGGGCCAGACGCGCAACGTCACCGTCTGGCCGGAGGTCCACGGCTTCGGCGCGGGCGCGGAGGCGCTGAAGTACCGCTTCCAATGGACCTTCCCGCTCGAATTCTCGCCGCACGACTCGCAGACCCTCTACGCCGCCTCGCAGCACCTCCACCGTTCGACCGACGAGGGGCACTCCTGGGAGACGATCAGCCCCGATCTCACCCGCAATGATCCGGCGAAGCTCGTCTCCAACGGCCTGATCACCTCCGACAACAGCGGCGCGGAGATCTTCTGCACGATCTTCGCCTTCTGCGAGTCGCCGCACGAGTCGGGCCTTTTCTGGGCCGGTTCGGACGACGGGCTGCTGCACATCTCGCGCGACGGCGGGGCAAACTGGACGAACATCACCCCGCCGACCCTGCCGGAGTGGACCCGGATCACGATCATCGAACCCTCCCCGTTCGACGCGGCGACCGCCTACGTCGCGGCGACGAAGTACCAGCTCGACGACACCACCCCCTACCTCTTCAAGACGACCGACTACGGCCAGAGTTGGACCCTGATCACCGACGGGATCACCCCCGGCGACTTCACCCGCACGATCCGCTGCGATCCGAACCGTCAGGGGCTCCTCTACGCCGGGACCGAGACCGGCGTCTACGTCTCGTTCGATGACGGCGCGCGCTGGCAGCCGCTGGCGACGAATCTGCCGGTGGTGCCGATCTGGGATCTCCATGTCAAGGGGACCGATCTGCTGGCCGCGACGCACGGACGGGCCTTCTGGATCCTCGACGACCTGACGCCGCTGCACCAGATGGCCGACACGCAGACCGCTGGCAAGGTACAACTCTTCCGCCCGCGCGACACCGTCCGCTGGCGCGTCTACGGTCGCGCGTATGGGGCCAAGACGCCCGGCTACATCAGCTACAAGATGACGGGGCCGGTCACGGTCGCCTATCGCGGCGAGGAGACGCCGCAGGGGACGACGATCGAGCGCTTCATCGACGCCGGGGACAACCCGCCCAGCGGCGCGATCATCCACTACACCATCCCCGCCGGGGTGGGCGGCGAGGTGACCCTGCGCATCCTCGACGCCCAAGGGGCCGAGGTCAACGCCTTCACCGGGAAGATCGGCGCGACGACGCCCGCCGTGGACACCAACACGCCATCGGCGGCAGGCGAGGCGCCGGGCGCGGGCGCGTCGGAGTCCCCGACTTCCCCCGCTTCGGTCGAGACGAACCAGGCCGAGCCGGAGGCCCCGATCGGCCAGATTGTGCCGACCGCGATCGGGCCGAATCGCTTCGTCTGGGATCTCCACTACGACGGCCCAACGCCACTGACCGAGAGCGGCGGCAAGAAGACGCGCCGCCTCCAGGCGCTGGACGACGGCTTGCCGCCGGTCGCCGCGCCGGGCGAGTACACGGTGGAGCTGACGGTCGGCGGCGAGACGCTGACGCAGACGTTCACGCTGCTGAAAGACCCGCGCATCCCCGCGGCCGACGAGGAGATCCGGGCGCAGTTCGACCTCAAGCGCGACATCCGCGATCGCGTCTCGAAGCTGAATGAGGGGCTGAACGATCTGCGCCGCGTCCGCGAGCAGATCGCGGCGGCGCGCGAGCGGATCGGCACCGCCGACGAGAGTGCGGAGGTGCGCGCGGCGGCGGACGAACTGAAGGGGGCGCTGGACGAGATCGAGCGCGTGCTGACGATGACCAAAGCCGACAAGCCGCGACCGGGCGGCAGCGAGATCAAGGAGAAGTTCGGCGCGCTCGCCGGCATGATCGACGAGTCCGACGACCGACCGACCGCGAACTCCCACGTCGTCTTCACCCAACTCTCCGAGCAACTGGACGAGGAACTGACCAAACTGCACCACATCACCAGCGAGGATGCGGTGCGCTTCAACACCCTCGTGCGCCGCCTCGACATCCCGGCGATCAAGCTCTAAGCTGCGTGGTCCCCGGTCCGCCTGGACCGGGGACCGCCGCACCGCCCGGCGGTGCCTGCAAGGGGGCGGGAGGAGCACCATGGATTTCGAACACACACCGCGCGTCCAGGAGCTACAGGCGCAAGTGCGTGACTTCATGGCGCGGCACGTCTACCCCAACGAGGCGACCTACCGCCAACAACTCGACGCCGCCCCCTCCCGCTGGACGATCCCGCCGATCATGGAGGAATTGAAGGCCACGGCGCGCGCCGCCAGTCTCTGGAATCTCTTCCTCGCCGAGTCGGAGTACGGCGCGGGGCTGACCAATCTGGAATACGCCCCGCTGGCCGAGATCATGGGACGCTCGCCGATTGCCCCGGAAGTCTTCAACTGTGCCGCGCCGGACACCGGCAACATGGAGGTGCTCGTCCGCTACGGCACCCCCGCGCAGCGCGAGCGGTGGCTGACGCCGCTCCTGGTCGGCGAGATCCGTTCCTGCTTCTGCATGACCGAGCCGGATGTCGCCTCGTCGGACGCGACGAACATCGGGATGCGGATCGTCCGCGACGACGACGAATACGTCCTCGATGGGCGGAAGTGGTGGAGTTCCGGCGCGGGCGACCCGCGCTGCAAAATCGCGATCGTGATGGGCCGCACGAACGAGAGTGGACCGCGCCACGAGCAGCAGTCGATGATCCTGGTGCCGCTCGACACGCCCGGCGTGACGATCGAGCGCACGCTACCAGTCTTCGGCTACGACGACGCGCCGCACGGCCACGCCGAGATCAACTTCAGCCACGTCCACGTCCCGGCGGAGAACATCTTGTGGGGCGAGGGGAAGGGCTTCGCGATCGCGCAGGGGCGGCTCGGACCGGGGCGCATCCACCACTGCATGCGCTCGATCGGGGTCGCCGAGCGGGCGCTGGAAGCGCTGGTGCGCCGGGTGAAGGAGCGGGTCGCGTTCGGCAAGCCGCTCGCCGAGCAGGGGGTGATCGGGGAGTGGATCGCCGACTCGCGGATCGAGATCGACCAGGCGCGGCTCCTGACCCTCAAGGCGGCGCAGATGATGGACACGGTCGGCAACAAGGAGGCGCGCGCCGAGATCGCGATGATCAAGGTCGTCGCCCCCAATGTCGCGCTGCGCGTCCTCGACCGCGCGATCCAGGCGCACGGTGGCGCGGGCGTCTCCGACGATTTCTTCCTGGCGCAGGCATGGGCGCAGCAGCGCACCCTGCGCCTCGCCGATGGCCCCGACGAGGTCCACCGCGCGTCCCTCGCCCGCCTGGAATTACGCAAGGACACCAAGTAAATCCGTTTCACGCTCCATATAGCGCGAACAAGGATTCAACAAATCAATGGGCGCGGCACAACCTGGTCTCCTGCCTCGCTTGCCGCAGAATCAGCATAGCAGCATTGCCCTGTTCGGCGCGCTCGAAACGCAACTCAGCGCCTACCACCTCGGCGATGAATGACGATGGGCTGATCGCGTGCAGCGACAATGGTGGTTGCCCGTCGAGGTGGAGTAGCAGGCAACCATCTACGACCGTCGTGATCATCCGTAATGGGCCGTCATCGGCCCAGGTTCCGGCGCAAGCAGCCAAGTCCGCAGGAGCGGCGGCCAGAGACGGCGTATCGGCGGCACCCGGCATGTCCGGCCAACCGTACTCGCGCCCGATCGCCGCGAAGACCTCGTGTACCAGGAAGGTGCCATCGTCGGCGTTGGTCATCACCGCCGCGCCCAGCCCCAGTTCCGGCCAGAAGCGGAGGAGGCAGCGGTAGCCGATGTTGCCGCCGCTGTGGCCTATCCGCAGCCCGCCGCCGACCGTCTCGACCGTCCAGCCCAAACCCCAGCCGCCGAGTTGCGCCGTCAGCATCCGCCGCGCCGTCTCCTGCGACAGGAAATCGCTCGTCTCGCCCGACCACGCGGCGCTCACCGCGCAGGCGAGGCGGCAGAGATCGGCGGGGGTCGTCCAGAGGCCCGCGCCTGCGCTCTCCGGGAGGAGTCGCCAGCCATCGGCGATCGGTGCGCCGCCAGCATCGTGGCCGCTCGCGGTCGCGCCGGGATGGCGCGCGGGGAAATCAACCTCATAGCCACTGTCGCGCATTCCGAGCGGGGCGAGGACGAGTTCGCGCAGCAACGCCTCGAACGACTGATCGGTCACGTCCATCAAAAGCTGCTGCAAGACGGCGTAGTGGCTGCCCGAATAGCGGAACTGCGTGCCGGGGAGGGCGGTGACGCGCACCGGGGGCGTGTTGGCAGGCGCTTGTCCCAACAGCGTATCGAGGGTCGTCGGCAGCGCCGCGTCGCGGCGATAGCCGGGATACCAGCAGTAGGTCAGCCCGGCGGTATGGCTGAGGAGCTGACGGAGCGTCACGCGCGGTTGCCAGCCGTCGTTCGCGGGAACCTGCCAGGTCGTCAGGGCGTCATTGACATCCGCGTCGAGATCGAGCCGCCCGGCCTGCACCAACCGCAGCGCCGCCGTCGCCGCCACTGCCTTGCTGATGGAACACGCCTGGAAGAGCGTATCGATCCCGACCGGCGCGGCATCCCTGGCGCTCGCCGTCACCCCGTAGCCGCGCGTCCAGTCGAGGCGACCCTCGGCGATCACGGCGACCGCGCAGCCCGGCACGCGGTGCCGCGCCATCGCCACCTCGACCGTCGTCGCCAGGCCCGCGAGCGGGCGCATCTGCGGCTCCTGCCAGATCCCGGTCTCGACACGCCGCTGCCGTGCTGTCACCTCACCCACCCGCCCCCCCCACAGCGACATTATGCGGCACCGGACAATCCATCGGCACAGCCGCAGGCGGCATAGTACCATGAGCCGTATCGCGGTCGGGACGAGCGAGAGCAGCTGAAAAACGTCGCGTCGGACCGCACCTCAGTCTCCCGGCGGTGACTACTGATGACTGCCATGCCAATGATGGAGGAAGGAATGCCGACGTGGGAGTATGTCTGCGAGCGCTGCGCCCATCGCGAGCCGCTCGACGCGCCGATCTGGCGCTGCCCGGTCTGTGGGGGAACGCTGGCGCTCGACGGCCCCAACAGCATCACGCCGGAAGACATCGACACGGAAGATCCGACCCTCTGGCGATACGGCGCGATCCTGCCGGTCGGCAAGGAGTACGCCCGCTCGCTCGGCGAGGGCATGACGCCGCTGATCGCGGGGACGTTGGGCGGGCATCCGGTCCGGTTTAAGCACGACGCGCTGCTGCCGACCGGCTCCTTCAAGGATCGCGGCGCGGTGGTCCTCGTCGCGCACCTGCGCCGCCTCGGGCTGCGCCGTGTGATCGTCGATTCGTCCGGCAATGCGGCGGCGGCGATGGCCGGGTACAGCGCGGCGGCGGAGCTCGATTGCACCGTCTACGCCCCCGCGACCACCTCCCCCGGCAAGCTCGTCCAGGCGCGCGCGTTCGGGGCCACGGTTCATCTGGTCGAGGGGAACCGCGAGGCGGTGGCGGCGGCGGCGCAGGGGGCGGCGGAGGCCGATCCAGGCGCGTTCTACGCCAGTCACAACTGGCACCCGGTCTTCGTGGAGGGGGTCAAGACCTGGGCGCTCGAGACCTGGGAGCAGTTGGGTGGGCAGGCTCCCGCCCTGGCCTTCGTCCCGACCGGCGGTGGGAGCGCGTTCGTCGGCGCGTGGCGCGGCTTCGGGGCGGTCGGGGCGCTGCCCCGGCTCGTCGCGGCACAGCCCGCCGCCTGCGCCCCGATCGTCGCGGCGCACGAGCGCGGCGCGCCGATGGTCGTCACGCCGGGCGCGACGATCGCGGAGGGGACGCGGATCGGCGCACCGGCGCGCGCGGCGCAGATCATGGCGGCGCTGGACGAGTCGCAGGGCTGGGCCGAGTCAATCAGCGAGGAGCAAATCGTCGCCGCGCTGCGCGAACTCTGGGCGCAAGGGCTCTACGTGGAGCCGACCTGCGCGGTCGCCGCCGCCGCCTGCCGCGCCTATCTGGCGCGCGAGACGCCGCCGGACGGCCCGATCGTGGTATTGCTGACCGGCTCCGGGCTGAAAGCGACCGAGACGATCGCGGGCCTGCTCTAGGAAACGCCCGTTTTGCTTGGCACGGTCAGCCCGATGGCGCGGGGTGCCGGGTGTTCAAACATCCCATGAGGGAGTACACACCCCCGGCTGCGGGTGCTGCGGCACCAGCGAAGCCCGCCTGCGTGGGCTGGGCTGCCCCCTGAATTTTCCGGGTACTCCAGGCGCTCGTAACGGCGATGCTCCCTCTCCTCGGATGGGGAGAGGGGGTGGCGAGCCGGGTACCCGCGCAGCGGGTGGACGAGCCGGGGGTGAGGGTGTCGGCGATGCCGTAGTTCCGGGGATTGAAATCCCCGGCTGCGGGTGCCTGCGGCACCGCCGAAGCCCGCCTGCGCGGGCTGGGGGGCGACCATCCGACGTACCGCTGTAACGCCGGATACGAGAAGGGGGGAGGCGGTATACACCGCCTCGCCCCCTCACGATTTATTTTCTGTCTACTGCACCAGCGTGAGGACCGGCCCACCCTCGACCCGTCGCCGCCAGACGCTGCCGCCGAGGCCGAGCGCGTAGACCCACTGGCCGTCCGCGCCGCGCGGCGTCACGGCCAGCGCCACGATCGGCGACTCGCCCATGCCGCCGCTCCACGGCTCGAACCAGCGCCCGCTATCGCGCGAGACAAACAGGCCACCGCTCGTCGCGGCGAAGACGGTGTGATCCTGGCGGTAGTGTGGCGAGGTGACGAGCGCGGTGATCGCCACCGGCTTGTCCGTATCATCGAAGAGTTCGACCGCATTCCAGACCGGGATCCGGTCGCCGCCCCCCTTCCGCCAGGTGTTACGGATCGGCTTGGCGACGCCCCCATCGAGCCCGACGTACAGCGCGCCGTCGCCGAGGTAGCCGGTCGGCACGGCCAGCGGCAGCGCCGAGCGTCCGCGCGTCTCCAGCCAGTGATACCAGCGCTCACCCCCATCGGTCGAACGCCAGAGGATCAGGTGATTATCGCCCGAGCCGTCCGGCAACGGCTGCCGCGTCCCGGCGAAGATCGTCCGGTCCTTCGCGTAGCCGGGGGAGATCGCCAGCGCGATCACCGCCGTCCCGCCGAGATCCGCGCCCATCGGGCTCCAGGTATCGCCCGCATCCTCGGAAGCGAAGAGTTGCCCGGCGAGGGTCACGGCCAGGAGCAACGGGGCACCATCGGCGCTCGACGGACCGACGACCACCGCGCCGACCGCCTCCGGCAAAGTGTCCGTGCCGATCTGCTGCCAGGATGCGGCGCCATCGGTGCTGCGGAAGAGCCCGCTGCTGAGGGCGGCGAAGATCGTCCGGTCGGTCGCGTAGCGCGGCGAGATCGCCGCCCCGTAGGCGGAGGCATCGCCGAGCACATCGTTCGTCGCTGCCCAGGTCGTGCCGCCATCGCGCGAGATGGTGATGCCGTCGTCAAGCCCCGCCGCGACGATCGTCCGATCGTCGGCGAAGGCGGGCGAGAGGGCCAGCGCCAGGGTCGGGACGGCGTTCAGCCCCTCGTCAGCGATCATCCAACTCTGCCCGCCGTCCTCGGAGCGCGCGATCCCCCGCCGCACGAGACCGGCGACCAGCGCCTCGCCGTCCCCTTCCGGCACGAAGGCGAGGCTCAACACGAAGCCGAGGTCCGCACCGGCGATCGCCCAGCTCTCGCCGCCATCGTCGGAGATCGCGATCCCCTCGCCGGTCGCCGCCGCGATCCGCGTCCCATCGGCGGAGAAGACGATCGCCGAGACGCTGCGCCCGGCCAGCGAGGGCACCTCGTCCCAGGTCGCGCCCGCATCGTCCGAGCGGAGCAGGCCGTCGGACTCGGTCCCGGCCAGGATCAACTTGTCGCGCGCGAAGTCGGGCGAGAGGGCGAGGCACTGCACGGCGGGGTCCTCGGTCGGCAGCTCGACCTGCCGCCACGACTTCCCGCCGTTGCGCGTGCGATAGAGCCCGGCGGCGGTCGCCGCAAAGCCGGTGCCATCCTGTGCGAAGCGCGGGGAGAAGCCGAGCGCCAGGATCGTCAGGTCGAGCAGGCCGGGGTTGGCATTCCCCCAGTTGCGCCCGCCGTCATCGGTGCGGATGATGCCGTCGAGTTCGGTCCCGACGAAGAGGGTGCCGACGGTGTCCTTGCCTGGCACCGTCACCAGCGCGAACATACGCCCGCCGGTGAGGGCGATCTGCCAGCTCTTGCCGCCGTCGGTCGAACGGTAGCAGCCGTCCGCCGTGCCGATGAAGAGCGTCTGATCGTTCGCATAGTCGAGCGAGGGCGCGAGCGCCGTGACGAACGGGGCGCTCGCCCCGGTGTCCTGCGCGACCCAGGTCCGTCCGCCATTGGTCGAGCGCCGGATGCCCACCGCCGTCGCCGCGAAGAGGACTGTCGCCCCCGCCGCATCGCGCGCGGTCGCCAGCGCGGTGACCGTGCCACCCCGTCGCACCGCCAAGCGTTCCCAGTCTTGTTGCACCGCTTGCATGACACCTCCGGTTAGCAGTCGGCAGTCGGGGGTGGGGGGGGGGGGGAAAAGGGGGGGGGTG
>JAABUM010001241.1_pt1 | contig 39049 bp, 80 predicted proteins | sample 5559161 | NCBI WGS metagenome assembly JAABUM01 (sample SAMN10711868, study PRJNA513369) | rock metagenome | isolation source: Antarctica rocks | place: Antarctica: Victoria Land, Siegfried Peak nord
GGCGGGCGCCACTTGTGGCGCCCCCCGCCTACGACCGCAACGCCAGCATGCCGCACGGCCGGCCGCCGGGCTCCGCATACGCCCGGCTGCTGGCGGGATCGTCGCCTGCGCCCCCTGCCGACGGCGGCGGCAGCGGCGCGCCGCTGCGGTGGGACGCACCCGCTGCAGCGCCGCGTGGCCCGGGATCCTACATGGCGCCGGTCCCGGGACTCGCGCAGGGCACCCCGGAGCACCTGGCGGTGTGCAACGCACAGTTCCTGGCGTCGGAGTACGCGTTCCGCTTCGGCGCGGTGCCGCCGAGCCTTGGTGGGATGGTCGCCCTGTATGCCGGCGGCACCGCCGACACGGAGTCCTACCAGCAGACAACGCAGCAGGCGCAGCAGCAGCAGCAGCAGCAGCAGCTGTTCCGCCGGCAGCAGCAGCAGCAGGGTCTTGGCACGGCGTCGCCGCCGCCGACGGCGCTGCAGCAGCTGCTGCGGCAGCGGCAGGCGCAGCAGGAACAGCTGGAGCAGCAGGATGCCGAGGCGCAGGGCCGGCTGCTGTACGAGATGCAGCTGGCGCAGCAGCGGGCGGACCTCGCGGCGCCCTGGCCGTCAGGCGGCTCCCTGCACGGCTCGCCGCCGCTGCCGCTCGGCGGCGGCGGACAGGGCGGCCTCGAGGCCGAGGGCCGGCAGTGGTCGGCGCCCGTCACCATGGCCGGCCGCGGCGGCAGCTCGCTGGGGCCGCCGCTTGGGCGGCAGTCCTCTGCGGCGCTGCCGCTGCATCCTGGCGGCGCTGCCGGCGGCGGCCTCAGGCCGCTGCCGCGCCGGCGCAGCGACCCCACCGCCGGCGGCTTTGACAGCCTCGGCTTCAACGGCGGCGGCTTCAATGGCGGCTTTGACGGCGGTCAGGCATTTGCTCTGCCAGGCAGGGAGTTTGCCGCCGCTGCAGGAGATGGCCGCGAGGCCAGCAGCTACCAGCAGCTGCCAGATCGCTACTCCAGACTCGGACACCTGGACCCGTTTGCTGCTGTCGCCTCTGGCGAGCCGCAGGCCGCCGGCAGTCAGTGGTCCGAGCAGCACCAGCAGCCGCAGCACCAGCCGTTCAGCCGCCAGGTGTCGGCGCCACCGCTGCACCGCCGCGAGCCGGCCGGCGAAGCGCTGAGCTCGGCGGACCAGAGACTGAGCCTCCTGCACAGCAGCAGCAGCAGCTTTTGCAGCGGGTTGGCGGCCAGTGGCGGCCTGGCCGCCGGCGGCGGGCTGGCGGCGGCGGCCAGCGGCGGCTTCGGCCACCATCGCTCGGCGTCTGGCGCGTCGCTGGGCGGCGTCAGCGGCGGTCGCGCTGGCGGTAGCGCCGGCAGCTCTCCGCCGCTTGACCGCGCCGGCTCTGCCTTTGGCCGCCGGCCGCCGCCGCACCCCTTCGAGGCGGGCAGCGGCCAGGGCTGGGGCGGCGGCCTGCCGTCGCACAGCGACCCCTTCACCACGGCGACCCCTAACATGTCTCCAGGTGGGCCAGGGATTCCGTTCGTCATATGCCTGACCTTTCTGCCCGATTGCTTCCCCCACCATGAGGTGCAGTCCGAAAAGCTTTTGTTCACATCGTCTCCATTTCTGAGCCTGTGTTCTGCAGGCCTGTCCAGCCCCGGACTCTGGACGGTTCACTCCGCGCCCGGACCGCGCTCTGCCGGCCTGGACCAGGACGCCTCGGCGGCGGCACTGCGGGATGGTGCTTGCCCCTTCACCGGCAGCTTCGGCGCCAGCTACGGCGTGCTGGCCGGCGGTGGAGGCGGCGCTGGCAACATGAATTCCGTTGCCATCAGCGGTGTCGGCGGCGCCGACTTCCGCAGTCTGAGCGACCTGTGGCGCGACGACAGCCCGGCGGCCTTTGCCGGCGGCCCGGGCGCCGCCGGCGCCGGCGGCGACGACGCGCTGCCACGGCTGCCCGACTACACTTTCAACCCATTTTCCGACCAGCGCGCCTGAGGACGCCCCTGAACACACTCCATGCCCTGCCGGCGGAGGGACCCTTGGGGACATCCACATCAGATTGGCGCCCCCGTATTTGGCGAAGCTCCCCTTACTGAGCTGCGCATGAAGGAAGGGGAGGAGGGCGTGGCTACGGAGAAAGACACAGTTCCTTTTTCGAGGCTTTTCGATTTACAACTCTGGCTTCCGAGCCTGCTGAGGCTGTCTGCAGCCTCAGCGCACAAGCGCCTAGTGGCTGCGGCTGTCTTTGGACGACGGCGGTACACGCGAGCCAGGGGCTCAAGCCCCTGGCGAGGGCGCATTTCCTTATTTTGCGAAGATGATGCACGGAAGGTGTGGCAGGCCTGCACGAAGTAGGGCGCAGCGCCAATTGCTGTGAGGAGTTGCCATTGTCTTGCTTCTGCGGCGGCGGCGGCATTATAAGAAAAGCTGCCGCCTAGAGCTTGATTGAGAAGGGGCGTTGTGACCCCCGACTCCTGTGTGACTCCATACATGCTGGTTGGGCACAACCAGTCAGCATGCTTGGGACGCATATTTCCTTTCTTTGAGCGCCGGTTTCCGTTTGAATGGCGCCTTCGTGCAGACAATGGTGGAGCGCACAAGCTTTGCTGTGTGCTTCCTTGGCATGGATGTAATCTCAGTGATTGATGCACCTCGCAGATCTGCTACCTGCGTCTTTAAAGACTCGCAAATTTGCTACGAGTGAAATGTCCTTGCAAGAGAAAAGAGTGCTCATGCGCCTAAATGAGGCCCGCGGTTCGGACGGTGATTCTGAGGCTTGATTCCAAGTCTTACACCGTTCTCTGGCTAGATAGATAGATTACACCCGCCAGCCTCACTCAGGCTGATAAGGCATCAAATCACCAATAAACCATCACGTGTCATCATGTCGCAAACTGTTGATGACACTCACTGAGCAGATGAGCCGATGAGACCCACCTCCCCCAAGCATGCCAACATGAATCCGGATTCATACATGCCAACATGAATCCGGCAACCATCATTATGTCCCCACACCTGCACGGCGGCACCGCCAGATCAAACAGGCAAGAAAAGCGCTGCCGGACAACGTCTGTCGCGGGACATTCCATCAGCAGATGCTTCTCGTCCCCGACCGCGCCACTGTCACAAAATGTGCAGCAGCGGTCCTGCCTGTCTATCTTTGCAAACCAGGCGGTCTCCACAGGCGAGCGAGTCTGTACCATTGCTCGTATTCTGCGTGAATGCTTCTGCTTGGATGCAGTAATCAGCGCATGCCGGAACTCTGGAGACGTCTGTTGCCCATACACACTAGTTGGGTACAAGAGGCAACCTCCAGTTGGTAGATCAGCACGAATCATAGCACACCGAGTTCAATGGTCACAACGATGGTCGTCACTGCACAAGTGTAAAATCTACAGAGCGGCCACCGCTGCAACCTCCTGTGGCTCCTCCGCAGCGTCGTCAAGTGCTGCCTGGTGTGCTGCAATCGCCGCGTTTCGCCGCTGCCGAGCACCCAACGCCTTCTCCTTTGGCACGCGCCCCTGCACGACAGCGAGGATTTATTGGTTGGACTGCACAACAAGGGTGCAGCAGCAAAGGGAAGGCAGACACAGAATGTCAATGACTCCACTAGGAAAGAGACCACGATGCGATCAACACCGACTACAATCAAGGACGCAAAAAAGGGGAGGCGAAAAAGGGGAGGCTAGTCACAAGGCGCATTGTCCGCTGACTACAGAACAAAAGCAAGTTTCAGCACGCACGTTCTCGCGCCGCCGCAGGACCTCCAGGTGTATGAGCAGGTTGCTGATGTCCGCCGGGTTCACGCCGCCGATGCGTCCCGCCTGGCCCACGTCCCGCGGCCGCACCTGCCACGGCGCAAATGTACACGATTTGAGGTGACGTATCGCGAGAACGTGCAGCGCGGAAGCTCGCGACGCCTTCTGTGCAGTTCGAGAGGCTATGCCTGCAGGTGAGCAAAGCATAGGCGGCATGCCACAAGCGCCAGAAATCGTTCGAACTGCACAGCTGCATGCGTCGGATACACAGTCAGCGGACAGGCAGCAGAGCCACACCTTGGACAGCTTCTCGCGGGCCTCCATGGACAGCGTGCCGATGGAGTTGTAGTCGAGGTCTGGCGGAAGCGCCCGCGCTGACTTCGCCGCCACGCTCGCCTGCTGCTGCGCCTACGGAGACAGACACACCCTGACGCTTATGCTGCTGTACTGTGTGGGGGTATGCAAAGATACAGCCGCTTACAGGCGGAGCTTGACGCTCCAGAACAGACCTGTGAATCACGCAGCTCGTGCTCGCGCGGCGGCCCTCGCGGCGAGCACCACTCCACTGCGGGCTGCAACGCTGTATCAACTTGTCAACGCATGGGCATGGGGCATCAAGCCCACACATTACGAACTCGATGCCGGGCCGAAGAAGGAGCAGATAGATGAGGCTGCACTCGCCTGCCGCCGGATGAAGCCGGAGTACTTGAGGTGAATCTCCGCAGCCTCCGCCTCTGCCGGCGACACCGCTCCGCCGACGCCATGCGCCTCCAGCATCCTGCAAAAAAGTCAGTCTGAACTTCGAAGAACAATCTTGGGAGATGACTGCCTGGACAGCATTTGGAAAGAAAACAGGCGCACAGGCAGTGCATGTGCAGGCGGCATAGGATGTCCTCCTGCATGATGGGCGTCTAGAAACACCAGAGGAGGAAAAAGAGAAGATGCAACTACTATCGAATCAACGAGTGGTGTACGTGCAGGCGGCGCAGGATGTCATGCAGGCTGATCCAGGGGCCGTCAGGAGGACAAAGTAATGACAAGCAGAAGAGGAAGAGACGCACGGGTAGTGCACGTGCGGGCGGCGCAGGATATCTTCCAGGCTGATGACACCCGTGACCGGCTGCCCCGACACAGTCGCCGCCTGCTGCGCAACGGGTGTGTCCGGCTGCACCCTGATCGATGCCAGGCGCTGCTTCTCCACCTCAATGCGCTCCTGTAGGAAGAGAGTGAACCAACTTCGGCTTTGTGGACGTTCTCTGGGCATGCTCACCTGCACAGCAGCTCCAAGTCGAAGCGGCAATGGGCTGCAGTGCGCAGCTCCAGTCGGAGGCCCGTTGAAGATTGGTGATAAATCTCCCTGTGGACAACCCTACGCAGCTCCCACTGGACATGGAGAGCTCCAGAGCCTGTGCAGTAGCTGTTCCGAGAGCTCTTTCAGGCCTTGATTCAGCGATGTTTCTCCACCGATCTGCTTGGCCGGGTGCAGCGCCCAGCGGCGCTCGTCCACGAGGCCCAGCTGCCGGCCGAGGGGCGGTGCAATCTAATTCCTGCGAAACCCTTTGTTCTGAATGATCTCTATACCGACCTGCTTGGCCAGGTGCAGCGCCCAGCGGCGGTCGTCCACGAGGCCCAGCTGCCGGCCGAGGGGCGTCAGCCGCTCGTCCGCGTTGTCCGACCGCAGCAGCAGCCGGAACTCCGAGCGGCTGGTCAGCATGCGGTACGGCTCCCGCAGGTCCTGTGCACATTGTGGCACTCTATTTTGTGAGGTGCAGGTGTCAAGCGATTTGATAGAGAAACGGCTAGACTGGGTATCAATCACGTTCAACCTGCTTGCTCAGCCGACATGTCAGTCATGATCCTGGGTACGCTGATTTGGACACTACGTTTTGACGCGGCCGCATGCGCACCTTGGTGACCAGATCGTCGATGAGGGTGCCCAGATAGCTGGACTCGCGCGACAAGGTCACCACCTCCTGTCCCGCCGCGACGCGCGCAGCATTGACGCCCGCGACCAGCCCCTGCGCCGCCGCCTCCTCATAGCCTGAAGCAGCGGCAGCTCATGCGATCATCCTTTGCAGTTCGATTTGCCTTAGCGGCTGCTGTGCGTTAAGACCATGTCTTCATGATGCAACACTGGAGCTGGAGCAGTGCATGCCGCGACGACACCCGAGGATGATGAGTCGGGAGGGGCTAGCAACAAGGGCTGGCCCCATGTGATCAACAGCTCAAAGTTTCGCGTGCGCAGATATACCTGTGGTGCCATTGAGCTGGCCGCTGAAGAATAGGCCGCCAATGCGCTTGGTCTGTAGGCTGGGCGAGCACTGGTGCGCCGGCAGGTAGTCATACTCCACCGCATACGCCGGCCGCAGCATCTTGCATTGCTCCAGGCCTGCGGCAAGTCCGAGTGGTGCTTGTTGATCAGTGATTGTAAGGCAGTCGTGCGATTGCAGACAGCGATCTGCCATTGCAGCGTGTGCACCTTGGCACTTCTCCAGGTCTGCAGGCACATACAAAGCGAGAAGCCTGTCAAGCAGAACAATCAATGTCAGGTAACACTTTGCGAGGCCAGCCAGCAGCGACAGCCAGTAATGCTCACCAGGCAGGGTGTGCAGCAGCGCAAGCTGCAGGCGCTCGGGCAGCCCGGTGGAGAAGCCCTGCACATACACCTCCGGGCTGTGCCGCCCCTCCGGCTCTAGGAATACCTGCAGCACACGCACGCGGTGTCGGTGGCATACACGTTGGCTGAGATAGTTCCGCTGTAGCCAAAATGCCATGTTGGATGGAAACACCAGAGCCAACATGTGTAATGCCGCGTCACACGGCTCGTGACAGGCAGCACCACCATGCAAGTTCCGTGTGCTGACAGCAATTTGGCAAGGCAGCTTGGGTGGACAAGTCTACATCTTGTAGACGCACCTGGTGGCTGGCCTTGTCGCGGAAGCGGACGATCTTGTCCTCGATGGAGGGACAGTAGCGTGGCCCGGTGGAGTCCACCCAGCCGCCGTATACGGGCGTCTCTGCCAGATTCTCCTCTATCAGGCGGTGCGTCTCGGGCGTCGTGTGCGTCAGGTGGCAGCACATCTGCGGCCGCTCCACGTGCACCTGTCGCAAGAGGTTCTGTCTTGCTTCCATTCATCCTGCATCAATTCAGTTCGTGACAACAGGCGTTGTGTGTGTGTTTGCCGCGCAAGCTCAAAAGCTGGCTCGTTACGACGGCTGGGCCTGTGCCTTCCTTGCCCAGCTCTGAGCAGTTGTCCTGTGGCTACTGCTTTCGCGGGCAGGGTGGCCAGGCGAGTTGCCGCCCGGCGCGAGCGCCCTTCCGAGTAGGCAGTCGCTATCCTCGGAGGTCCAGGAAGGCAGGAACCGCGCACCTCCGGGTCGAAGCTGAACCAGCGGACGTCGGCGTCGCCGGGCTGCTGCTCCAGCTGCGAGTAGTCGATGGTGCGCGTGTCGACGCGGGAGGGCGTGCCCGTCTTCAGGCGGTCCGTCTCGAAGCCCAGGGCCACCAGCGCCTCCGTCAGCCCCGTGCTCGGCGCCTCGCCCGCCCTGAGATAGGTTTGGAGGTTAGTGTTCGTGTTTGATGTTGGTGACTGGAGATGAATCAACTTGCAAGCTGACGATGGCAGCGGCACCACCCGCACAAAATTCAGCATACTGTCGCAGTCGCATATAGACGACGGTGGCCACATGTACACTCAGGTTCGTGGCAGCATCACTAAGAATAGCAGGGATGGGAGCGCACACCTGCCGGCAGGCATGGACTGGCGGCCCACCCAAATGCAGCCGTTCATGAAGGTGCCCGTCGTGACCACTGCCGCGCGGCAGCGGAAGGTGATGCCGAAAAAGGTGCGCACCCCTCGCACCTGCTCACACGAGTGGACAGGATCGATCAGGAACCGCAGCAGCTGGACTGGTTTCAGTCTTGCTTTGCAGCGTTTCACACAAGTTGAACACAAAATGAATAGCAGGCGGTGAAGCACAGGGTTCTGTATCAGCAGCGTGTATCAGCAGCGTGTCAATTGCTCGTCGGCGGCTTGGCTGCGCTCCGCCATCCGACTCAGCGCCGCAGGTCTTGTCGCGCTCCAGCCCGGATGCAGGGTTTTGGCAAAATGCAGGGCAGAAAGGTCTGCACAGCAATTTCAGTGCATGGACTCTCGCCTCGTCGTTGGGTCCGATGTCCAGGTCCACAGCCATGCCCTCCCGCAGAAACAGGTTTGGCGTCGCCTCCAGGATGCGCCGCATCACCGTCGCATACTCGATCTTGTCCGTCTGCGCCCGCAGCGCCCACACCGCGGGGCCCTGCATCGCGCGAAACGAGAATTGATCAGCAGATCGTTGTGCATCGGAGGCAAGCGACGTGTCACTGGCTTTTGGTGTCACAGGCTTTTCACATAAGGTGACATCATGAGCCGCTGCCGGTGATCGTGGTCTCTTACAGCCGTAAATGAGAGGTAAGCTGCAAGGCTTTGTTGAATGTGACGTTGCAGGCATGTTGAACGTGTGGGCATGCTGGCACCTTGGAGCGATTGAGCACGCGCTTCTGCAGGTAGCAGCGGTCGGCCATGCGGCCGATCTCGCCGCCCAGCGCGTCCACCTCGTGCACCAGCTGCGACTTGGCGGGGCCGCCGACGGCAGGGTTGCATGGCTGCATTTACCAGCATACAGTATTACGAACAACCAACAGATGCAGCTGGCAAAAGCACATCCCGCGATGCGGCTGATCTCGCCGCCCAGCGTGTCCATCTCGTGCACCAGCTGCGTGTTAGCGGGGCCGCCGACGGCGGGGTTGCACGGCTGCAGTTTCAGGACTGGGTGTTGGGAACAATCGAAAAAGGGGAGGGGATCTGAGTCGATTGCTTCACTGGCAGAAGAGCCGTCACGACTTGCCTGAAACAAGGCCTAGACTTGTCAATCTCATCAGGCTGCCGCCAATTATGGTATTCCGTGACCGGCGTCAAGCGGCGCAAGAGTGCTCTCCCTCCGCCAGTTCTGCACTAGCTGGATGACATGCATAGTCTGCTGGTCTGTGGCAAATCGCACCTGCCAGGCAATGCGGTCCAAGTTCAGTGTCAGCAAAAGCGTCTTTGCGCCGGTACGCGCCGCCGCGAGCGCCGCCTCGCAGCCCGCGTGGCCGCCGCCCACCACCACCACGTCGTAGTCCTCCTCGTCGTACCACTGGCTGCTGGCCGCAGGCGCGGTGCTGTGGCTGCTGCTCGTGCTCTGTGTCACCGTAGCGCAAAGATGGGTTGGCACACAACCATGTGTCTTTGCTGCTGCGCATGGTAAGCAGCTTCTTCCCACAGCATGATGAACAGCTGAATATTTGCATTATGCGCAAGCCGAACATCCGAACACATGCAGCACCTGCTGCGCGTCGGCAGAGGGCGCCGCCGCCGCAGCGGCTCTCGTGCTGCAGCCCCGGCTGGACAGCCGTCTCACGGCGTCTGCCGCCTCCTGCCAGTGTTGCGCATTTCGCTGCGGTACCGGCTGTGCCACGGGGAAGTGGCTGGCTGAGCACGCGGCAAGGCTGCGTGTGCGCGAGACGTGGCTGGCGCAAAGTGCTGGAGGGCATGGCAGCGCCGACAGCATGGCGGCAAGTGAGAATCCACGCTTGGGCAGCCTCGACATGTTCAGCACATCGTTGCCGGCATAGTTGTGCATTTCTGGCTGGGCTGCTGCATATTTCAGCTGAAGGCCACGTGGACTGCATCGCACGTGCCCTGCTGATCGCGGGCAGGCCTGGCCTGCATTTGCGACAGAGCAGTGTTTGCATGATGTGCTGTGATCTCAGCCTCCTGCCATCCCTATGGGCGACGTTCGCAGCGCGCCGAATTGCGCTGTAACAAGCACACACCATCTCGGCTACGGCGCAAGCAGGTGCAGGTGAGTTTTTACCTAGTCTGCTGAGTTTCAATGGCAGAGGCAAGCGCATATAGCTCAAACCAGCATCTCAGCACCACTTTGGGCACAGATCATCGTGCCTTGTGGCTTGTGACGGCAGCCGGCCTGACCTTGTTCAGCACCACGCACGAGAACGCCTGCACCTCATAGGGCTAGCTCTGAGCACCACTAGTCCCTCTGCAGTCTGGCGAACAGAAAGCACTCGCCTCAGCGCCTGATACAGCTGTTGCCGCCAGCACTGGCCGCAGCGCACAAGGCGCTGGGACAGCACCACCTTTGAGAGGCGTCTCATATCTGTCTGCACTGCATACCTATCGAATTTTATCTGTTGCTCAACGCAGGTGTGCAGCAATCTCAGTCCCATGCGGTTGAGATTGACATTGAGCGGAAGATTGCACACGCAGTGCGGCTGCGCAATTACAGCAGCTGGGGCCATCAGGAGGTTCTCTGGGGACATCAGGAGGTTCTCCTCCTTTTCCCTTCCACATTTCGAACCCGATTTTGCAAGTTGCACGGAATCACAAAGGCACAACCCGGCACCAAAATCACAACATAGGTAGACAGGATGCTTCAGCCGGACGCGCTGCATCTTCCCGGATGTTGGAGCGCCATGGCAGCAGCCAGAGACTGTCTAGGTATTGGTCGTGTGCCGAACCTTAGGCTGTCATTGCCCTAAAAACTATGCGATCCAGCACAATGATCCCCAGCTGCCCAGGTCTGAGCGGGTTGGCAGCAAGGTCAGTTTTGCGCTGTTGGCTGTCCCTTCGTGCTTCTTCACCATCGCGCCCTTTGTTGCTCTCACTCAAACTCCAGGTCGTCAGAGACGCCAGGAATGTACACCAGCTGCATAGCGCACCTGCAGCGTCAGTACTTTTGCAGCAAACGAGTTTCAATCAGAGATTGGACGCACTCCAGTACAGCAGTGCAAGGTTGTGGTTCGCTCTCACCTGAACATCAAAGACAACGGGGCTCTTCGGCGGCACCTTCGGCCTGCAAGACAGGTTCATCCCAAATGGGCTGGCGTCCATCAACGCCGGCGGAAAGTGGACATACACACAGCGGTATACCCAATGGCAATCATAGGTGCGAGCTGGGGCTTTGCACACCGCCATGCGCTTCACTGAGTACAAACAGCAACCGAGTCCCATGGAGCATATCATTCCAGGGAGACACAAGTGTTACGTTTGTGCCGCCGACGCGCATCGCCGCACCTGCCGGGGGCGGATGCCAGGCCCTTGGGGAAGGCGAGGTCGCCCGGGATGTACAGCCGCCGGATGCTGCCCGTCTGCATCGACAGCAGCGCCTCGTCGAGGCCGGGCACCACAGCGCCGCTGCCCACGCGCACGTAGTAGGGCGACCCCTTGGCCAGGCTGTTGTCGAAGATCTTGCCGTTGGGCGTTTTGGCCACGTAGTTCAAAACGATCTGCGCATGAATCAGCAGTGCTGATGATGAAATTCTATTCTGCCATCGGGAAAGGGGACCGGACTGAGTTGAACCAGCAACCAACACCTTCTTGTGGCCTGCATCACAAAAGGCACCTGCCACGCGCGAGCGCTGCGCCTGCCGCTGGACTCCGAGAACATACCTGGATGCCGACGGTGGGCGTGGGGCCCTTGCCAACGACGAGCTCCTGGTACTCCAGCCCGGAGGCCGTCTTGATGCGCGGCTTGCATTCCAGGTCCTTCTCCGCCACTGCGTCGATGAGCAGCTTGTCGCCTTCCGTCGAGGTCATTGCGCCCATGTCCCGCGGGCTCTCCGCCAGCGCCGCGGACGGCCTGCGCGCGGCAGACTCTCACCGATGTGCCCCTGGGGTTCCAGGCGCAATGACACGATGTTGTTCACAAGAATACGGCGGCCCAGAAGATGGAGCGGAGGCCATGCGGCATGCACCGTCATGCTGCGGCTTCATGCATGCAGCGGACGAGACAGTGGCAGGTATAGGTGACAACGTGGGCACCTGCCGGTCAGAGTGGCGGCCACCACAGCCGCCGCGGCCTGGAGCGCTGTGCGTCGGCTGGGATCCACCTCCGGGGCCGCATCAGCGGCGCAGCGGGCGGTTTGGGGCCGCGCAACGGAGTGTGCTGGACGTCCTGCGCTCCTGCCTGTGGCAGCACGCCTGAAGGGCGCGCATTCCGAGACCTGCGGCACGTCACGGCACAGCGCATTGTATGTGCACAAGCTGATGTCGGTGTCTATCGTGTGACGTGTCAGTGGCAGCGGAATCAAGGTTTGCATCAGATGCTAACGCAGCATGCGGAACCGTTGCACTGGACCCTGACCTGCCGACTGCTCAGCTGGCTGTGAAGCATCTCGGGCAAGTTCCCTCTGATCGCGCGGTACTGCGATCTGCTATACAGCTGCACTCGCCGATGCAACTCTTCGATCGCTGACAAAGCTGCGGAGACGGGGATGCAGCGCAGTTCAGGGCGCACCACGATGGCCATCTTTTATCTGTCTGACGCAATGTAAACCCTACTGCCACCTCAGCATGTCGGCACGTGCGCACGAAACTCACAACCAGGTCGCATACCGTAGTCACGGGCATGATTCGCGCAAAAATAATTCGGCGGCCGCTGCGCGAAGTAAGTTCGCGCGGGGTTTCAGCATTGCGCGCGAAAGGTGGATAATAATTCCAGCAGTGCTGCGCGAAACGGCCGGATGTTCGAGAATTACAGTCAGTTGAATCTGTAAATTAAGAAACGCGCCCGTCTCCGCTGCAAACGAGCCCAGCATCGTCATTAAGAAGCCTCACTGCCCTCTTTAGTCACTAAAGAGGGCAGTAGTACGCAGTTCAGACACTATGTGGAGCTATGTGACACGAATCTCGGCCGAGCAGAGGCAGGCAAATCTTGCATTGGAGGCAGCACACGCTGATGACTGCTATGACTGCACGCTCATTCATGAAGCTCACCGCACAAACGGTCAAGCAGTGCATTTGCTGCTGGTTTCGCATGATTTGCCGCTGATGCGCGAGCCGGCGGAAACATTGGCGGGCAGCTGCGCGAAAGCTGCGAAAATTGGCCTCAAGGCGCGCGAAAGCTGCGCGAATCATGCCCGTGACTACGGTAAGCGGCCTCTGGCGGATGACACTGCATGCTGGCTCTACACATGCTCAATGGCCCCTGAGCCTGCCAAGACGGCGCACATCTGATTGAGCAGTTTCTGTGCATGCTTCGCGTCATCAGATACGCTGCACGACGACAGCAAGAGCGAGGAGCTCAAGTCAGCTGCGTCTGTGGCGCTGGGCGGTCTGACCACCGGTGCCCTGGACGCTGACGTGATTAGGGTGCATGATTAACAGTCCACGGAGCTCATTGCCCTCAGCCAGCGTCGAAGTCATTCGCATTGCAGATTCTTCACGTTTCAAGTGAAGCTTCTTCGCAACCCTTGGCTCCCTGTCCTAGGAATCAATTCCGCACACAGCCATCTTCCGCAGGGCTCTTCCGGAAGGTATCGCGAACAGTACCTCAAACCGGCCTACCCCGCCCGCGATCGATTGCGGCGTCGATTCACAGCGCAAGTCTCGATTCAGACCGGTCGTTCAGGCAACGTACAGCCGCATACAACTTGCGCGGGGGTCGCTTCCAGCCAGGGTCCACCTCTGTAGCAGAGTCAGCTTTTAGATCAGGGTAGAGAGTAGGAGGCGCGGAGAAGAGAAGCAGGAGTAAGATGCACGACCATGCAGCAGAGCTTGATGCACTCGGCGTAAGAGCAGAGCCACAACAGGACACCGCTTGCCTCTCGGAGGACGAGCATGCGGTGAGTGGCTTGGCAGCATCTGTGCCTGAAACGGTCTTGTGAGCATGCGTATGGCATTGAAGGTCATACACCCATGTTTGGTGCGGGCAGCTTGCCAGGCCCCGACGGCTGAAGGGTCGTGTCATGGCAAGGGGCATGCGCTGCCAGGGCCAAAGTTGCGTGCTGCGTCCCAGCTGCCTGTCTGCATCGATGAGCTATGACGACTCGTCCAGAAACGGACCTGCGAGCAGCTGCCCAGACGCGCAGTATTGCCACGCTGCGGACCGCAGACGGCTCATGCCAGCCAAACATGCTGCTGATGTAGCGTGGAGCGCACTGCAGGTTGGCCAGGACAGCCTGCAGTCGTGCCTGGAGCGCAAGGCGGACGAGAAGCGGGCACTGCTGAGGCGGCCGGAGTATGACCCTCCCGCCTGTGTTGCAGAAGGCCTGTTCATCGGTGAGCACCATGCGTGCGACAAACTTCTGCTCCTGATGATTTCTCGAGCTGCACAGCAGCCTGTCTGTGCGTGGTCAGCAGCCTGTCTGTGCATTGTCGCTTACTGTTGCGCCATGACGGTGTAATGTCGCAAATGGCACGCATCTTGGCCTCCGGTTGTCCATTCTGCCGTTCCATTTCGTGCTCGTATGCTTCGCAGGCGGCGTCGGGGCGGCGAGGGATCTGGAGGCGCTGCAGGCGCTCGGTATCACGCATGTAGTCAACGCGTCTCCCATCGTGCCGTGCTTCCACCGGCGAAAGCTGCGGTACAGGTGTGGCTGATGCTTTTGTAGACTTTCCTTGAACGTGCCAGATTGAACATGCCATCTGGCATGCTGGAACATGCTGCGAATCGGCTACCACTCATCGTCGCAACTTTGCTGATCACAGGAGCATCTGCGTCTATGACGATGAGCATGATGACATCGCACAGTTCTTTGAGGCCACAAACGCGTTCATCGCTAAGGTGCGCCTGCGCCATGCGGGATTGTTTGCTGAACAAGAATGTGGACAGGCCTGCGCATCAACAACGGCCTCGGCGACATGGCTGACATGGGGCTATGGCTGTCTACAACTACGCAGCCTGCTTGAATGACTGCTGATTGACGCATTGCACACTTCTAATAGGGCCGGAGAAAGGGCGGCGTCCTTGTGCACTGTTATGCCGGGCAGAGCCGCTCCAGCACGCTCGTCATGGCGTACCTCATCGCTCGTGAGTTCACCTCTGTCTCCTGCTCTCGGACGCTTCGTGATCCATGGTTAATACGCCCATCTTTCATGTGTAGTTCTGTCTAAGGACCACAACATGTCAACCGAGGAGTGAGTATGTCCTACTGGCTTGTGCTCCCTGCAGGCGAGAGGCTACAAGTGGGGCAGGCCCTGCACATCCTCAAGACAGCGCGGCCATGCGCCGGCCCCAACAGCGGCTTCTTGAGGCAGCTGGACGTGTATTCGGCCGCCTTCCTGCTCCCGGCAGTGGATCTTCCAGAGGCAGCGGACCTTGCGGTGGTGGACAGCTCTGAAGCCGAAGTTTGCTGAGACGCTGCCACGACTGGCGGAAGCGGGATAGTGCCGTGTATCTTGTTGTGCAAATATCATGGGCAGTGTTGTGTATCATAGAAGACCTGTGTCGCTGCAGCTTGTGTGTTGATATGGTGAAGTGTGCATTCATGGCAGGTGTGATAGCACAGCGACCAAATGTTGTTGGTCGAATGCTGAATTGCATGTAGCGCAGCGAAATGGTGTCATAGAATCGTATTTCGGGGATGTAAGCTGAGCAGTTCACAACACCAGGCCAAAGCGCGCATTCGAATTGCATTGCACATGGATGCGAAAGGCTGTAGCCCGCAGCGCGAGCGCCCTGCTGGACTGCGGCACTCCCGTGGTATGCCCCAGATTGGTGTGCGGCCGCCGCCCGTCCGGAAAGATGATTGCATATGGAAGCGAATGGAAGGAGACTGAATGTACAACGTCCCTGTAAGCGGCCTGCACGAGACGCAGGCCAACACCACCGCGAAAGAACGAGGCGGACCGAGGGACGATAAGCCACGATGCGCAAAAGAAATACTCTTGTCGACCCTGTGCCTAAATCGCTTGAGGTGCTCGACAGCAAAGAGCACGATCAGTTGCTGCAGCAGAGATGGTCCTCTCGGCAGTCTGATCAGGCCTGCAGCAGCCATGCAGGCCCCGCAGCCTGCCCCGGTGCAGCCTGTCCAGGTGCAGCAGGCTGCTCCCATCGCTGGAGCTGCACCTCCCTGGAAGAAGACCTGGCATGACGCGCAGCGGGATCGGGCGGAGCGACAAAGCCTGGTCAACTCGATGTGAGCGGTCTCTGCATGACTTTCTGCAGCGTTTCCCCTCCAGTTCTTGCCAGACCGCAAGCACAGCCCCTTCAAACAACCCCATCGCTGTTGCCAGCACCTTTGGGGCTGCTGCGGGCTGCTTGCGATGGCTTGCGCCTGTTTCCCTGCTGCAGATGATGCAGACGATTCATAATGTCAGCAGGCAATACGTCTCAGCAGGATCATTGCTTCAAGCATGCGCATTTGTCTGTGCTCTGTAGCAGCAGCACTCGTTTGGGTGTCATCCGTGGACAGCAGAGCCGGCATGGCGTCTCACTGCCCACCAAAGTCTTCCCTGATGTACGTGTAAGCTTCTGTCTGACTGGACACTCTCCATCGCAGCTGTCTCTGACCCTGCCTGCCCGTGGATGTGTGCAGATTCACCCTCTTTGCCCAGCGCAAGCCCAACGTCAACCAGGACTGGCAGCGAAAGCTGCCGGACTTTGTGAAGCGGCTGGAGGAGGCATTGTATCGAGCAGCCCACAACAAGGTGAGTCAAAGGCGCCTGCTGCCTGGCCCTGCCTTCCCTCATATTGCTAGTCTCGACTATCCTGCCCGGACCGCCGGGGCGCGTCGGGGACGCCCGGGCGCTTGCGGACCGGCACTCAATGTGTCATATGTGCAGTCCTGTGGCGCAATCGGGCTTCGCCCTCCAGTCTTGGGGCCTCAGCGCGAACTCGGTTGTCGCGTTATGCCTGCGCGCTGGGCAGACCGTGCCTTTGACGCCCTGGTCCGGCGGCTGCACGCCTTTCAAAAATTGTCCAGAACCGTTTGCGGCCATGCTGAGGCCAGCTGGGCGGCACGCTGCAGCCGGGACTCCAGGCCCCGTCACCTTGTCGTGCACATCCGGGCTCCAGGCTGGGGGCGATGCGTCTGCCGACAACCTTAAAGCGCCCACTGATGCACATCTGAAACACGAACGACCCCAATTGCAACCGATCGCGCTGCTGCGTATGCCGCAATTGGCCGCAGATCATCCGGGTTCCTGACAGGGTCTTTGCGGCACATGTGCGCAGGAGGAGTATGTGAACCTGGCGACGCTCGAGCAGCGGCTGCAGAATGTCGCCCGGCGCATGGTGCACCGCCCGAACTTCCCCAACGGCGCCCAGCCCGGCGTGAATGGGCAGCAGCAGCCTGGGCAACAGGCTGGGCAGGTGCCGGGCCAGCAGCCGGCAGCGACGCACCCCCAGCAGCAGCAGGCGCAGCAGCAGCAGGCGCAGCAGCAACAGCAGATGGCGCAGCCTGGGCAGCAGCCTGGTATGCAGCAGCCTGGCATGCAGCAACAGCAGCCCGGCTTGCCGCAGCAGCAGCAGCCCGGGATGCAGCAGCCGCAGCCGGGCATGCAGCAGCAGCCGATGGCCAATGGCTACCCGCCGCAGGCCATGGGCGGCTACGCGCAGCAGCCGATGTCAGCGCCGATGCGGCCGCTGTCCAGCGCGCAGCAGGCGCACCCTATGTGGAGCCCCGGCGGTGACGCCGGCCAACAGCCCAGCGCGGGAATGCTGCCGCAGCAGCAGCAGCAGCAGGCGCCCAACGGGTACCCGCCGGCCAGCGGCGGCATGGCGCCCCTCGGCGGCAACGACGCATGCCCGACCGCAAGGCTCGGCCCATCGCCTGGGCCCGGCGGGCAGCCCGTGCAGCAGCTGCCGCAGCAGCAGCAGCAGTCGCCGGGGCCCGGCATGCTCACGCCAAAGCTTGAACCTGGCGGGGCGCCGGATGGCAGCGGCGGCGGCCAGCCGCCCCAGATGGCCAACGGCCAGATGGGGGGGCACCCGCAAGTGGGCGGCCCTGGTGGCGGCATGATGGGCAACGGCATGGGGCAGCACCAGCAGCTACTGCCGCCGCCGATGAGCATGGGCCACAATGGCGGCATGCCGATGGGCAATGGCATGATGCGGGGCCACGCGGCGGCGGGCTCGGCCGTCATGAGCAATGGCGTGCCGGTGCTGCGCAGCAGCCGAGCCGCCGCCGGCCCCTGGACAGCCACGCAGGCCCCGCCCATGGTGCAGAACGTGCGCACACCTTGTGCCTGTGCGCACATTGCTGCAGCACAACCGATCTGCATGCCGACAAGACTGTGCTTCCAGATCCTGTCACCTGCGCTTTGCGTGTGCCACGAAAGCAAGCCCGCGGAGACCGTTTGTCCCTCCTGCATACCAACTCAAGCCTGCGAGGCTTGCCGTGTGCAGGGCACGATTGGGCAGCAGCGGATGATGAACGGCATGGCGCCTGGGCAGATGGGCATGCAGTCTGGCATCGGCGCGCCGCTGAAGCTGGAGAAGCAGCAGTACCAGCAGCATCAGTACCCGCAGATGGCGCCGCAGCAGCACCAGCAGCAGCACCGGGTGAGTTGTTGGAGTGTGCAGTGAACGACGCACCTGTGGGGCAAACGGCATTGCAGCTGGCCAGCATGTCAAGAGTCATCTTTCTGGACGCTGTAGTTCCTGGGCTTGTGTCTTGACACAGCATGTCGAGGCATTCTCCCGCACTCGTGCAGATGGCGAGCGGGCACCTGCAGAACGGCATGATGCCGGTCAGCAGCAGCCATGGCATGGCGCCGCAGATGCCGGGCATGGTCCCCATCAGCAGCACCATGGCGCCGGCCGGTGACTACAAGATGGACCCCATGTCCAACGCCTACGGTGAGCCCCGACTGCAGGCTGATTCGACTGCAAAGGCACCAAACTCGCAGTGCCCTCTGCTTCTGCTACTTTGTTCTCTGGCATGTGCATGTGGCGGGGTGATGGGTGGAACCTTGCTGGCAGACGGCGCCTTGTGCGCTTTGCCTCTGGCGCATGGCAAGAGCTCCTCCACATTACTGTATATTCTCTGCATTGCTACTCTGTGCACCCCAGATGTAAGAAGTGAGTCCTTCAACCAACTGCTTGTTTGACGCGGCAGGCGGCGGCATGGTGCCCGTCAGCAGTATCTACAGCGGCCCAATGGGCTCGCCGGCGATGGCCAGCATGCCCACCATCCCCTCGCACGCGGGGCAGCACCCCGGCGCCAGCAGCCACATGAGCACCAGCGGCCACTTCGCCAGCATGGGTGCATCCCTCCCCTCCCGCCTCCGTTCCAATTATGCGGAAACTGAAGCTATTGACTGCTGATCATCACTTGTTGGCCTTTGCCCGCAAGCTGACGCTACAAGCTCCCAGCCGAACTGAAAACAAACACCTGCTTTCCAGAGTGCAGTTGCAAGGGGATCCCATTTGTCGTGTCGACCTGTGCAGGCGATATGGGCAGCGGCGGCGGCATGGACGGCGGCATGGGTGGCGGCGGCCCAGGGGGCGGCGATGCTAACCAGGCGGCGATTGCGGCGCGGCGAAAGGACTACATCGCCAAGCAGCAGAGGTGCGGTGGCTATTGCAGCCTGTCGCAGCCTGGTGCAGTGCTACTGCTGATATATGCCCGCCTCTACAAACGACAGGCTGTCCATCATTCGTCGTCGAGACCTGCAGGTCTGCTAGGCGAGTTGTTGATCTTGCAAGCTCCCACAATCTCCCACAGGTGATTGACACAGCAAGCTTCTTCTGCGGTTGCAGGTGGCTGCTGTTCCTGCGGCACTGCGCCAAGTGTCAGGCGCCGGATGGCAGCTGCCAGTACGGGCAGTCGTGCACCGTTGCAAAGCAGCTGTGGCGCCACATCCTCACGTGCTCCGAGCAGCAGTGCTCCTACCCACGGTGCGCTGCCCAGCCCCAGACTTCAGTTTCTGAGTCGCAAGTTATCGCCTTCGCAAACGCCAGCCTCTCAGCTTGCGCCATACACCACATGTCTGTTTTGATTACTGGTCTCAGTGAAGCTCGTGTGGTACAGCATTCCTTGGCCCGCATCTCAGCGCTGGTGTGCCAGAGTGCTGGCTATGCAGGCTGCTGAGCGGTCCGACTTTTCCATGCAGGTGTGTGGCGTCGCGGGAGCTGCTGAAGCACCACCAGAAGTGCAACAGCAGCTCATGTCCCGTGTGCACGCCCGTCAAGCAGTACGTACAGAAGCAGCGGCAGATGATCAACGCCCGCACGGTGCGCATGCAGCCTGACTTGTCTCTGTATGGCGATTTGCGACCTTCTGAAGAAGACTGCTCCACAGTTGCACAGAGGGTGTGTGGTGACATCCTGTTGGTCCAGCGGCTGTCTACTCTCCTGCAGCCGGGCATTCCATTCCCGTGCTGCGAGTGTCAATGCGTGATGCACTCGCGAAGCGACTCCCGGCCGGCTCGGTGACATTGCTGCTTGACAATTCGCTGCCTTTTGCCCACGCAGAACCAGGCGCAGCACCAGTCGTACACGGGCGCGCTGCGGCCGGACATGAACGTGGGCACCTCCGCCAGCCTGCACCACGCGCACATGCTGAACAACAACGTGGGCGCGGGCGGCGCCGCGCTGCCCATGTCTGGCGTCGTGCCGCTCGCGGAGCCGCCGCCCAAGCGCCAGAAGACCGTCAACCTGCAGGTGAATTCCCTGCTTACTCCCTTTAGACCCTCGCTGCTGCGATGTGGCAGCTGTTTCCTCCCATGTCCCATTGGTCTCCTCCCAAGTGTGGTGGCAGGGGCCATGCCGGCACCTGCATTAGCGCTGTGGAGTTCCATGAAGATCTCATCTCAATACACTTTTTGCTTTCACATGGAATTGGAATCCAACCCCTTACCTTTGGCCCCGCAGGACAATGCAGGCACGTCGCTGCTGGAGGCGTTCAGCGCGGAGGAGATCCGGATGCACATGCAGTCGCTGGCGCTCAACCCGCAGGCGTGTTTTCATTCTGTCACTTCATGATCTTCATCATAGATTGATATCCCCTGACATCAATTGAAGCTATCACTTTGCCACCACATCACACTGCAGCCCCCAGACCCCCTCACCCTGTCATCCTGGCTTGCCTCTCACCATCTTGCTTCGCAGCTTGGTCAGAGTCGTCCGAGAACCTGAATATGACATGTCACCAATTGTAGGTGCCGGGCGCTGGCGGCGGCAAGGCCAAGTCCATGTTCGAGTTTGCGGACGACAGCGTGTGCAAGGCGTGCAGCCAGAACCGGCTCACCTTCGAGCCGCCCAGCCTCTACTGCACCTGCTGCGGCCAGCGCATCAAGCGCAACCAGGTGTGTACACATGTGTCCTCCTGGAAATCTGGCCTGACCTGCCCTGAAGGCACCTGAATGGAGAATGCTTGCTGGTGGCACAGACAATCCAATCTGTCCACTGCCGCAGTGTCCGTCGTTGGATCACACTCCACAACCTGATGATGCAGAGATACTTGATCCGGAGATAGTCAACTCTTGATCCAGAGCACAAACGCTTGCCGCCGCCGCCGCGCGCAGGTGTTCTATACCACGACTGCGAGGGCGAGCGAGGTGAAGGGGCACTGGTGCCACGCCTGCTTGAGCGAGGCGCGCGAGGGGCTGACGCAGATGGACGGCTCCATCGTGCGCAAGGCCGACCTCACCAAGCGCAAGAACGACGAGGAGGTGCGCACGATTTCTAGGGTTTACGTGAGGTGTTTTTTGGCATGCAGCGGGGCGCATCTGGCCGCACTGCAGGAGAGTGGCTCTGCGCTAGCCGAACCTGGCGCCTGCACATGGCCAGCTCCACAAGTTGACATGCGCTGCCTTTACTTAAAGACCGTCCCTCATGAGTGCCTTCTCCCACCTTCCGTCTGATCCTCTGAATTTGGCGCCCCGCAGATGGAGGAGGGCTGGGTGCAGTGCGACAACTGCGAGGGCTGGGTCCACCAGATCTGCGGCCTCTTCAACAAGGGCCGCAATGACGAGGACATGCCCTACCAGGTGCGGCCCCCGCCTGCATCTCTCTCGGCCGAACCTGCGTTCACATCCTGGCTGAATGCACATTGGCGACACCCTCTGATGGCCAGGCTGAAGAGGCACGGGAAAGCACAGCAAGCCCTGCTCGAGCATCAAAGCTGGTGACAGGCGCGTGAAGACACCAGTTGCAGCAAGTGACTCTTGCACCGTCCCGTATGTGCAGTGCCCCAAGTGCCTGGAGAACGGGCTGCTGACAGGGCGGCGAAAGCCGATCGAGGCGCGGCCACAGTCGATGCTGGAGGCGAAGGAGCTGCCGCGCAGCCACCTGTCCGACCACATCGAGGAGCACCTGCAGAAGACCGTGCTCGGTGTGCACATCCTGACGTTCGTCAGAAGTTATATTGTGTTGCTTTCGAAATGCTCGATGATGACCAGATGAACCACCACATCGCGGAGTACCTGCAGAAGGCCATGCTCGGCGAGCACAGCCTGAACTGGCTCTTGACATCTGTGCTTTGCTCGTGATCTGATCAGCAGACCGACGACCACGCCAAGAAGCGCCTGCAGGATACGCTCTACAGAAGACGCATGAGCGAACCAGCGTGAACTTGACTGAACATTGGCACCTGCCAAAATGGGACGCATCAGACCCTTCGTGACTGCACACTAAGTTGCATTCCATTGACATACATTGACAAGACCTACACATTGCCTCTTGCAGAGGAGCGGAAGGCACAAAGGCGGCAGCGGGCGGGGTGCTGCTGGAGGAGGACCACTCCACCTTTGTCAACATGCACAGGACACCTTGAATCCACAGGACAGATGAAATACCTACATGCTGAGCTCTCAACACGAATGTCATTGTGACAACAGAGGAGCGGGTGGCAAAGGCCAAGGCGGACGGGGTGCCACTGGAGGAGGTGCGGGGGGCGGAGGGCCTGACGGTGCGCGTGGTCAACAACGTGAACAAGGTGCAGGAGGTCAAGTCCCACTTCCACGACGCCTTCAAGGCCGACGGCTTCCCCGGCAGCCTGCCCTACCGGCAGAAGGTGCGCGCTTTGCCCCATCTCTCTTTAACTCACGTCATGCTTTTTTGACAGATTGCTCTGATGAGCAGAGCGCACATGGCTTGGAGCACAGCTGCAATGCCGATGCATGTCTTTGGCATGAGATTGACTCAATTGCATTATTCAGAGCACACTGTGCTGGATGCTGTGCACTTCCGTGCGCGTACAGGTCATCCTGCTGTTCCAGCGGATAGAGGGCGTGGATGTGTGCCTGTTCTGCGTGTACGTGCAGGAATACGGCGACGACTGCCCGCCCCCCAACACGTGCGCCCCCAACTCCTGTCGTGAGAGAGGCTTAGGATTATGCCGTGCGCGCAACAGACAGACCGCTCGGACGTGGAACAATGTGGAGCATTCCGGAACACTGCCCTGCGCTGATGAGCTAGACGCACGCCAGTGCTGCACACGATGAGCAAACAGTAGATGCACCTGGCATGCTACATTTGGCAGTCAGAACATCCAAACGCCATGCCTGATGTTGACTCTGCACATTTGATGACGATGTGCAGGCGTTGGGTGTACCTGGCGTACATTGACAGCGTGAAGTACTTCCAGCCGGAGCGCCCCGCGGCGATTGCCAACTGCGCGCTGCGCACGCTGGTCTACCACGAGCTGCTGCAGGCGAGCTGCACTTCATGCAAAATGCACCGAAACTGAAATGAAACTTGGTTTTGAAGGATTGTGAACTTGCCCTGGGTGTTGCTGTGCCCTGCTGGCCTGATATTCGTTTGCCTTTTTGCTCGTGGATGTACTGCTGTACAATCTCGTACAACCTGAGAAGAAGCCGTCAACATGCCGGAGAAACTCAAACGTGCGCTCAAAGAAGCTTGATGATGTGCTGCAGGCGTATCTGGCCTACATCCAGGCACGCGGCTTCACCTCCATGTTCATCTGGGCCTGCCCGCCGCTGCAGGTGCGATGCACGCGCGCCTCTCCTCTGGCTTTACACGTCACACATCTTGGCCCACAGAGAATGCTCCATATCTGGCGGCCGATTTGAGTAGGCTGAGTTGACACGCACAACGATAGTCTGGCAGGCATCTAGCTTGGGAGGAGGCTGTCGAGCTCAGCTGGGTTTAAGCCGCCTGCTCCTCTGGTGCACGACAGCCCACCCTGAAAGCCCGGTGGCGCTTGCAGGGCGACGACTACATCCTGTACTGCCACCCAAACCGGCAGAAGACGCCGCGGAGCGACCGGCTGCGGGAGTGGTACCACGCGCTGCTGCGCACCGCTAAGGAGCGCGGCGTGGTGAGCTGCCGACAAACACATGCGAGATACACACCAATTGCACATTGACAAACAAGAAGAATGCAAGTACATAGCAGGTAGTGAGCTATATTCGCTGCCGTGTACGTTTTGCACTCGACGGATGTGATAGAATCACAGCGCTGCAGTATCCACCAAATCAAAGGTTTGTTTGCTGGGCTGCTTTTGCAGGTGACGTACGTGTCCAACCTGTTCGACACTTTCTTCGCGGGCGGCAAGGACCACCGCCTGCCGCGCGTGTCGGCCGGCCACATGCCCTACCTCGAAGGTGCTGATGCTGCTCATCTTACTTCGGTCTGGCTCGAGCACTCTACGCAGCTCACTGGAAGCGCCGCACAGCCGTGAGCTCGACTCGCCAAACTTGCAAGGACATGCTGCGGGGACGCCCTGTTGCCTACACCAGACAGTGTGGATGACATCCCTTCCAGCTTCGAAGTACCAAACCCTTCATGTGGCGCAGGCGACTACTGGCCGGGCGAGGCGGAGAACCTGCTGCTGGGCATAGCGGAGGAGGCGCGGCAGGCGGGCAAGCGCGCCGGCAAGGCGCCCGGCTGCAAGCCCACCGCCGCCAACCGCGGCAAGGCCACCAAGGTGCTCGTCTGTTTTGCTCTTTCGTTCTTGTTTTGTGTAAGGGCAGATGGTTCTGCCCCACGGGCTCGTGGTCTTGAAAGAGCGCAGCAATTGCGGATGTCAGTGCCGCACCTCGTGTAAAGCATGCATTGCTGCAGAGCAGAGGTCCATGTTGCAGTTGCAGCCCTGTCGTCCGGCAGGGTCGCCGCTTGCTCGAGTAAGTATTTGGCATGCCTAACCATGTTGATCCTGCTGCAACTGCTGCAGGGTAAGCGAGCAGCGGTGGCGGGCAGCACGGACGAAGCGCTGATGGGGCGGCTGGGGGAGGTCATCCAGGGCATGAAGGACGACTTCATGGTGGTGCACTTCCGGGAGCCCTGCTCCTTCTGCCGCAAGTACCTCTCCGACGAGCCCCGGTGCGCATTGCCCTATGCCGCTCCTGCTCTCAGTTGGGAACACTGCAGTGAGTCTGATCGGAAGGCAGACGCCTAGCCCTTTGTGGCTTCTGAACACTGACCATCTGTGCTTCTGCACCTGTATCGTGTACTCTCAGTCAGCAGGTTTGCATGCCTGCTGCAATCAGCATGTGTGTGTACAACCCGCTCTGATTTTGGCACTGACCTGCTTTCCGGACGTAGGTACTATCACCCGTCGCCGCCGGCGCGCACGGTGAAGCAGGAGCGCAGCTTCGAGGGCATCAGCCTGGAGACGCCTGGCGCGTCCTCCAAGTCCGTGCTGCAGATGTCGCGCTTCCAGCTGTGCGGCGACTGCTTCGGCGCCGCCAAGGACGCCGCCGCGGTGGTGCGTCTTCCACCTGATGTAATCTGTGGGCTGTGAAAGCGCGATCGATCCGTTTAGGATTGGACTGTTGTATGAGGGGATATGACTGTGCCAGCTTTCCCGTGGTTGCATGAACCATGCCGCTGTCAGGGTTCCCCATGTCGGCATGCTATGGGCACCCGATTTCGAGCTGCGTCTGTACGCGAACAGCATGTGGGCGCAAGCGCAAGTCCCCACGCTGCCGGCAGGCATGTGCCCCAATGATGTGCAGCTCCTTCGTTACCCTTCTCAGTTGACATCTGTCTTCTCCTTTGGCACCGGCAGGGGGGCGCGGGCATGAGCTACCCAAAGGCGCTGCCGGCGAGACGTGGCTCCATATCGTGCGTCTCATCCATTGCCCCTTCGAATATCTTCAAGTCTTCTTCTTTGGCACATCGGCAGGGGGGTGCGGGCGCGAGCCACCCAAAGGCGCTGCCGGCGGGCATGGCCATCAGCGAGCTGCTGGAGGAGCACGTGGAGCCCATCCCCCGCACGCACGACGACGGCAACGTTGACATGGAGTCCGAGTTCTTCGACACGCGCCAGGTGGGCTGCCCTGTAGCTACACCCGGCCTGCGTCCTCCTATCGTGACAGGAAACCAGCAGCATCTTTGCATCGCCAAGTGGCTTCAGGGTTCAAACTTGCAACTATAGGGGGATGGGCTTGGGCACGACTGCTTCCTTTCATTTCATGTCTGGATGCCACTGGTCGAATGCTAAACACTGTGTGTGCTCCGCAGGCGTTCCTGTCGCTGTGCCAGGGCAACCACTACCAGTTCGACACCATGCGGCGGGCGAAGCACAGCAGCATGATGGTGCTGTACCACCTGCACAACCCGAACGTGAGTGACCAGCCTGCTTGGGATGGTGGCGGCCTTTGCATGCCTGCTGTTCCCTATGTTTGAGCCAACCTAAGAAACCCTATGTTTGAGCCAACCTAAGAAAATACGTTGCTGAAGCCTCTGAAAACCTGTGCCAACACGAGCAGAGTCTAGTTGATCCTGATGAAGTGCACAGCCAAACCTTACCATCGTTGCTGACGCAACCGCTTCTTCGTGCAGGCGCCGGCGTTTGCGTGCACGTGCAACAGCTGCGGGCAGGAGGTGGAGCCGGGCAGCGGCTGGCGCTGCACCCAGTGCACCGACTTCGACCTGTGCGGCCCGTGCGCCATGCGCATCAAGCACCCGCACCGCCTCGTGGTGCGTAGCAAAGCCTGAAACGCATGATGCACCCGCCTGGCCTGTCTTTCAAGCGCTGCCGCGTCTTGCTGTGGACCTGCTCTGCATGAGCATTGCAGCATTGCACATCTTGCAAGCGGCAGCAGGGACCACGAAAGGCGGACTTTAGCAGTGCAACTGCGAGTCGTTGCTTCTGGCAATATACTTGAAAAAACAGGTGCTCCCCTTTACGCTGAATATCCTGGTGCGCGCAGCCCAATGCGCGGAAGATCGACGAGACGCGCCAGCGCATCACGGACGACGAGCGGCGGGACCGGGCGGCGCAGCTGCAGCGCACCATGAAGCTGCTGGAGCACGCGAGCGCCTGCCGCGACCCGCACTGCGGCTCCAACAACTGCCACAAGATCAAGGAGATGTTCGCGCACGCGCACAGCTGCCGCGTCAAGGTCATGGGCGGCTGCTCCCTCTGCCGGTGCGCGTCCCTGCTTCTCGGCGCTGTCTTTGCGGTCTTGAGCTGCGACATCTTTAACATTGATGCAGCGAGCGCAGCATGAAGCGTTGATCGCTCCGTTTCCACTCATCAAAGCTGCGGACTCTGCTGTGCTGCCCTTACTGGAGAGAACGACATGCGACGAGACTTGTGCTGCCTATTCTTGTGTGCAGGCGGATGTGGGCGCTGCTGCAGCTGCACGCGAAGCAGTGCAACGTGGCGGACTGCCCGGTGCTACGGTGCCGGGAGCTGCGCCAGATGCGGCGTCTGCAGATGCAGCGGCAGGAGGAGAAGCGGCGCGTTGCCTACAAGAACATGCTGCGGAACCAGGTGCAAAGTGCTCTCAACCAAGCGCAATGAGATCATGGATCAAGCACAGCAGCGCTTCGGTGGCAGCGTTCTGGCGGCATCGGCACGCGTAGAGTTGCGCCGCTGCACTGACGCTGTCGTTCATCCGCACTGCGCTTCCACTGTCACAATGCACTTCAGGTCGGGCTTGCGTCATCTGTCTCTACCATGAGGTCCTCACGTTTGACTTCTGTCGCCCATGCAGAACGCCCCGCAGGGCGGCTACTCGCAGCACTGAGCGCCGGCGGCAGCGCAGGCGCCAGGTCACTTCATGTACAGTGGTGCCGCACCGGGTGGCCGCCGCGGCAGTGGCACATCCCACTAGCTAGCCCTGCCGCGGTGGCGCGCCCGGCGACGACACCCCCAGCGACTGCCGCCGCCTGGCGGCGGCGGCGACAACGGCAGCGGCAGCGCAGGAGGGCCTGGCAGCAGCCGGGGCTGTAGCAGCAGCAGCAGCAGCAGCACACGGGGGGCGCGCCTTCACACGGCGTGCCGCCTCCCGAGACTTCAGATGGCCCACCCCCGATCCTAACAGAGTGGAAATTGTATCTGCTGTTTTGCACCGGCTGAGCCGGGGCGGGGGGCAGGGCGTCCAGCGCGCGGCGGCCCTGTACCGCCTGGCGCAGCTGTGCACTTGTAGCTATTACCGCTGGCCCGCCCTTCCGGGGGGCGGCGGCGGCCGGCGATGGCGGCGGCGCCCTTTTCGGGTCGCGTCGCTCCGTCAGGGCAGCAGGGTGCCGGCGGCAGAAGAAGATGCAGATGGCGCAGCCAGGGGGACCCCTCCGCAGCCGGCGCGGACCCGCAGTCCCCGTCCATCCCGTTGTATTGTGTGACTTCTCGTTTTGGTTGACATGCTTTCCTTAGGTAGAGCAGCGCCGCTCCCCGTGAGTCACCCTCAGGGGAGGGCTCCACCGGTCGGGCATGCACTGGCATGCCGCCTCTGCGGGCCGGTCTTTCGAAATACCAGGGCGTGCCTCTCACGACGCACCTGGCACGGCCCTTTCTCTAGCAGAACAGGCACACGAACAGGCGTTGCAGTTGTTGACCCGAATCCTGAGTTGTTCTCTTTCGTTCGCGGTCAACGTGTGCAGAACTTAGCTCGGCTTTGAACCCACACTTGCTGACGACCCGATGCGAACCCTTGTAACCAACAGCTTTGCTGACACACCCTCGTCCACATGACGACGCCACAGACTGCCCAGAGCTGCCCTGCCTGTTTCAGACCGCCATGAGCGGGTCTCCCCGCAGGCAATGGTCTGCCTCACACGTATCCATTGCCTGCACCACTCCCATCGGTCTTGCTTTGGTCGTCGTTGCATGCTCATGGATGCAGCCAAATTGCATGCTCATGGATGAACAGCAATTGGCTGAGCAGCAAATCTGGCACGATACTTTTTTGATCGGCATCACACGTGCAATGAGCAACTGTAGGGGTAATCGGAATAGCTGCAAGCGAGAGAGAGAAGGGTTGATGACGAGGAAAATCCTGGTAAACTAGCCAGAGAACGGTGTAAGACTTGGAATTAACCAAGCCTTAGAATCACCGTCCGAGCCGCGGGCCTCATTCAGGCGCATAAGCACTCTTTCCCCGTCCCGCCGGCATACTTTTTCGAAGCCTGGCGGCCAGCACGATCCTTAGGCACGATCCTTGGGCGCACCGAAAGCCGCCGCACTTGCTGCTGCAAACAGCGGCGGTTGCGGCCCCGCCCTGCAGCGCCCCACGAGCCACGCCCCGTGTCCGCAGCAGGTCAATGCGGGCCATTGCGTTTGCGTCATTTCATGCTTACATCCTCCATCAGAGCGCTTGTGAAAGCTGATCTGAAGAGGACAGCTTGATCCTTCAGTCACCGCTCCTATTTTGATCTACTCGTCGGAGAACGCACTGAGGTCGCGGTGAATCAACTGATGCAGGCACATGGCACACTCGGCGTCCCAACTAGTCCACAGCTGATCTATGGAACAGCTGGCCGTGCTGTACTGTCTGGTGCAGGGATTTTGCCGCATCGGCATGCGAGCAAACCCCAGACCGGTGTTGCAGGTGGGACTTCAGACGTGTTGTCCGCTCGAAATGCATGTCCTGTACACCATTCAGACATGTGGACCAGCTCGGTCACGCGGGCGCTCACACGGCCAGTGCTCTGCACTGAGTGTTTATCACATGCTGCGGTGCTGACCGCCGGTGCTGACCGCCGGTGCTGACCGCCGGTGCTGACCGCCGGGACATCAGTGAGCGGACCTGCCACGCAGGTCTGACCATCCCAGCAGTCAGCAGCAGGAGACCAGATTCAGCAAACTCAGCAGCCGCATGCATCAGGAGCAGGAGCAGCAGCGACCTGCTGCGGCCACAGCAGCTGCAGCGGCAGCGGCATGGTAAAATCATGGCGGCAGGCGCGGCCCCACGCCAGCGGGACGCGCCGACGGCACAGTCAGAGGCGCAGTTGCGTCAGCAGCAGCTGACGCAGGGGGACAAAAGCTCTGCGGAGTCAGATGGAGCCCTGCAGCCGCAGCGGCAGCCCGAGCAGCAACACCCGCCGCCGCCGCCGCCGCGGTGGCTGCAGCCGGCCGCAGACGCATGCAGCCGGCTGAGGCGGCGGCTGCGCCTGCCGCCCACCAGCCGGAGGCACGATGCCGCCATCGCCGCCATCGCGGGGCCCGCGCTGCTATCTCTGGCAGCGGACCCGCTGCTTTCTTTAGTGGACACGGCTTTCGTCGGCCGCCTCGGACCTGCAGAGCTGGTGAGAGCTGGCGAGCGTGGCGGCACGAGAACCCGATGGCGATAACATCGTCGTCTCTCGTTGATGTTGGATGTGGGGCAGTGCATGTCACGGACACGGAGGATCCGTGAACATGGTCATGAGCTCAACACTGTGTTGTCAACCCGTGCTGCAGGGCGCGCTGGGCGTCAACACATCGCTGTTCGCATTCAGGTGTGTAGTGGAAACCGTCTTATGCGGCGACTCGCATTGTTGATGCATGTTTCTCGACAGTCTGCTTGACACAGGAAGTGACAAATGATGTCTTGCGCGCAGCTTCGTGGTTTTCAATTTTCTGAGCAATGCCACGACGCCGCTCGTTGCCGCGGCGCTGTCGGCCGGCAACAAGCAGCAGGTGTGTGTGCCCGCAGACGTCTGATCGACTGCTGCTGGGGGACGTGCAGATCGGGGCCGCAGCCCTGGCTTCATCCTCATCTGTGAATAAAAACATTTGCATACATATGCTGTACAGCACTCAGTCAGACCTGCAACTTGTAGTGACACTGCAACTCCTGTGCTCGATGCGCCACAGGCGGGGCGTGTGATGCTGCAGGTGCTGGTGGTGCCGGCAGCGCTGGGCAGCGGCATTATGTTTAAAGCCCTGGATCCTTGATGATGGTGCCGCGACGGTGCTGAGGCTCCTGTAAATACCCTGCAGGCGGGGCGGGTGACGCTGCAAGCGCTGGCGCTCGGGTGACGCTGCAAGCGCTGGCGCTGTCGGCGGTGCTGGAAAGTGTGGCGATTCCAACTCCTGCTCGAAATAAGATATTATTATATATTATCTTGGGCAGGCGGGGCGGGTGACGTTGCAGGCGCTGGCGCTGTCGGCAGTGCTGGGCAGCGGCGTCGCGGCCGCGCTGGTGTGGGGCGCCGAGCCGGTGCTTACGCTCATGGGCGCTGATGCGGCCGGCGCCGCACAGCTGCACGACCTCAGCCGCGACTACCTGGTCATCAGGTGCTTGATTCTGGCAACATAAAAACCTAAGCCGGCGCTCACGTTCATGGGCGCCGACGCTGGCGGCGCCGCGCAGCTGCACGACCTCAGCCGGGACTACCTGGTCATCCGGTGCTTGAGCATAACAAATTCAATCCCATCCTACTTGTGGATAAGATGTTCCCACGAGTGGGTGTTGCAGGCAAAATTGGTGACGGTGCGCCAGTCGCTGGCCAGGTATGTGTGGTGGGGTTTCGCAGAACAAGTGTGGCGGCACGGGCTGGCAAGCAGGGCGCCTGGCAACGTCGCGAAGTGGTTCTGACACAGCTGTGTTGTGCTGTGCAGGGCAGCAGCAGCGCCGGCTGCGCTCGTCATGATGGTCGGCCAGGGCGTGCTGCGTGGGCAGGTGAGGTCTTGACCAATCAGACCAAGTGCGGCGGACGAGTCGTTTGAGAATCGAACCTTCATCGATGTCCCCTGCGCCTGTGGTCCCAGAGGGTTGCCTACAGATGCTGCAGCTGGCCACCTGCTCCAGATTGCCACGAGTTTGAATTTCCTGCAGGGTCCGTCCCGCGCAGCTGGACACGCGGACGCCATCACCGTCGGCGCTCTTCAAATGATATCGTTGTTTCGCAAACATTATGAAAGCACAGTTTGGCTCCTGTGCAGCTGGACACCCGGACTCCGCTGGCCATCACTGTCGGCGCAAATATCGTCAATCTGACACTGGACCCGCTGCTCATCTTCGGCTGCGGCTGGGGCGTCAGCGGCGCCGCGGCGGCGACGGCGGCGGCCGAGTGGGCGGCCGCGCTGGCCTACCTGGGCTGCCTGTGGCGGCGGCGGGAGCAGCTAGGTGGGTGTCGAGCCTGAGAGGCGTTTTTTGGCAGATTTCCTCGATCCATTCCCGTCCAGTCACTTTTGGCACCATCAATAGCTTGCTTGCGCAGCGGCTCTGCAGCACGGCGACCGGCGCAGCATGTGCACAGCCATATCAGGATCTGTCCAGTAAGAACCTTCTGTGGCCTTTCAAACATAAGCTGGTGGCGTGCAGGGCTGTGGCCGCTGCCGAGGACAGACCTTGCAGAGGTGGGCGCCACCTTCGCGCCATTCTTCCGAGCCGGCGGCGCCATGCTTGCGCGCTCCGTGCTGCTGCTCGGTACAAAGACGATGGCGTCTGCAGTCTCCGCCAGGCGAGCTTCGCTACCGAAACATGATTCTGTCTGTGCCGAGTACCAGACATGTGGCTGTTGAGCTCGCTGGCCACGCTCCTACGATCACCTACTGGCCTGTCCATTCTGCTGCGGCACTGGTTTCAATTTCTGTCGACTCAGCAACCAAAATGACCTGGTTGCTGTTGCGGCTGCAGGCTGGGCACAGTGCCAATCGCTGCTCACCAGGTGTGCATTCTAGTGCTGAATGCTGCTGAGGTCAGGTAGGGATCAGAGACAGAGCACAACCGTCACCTGTGCAGCTGGCAGCAGAGACCAGAAGCCGAAGCGCTGTCACTCCCCCGCAGGTGCTGATGCAGCTGTGGATGCTGTCCAGCTTCCTGCTGGATTCGCTCGCGGTGGGCGGCCAGACGCTGATCGCGGTGCAGCTGGCCTCACAGCGGCCCCACGCGGCTCGGGAGATCGGCGACCGGCTCCTGGAGGTGCGCGCCTTTTGTTTTGTGTCCAATGTTCACCTTTACTTTTTCCCCATCAAATGCCACGCCGGGCGCGGCTTTCTCGAGCTTTGTCTGCACGCACGCAGCGCTTCGCCTTGTTTCCTGCCCGTTCGACACACTCTCTCTAGCGGATTTCAAGAGACTCGGGCTCTGCACACGGCTGCTTGGGCAGGGGACTGGGGCCGGGCGTGGCAGCAATGTACGGTGCTTGCCGCCCCATGGCTGCTGCCCCTGCTTAAAGCTTGTTCAAACGTCGTCTCTTCTAATGATTGTTGAGCCTGACGCCTTGCACTTGGCAGCTGGGGCAGGGGCTGGTGGTGGCAGCGGTGCACGTTGCCGCTGCCCCATGGCTGCCGCTGGCGTTACACCATCAGCACTGCACCCCGTACAAGTGTCATCCTCGACGTGTCTGACATAAAGTATGCTGACTGCAGCTGGGGCTGGGACTAGGGCTGGGCGTGGCAGCGGTGTACGGCGCCGCCGCCCCCTGGCTGCCGCTGGCATTCACTTCGGACGCCGAGGTGGCGGTGGCGGTGTGGGCGCTGCTGCCGCTGGTGATATGCATGCTGCCGCTCAACGCGCTCGTCTACGTGCTGGACGGGATCCTGGTCGGCGCCAGCGACTTCAAGTTTCTGGCAGGCACGGCTTTCTTGCCTGGCAGGCAAGAACCCCGCTTGACCCCGCTATCAGCTTGCGCGTCGCAGGATCCTAGAAACCCACCCTGCGCTGCAAGGGCCCTCTGCTGCCTCCCGTGATGCGGCAGCTGTCTTCCTGGAGCTGATCTTCCCGAGACGAGGCAGCTGTATCACCGAGATCAGGCAGCTGTGCCAGAAGGCCGCTGCTGCAGAGGTGCGATGTTGAGGATGTGCACGAGGTTCCGCGAAAAACTTGCTCCGCCGCAGCCGCCAAGTGCCGACCCCGAAGTACGCGTCGTTTCTGCAGGCGCCATGGGCATCGCCGCGACGGCGACGGTCGCAGTCTTGCTCGCAGTGGAGCCGCTGGACACAGGGCTGCAGGGCGTGTGGCAGTCCCTGGCTTTCCTCAGCATGATGCGGCTGTCGACGCTCTTGTGGCGGTATCAGATCAGCGCGAACGGCCCGCTGCCGAAGCTTGGCGCGGCGACAGATGCAGCACAGGCAGATGCGCAGAGGCAGGCAGCCCAGGGCGGCGATGACGGCGCGGCATCGATGCCGGTCCTGCCGCGGCGGGGTCGCGAGCTAGCCGATGCAAGGCGACAGGCCAACAACATCGTGCCGCAGCAGCGGCGGCAGCGGCATCGCAATGAGGCTCAGGCGGGAGAAAGCAACGACCGCCAATGAATCCAGCAGGACATTTCGATAACGATTTGGAATATGCAGTGGTGCACTGGCTGTAGCGGTGGTCTTGCAATTCCATGCTCTGAAGGTGCTCGGCGAGGTGGTCCGACAGCCTCGCACACATCACCACAGGCACTGATGGTGCTCATCTGCAACTCTGGCAAAGTTAAAGCAATTTTGGTCGGTTGAAAATCGTTCAGCCTCTACCTCTTTAGTCCAAAGGCCCAGCGGTGGCGCTGGAGATAGCATCTGCGCGAGCGGCAATCTAGGGGTAGGTATCCAGAGGCATAACAACCAGGGGGAATTACAACCTGTAACCGCATTCGAATGCGAAGGGTGCGTGGTGATCGTCTAGTGACCATTTTCGTCGAAGGAGCAGGCTCCAGGCCGTCATGGCCGAGCACTGGCTGTGGGCGTCTGCCACATGCGCCCTTCCAGCGCCGCGCGCAGTGTCTGCGGAGCTCGCCTGATGCCACCTCCATGGAGAGAGCTGCACGCCTCCCGCCGGCGCTGACATGGCGCCCAGAGGTGACGGCGCAGATGCTGGGTGCCCGCGAGCGATGTGCAGTTTAGGCTTGTAGGGGTGGTACCCTCCCTGCACGTGCCCACTTTCCGGCTCCACCGGGCGAGAGGCCGGCTCTCCATGCATCAGCGCCCGGCTGCGGAGACTTCGCAGCGGCGACAGACTTGCGGGAGCGGCCGCGCCGTGCCCTGGTGCTGCCGTACCGTTGCTGGGGCCTCAGCCGAAGCCGCCGCGCTGGCCCCAGCCGGGCGCCTGCCAGCCGCCGCCCGCGCCCGCGCCGTCGCCCCACTGCGGCGGACCAGCGCACAAATGCACGTCGGGGAGGTTATGGGAATATTGTATATAAATGGGGTGGGCCGGCACAGAACGATGCAAGACTGGCGGGTGATGTCACAGCCGCCGCCAGGCAGGCGTGGAAACCGGCGCATGCCTGCCAGCCTTCTGTAACACACCCCGCAAAGAAAGTTCGACATGCGGCATCGTGACTAAGACCTACACACAAGCAAGGTGCAGCGCAGGGAGCAATGTTGGCTTTCTTTGAAATGCACACACCTGGGGGACGTCGCCGCCGCCGCCGCCGCCGAACTGCGGCGGCCAGGTGGACGGGTGCGATGGGAGCGGCATCGCGGGCGGCGCCTCAGGCGACGCGCCCTCCTCCTCCTCTTCCTCCTCCCCGTTGCCATCTCCGTCCTCTTCTTCCGCCCCCTCCTCCTCCCCCTCGTCCTCCTCCTCCCCGCCCTGCCAGCTGGGGCCTGCACGTACGCGGTTCAGCAAGGTCAGCCGCGGACAGGCACTGCAGCTGCGCCTTTCCACGGGGCGCATCTCTAAAGGCTGCCTCGAGGCACGTCTAAGTCCGACACGGTGACTGGGACGCCGACGGTGACTGCGGACGCCAACTTTGCCAGGTCGAATCACGCGGCTGCGGTATCGCAGGGCAAGTTGGTAACATTGCCGACCCTGGTGTTCGTCTCGGTGTTGCCAACCTCAACTATTAATCTTTTTTCAACCTCAGATGCTCGTCGTTGACTCAAATCCCATAAACCCTCTGTGTTCATGGTGCACCTGCGGCGTCGCAGGAGACGCCGGCGACATCGCCCACTTCCGCATCCGCCTCGGCATCGCCCTCCTCGTCGGGGCCTGCCTCCTCGCTCTCAGCCCGCCGCACCTTGTCTGCGCAACACGAGTAAATACGCAAGTTCAGCCGCAAGCCTCGTTCACAGACCCTTGGCAAGGGTGGACGGAGTGCATGGCAAAGGTGCGGCAGGCTCAGGTGCCAAATGAATGTGAAATACAGTGCGCACTGCGGAAATGCTCGGCGCCTTGAGCAGACGACAGAGGTTCTCAGATGGGGGAGGAATTAGGACTTCAGATAGCGCACCCTTGATCTTGGTGTAGACGGAGCGCAGCTTGGCGCCGTCCATGGAGTTCTCCGTGTAGCGGGACACATACTGCCACAGCCGCAGCTCCCACTTGTCCGCACCCGCGCCCTTGCCCGCCACGTACCCCTCTATGTGCTCGCCTATCACCATCTGCGTCCAGCAGGCGGAGCGTTAGCGATATCATTCAGTTGATGTAGAGTGTTGGATACGTATTCACACCCCCACGTACCCCTCTATGTGCTCCCCTGTCACCATCTGCGCAGCACGCTGAGTTGCAAACGAACAGCAATAGGCGGTGGGCGCTGCATGGCCTGAGCTACAACAGCTTGTGCAGCAAGTTCAGCGTTCATCCTGCCTGCGCCAGCGACTCTGGTGTGGGGGTGAGCTGAACACAGGCACGGCCGTTGGCGCCGCGCCATGCACACAACCAGCAGTTGACCGCACGCTATTCTCGTGTCGAGCATGGGAAGGAGTGGAGCAATCAGAATGACGGTATTGCGCAGCTCTGTGCAGTGGAACATGAAATCACAGTATTGTACATTGCCATAAGCGCACCAGGTACTTCTTGGTCTTTTCGATCTTGGTGTCCTGCGGCAGTTCTGTTTGCTTGCGCAGCGCCTTGAGCCTCTTCACCTCCCCCCACACCTGTGTCAGCGCCGCCTGGTTCCTGGGACAGCCGCAACGTAAGCAATTGTGAACCGTCTTGAACAACACAATCCGACATCAGTGGAGTCTTCCAGCCTTTCCCACACCTCCGTCAGCGCCGCCTGGTTCCTGGGACGGCCACAAGAAAGAGGATGGCAGACACAAGAACAACATCAGGAGAGGGGAGGCGCAAGGCTGCCCTCAACTGGAGTTGGCAGGTAGTGCAGCACAGGCACACTTGGCGGAGGCGGCGCGGCACCAGCCGACGGCGTGTGCAGGACGCACAGTCAGCATGGGTGTCTATGGTGATGCGAGGTGGGGAAACGAGGAGCAGCATGCTCACTTGGCGGAGGCGGCGCGGCCGGTGCCGACGGCGTCGGGCAGGTTGCTGCCGCTGAGCGCAGCGGCCTCGTCGTAGTCCTGCGGCGGCGCCCGTCCGCGCGCCGCCTTGCTGCCGGCCTCGCTGCCAATGCGCCGCCCGCGGCCGCCTGCGCGAGGAAAGCCAGAGAAACCAGTCGCCACTATGGCAGCGTTCCTTCATGTGGTGTGACGCACAGAGCCAAATGCAGCCTGGAATCCTGCGGCGCAGTGGCTGCCCGGTTGCGGAAGGGACCAACTCTTGGACGTCGAGGCTCAATGGCGCAGAGTCCTTTCACCTCACACAGGAGCGGTCGAGCATGGGAGGAAACAAAGCAGAGCCGCAAGTGTGCCAGCGCGATTCGCAGCAGAGCAAGGGCCGCGGGTGCCGCGGGCGCGGGCGGCGCCGGTGCCCTTTCATGAGCCGATGTCCACAGAAGTAAGACATTCCGAGAAGCAGACAAGCGACATAGAAAGTAGTGAACAGTGGTGTTTCCGCACCAGAGCGGGGGCCGCGGGCGCCGCGGGCGCGCGGGATGCCGGTGCCGGGCTGGCCGCCGGGCGCGGAGGGCGCCACGCCGCCGCCCTCCACCTGCTGCAGCTTCTTCAACACGCCCAGCACCCGCGTCTCCAGGTGCGAGCCTGCGGAGCGAGCGGCAAAGGTCAGCTGTGGAGTTGGGCAGGGCTTCCTGAATGCAAGCTGCCGCATCTGCAGCGTAAATGGGCCGTCTTCTCACAGCCGTGATTGGCCGAACTCGCACAGCAGCATGCAAAAGCGCTTTGGTGGTGGATACAGGCTTGGAATTTCAGATGGGTTCAAGGCAGCGGGGGGCGCACTGCGGGGCAGCATGGCGCCTTCGTCGTCAGGACGCAGGCCGCCGGAGGCGGGGTGCTTCTCGTGCGCCGCCGACAGCTTGTGCGTCAGCCCCAGCTCCGCGTCCGCCGCCATCCTGATCGGAAGCAGGAAAACAGCAAAGGGTTGGGTTCACTCAAAAGGCATTGCTGAAAGCCGCAATGGGAAGCGCGCTCTCACAGCCTGTGCGACAGGCCCAGCTCCGCGTCCGCCGCCATCCTGAGTTGGAGCAAGACGGAGAACAGCCGGAGCCGTGCTTGATGCGGCCGGCAGGCTCTCGTCTGGAACCAATGTCTAGCGGACTATGGACGATGACGCGGACAGGCAGGCAGCAGGGCGGCGACGTGTTGCGGCGATTCTGTTGCAGAGTTGCTGAAGCACAGCAAGCAGCTGAGAGTGAGGAGCCGCCAATCGAGGAGCTATGCAGGGGAGCAGGGGGCGCCGCACTTGTCCCAGTGGTCAATGCCGTAGCGGTAGACGCCGAGGAGCAGCATGGAGTCGTCGCGCGCGGACCAGTCGCAGGCGCGCCCCCACTTGGGCACCGCCGGCAGCGCCGCCGCCGGCAGCTCGAAGTCGGCCGCCGGGTCCCGCAGCGCCTCCACCTGGTATGTGCATGAATAGTTATTTATGTGTTGAGCATACCGATGTACACGTTGAAGAGAACAAAGGTTTCTGCACTGTTCTGTCATATTGCTGTGTGATGAAGCACGTCGGCAGCTCGAAGTCGCTCGCCGGGTCCTGCAGCGCCTCCACCTGAGGGTCCCCAGGCAAAAGTGTTGCGCACCGAGGCAGACCGAGACAAGAGATTGTTTGCTGAGGCAGTGCCAGCGCAGTGCTGGCGCAATGCGGGCGCCCGCTTGGCGGGTCATGTCAGCGGCGGCGTCAGGCCAGGAGGAAGCATGCGGATGGCTGTGCTCAAGTGGACTGAGTCATGCTGCAGCTGATGTGCCGCGTGCAGCACCAGGCGGAAGGTGCCAACCACTTGGCATTGACAATGGGATCTGCACCTTGTCGGCGAGCAGGCGCATGCGGTCGATGTGGCCGCGCACTTCCGCCGCCTTGACCGGCACGCCGTAAAAGTCCAGCAGCGCGTCCTGCAGCCAGGGTTTTGCGGCTATTGTCATTACAGCCAGGGTTTCGTGGAGCCAGAGGTTCCTGCAGCCAGAATTTTGCAGGGAGCTGGTGCGCGTGCGCCAGGGTCCATGCACGGGAACTGAGGCGCGCCAGCGGCAGCAGGCTGCTGCGCTGCCACTCGTCACCAACGCCGGGCAAGCGGGCCAGGCGCGCTGGACAGTAGGCCGCACAGCCGCAGCTGCTGATACACAATGCACGGATTGCGATGCAACGCTCGACAAACAAAAGGAGTGCACGCCGGTAGGGCAGAGCCGGCAGTGCAAAGCTGGGACTGTTCCAGGGGGTTGATCGGGTGTCA
>JAABUM010001242.1_pt1 | contig 39026 bp, 31 predicted proteins | sample 5559161 | NCBI WGS metagenome assembly JAABUM01 (sample SAMN10711868, study PRJNA513369) | rock metagenome | isolation source: Antarctica rocks | place: Antarctica: Victoria Land, Siegfried Peak nord
TCCACCCTTTATCAGACAGTTTCTAAGTGGGGGACGAGCGACATCGGCTACATCGGCAACGATCTCCAGTGGGGCGGACCGCCGTGGGAGGCCGAGGCGTTCTATCGTGAGCGCTCGCCGCTGACCCACGTCCGCAACGCGCGCACCCCCCTGTTGCTGATCCACTCCGAGCGCGACTTCCGCTGCTTGATCGAGCAGGGGGAACAGTTCTTCACCGCCCTGAAATACCTGGGGCAGACCGCCGAGTTCGTCCGCTTCCCCAATGAAGGGCACGAACTCTCCCGCAGCGGCCAGCCGCTCCACCGCCTGGAGCGCGTGCGCCGGATCGTGGGCTGGTTCGCCAAATACCTCTGAGCTGGAGACGGGAACGATCACCGCAGAGACGCAGAGCGCCGAGAAAAGAGAGAGACGGAACAGGAGGCACAGAGACATAGAGGACGGAAGAGAGAGCAAGCACGATTTGGGGGCGGTGGCACGGACGCGCAGCACCATCCACCATCGCAGCGATCAGCCGCTTGGCAGCGGCGATGCCCCCTCTCCTCGGATGGGGAGAGGGGGTGCCGCGTGAGCGGCGGGGGTGAGGGTCGGGGCAACGCCGTCGCGTACGTGGGTCTGGGACTGAACTACCCCCAGAGGGCACCCACTACCCATGAAGGGCAGTAGCTCCCCTCCGGGGGATACTATCCCGGCTAGGGGCTGCGCCACGAAGTCTCTTCGGGGACTGGAATGTCCCCCACTCCACCGCCCCACCCAGCAAGCCCCTCTCCTTGAGAGGCGGGTGCCCTCTGGGCGGCGGGTGGCGCGTGAGCGCCGGGGTGAGGGCCGTCCCCCTTCGCCCCACTCGTCAGGACTTTTCTCCCGGTTCGTTGGCCGCATCCGCCGCGTTGTCCTGGCCGAAATGGCGCATAGGCGCTGCCGCGCTGCCACCCTACCATTGCTGAAAGGCATCCCCGCTGGTCGGCGCGACCCAAGGGCGACGCCTGGCATTGGGTACGGTGAGGTGGCATGACGGCGTTCGCGATCGAGACAACCGGCCTGACGCGGCGTTTCGGCGCGCGCACGGCGGTGGACGAACTGACGCTCCAGATTCCGCGCGGCACGGTCTTCGGCTTTCTGGGGCCGAATGGGGCCGGCAAGACGACCACGGTGCGGATGTTGACCGCGCTGATCGCGCCCTCCGGCGGCACCGCCTGTGTGGCCGGGTATCGGCTGGGAGAGAACGACGAGGCGCTGCGCCGTTCGGTCGGGCTGCTGACCGAGGCACCGGGCCTCTACGACCGCCTCAGCGCGCGGCAGAACCTCCTCTTCTTCGCGCAACTCTACGATCTCGATAGTAAGCAGGCGGCGCGGCAGGCCGAGCGATACCTGCGCCTCCTCGAACTTTGGGACCGGCGCGACGATCCGGTCGGGGGCTTCTCACGCGGGATGCGCCAGAAGCTGGCGATCGCGCGGGCACTCCTGCACGAGCCACAGGTAGTCTTCCTCGATGAGCCGACCGTGGGCCTCGACCCCGAAGCCTCCAAGATCGTCCGTGACTTCGTGCGCGAGCTGCGCGCGGACGGGCGCACGATCTTCCTGACCACGCACAATCTCGCCGATGCGGACGAACTCTGCGACCTGATCGGCATCTTTCGCGGGCATCTGCTGCACCTCGATACGCCCGCACGCCTGCGCGCCAAACTCTTCGGGCAGGGGACGCGCGTCACCATCGCCGATGGGGCCGCGCCGTGGGCCGCGACCGCGCGCGCCCTTCCCTTCGTGCGCGACGTGGCGATCGCCGCCGACAGTTTGGCGGTGGCGATCGATGAGCCGGAGGCGCATAACCCGGCACTGGTCGCGGCGCTGGTCGCGGCGGGCGCGCCGGTCCGCTACGTGACGCCCCAGGAGCACACGCTGGAAGAGGTCTATCTCGAATTGCTGGGCGAGCGCGCGACGAGCGAGGCGGTGACCGTATGAAGCGTGTGTGGGTGATCCTTCGCAAAGAATGGCTCGAACTGCGCCAGGATCGGTTGATCCTGCTCGGCACTTTCGGTCCGGCATTGATGCTGACGCTCCTGCCCCTCCTCGGCTTCTGGGCGGTGCGCCGCGCGCCCGATGGCGCGCCGCAGGAGAATACCCTCACCGACGCGAATCCCCTGTTAGCGGGCCTGGGGGGGCGGGAGTTCGGGCAGGCGATCCTTGGGCAACAGCTCTCGGTCTTCTTCTTCCTGCTGCCGCTGATCATCCCCAGCGTGATCGCCGCCTATAGCATCGTCGGGGAGAAGGCCGGGCGCACCCTGGAACCGTTGCTCGCCTCGCCGCTACGCACCTGGCAACTCCTCCTCGGCAAGGCGCTCGCCGCGCTGCTCCCGGCGGTGGCGGTGACCTGGCTCCTCGGTGGCTTCTTCGTCATCGGCGTGCGCGCCCTGGCCGTCTCGCCGCGCGTGATCGCCGCCGTGATCACCCCCGGCTGGTTGACCGTGCTGATCCTCTGCACCCCGCTCCTGTCGCTCGTCACGATCGCGCTGATGGTCGGCGTCTCGGCGCGCGTCCACGACCCACGCACGGCGCAGCAGATCTCCGGCGTCCTGGTCCTGCCGGTCATGACCTTCGTGGCGGGGCAGGTGACCGGGCGGCTGGTGCTCAGCCCGGCCCTGGCGGCGGGCCTGACCGTCGTGCTGGCCCTCCTGGCGGCGCTGACCCTCCTGGGGGCGTCGCGCCTCTTCGCGCGCGAGGCTGTGCTGACCCGCTGGCGGTAGCGCTATCGCGCCGCCACTTTCCCTGCCAGATACGGCAGTGCCCCGCCGCTCAGCTGAGCGGCGGGGCGCTGTGCGTTCAGGACGAGCGTTCCTGCGTGATTGGTCATTCCCTGCCGATGATCAGCGGCCTTGCCACTGCGGCTCATCGAGCTGGGCCGGGCGCAAATCCCACTCGCGATTCTTGACCGTGTCCTTGTGGACGTTGATGTGGACGCCCTGCTCATCCGCGTCGGTGATCTCGCTGAACGGGATGAACAGCGTCTGTCCGAGTCCGGTCACTCGCGCCCCGACCTCCAGGTAGCCACTGCCGAACTGCGCCTCGCCACCGACCGGTTGCGAGAGGATCGTATCGCTTTCCCGCTCCCGGTAGACCCGATCGATCGTCCCGATCTCCGTCCCGTTCAGATCGACCGCTTTGGCACCCTGCATCACGAACTGATCCATCATTCGCACCTCCTTACGCCCCTGCAGACGCATGGCGCGTGCCAGCCCGCGCGGCTTCAGTAGGTCGACAGCGGCGGGACGATCTCGCCCAACGCCTCGATCAGGCGCCCGTTCTCCTCGGCGGTGCGGACGGTGAGCCGCAGGTGCGCGGGGATCAGCGGCGACTGCGAGAAGTTGCGGACGACCATGCCGCGCTGCTCCAACCCGGCATAGACTTTTTGCGCCGTCGCGACATCGGGCCAGCGGGTCAGGACGAAGTTGGTGACCGAGGGGTAGACGTGCGCGCCGAATGAGCGGAGCGCCTCGGCAAACGGCTCGCGCTCCGCGACGATCGCCGCGACGTGCGCGCGCATCCCGTCGAGGTCGCGCAGGGCGGCGGCGGCGACCCGCGCCGTGACCTCGCTGACGCTATTCGGCGGGCGGACCCGGTTCATCAGCGCCGCGATCTCCGGCCCGGCCACCCCCCACCCGAGGCGCATCCCCGCCATCCCGAAGCCCTTGGACATCGTGCGGACGACGATCAGGTGCGGGTACTTGGCGACGAGCGGGATCGCCGACCACTCCTGGAACTCGGCGTACGCCTCGTCGATCACCACCATGCAGGGCGCGGCGGCGATGAGCCGTTCGAGCGCCGCCGGAGCGGCGGGGTTGCCAGTGGGGCTGTTCGGGTTGCAGATGAAGAGGATTTTGGCCCCTTCGGCGGCGGCGAGGGTCGCGGTCGCGTCGATCGCGAAGTCGGCGTCACGCGGGACGGTGCGGACGGTCGCGCCGAGCTGGCGGGCGCAGATCGCGTACATCGAATAGGTGGGGACCGGGATCACGGCGGCGTCACCATTATCGAGGAAGGTCTTGGTGATCACGTCGAGGATCTCGTCGGCCCCCGCCCCGAGCACCAGCTGATCCTCGCCGACGTTGCAATAAGGGGCAATCAGGCTCGCCAGTTCGGCGTAGGCGGTATCGAAATATTCGTTGGGTATCCGCTCGGCGCGCGCCGCGTCCATCGCCGTATCCCAGCTGGCGGGCGCGTGGGGCGAGGTGTTGAGATCGAACCGGATTACGTCGCTGACGTCGAGGCCGTGGCGCGTGGCGACCGTCTCGCTCGATGCCTCCCACTCGTAGGGATCGAATTCGCGGATCGTGCGGCGGGCAAATCGTTCGACCATCGCTCCTCCTTCTTTCCTGGCAGAGTATACAACGGGGTCGGATACTGCCTGGTATGGCGAGAGGGCGGGGCGGGTCAAAAGACCCGCCCCGCCCTCTCATTCCCTTCGATCAGTTCGATCCTTACGGGATGTGATTGGTGGAGAAATAGCTGCTGTACGCCTGCCACAGGACCGTGACGAAGTAACCGCGCGTGCTCTGGCCGCTGTAGCCATCGGCGCCGCCCCAAGTGTCGGTCGGGGCGGCGGTGCCGGGGATGTTCCTGGCATTGGTATAGAAGGTCACGGCATCCTGGCGGTGGCCGGAGGCGGTCGGCACGGCGCTGTAGTAGGTGCCATTGTCCGCTTGCAGCGTCCAGTAGCCCTTGCGAATCATCGCGCGGCTAACGAAGCTGACCGCCTGGGCGTGCAGCACGTTGCCGGTCGGGTCGTAGGTACCGTCGCGGTAGCCGCGCGCGACGTCGTAGAAGGCGAGGGTGCCGGCGTTGCGCCAGAGGTCATCGTCCACCGATCCCTTATCGGTGAAGGAGTTGCCGTGGTCCTCGTTCGACCAGCCGAAGAGCCGTGCGACGAAGCCGGCGACATGGATCCGCGCCAGGTATTCGCTGCCATCGAAGCACTTGCCCGCGCCGTTCGGGTTATCCGACCCGAAGATTACGCCGCGCGCCGCGAGCTGGGTGATCGCGGTGGAGTTTGCCGTGGCGGTCGTCACGTCGCAGAAGGCCGGGATCGGGGCGAAGGCGGCGACGACCGTGCGGTTCTTGGTGACGGGCAGATTGAGCGGGCTGCCGAAGCCGACGAAGGTGCCGTCCACCGTCCAGCCCAGGAAGACCTGCCCGGCGGCGGGCGTCGCGGTAAACGACTGTGTGGAACCGGACGGATAGGTGTAGCTCCCCACACTCGGATTGACGCTACCGCTGCCGGTCGTGCTGAGGGCGACGGTGAAGGTCACGACCGGAGCGGGCGAGGGGCTCGGCGTCGGGCTTGGGGACGGGCTCGGCGATGGGCTCGCCACCGGGACGAACTCATACGCCCCGATGTCACAGGCTGCGTTCTGCGGGCGGGGTACGCCGCGCTGATCGGTTGTGGGGCAGTTCGCATTGGTCGCCGGGATCTTGTCGAGCGCCGGGCTGGTCGCCGCCAGCGCGTGTGTCTGGGTAGTGCCAGGGGCGTTGAGTGCCAGCGGGCCGAGTTGCGGATCGGTATTGGACAAGCTGCCGACAGTTGTGCCGAAGGCGCAGGTCGCCGCGCTATCGATGTTGTAGCCGACATTGGCGATCGTGCCGGAGCAGTTGTAATCGCTGTTGTTGGCGAGAATCGAGTTCTGGACGGCGATCACACCGCTCGCGTTGGCATCGCCGGTCCGATTGAGGATACCGCTCTGGTTATTGGCGATCGTCACATTGATCAGATTCACCGTGCTGTTATCGTCGTTGAGGATCGCCGCAGCACCGTTGGTGGTGATGTTACCGCTCAGCGTGCTGTTAGTCAGTGTCGCTACGGTATTGACGCTCGCGGCGCTCGCACCCAGCTTGAACCCGGCCTTGATCGCCAGAGCATTGAAGATTCCTGGTCCGTTGAACAGCGCGCCGCCGGCCCCCGGCCCGGCCACACTATTGCCGCTGAACGTGCTGCCGCTGACGGTGAGGACGCCGGCGTTGCCGATGCCGCCACCGTTGCCGTTGCTAGCCTGGAAGGGGCCGATGAAGACCTGATTGCCAGTGAAATTCGCGGCGCTATTATTCGCTATCACCGTATCGGTCAGGGTCGCCGTGGCGAGATTCAGGAGTCCGCCCCCTGTCCGCCGAATCCGAAGAAGAAGAAGCCGCTCGCGCTGTTGTTGCTGAGCGCGCCGCCGGTGATGGCGAGGGTTCCCTGGGCGTTGTAGATGCCGCCGCCGAAGAATTGGGCGGTGTTGGCGCTGACGACGGTGTTGCTGAGGGTCAGCGTGCCGGGTGCAAGCTGAGCAGCGGATGCTGTGCGCGGCTGGGCATTCGTCGTGGCGTTGCTGATCCCGCCACCGACGATAGCGCTGTTGCCCGCCACCCTCGAATCGGCGATCGAGGCGCTCCCACCGTTGAAGAGACCGCCGCCGCCGCCACCGCCAAAGCCGAATATGTTGTTCGTGCTGAACGACGCGTTATTGCTGAGCGTACTCGCGGTCACGATTAACTCGCCGATGTTGTAGACGCCGCCACCTGTGGCCGCGCTATTCCCATCGATGCTGCTGTTATCCTTGAGAGTGAACATCCCACCGGTATAGATACCGCCACCATTACCGGTAGTACCGTTATTGTTGTTGAATGAGGTGGTGTTGGCACTAACCGTGCTGCCGGAGGCGGTCATGGTCCCGACGTTATAGATCCCCCCGCCATTGCCGCCAATGTTATTGCTGGTATTTGCTGAATTCTTGCTGACGGTGCTGCCGGCGAGCATGGCAGTGCCGGTATTATAGATCCCCCCGCCATCGCCACCAACATACGTAATTCCATTGTACGTATTATTCGCGGAATTGATGCCGACCGTGCTGCCTGTCAACGCCAGTGTGCCGGTGTTGTAGATGCCGCCGCCGGAGCCAGCGTAGTTTCCTGTGACCGTGCTATTCGTCAGCGTGGCTATCCCATCATTGTAGATGCCACCGCCATCGCCCGGCTGGTCTGTCGTATTCTTGCCGTTGTTGCTCACAGTGCTGTTGTTCAGCGTCAGGGTGCGATCCGCGCCGTTGTAGATCGCGGCCCCAACCCCGTCAGGCACGCCGCCCGTGTCATTATCGGTCACGATGACGTTATTCAGCGTCAGGGTACCCCCAGCCGTTGCCCCGCCATCGTGGAGGATGCCGCCACCCTTTTCTTGATAGGCGTAGCCATCCTCGATCGTCAGGTCATTGAAGCTGACATCGTAGCCGCCGAAGACCTGGAAGACGCGATCTTCTAGAGTGAGATCGGGATTCTGAACGTTGGGGTCGTTGCCCTGAATGATCGCCCCTGTACCCGCACCCGTGCCCTTGCCGTTGAGCGTCACCTTTGCCTTGATATCGAGGTCGCCGGTGGCGGAGTTATCCTCGGTCCGACCGCTCAGGGTCAGGATGTACGTCGCGGTCGAATCGAGATTGACCACGTATGTGTCAGCAGGGGTGACCAACGCCAGCGCGTTGGCCTCGATGATCGCCTCGCGTAAGGTACAGGCGTTAGCGATCGGCGTCGCACAGGCAAGCGGTGTGATCGTATCGGCGGTGGAAGTGACGGTGAACGTCGTGGTCGCTGCCGAGGCTCCCGGCGTCAGTGCACCAAACGCGCCGCCGAAGGTCGAGAGGAGGAGGGCGACGACGAAGAAGATACGGAGCGGGAGGGCGAAGGTGCTGCGCCCGGCGCGCTGACCCGGCTGCGTGGCGGTTTGTTCGAGACTCACGGGCTTGCTCCTTGAATGCACGATAGCAATCGACAACGAACACCGAACTCCAATCCCGCGAGCGTTTCTTGCGACCTGGTCGGAAAGCCACATGCCACGCATGGCAGCAGCTTAGCGCACACCCCTTCCGGCGCAATCCCTCCTATTCGCTATTCCACTATCGGTATTGCCCACATTCCATGGAAGAAATGTGGAGTTTGCAAGCCATTTGGTCATGTATGTTCATGGAATGGCCGTTCGTTGCGTGTCCGTAACATATTGGCCGCTGGCGCTGGAATGCGCGGAGCGGGTGCAAGGGAATGAGGCCCCCGTCCTGCGCGTTACATATGAACAGCCTGGCCGTGCTGGCGGCCATCTTGCGTTTGTCGAGCGACTTACGCAACAATGCGTTCCGCTGTGGGCGACCAGCAGGTGAGCGAGGGAAGCAGTGACGACGACATCACAACGGAGCGGCACCCTGGCGCTCGACCTGATCGGCAATACGCCCCTCTTGCGCCTGGAAAAGGTGACGGCGGGCTTGCCGGACGGGGTGAGCGTGCTGGGGAAGGCCGAGTGGCGCAATCCGGGCGGTAGTGTCAAGGATCGCCCCGCGCTGGCGATGATCCGCGACGGGATCGCGCGCGGGGCACTGACCCCCGACAAGACGATCCTGGAGGCGACGAGCGGCAACACCGGGATCGCGCTGGCGATGCTCGGCGCGGCGCTCGGCTACGCGGTCGAACTCTGCCTCCCCGGCAATGCCAGCCCGGAACGGAAGCGGATCCTCCGTGCCTACGGCGCGACGACGATCCTGACCGACCCGCTGGCCGGGAGCGATGGCGCGATCCGCGAGGCGCGACGCCGCTACGCCGCCGACCCTGCGCGCTACTTCTACGCCGATCAGTACAGCAACGAGGCGAACTGGCGCGCGCACTACGCCGGGACCGGCCCGGAGATCTGGGCGCAGACGGGTGGCATGGTGACGCACTTCGTCGCGGGGCTCGGCACGAGCGGCACCTTCATGGGGACCGGACGGCGGCTGCGCGAGTACAATCCCGACATCGCGCTGATCGCCATGCAGCCCGACAGCCCGTATCACGGCCTGGAAGGGTTGAAGCACATGGGGAGCGCGATCGTGCCGCCGATCTACGATCCCGCGTTCGCCGACGAGCAGCTGACCGTGCCGACCGAGGACGCCTACGCGATGGTGAAGCGGCTGGCGCGTGAGGAAGGGCTGCTGGTCGGCATCTCGGCGGCGGCGAATGTCGTCGCAGCGCTCACGGTGGCCCGCCGCTTGACGGGCGGCACCGTCGTGACGATCCTCTGCGATGGCGCGGACAAATACCTCTCGGAGCGCTTCTGGGAGGAAGAGGACGAGCGCGATGAGCGATAGTCGCGGAGCGAACGAGCGTCCGTGCCCATGTGGCATCCGTCAGCGGTCGGCGGCTCCCCTCGTGGAATTCGTCACCATCCAGAGGTCGTTGTGAGTGTGCATTGGACCGCCGCGCAGCGCGACGCGATCGCGCGGCATGGCGAGACGGGATACCCGGACGAGATCTGCGGCTTCCTGCTCGGCACACAGGCGGATGGCGAGAAGCAGGTCCGCGAGGTGGTGCCGGTGGGGAACGAGTGGGAGGAGACGGCGGAGCGCCGCCGCCGCTTCATGATCGCCCCAAAGGATTTCATGCGCGAGGAGCGCCGGGCGCGCGAGGCGGGCTGGGAGATCTTGGGCTTCTACCACTCCCACCCGGACCATCCGGCCCGCCCTTCGGAGACCGACCGCGAGGCGGCCTGGCCGGGCTACTCCTACGTGATCCAGGCGGTGCGCGACGGGCGTGCCGCCGAAGTCCATAGCTGGCGCTTGCAGGACGACCGGGAAGGCTACGACGAGGAAACGATCGTGGTCACCGACGACGCCTGAGCACGAGCACTATTCGTCGTTCGTCGTTCGTTATTGATATAGAGGGAGGGGCTTCGATGGCAGAGAGCATCACCGTATTGATCCCGACCGCCTTGCGGCAATTCGCGGGCAATCAGGAGACGCTGAGTTATGGGGGCGGCACGGTCGGCGAGGTGCTGACCGGGCTGACCACGCAGTACGGCGAGTTGCGGAAGCACCTCTACCGCGAGAACGGGCAGTTGCGGAACTTCGTCAACATCTACCTGAACGATGAGGACATCCGCTACCTCGAGAAGGACGGCACCGCCGTCAGCGACGGCGACACGATCACGATCGTCCCGGCGATCGCGGGCGGCGTCGCCACGACCGAGGAGGTCACCCTCTCCTCGGAGGAGATCGGGCGCTACAGTCGCCACCTGATCATGCCCGAAGTGACGATGGAAGGGCAGAAGAAGCTCAAGGCGGCGCGGGTGCTGCTGATCGGGGCGGGCGGGCTCGGCGCGCCACTCGGCCTCTACCTGACCGCCGCAGGGATCGGTCACCTCGGCATCGTCGATAGCGACGTGGTGGACGACTCGAACCTCCAGCGTCAGGTCACGTTCACCACCGAAGACATCGGCATGTCGAAGCTCGACGCGGCGAAGCGGCGCCTCACCGCGCTGAATCCGCACATCGAGATCACGACGTTCGAGACGCGCCTGACGAGCGAGAACGCGCTCGAACTCTTCAAGGATTACGACATCATCGTCGATGGGACCGACAACTTCCCGACGCGCTACCTCGTCAACGACGCCTGCGTCCTCCTCGGCAAGCCGAATGTCTACGCCTCGATCTTCCGCTTCGAGGGGCAGGTCTCGATCTTCGGTGCGCCGGACGGCCCCTGCTACCGCTGCCTCTACCCCGAGCCGCCCCCGCCGGGCCTCGTCCCGTCCTGCGCCGAAGGGGGCGTGCTGGGAGTGCTGCCGGGGATCGTCGGGGCGCTCCAGGCGGCGGAGGTCATCAAGCTGGCGCTCGGCATCGGCGAGCCGCTGATCGGGCGGTTGCTCCGCTTCGACGCGCTGAAGATGCAGTTCCGCGAGTACAAGCTCCGCAAGGATCCCGAGTGCCCGGTCTGTGGCCCGCACCCGACCGTCACCGGCCTGATCGACTACGACGAGTTCTGCGGCGTCAACGCCGGGCCGGAAGTGGATCTTGACGCGAGCGAGGAGATCACGCCGACCGAGCTGAAGGAGCGCATCGACGCGGGCGAGCGTCTCGTGATCGTGGACGTGCGCGAGGCGCACGAGTGGGCGATCGGGCGGATCGACGCGCCGGACGTGCGCTTCATCCCGCTCAGCGATCTCCCCTCGCGGATGCACGAGCTGGACACGGCGGACGACATCATCATGCAGTGCCGCTCCGGCGTCCGTTCGGCGAAGGGGCTGGCGATCTTGCAAGGGGCCGGGTTTCGTAAGCTGCGGAACCTGACCGGTGGCATCCTCGCCTGGTCCGACGATGTGGACCCGACGATCGCGAAGTACTGACGAAGCGGGCGAAGTGGGCCAGTAGGCGACTGGGCGAGTAGAAAAGTATGAACGAAGGGCCGGGTGGCATCGCCATCCGGCCCTACTATTGCATGTGCCGCTCAGGGCACCGGTTGGGTCGAGGGGAGGGTGGCGAGCGCCCGATAGAGAACCTGGGCGTACCAGCCGCGCGAGGCGGGCGTGTTCCAGTCGGCCCACGGCTGCCCGAGCGGTCGGTCGGGTAGCGCGCCCGCCTCGCGCACGTAGGTGGCGAACATGCGGCGGTCGGCCCGCCCCCGCGCCATGCCGTTCGGCAGGTTCGGGTAGGGATCGGTGTCGTCCGCGAGCGTCCAGTAGCCCCTGGCGACGAACGCGCGGGTGATGAAGAGGATCGCCTGCTGGTGGAGGACCGGCCCGGTCGGGTCGTAGCTGCCATCGGCGTAGCCCAGCGCCACGCCATAATGGGCCAGCGTTCGCACGTTGCGCCAGAGCGCATCATCGACCGGCCCGCGATCGGGGAAATCGGCGTCGGACCACGTCTCCGCGTCCCAGCCCACCGCGCGGGCGATCAGCGCGGCCGATTGCGCGCGCAGCACGAGGTCGTTGGGACCGAAGCGCCCATCGGCGTAGCCCTGGATGATGCCGCGATCGGTCAGGGCGACGATGGCGGCGAAATACGGCGAACCGGGCACCACATCGGAGAAGCGCGGCGTGAGGAGGAAGGCGCGGTACTGGCCGTTGATCAGCCCATCGCCGACGATCTGGCCGCGATTGTTGATGCTGTGGGCGATTCGCAGGGTCCAGCCACTGTTGCTTGGGATCAGGGTGTTGAGATCGAGCACGGTGCCGCCCCCGAAGATCACCGCGCGATTGTCGCGCGAGGCGGCGAAATCGTTGATCGATCCGACGATCAGCCCCGCTTCGTTCACATCCAGCGCGTTGCTCTGTGCATATCCCGGCAGTGTTCCGAGATCGGTCAGCGTACTATCGTGGTAGCGGAAGGCGTGCGACTGATTGTTCACATTGCTGCCGACGATCACGCCACTGTTATTGATCGCTTGGGCCTGGCCCAGGCCCAGATCGTGAGTGCCGTTCGCGTCGATCAGTAACAGCCGATTATCGCTGGTTGTCGCGGCGATCTGATCGTTGTCGTTGATCGTCGGAGCGAGGATTCGGGCTCCGTTGTAGGTGCCGAGCGATGTCATCCGGCCATCGCGGTAGACAAAGCTGTCAAGGTCGTCCATCGCGTCGCTCAGCTCCGATCCGCCAACGATGATGCCATTGGCGTTGATTGCGGTCGCCTCACTGTATGGTCCACCGAGTGTCCCGAGGTCATGCATGCCGCGATCGTCCACGAGCACGGCGTGACGCAATCGACCCTCGACCGTCGCGGCCCCGATGATCTCGCCCCGCGCGTTGATCGCGTTCGCTCCGCTCGAGATGACATCGCTCGGGACAAGCCCGATCGGCTGCGTGCCCTGCCAGCGTACCGCGCGGTTGTCGCGCACATAGTTGTTATAGCGATACGTCGATACCCCTACTGCGATGCCGTTATCGTTGATGGCGTAGCCGTAACTACTCTCGTCATTTAGCGAGTCGAGTTCGGTAACGGTGTAAAACGCCGTTGTCGCCGGTGCCGCCCTGACCGGTGCAGCGCTCGGCAATAGTGGCGCGAACACCAATAGTACCAATACCAGCCGCGCGAGTCGTCCGCGTAACCCTCGCATCGCTCTTCCCTTCCCGCTACAAATAATGTGCTGCCTTGTCGTACAACGGCGCCGTATCGGGGTGGTTTCCCGGCACTCCTGCTGCTTACGTGTACGGTAACAGGACGAATAGATGTGTATAAGACACACGCCGCTGTGCCGACTAAGTGTTCGAAATGCGAAAAGGTGGCAGGTTGCACGAACGGTCGCTATAATCTGAAATGAAACCTCCGATGCGCTGATAGTGGTGGACCTGTCCGCATAGGTTTTTCCTGCACCAACAGCCGAGAAACAGCACACTCGACGTGACCACCGCCGCCGATACGAAAAAGTGGTGGGGGATTCGATGCAGCATACGGACGTACCCGCTATTACCGCCACCGAGCCGCTCGATTGGGTGGCGCTCGGGCACCCGGAATTCGATGAGCTGCTGGCCTACGTGCGGCGGCAGATACCCGGTACGAATACCGTGCTGATCGAGCGCGCGTACGAGTACGCGGCGACCGCGCACACCGGGCAGCGTCGCAAGAGCGGCGAAGCCTACATCTTCCACCCCATCGCCACCGCGCGGATCCTCACCGAGATGCAGCTCGATCCCGAGACGATCGCGGCGGCGCTCCTCCACGATGTCATCGAAGATACCGGCGCGACGACCCAGGAGATCACCGCGCAATTCGGCGCGCGGATCGCCAAGCTGGTCGATGGCGTGACGAAGCTCGGTCAGACCGCCAGCCGCCTCGCCCAGAACGAGGAGAGCGCGGGCCGCCACGAGCGCGAGAAGGCCGCGCAGGCCGAGAATCTCCGTAAGATGGTCCTGGCGATGGTGGACGATGTCAGCGTGGTGCTGATCAAGCTCGCCGACCGCCTCCACAACATGCGCTCCGCCCCGCTCGATCGCCCCGAACGCCAGCGTCGCAAGGCGTTGGAGACGATGGAAATCTACGCGCCGCTGGCGAATCGCCTCGGGATTCGCCAGTTCAAATCGGAGCTGGAAGACCTGGCGTTCAAGTACCTGGAGCCGGAGAAGTACGCCGACCTCGACCAGCGGCTGCGGAAGGAAAGCCCGGAACACGGCCGCTACATCGAGCGGGTGACCGAGGAGCTGCGCGAGGCGCTCGATGCGGCGGGGATCCGTGCGGAGATCTCGGGGCGGCGCAAGCACACCTATTCGATCTACAAGAAGATGGAGCGCAAGGGCACGTCGTTCGACGAGATCTACGACGTCATCGGCATCCGCGTGATCGTCAATGAGAACCGCGATTGCTACGGCGCGCTCGGCGTCATCCACGAGAAATGGCACCCGATCTCCGGCGAGTTCGATGACTACATCGGTCGCCCCAAAGAGAGCATGTACCAGTCGCTGCACACGGCGGTGCTGGCGCTGGAAGCCCGTCCGCTGGAGATCCAGATCCGCACCTGGGAGATGCACCGGGTCGCGGAGTACGGCATCGCCGCGCACTGGCGCTACAAGGAGGCCGGGCGCAGCGACGCCAATGTCGAGGCGAAGGTCGCCTGGTTGCGCCAGCTGATGGAGTGGCGCGACGAGGTGGTGGACGCGCAAGAGTTCGTGGAGTTGCTGAAGAGCGACGTCTTCCGCGAGATGATCTACGTCTTCACCCCCGCTGGCGACGTGATCGATCTGCCGAAGGGGGCCACCCCGGTCGATTTTGCCTATCGCATCCACACCGATGTCGGCCATAGCTGCGTCAGCGCGAAGGTCAACGACAAGCTGGTGCCGCTGAACTACCAGTTGGAGAACGGGCAGGTCATCCGCGTCCAGACCTCCAAGACGAAGCCGGGACCGAGCCGTGACTGGCTCAACCCCGCGCTCGGCTACGTGATGACGGCGGGCGCGCGTGAAAAGCTGCGCCAGTGGTTCCGCCGTCAGCGCCGCGAGGAGAACATCGCGCAGGGCAAGGATGTGCTGGAGCGCGAGTTGAAGCGCCTCGGCCTCGATGTGCGCGCCGACGAGGTCGCCAAGCACTTCACCGCCTACACCAAGACCGACGATTTCCTGGCCGCGATCGGGTACGGCGCGGTCACGCCGCAACAGATCGCCAGCAAGCTCGATACGCCGGTCGAGCGCGAGGCGCTGATCCCGACCCGCCACGCCACCAGCCGCCCGATGCGCGCCAGCTTCCAGATCACCGGCGTGGGCGATCTGCTGACGAGCATCGCGCCTTGCTGCAAGCCGATCCCCGGCGACGAGATCGTCGGCTTCGTGACGCGCGGGCGCGGGGTCACGATCCACCGCGCCGATTGCCCGAACATCATCAACGCCTCCGAGCCGGAGCGGGTGATGAAAGTCTCCTGGGGTGGGGACGACGCGACCCTCTACCCGGTGCAGATCCGTGCCGGGGCCTGGGATCGCGTGGGGCTGCTGCGCGACATCACGGCGCTGGCCGCCGACGAGAAGATCAATATCCTCTCGGTGCTGACGACGACGCACACCGATCGCAGCGTCACGATCCTGATGACGATCGAGGTCGCGAGTATCCCCCAACTGCATCATATCCTCACCCGCTTCGCCAACGTCCGCGATGTCTACGAGGTGATGCGCGACGGTCGCGAGCCGGTCGAACTGCTGGCCGCGAATCAGGCCGATTAGGCCGTGCCGCCGCAGTGCACGCCGCCCCGATGAGCCCGCTTCTGGTGGCTCATCGGGGCGTCTTTTTAATTGCGGGGTGCCGTATCCCCGACGCGCGGAAGGCGCGCGATGCGGCGTGGAGGTGGTACGATGCGCGCTCGATTGGGCGCATTGCTATCGGGTGTGCGGAGGGTAGGGGGAGGGACCGATGATCGACTTCATCAATCCGGCGGCGTTGGGGCCGCGACCGTTGCCGTTCAGCCGCGCCACCAGGGCGGCGGGGCTCATCTTCGTCTCGGGGCATAGCGCGCCGCACGACCCGGCGCATGGGCAGCCGCGCCCAGATTCGCCGCAGGGCCAGGTGCGCGGGGCGCTGGCGACCCTCGATCTGATCCTGCGCGAGGCGGGGAGCGATCTCGCGCGTGTGGTGCAGGTGACGATGCTGATCACCGATCCCGCCGATTACGACGCCTGCAACGAGGAGTACGTCAAGCACTTCCCGGGCGGCCTCCCCGCGCGCCACACCGCACGCTTCGGCGTCCCGACCGACGCCAGGGTGGCGTTTTCGTGCATCGCATTGGCCGGGGAAGGGGAATAGGCAGCAGTCGGCGGTCGGCAGTAGTCGTATCATTATTCCCCCTGCGTAGTGCTTAACTACTCGCCCACTAGCCCACTGGCTCACTAGCCCACTGGCCCACTAGCCCACCACGCCCACTACCCCCCGGAGGCGACCGTGCGGAATCTCCTGGTCCATCTGCGCGGGCGCGGCACCGCCGAGTTGCGGCGGATCGCCGACTGCTGGGATGTTGCGCTGACCGGGCGCGCCGATGCCGACCACGTCGCGCAGCTCTACCGGACGCTGCGCGATCCCTGGGTCGTGCGCGATCGGGTCGAGACGCTCAGCGACGCCGAGTGGGCGATCATCGAGACGATCCTCGCGAGCGAGCCGCCCCCCACCCCCGGTGCCCTGCCCGCGCTCGTCGCGCTGGACCCCCAGTCGATGACGGTGGCGCTCGATACCCTGCGCGACTGCGGCATCCTGACGACGGAGCCGATGGCCCCGCTCGAACTCCCGCGCGAACTGGCGACCGCGTTCCGGCGCGTGCAGGAGGAGCAACTGCTCGGCCCCGGCCTGGGTCCGGAGACGCCGTTGCGCGCGCTGCTGACCACCCTCGAAGGGGGCGAACTCGAAGAGGCGGCGGAGTCGTGGGGGCTCCGCGTCACGCCGGGGACGATCGGGCGCGAGGCGTTGATCGACGAGATCCTGGCGCGCGTCGATCTGCCGGAGCAGCGCCGTGTTGTCGTGCGCGCCCTCCCACCGGAGGCGGGCCAGGTCTTCGGGGCGATCCGCGAGGCAGGGGGCCGACAGCCGCTCGCCACCCTGCGCGCCGAACTGCAACTCGGCCGCCCGGCGCTGCGCGAGGCGGCGCGTGTCCTCAATCGGCGGCTCCTCGCCTGGCCGACCTGGGACGAGGCGGCGGGGCGGTCGCTGATCGTCCCCAATGATATCCTCGCCCCGCGTCGCCCGCCGCGCGATGCCCCGCCACCGTTGCTGGAGGTCGCCGCGACCCCGTTGCCGCGCCCGACCTACCTCTACGGTGCGGCCTGGGATCTGCTGACGATCCTCCAGCGCTTGAGTCAGCGGGGTCTCGAATGGCGCGATGGCGATGAGGAGCGTAATGCCACCGCCTCGCGCCGTCTCGCGCCCGCCCTCTGGAATGGCCTGCTCGACACGAACCGGGCGCGGCAGGGGTACGTGCCCTTCCTGCTGGCCCTGGCGCTCGATGAGGGGTTGGTGCGGGTCGAGGAGGAGCGCTACGTCGAGTATGGCCCGGCGCTCGAACCGTGGCGCGGGCGGAGTTTCCCGGAGCAGACCCGCGCCCTGTTGCGCCGCTGGCGCCGCGCGCCCGATTGGCCGGAAGGGCCGAGCCAGGAGGACTTGCAGCTGGCGAACGTGGACTGGCCCGGCGCGCGCGAGGCGGTCCTCTCGGAGTTGCGCGCCTGCGTCGTCGGCACCTGGTACGACGCCGCGACGCTGGCCTTGCGGATAGCCAGGCTGCGTCCCGGCCTGCTTGGCGGCAGCTTCAGCGCCGCCCGCGCGAGCGGCCCCGCCGGGACGCGCGAGGAGGTGACGGCGGCGGCGGTCGAGGTCTTCCTGCACGGCGCGCTGGTGCCGCTCGGCCTGCTGGTGCAAGGATCATACGCGCGCGGCAAACGCGAGGAAGCGGCGGTGGCGCTGACCCCGGTCGGCGCGTGGCTGCTGGGGCGGGCGGAGGAGCCGACGCCCGCCCCGCGCGGCGATCGCGCGCTCACCGTGGGGGCCGACTTCGAGATCCTGCTCCTCCAACCGGCCCCGCGACGGATCTGGGCGCTCGGCGCGATCGCCGATCTCGTCCGGCTGGACACCGCCAGCGTCTATCGGCTCGGCGAGGCGTCGGTGCGGCGCGGGTTGGCGGAAGGATTGACCGCTGCGCAGATCATCACGCTGCTGGAACGGGGCGGACGGGCACCATTGCCGCAGAACGTCGCGTTCACCATCGGTGAGTGGCTGCGCGGCCATGCCGGGGTGCGCCTGAGTCGCGCATTGCTCCTGCGCCCCGACGATCCGGCGACGATCGAGCGCCTGATCCTCACGCTCACGCGCGCGGGCGTGACCGCGCCCGAAACCCTCCCCGACGGCCGCCTCCTGATCACCATCGCCACCGACCGCGACGCCGAGACGATCCTCGCCACCCTGCGCGAGGCGGGGCTGAGCCCGCACTGGTTGCGCTGAAATCTTCAGCATTTCTTCAGCCTGTCCCGCTCCGATCCTTAGTTTCCCCTGCTATGCTGAGTTGATTGGCCGCGATCCCGCTACGTGCGGGCGCTTATCCGGCTAGGTGCGTACAGGTATGGGTGCTGCGATAGGCTGAGGCGCGGCCATCGGACGGCGCGAGTATGTGGCAGAACGGGGCCGGGCTACAGATATGGTGACGACGAGACAACCGCACGCGGGTGAGCGTGGCCCGGAGGCGAGCGGCCCGCGTTTGCTGGTGATCGAGGACGAGCTGACGATCGCCGAATTCCTGCGGGTCGGGCTGCGCTACGAGGGTTTCCAGGTGAGCATCGCCAGCGATGGCCGGACCGGGTTGCGCCTCGCCAGCGAGGAAGAGGCGGCGCTGATCATCCTCGATCTGATGCTCCCCGATCTCGATGGCTTCGCCATCTGCAAGCGCCTCCGCGAACGCGGCAGCACGACCCCGATCATCATGCTCACCGCGCGCGCGGATGTGCCGGATCGGGTGCAGGGGCTCAATCTCGGGGCCGACGATTACCTGACCAAGCCGTTCAGCTTCGAGGAGTTGCTCGCGCGGATCTACGCCGTACTGCGGCGGCACGGCTCCGCCGCCGAGACGACGTCGTTCAGTGGCGGGGGCATCACGCTCGACACCGATACGCGCGAGGTCGCGCACGATGGCAATCGCCTCGATCTGACCCCCAAGGAGTTCGCCCTGCTCGAACTCTTCCTGCGGCATCCGCGCCGCGTCTTCACGCGCGAGACGCTGCTGAATCGCATCTGGGGCTTCGATTACGTCGGCGACAACGTCGTGGAGGTCCACATCAGCCACGTCCGGCAGAAGCTCGGCCCCGGTGGGCGGCAGATGCTCCGCACCGTCTACGGCGTTGGCTATAGCTTCCGACCGGATGACGATGAAACGCTGGCGTGATCGCTCGCTGCGCCTGCGCCTCACCCTCCTCTACGTCGGCCTGCTGGCGATCCTGCTCGGGTCGCTCGGCATCGCGCTCTATCTGGACACGCAGCAATTCCTGATCAACAACACCGCCGCGCGGATGCGGGGGCAGGTCGCGCCGACCCTGGAGCGCCTGAATACGCCGAACGGGTTCGGCGGACCGGGTGGGCGTCCCGGCCCGCTCGGCACGCAACTCGGCCCGCGCGCCAGCGAGCTCGCCACCGCGCTGACCGCGCGCGAGACGGTCGCGGTGATCATCGGCGCGGATGGCGCGACCCTCGCCAGCGGCGCGATCGCTGGTGCGACCCCGCCCGCGCCGACGCCGGATAGCGCGCAGATCGCGGCGGCGCTCGCCGGGGCGACCGACATCACGTACGCCACGATCGTGGATGGGCGGCGGCAATTGGTGGTGCTGGTCCCCTTGCGACTCGGCGGGGCGAAGGCCAGGGTCGATGGGGTGGCCCAGCTCAGTACCCCCCTCGATCTGGCCGACGCGATCCTCTTCCGGCAGCGCCTTTTGACGAGCGCGGGGGTCGTGCTGGCGCTGGTGGCCGGGACGCTCGGGATCGCCTGGCTGACCGGCTCGACGCTGGCCCCGTTGCGGGCGATGGTCGTCACCTGTCGGCGGATCGCGGCGGGGGATTTCAGCTGGCGGGTCCGCCTCCCACCGCAACGCGACGAGATCAGCCAGCTGGCGGTCGCGTTCGATGAGATGGCCGAGCGGATCGATGACACCTTCGCGGCGCAGAATCGTTTCGTGGCCGACGCCGCGCACGAGTTGCGGACCCCGCTGACGGCGTTGCGCGGCTCGCTGGAGGTGCTGCTGCGCGGCTCGCAGGACGATCCAGTGGCGGCGAATCTGTTGCTGCAAGGGATGTACCGCGATGTCACGCGCCTGGGTCGCCTGACCGAGCAGTTGCTCGACCTGACGCGCCTCGATGCGCCCCTGGCGGTGCGGCGCCAGGAGATCGATCTGGCGCCTTTCCTGACCGATACCCTCGCGCAGGCGCGGCGCCTGGCCGAGGGACGGACGGTCACGCTCGAACCCGGCCCGCCCCTCGCCCTCTCCGCCGACCCCGACCTCCTCCAGCGCGCGCTCTACAACCTGATCGTGAATGCCGCGCAGCACACCGACGCCAGCGGGATCATCCGCGTCGGGTGGACGGCGGTGGCAGGACCGGAAGGGCCGGCGGTCGCGCTGGCGGTGCATGACAACGGCGAGGGGATCGTCCCTGCTGATCAGGAGCACCTGTTCGAGCCCTTCTATCGGAGCGAGCGCTCCCGCTCGCGGCGGCGTGGCGGGACAGGATTGGGCTTGGCGATCGTCCGCGCGATCGCCGAGGCGCACGGCGGCGGTATCGCGGTCCGCAGCGCGCTCGGCGTGGGCTCCACCTTCACCCTCACCCTGCCACGCGCGGGCAAGGCGGCCTAACCCTCGCGGCGGGCCAAACGGCTGCCGAAACGGATCCAGGCGATCGCGCCGCTTTCATCGCGCAGGAACTCGCCGCGCCCGTCGGTGTAGGGCGGGTCGAGCGCGATCAGGCTGTCGTCGTCGTAGGTGGCGATGCGCGTCGGCGGGGGCGTCGCGCCGGGGGGGGTGTCGCGCTTCGGGAAGCCGCCCTTCGGGCGGGCTTGCAGGGTAAGGGTCGTCCCCGCCAAACTGATCTCGATGTCGTTCAGCGCCCCGCGATAGCTGCCCGCGTAGGGCGCGAGCGCGTCCGTCGTGCGGTCGGGCGGCACGCTCGGCGTCGACTCGATCCAGCAGAAGCGCCGCAACGCCTCGGGGAGGACGGCGCTATGCAGCTCGCTCCCCCGGTCGGCGTTCGTCACGATCGTCAGCGCGAAGCGGCGCGCGGGGACGAGCAGCAGGACCGAGATTTGCCCGTTCGTCCCGCCGGTGTGGCGGACCGTTTTCAGCCCGCCCAGTTCCTTGACCATCCAGGTGAGGCCCACCGCCCCGGCCCCGCTCCCTGCCGGGGTGGCGGCGGTCTGCATGGTGGTGAGGGTGTCCTGGGTCAGCAGCCGCGTGCCAGCGGGCGCGGTGCCATCGCCGAGCTGGAAGCGGGCGTAGGCCAGCACGTCGCGCACGCTGGCGCTGATCCCGCCGACCGCGTGCGCCGAGCGCGGCAGCGCCCAGGGGCGGGCGACGGTCGCGCCCGCCTCCCCGACCGTATGCCCGACCGCGACGCGGCGGCTTATGCAATCGTTGGCGAAGAAGAACGACTCCGCCATGCCGAGCGGGTCGAGGATGAGCGTTTGCAGTGCCTCCTCATAGGTCTGCCCGCTGACGACCTCGATGATCCGCCCCGCCAGGTAGAAGCCGGCGTTGTTGTAGGAGAAGTGCTGGCCGAGCGGCGTCCATTGCGGCAATTCGACCATCCGCGCCACGATCCGCGCCAGCGCGTCGTCGCCCAGGCCGGTGTCGTCGAAGTAGTCGCCGAGCCAGCCGCCGGTGTGGCTGAGGAGGTGCCGGATCGTCACCCGCGCCGCGACCTCCTCATCGCGCAGGCGCAGTTCGGGCAGATAGGTCCGCACGGTGGCATCGAGCGCGAGCTTCCCGGCCTCCACAAGGCGCATGATCGCGGTGCCGGTGAAGGTCTTGGTGATCGAGCCGATCTGGAAGAGGGTGTGGTCGTCCACCGCGACCGGGGCTTCCACATTGGTGATGCCGAAGCCTGCCGTCTGGATGACGCCATCGCGCAGCACCCCCACGGCCACGCCCGGCACGCCGAGTCGCGCCATCGCCGCCCGGACATCGTCGCAGAGCGCCCGGAAATCGGCGTCGGCGGTCGCCGTCTCTTGCCCGTGCCCGTTCCTCGCCCGCTCGTGCATCGCTCCTCCTTCGTCGCTTACGCCGCGTGCGTGTCCTGTTCATCGTTGCAATGGGGTGACTATACGCGCGCGCCGCCGAATCCTCAATCGCACAATCGCGCGCTGTCTGCCGGGCGCGGGGTGAACGGGCCGATCGCGCGTGTGCGAACTGCGTAGCGCGGCGATATGAGCGACGCGAGACGCGTGCTACAATGTGGCGAAGCGCCGATAACCGAGCGACGAGCCAGGCGATCTGCCGTGCGATCTGGCGAGCAGGCCACCTCACAGTAAACTGATCCTGTCCGCGCGACGTATTAAGGGGACATGAGTGTGCCGCGCGCTGGAGCACGGCGCTGAGGGACGACAGGCGAGGAGCGATGCGGTGAATTTCGAGGAAGCCCGTGCCGAGTACGGGCGCTTGCGGCAGGCGTACGACAGTAGGCAGATCAGCCCCGAGGAGTACGGGCGGCAGGTGCAGGGGTTGCAGGTGCGCGACTCCGGCGGGGCCTGGGCGATCGATGGGAACTCGGGCGGCTGGCTCCGTTACGACGGGACGAGCTGGGTGCCGGGCCAGCCGCCGACCGCCGCGCCCGCCCCGCCGCAGGGCAACCTCGGCCAGCCCCCCGGCGGCTTCGGCCAGCAACCGCAGGGGAACGGCGGTCAGCAGCCACAGAACAGTTTCGGGCAGGCGCAGGGCCAGCCACAGGGGCAACCGCAACCGCAGGGCGGCTACAATCCCCAGACGAATTACAACCCCCAGGCCGCCTATAATCCCACCGCCGCGAAGCCGAAACGGAGCAATCGTGGCCTGCTGATCGGCTGTGGCGTCGTGACGATTCTCCTGCTCCTCTGCGTCGGCGGGGTGGTTGCGGCGTTGGCCGCGAGCGGTGGTAACCTCTCGTTCAGCACGACGTCGGGGCTCACCGAGGCGGCAACGGCCACCACGATCAAGAGCAGCAAGCCGGATCAGACGGCGACGGACTTCCCGACCGGGCAGCTGATGTACATCACCTACACGGCGAACCGGGTGAAGGCGGGCGAGACGCTGGAGTTGCGCCTCTTCCGCAACGGGACATGGGTTGACCTCAACGGGACCGGCAATACCACCTTCGACAAGGATTCGACCTACAACGGGTACTTCACCTACACCCCCACGACCGCAGGGAGCTATCGCGCCGAGTTCTACTACAAGGGGGAAGCCTCGCCGAGCAAGACGCTCGATTTCACCGTGCGCTAACGCGCTCACACGCATCGAGTCGCGCTGCGGGCGACGGGAGGGGCGACGGTGACGCTGGTCTGGCTAGCGGCGGCCTGGCTCATCGGCCTCGCGGCTGGCCTCGGCGGTTTGGTTGGCCCCGGTTGGGGTGCGGTCGCCTGGGCCGGACTGGTGCTGCTGGCGCTGGCTCTCCTCGCCCCGCAGCGGCTCCGCGCGATCGTGTTGCTCGGCGCATTGCTCGGGGCGGGCGCGCTCGGACTGTGGCGGACCACGCTGAGCGCACCCGCCGTCGCCACCCTCCCGGTCGGCGAGGTCGTGGCGATCCGGGGCGTCGTGCTCGATTGGCCGACGCGCGGTGCGGCATCCGATACGGCGCTGGTCGCCGTCGAGGAGGCGCGCACCGCGACCGGCTGGCAGGCGGCGAGCGCCCGGATGCGCGTTACCCTGCCGCTCGCCCCGACGGTCGGCAAGGGCGATCGGATCGAGGTGACCGGGCGCTTCGAGGCCACTGAGCCGATCACCCTCGTCGGCTTTCGCGAGTACCTGCTGCGACAGGGGCTGCACGGTCAGTTCTATGGGCGGCAGGGCCGCGTCCTCGCCGTCGGCCCCCGCGCCGGGCCGGATGCCTGGCGCGCGCTCGGCCTCACGGCGCTGGAAGAGCGGTTGCGTCTCCACATCCCCGGCGCGGAGGGGGCGCTGGTCACCGGCGTCCTCCTCGGCGACGACAACTTCCTCCCACCCCAGACCCGCCTCGCCTTCTCGCGGACCAGTACATCGCACATCATGGCGCTCAGCGGCTGGAACATCGCCATCATCGCCGGCCTCTGCGCCCTGATCGGGCGGCGGCTCGGACGCGGGCGCTCGCGCCTCTGGCTGGCCGGGTCGGCGGCGGCGATCTGGCTGTTCGTCCTCTTCGTCGGCGCGAGCCCGACGTTGCTCCGTGCGGCGATCATGGGGTCGCTCTACCTCCTGGCGGAGGCGGTCGGACGGCGGGGCGACGCCCTCAACGCGCTGGCCCTGGCCGCGATCGTGATGACGGCGCTCGAACCCAACGCCCTCCTCGACATCGGCTTCCAACTCTCCTGCGCCGCGACTATCGGGCTGATCGTCGCGGCGGGGCCGCTCGCGCGGACCCTGCAGCGTTGGCGGCTCCCCGCCTGGCTGGCCGCGCCGATCGGGGCGACCCTGGCGGCGGAGTGGTTCACCCTGCCGCTCAGCCTGCACCATTTCGGGCGGATCTCGCGCGTCACCCTGCCCACCAACCTCTTGGCCGAGCCGCTCGTCGCGCCGATCATGGCGGGCGGGGTGGTGACGGCCCTCGTCAGCCTGTTGCCCGGCCCGTTGGCGACGATTTGTGGCCTGCTGACCTGGTTCCCGGCGCGCGCTATGCTGCTGGTCGTGGAGGAGCTTGGCGCGCTCCCACAGGTGAATGAACCGCTCGCCATGCCCGGCTGGCCGATCATCGCCGCCCTCTACGCCGTCATCGGTGCGGCGTGCGGCGTGGCGCGCTGGTGGCCGCTGGCGCGTGCCCTGCTCCATACCGCCTTCGAGCGTATCCGCGCGCCGCGCGCCGCGACCGAGCCAGGCGCGCCCTGGCTCCCGCTCGCGGGTGGGGTGTTGTGTGGGGCGACGCTGGCCGGTTGGGTGCTCCTCTTAGGCGGTTGAGTGTCGCCACCCCGCTTGACAGCCTGCCGCGTCGCTGTGTATCCTTCGCTGTGCGGTGAAAACCGTGCCACTCTGCCCGCATAGTCTAGCGGCCCAGGACGTCACCCTTTCAAGGTGAAGATCGCGGGTTCGAATCCCGCTGCGGGTACCACAGCAGCGCCATCACGAGTGGGGGGCGTCGATCAGCCCCGCCGAACCTCGTGCCGAAAGCTGCACAACAGGATAAAGCTACTGATGGGAAGTGTAGGAGGCACTTCCCATCCTGCGTACCGGCACTCGCTCGCTCGGCTAGAGATGAACCGATACGCCTTTCTAGCGCAGAGGATTGATACGCTGTTCACTGCGGGCTAGCAGGAGACACAACTGCGTCGCATGACAGCGCATATCAGGATTGAGCATCGCGTGCTGTTGTCGTCGGATCGAGCGTCCATTGCACCGGCCCTGCCTCAAGCTGACCGCTCCACGTCTCGCCGCGCTGGGGGGCGACATAGGCGGCGGAGACCTGGTATGTTCCTGGGGCGAGCTGTTGCCCGCCATTGATCGGTCGTGCCGCCCACGCGGCGACCGCAACCCGGTGGCTGAGCTGCCCTCCAGGCGCTAACTGCGCGCGAACGATACTCGACTCGTCGCGCGCATCGAGCAATCGCAGCGTGCGGGGGGCGCCTTGCTCGTTTTCCAGGTGCAGCGTGTACCAATCGAGCTGCACTTCTCCGGCCTCGACATGACTCAGTACCTCGATGGTGGCCTCGCCGACGTTCTGGAGGAAAAGCCCCACCTCCGCGCCATGTGGTGCCAGGCCCAGACGTACGCCTTTCACCGCCTGCCCCCACGAAACCTCGGCGTCGCTCCCTATCGTGCCCGCTCGCGCCATTTTCAGTCTCTTCCTGCTGTGAGTGGATGAGCATCAGCGATCCCAGTGGCAACGAACACCACGATTGGTCGCGTCGACGGGTCGTGTCAGCGCTCGAATTTCAGCTCCACAGCGTAGTTGGCATCGTCGAGCGAGGTTGCGTTATGCGTCGTATCGAAAGGCGGTTCCCAACTCATGTCGACGATCAGATCGTCGCTGTCCGGCCAGTCCTTATCATAGATCTTCACCTTGATCGGCCCATTGAGCGGTAAGAGTTTCTCCAGCGCGACAACGAAGTTGTGACTATCGCCATCGTTGAGTTTCTTCGTCTCGGTGCTGATGGTCACGCCGCCAGGCCCGGTCAGTTCGGCGTAGACATCGTCCGCCCCGGTCCAGTCCTCGGTACTGATGACGCGAACATCGAGCGTGGCCTTGCGTCGCTTGATCTCTGCCTCGAGTGCTTTCTTTTCAAACTCCACGTTGGTTCGATCGGCACCCGCCGCTGTGCCGACTACCGGCAGAGCGCCAACCACATTGAGCCCACCGACCTGAACGCTGGCGATCGCCAATGCCGAGAGCAGTTCTTGTGTCGTCATGTCCGCCGCCGCCTTGGCCCCCGACCGGACGAACGTGGTTGGTAGGTCGACGGTGTCGTATTCTGTGCCGGTGGTCGGATCCTTCACCTTCATGTTGTTCCACTTGTTGGCCGCATCCATGAATTCGGATGTCGGTACGCCGGCACGCACGATACTGAGCGCACTTGGCGTCATGACTGTGTTCGCCGCGTCGTCGGACTTCCAGCCCCAGGCGACCGAACCGAGATAGGTGTTCGCCATCGGTCCGTCGAGCACTATCGCCGTTGTCTCGAAGCTCTGGGTCCACTGCTGTTTGTCGAACTCCAGGGCGCGTCTCGGCGCATCTTCGAGCGTCGCATCAACTGCGGTCTCGAACGAGCCATCGCTTTTGCGTTTGTGCGAACCAAACGTGGCTGTGCCACCCGGCGTCGTATCCGTCAGGGTGGAGGAGACGCCAGCCGGGGTCGCTGGCGAGGTGGTCGAATCTGCGGGCGCATTGTGGACACCATACATCGGATTGGTGTTCGGTAACGTCGATTTGGTGCCATCGGGGTTCGGTTTGCTCGTGAAATCCGTGCGGTCGATCCCCCGCCCGATGTCGACGCCGGGGCCGTCGCCCGCATTGAGCGCGGTCTTCCCGGCCCCGGTCGGTGGATCCCTGCGAGCGTTGCTTGGATCATTGACTGCGCCAGCGCTGGTGGCGGTAGAACGCATCGTCTTCGCCGTCTGGGTCAGGCCGATGGTGTCCGCGATGACGAGGTCATTGGGCGTGAATTTCAACTCGATATCAGCACCGACCACCGTACCGGCGACATCGGCACCACCACTGATCGGCGCGTAGGTCGTCGTATCGAATTCGCCACCATTGGTCGTCACGGCGCGGTAGAGCTGACCGGTCGGTGCCGTGCGCACGTCCGGTACGGGTGCGCCTCGCATGATCGCCTCGCCCGCCCGCACGGCCAATTGCTCAGCTGTGTCGGCGGGATCGCTGACCAGCGCGCGCGACGTCTGCAACGCGTGGGGTGTGTCACCCTGCTGGACGACGTGTGCCAACTCGTGCGCGAGCAGTTGTCGCCCGCCACTTGACCCAGGCTGATACGCCTGTGCTGGCCGATTTCGTCTTCACCACCTGCATCGCGCCGAGCGATGCCTTCATCGATCTGCACGGCGGTGACATGGTCGAGGCGTTGGAGCCGTTCGCGATCCTCGCCGCCGACGCCGCGCCGACGGTCGTCGCCCGCTCGCGGGCGCTCGCCGAGGCGTTCGGCCTGCCGTATACCATCTGCCAGCGCGGCGCACCCGCCGGGCAACGTGCGGGGATGACCTATGCGGCGGCGGCGGCGATCGGTATCCCCGGCCTGATCGCCGAGGCGGGCGGCATCGGCCAGCTGACCCTGCACGATGTCGAGCTGTTGGTCAAGGGCTCGCGCCGCGCCCTCCGCGCCGCCGGAAACCTCGGCGGTGCGGCGATCGTGCCGGGCACGCGCTATCTGTCGGCGTTCGATTGGTGCTACACAACCGCCGGCGGCTTCTGGATCGCCGATGTCCGCGCCGGGGATGATCTCGTCGCGGGGCAGGAGATCGGGCGCGTGCTGGCGCTGACCGGCGAGGTGCTGGAAACGATCGTCGCGCCCGCCGCCGGGGTGGTCCTCTTCCTCACGACGAGCGCGGCGGTGAAGCCACAGGGGCTATTGCTCGGCCTCGGGGTCTGGCCCGCGTCCGGCGCCGGTGCTTGAATAGGGACACGCGGTGCTGGCTGAGCGCCGCGCGCGTTGCCGCGTGCGCTCGCCACGATTCGGACCGATCTGCGGGGAGGGGAAAGCTGATGCTCGCGATCACGAATGGCACGGTTCATACGCTGGCGGGGCAGACCCACGAGCACGGACGATCCTGATCGATGCCGGGAAGATCGTGGCGGTGGGCGAACGGCTCACCGTCCCGTCCGACGCCACGGTCGTCGATGCCACGGGGAAGATCGTGCTGCCCGGCTTCGTGGAGTCGCACTCGCACGTCGGGCTTCGGAGCGACGGCGTCGCGGGGGAGGGGCACGACTTCAACGAAACCTCCGATCCGGCGACCCCGCACATGCGCGCGATCGACGGCATCAATCCCGGCGACGGGGCCTTCCGCGATGTGCTCGCCGCCAGGATCACGACCCTGCTGGCCGGGGCGGGCAGCGCCAATCTGTTCGGCGGCGAATGGGCCGCGATCAAGCAGCACATGGGGATCTGGCGCGATCTCCGCGTGAAGCGACGCACGACCGAGGTCGATGTGCTGGTCGGCGTGATCGTCGCCTCCGGTCGCGAGTTGGGGATCGCCACGCTGGTCAATGCCGCACTCCTCGATCTGGTCCACGCGATCGAGACCGGTCGGTGTGGCATGGAGTGGTAGAATCCGCAGACGATCGCCACGCAGGCGGGGTTGTTGCCGCAGGTGTAGTGCTCCCGCGCTCCACCAACCCGTTCGCCTGCTCGCGCGCGTATACAGTGCAGATCGACCGACCCTACGTGTCGGCGCTCTGTGCTTATATGGTCGGCACGCCCGCTCGCTGGGCGGATGATTCGCGGACGATCAGCGTGGTCGGCAGCATGATCGCCCGCCCGCGCTGCTGCCGGATCGTTTCGAGCAGGAGTTGGACCGCGACCTCCCCGCGCAGGCCGAGGTCGCGGGCGATGACCGTGATCGGCGGGCTGTAGAGCTGGGTGAGATCGAGGTCGTCGGCACCAATGAGCGCCAGGTCGCGACCGACGACACACGCGCGTCCTTGCAACGCTCGCAGCACCCCCAGGAGCAGGATATTGCCGCCCGCGATCAGGGCGGTCGGCGGCTGGGCGAGCCCTAACAGCGCGTCGGTTTCGGCTTGCGCCCGCTCGGCGGACATCGCCACGCTGCGGATCACCTCCGGTATGGGCGCAATGCCCGCCTCGTGCAGCCCGGCCAGATAGGCCCGCATCCGCTCCCGCGCCGGCCACCACCACTCCGGCCCGCCGATCAGTCCGATGCGGCGGTGGCCCACCTCCACCAGATGCGCCACCGCCGCGCGCATACCGCCCGCGAGGTCGCTCTGCACGACGCTGATGTGGGGCGCATGCGGCGGCAGTTCGTGATCGAAGAGGACCGCCGGAATCTGGAGCCGGATCAGATCGTCGATGACCTGCTCGCGCCCCGCCACCCCCGAGTCGATCAGGAGCCCATCGACGCGCCGCCCGGCCATCAGCTGCAAATAGGCCCCGCCCGGCGTGGCCTCGCTCTCGGCGTTGGTGAGGAGCATCGAATAGTCGTGCGCGCGGAGGGCGTGATCGATCGAGGCATAGATCGGCCCGTTGACCATGTTGTCCAGCAAGAAACCGATGAGACGTGTGCTCCCGCTACGCACGGTCTGTGCGGCGGGGTTCGGCTGATATTCGAGCGCGCGCACCGCCGCTTCGACGCGCGCGCGCAGGCGCGGGCTGACGTTCGGGTGGCCGTTCAGCGCGCGCGAGACGGACGAGGCCGACACGCCCGCCAGCTTCGCCACCTCGTGGATGGTGTGGGGACTCGCCCGCGTGCGCGGCGGCGTCTGTTGGGTATTGTCGTCGGCAAAGGCGGCCTCGCCCACGGTGTTCCTCTCACGGATCTCGGCGCAATAGCGGGCCGTACCGGGCGCGACGCGGAAACTCTACCACCCGCCCATGTCAGACCAGCGGTATTATTCGGAGTTGACAAGGCGTCGGTGATCGGCTAGGATGGAATCGATTCCAAGAGTGTACTCGACAGTGGTCGAGCCGTGCGACGAACGGCTGCGCGTCCCCGGATGGGGCGTGGCAGTGTGTGACACTGTCGGCGACGGCGGACGATCAGTCCGGGACGAGGCTGAGTCTGCTGTCTCGAAGAGGAGGGGCGGATCATGGCGACAGAGACCGGTACGCGGATCATCACAGCACCCGGTTGGACCGGCCAACCACGGCTCGATGTCGGGCTGATCGACTGCGATGTCCATCAGGTGATCAATGGCCCGGAAGACCTCTATCCGTACCTGCCGCGCATCTACAAGCAGCAGTTGATGGAGCAGGGCTTACGGATCCCGAGTTCCGGCTACTTCAACGTGCCGCGCGATGCGGCGCGTACCGATCTCGCGGCGAACTGCGATGGCGATAAGCACAATCCCTTCAAGGATGGCAGCGCCTACGAGACGCTGCGCGACGAGCACCTGAACGTCTGGAATGTCGACTATGCGTTGCTGACCGGCGCGAGCACCTACGGTGCCTCCATCATCCCCGATCCCGACTTCGCCGCCGCCCTCTGCCGCGCCTTCAATGATTGGACCCTGGAGCACTGGATGGCCCGCGACGAGCGCCTGTTGATGGCGATGTCGATCTCCACCAGCGATCCGCAGCTCGCGATCCAGGAGATCGAGCGCATCGGGTCGAATCCGCGCGTCAAGGCGATCATGCTGCCGACCGGCAATCGGATGCCGTATGGCAACCGCTTCTATCACCAGATCTGGGAGGCGTGCGAGCGCCACGGGCTGGTCCTCGGCATCCACATCGGCAACGAGGGCGCGGGGATGGCCGGGCCGCCCACGGGCGTCGGCTACCCGACCTATTACATCGAGACGCGGATGGCTCGCCCGCAGATGGCGATGGCCCACTCCGTCTCCCTGATCGCCGAGGGGGTCTTCGAGAAGTTCCCGGGCCTCAAGGTGATGATCGACGAGGTTGACCAGTTCTGGGTCGCGGGCCTGATGTGGCACATGGACGCCGACTGGAAGAGCCTGCGCGACCAGACCCCCTGGGTGAAGCGCCTGCCGAGCGAATACGTCCTCGATCATATCCGGGTCGGCTCGCAGCCGATGCTGGAAGCGGCGAACAACGAGCAATTCATGTGCATGCTCGACGCGATGCACGCCGAGCGAACCCTCGTCTACTCCTCCGATTGGCCGCACTGGGATTGGGATGATCCGGCCACCACCTTCCCGAAGCTCCCGGAGCGCCTGCACCGGCGCGTCTTTGCCGACAACGCGCGGGAACTCTTCGGACTGTTGTAGGCGCGTGTCGCCGTCTCGCCGAGTCGGGGCAGCGAGCGGGACCGTGGTGCCCGGTGAATGGGCGCTGCGGGGCACCGTTCGCCGCCCGCTGATACCGTTGCATCGCCAGGAGTTACCGATGCCACTCGATGTCGCGAACGACGTCCGCCGCGTGGTCGCGGGGCCGGTCGAGGAGATCGCGCCGGGCCAGCGCACGATCATCGTCCCGTTTCGCGGGCGGGCGGGGATCGGCGTCTTCAATGTCGACGGCCAATACTATGCGCTGCGTAATCTCTGCCCGCACAAACTCGGGCCGCTCTGTGTCGGACGGGTGAGCGGTCGCCCGGTCGCCGAGGCACCGCCATCGAGCTATCTGGGCGAGCCTGAGATCGTCAGGGATGGCGAGATCTTGCGCTGTCCCTGGCATCTCTGGGAGTTCGATCTGACCACCGGGCAATGCCTGGTCGATCCGCAGATGCGTGTCAAGATGTATCCGGTCGCGATCGAGGACGGGCAGGTCGTGGTCTACGCCGATCGCGCCGATCTGCCGGTACCGCCGCCCGCGCACAGCCGCGCGATGGCCGAGAGTGGCCTGCAAACCGAAGGGGCGGTCGAGGAGTCCTGATGCCACGCGCCGCCCACCGGTTCGAGCGGAACGGCCACCCGGCGCTGCCGCGAGCAAGCGGGGACATTGCCAACCGCGTCCGGGCGAGCCGACGCCGACACCGACAAGATTCTTCTGCAACTGTGAACCGGAGCCGATGTGGTGCGAGGGTATCCAGGATGGACACCCTCGCACCGGCTTTTGGTGTCCACACGCCCGCGCCGCGCCGCGCCGCACGTCCCGCAGCCTACGCGAAGTGCGGCATGACCTCGTCCATGAAGAGCCGGATGCCATCCATCTGCGGGAAATCGGCGAAGCGGATCTGCATGTGCGACACCCCGAGTGCCGCCCACGCCTCGATCTGCGCGATCACCTGTGCGGGCGTGCCAACCAGCGAGGCTTCCGCCCCGGTGTAGAAGGGGCTCGCCGCCGCCAACTGCTCCGCCGCCGCCGGTGTCGGCGCGATCGCCACGCACTCGCACTGCCAGGTCTTCGCGATCGTCTCGTAGTCTCGCCCGATGGTCGTGCAGTGGCCGCGCAGGACATCCAGCTTGTGCGCGTAGGTGTCGCGCGTGCCCCCGCCATTCCACCAATCGGCGTGCCGCGCGACGACCCGGAGGGTCAGTTGCTCGCCACCCCCGCCGATCATGATCGGCGGCAACGGGTCCGGCTTCGGGTTGAGGAAGGCGTTGTGGACGCTGTAGTGCTGGCCCTCGTAGGTCACTGCGTCGCCCGTCCAGAGGCGCTTGGCGATCTCCACCGTCTCCTCCAGCTGCTGGATGCGGACGGCAGGGCGCGGGAACGCCCAGTTGTACCCCTGATACTCGTCCTCTTTCCAACCCGCGCCGATGCCGAAGATGAACTTGCCGGGGATGAAGGCGCAGAGATTGGCGACCATCTTGGCGAGCAGCGCCGGATTCCGGTACGACTGGCAGAGGACGATCGTCCCCCAGGGGAGCTGCGGGTAGCGGGCGGCGAGGAAAGTGAGGGTCGTCCAACACTCGACCACCGGCGTCGCCACATCCTGCCAGCGCGCCCAGGGCAGCATGTGGTCCGTGACCCACGCCGCGTCGAAGCGATCCGCGACCAGATCGAGCGTCGCCGTGGTCTGCCGGATCATCGTCGCGTAATCGCTCCCCGCCGCCGGGAATTCCGGGGTCTTCCAGCCGAATGCCATCCGTTTCGCCACGCCGCCCTCCCTTCGCGCCGTGGGGCGACCCACAACTGGGTTTTCCTGTCCGGCGGTGACAGCTTACGGCGTGGCGGCGGGTACGCGCAAACCGGGTGCGATCCCGATCCTTCGTGCGGTCTGGGGCGCTGTCGCCGTCCCCAGACGCGCGCGACAGGGGCGGGCTACGGTGTGTCCGGCGCGTGCTCGTGGCACCGATCGCGAACGGGTACGCGACGGCCGGGAGCGCCGCGTGCCCCACCGCCGCGTGCGCCGATTTGTGGCACCGGTGCGGCGGTGCTACGCTACGCGGCATTGGGACGGATGACCGCTAGCGATGGGAGGGTGATCGTGGGGATCTCCGAGCGTTTTCCTGGTATCTACGCGGCGATGGCGACACCTCTGACGCAGGACGGCGAGATCGACCCGGCCGGTATCGCGCGTGTCGTCGATTATCTCTTCGCGAACGGCGTGACCGGCCTGTCGATCCTCGGTTCGACCGGCGAAGGCCCCGCGCTGACCAACGCCCAGCGGCAGCGGGCGCTCGAAGCGACGCTGGAGGCGGCGAAGGGGCGCGGCGCGGTCTTCACCGGCGCGGCGAGCAGCGTCGTCTCCGAGGTCATCGCCGGGCTGCGGACGAGCGCCGGCAGCGGCGCGCGCGGCGCACTCGTGCCGCCCCCGTACTACTATCAGCTTGGTTCGGACGCCATCGTCGGCTACTTCGAGCGCGTCGCCGAGGCCAGCCCGGTTCCGCTGATCCTCTACAACATCCCGAGCATGACCAAAATCCAGATCCCCCCGGCGGCGGTCGCGCGGCTGGCCGCGCACCCGAACATCATGGGGCTGAAAGACTCCGGCGGCGATCTCGGGTACTTCGCGACGCTCGCGGGCCTCGTCACCGAGCAAGACGGCTTCACCCTCTACACCGGCTCGGATGCCTTGCTCCCCGCCACATTGCTCCTCGGGGGGCACGGCCTCATCGGTGGGGCGGTCAACATCGTCCCCGACGTGCTGGCCGCGCTCTACCGCGCGTATCACGCCGGGGATACCGCGCGGGCGGTGGCCCTCGCGCAGGTGGTGGCGCAGGCCAGCGCCGCCGCCAAGGTCGGCACCTTCCCGGCTCCGATCAAGGCGCAGTACGCGCTCAAGGGGCTGTGCGAGCCGTACACCGCCGCGCCGGTCCCGCCGCTGACCGAGGCTGAGATGGCGCAGTTGCGCGAGCAATTGACCGCCGTGGGCCTCCTCCAAGGTACCGCGCTCGCCGGGGCCTGAGCACCGAGCGGGCGCGGAGGTTCATTGCCGGATGCGCGCGGTGGCGTGCTCTGCGCGGGGCGTGGTCAACAGACCGCGCCCCGCGCGGGAGCGGCACTATAGCTGCTGAATGTGGGGCAGCTGTTGCTATGGGGTGAGGGGAGGATGCGATGACAGCGGATGGGGTGGTCGCGGTGCCCTGGCCGGAACAGATCGCGATCATCGGCGCGGGGACGATGGGGCTCGGGATCGCGGAGCAATTCGCCCTGGCCGGGCGGCGCGTACGGCTCACCGATGCGACCCCCGAACTGGCCCGGCGCGCGAAGGATAACCTCGTCGCGCGGGTGTCCGGGCATGTCGCGGCGGGGCTGGTGCCGGCCGGGTCCATCGCGCTCCTGGACGCGGTGGAGACGCGGGACGACATCGCGGCGGCGGTGGCCGGGGCGGGGTTCATCCTGGAGGCGGTGCCCGAGGATCGCGCGATGAAAGCCGCCGCGCTCGGCCTTTGCGCCGCGCACGCCGCCCCAGAGGCGGTCATCGCGTCCAACACCTCGTCGTTCCCGATCGATAGCCTCGCCGCCTTCGTGCGCGATCCGACGCGCTTCCTCGGCACCCACTGGTTCAATCCGCCCGAGTGGACGCCTGGCGTCGAGGTGATCCCGCACGCCGGCACCGCCCCCGCCGTGGTCGCCCGCGTGATGGCCTTCCTTGCTGCGGTCGGCAAGCGCCCGGTGGTTGTCGGGAATGGGCCGGGCTTCGTCGCCAACCGGATCCAGAACGCGCTCTTCCTCGAAGCGGTGCGCTGCGTCGAGGAGGGCCTCGCCTCGCCAGACGAGGTCGACGAGATCGTTCGCAGCACGTTCGGCTTCCGCCTGCCCTTCTTCGGCCCCTTCCAGATCGCCGATATGGCCGGGCTCGATACCTACGCGCGGGTGCTCGAAACCTTGCAGCGCGAGTTGGGCGACCGCTTCTTCGTGCCCGACATGCTCCGCGAGCAGCTGGCGCAGGGCCGGGTCGGCACCAAGGGCGGCGCGGGCTTCGCCGACTATACCCCGGCAGAGCGCGATCGCCTGCACCTCGACCGCGATCGCCGGTATGCCGCACTCGCGACGCTCTTCCCGTCGCCAGCAGCCGCGCCCACCGAGGAGTAGAAGGCAAAGGCCAAGCGATGCAGATTGACGGCACCACGGCCCACCTCGCCGCGTTACAACCGCTCGTCGGGCTCACCGTGCAGCACCGCTTGTGGGGCAGCGGGCGGATTGTGATGGTGCGCGGGACGAGGGCGGCACATTTCCTCGCCGGGATCGCGATCGAGGTCGAGTTCGTCACCGGGCGCGGGGGGCAGACCCCGTTCACCGTCGCCGATCTCTGGGGCGGCGGGCGCTTCGTGCGCCCCGTGCTGCCCGCGTCGCTCGCGGGTGTCGGCACGCTGCTCGATACGCTCCTCGGCGGGGACGAGGTGCTCGCTGCCTTGCTGGCACGATCGCGTGCCGCGCCGCGCACCGCCCCCGCGCCGCCAGCGCCCGCGCCACCGGTCGCCTGGGCGCGTGCCTTCATGCGGCGCGACGATTGGGTGTTGCTCGATAGCGAGACGACCGGGCTCGGCAGCGACGCCGAGATCATCGATCTCGCGGTGCTGGATCGGCACGGCACGGCGCTCCTCGATACCCTCCTGCGCCCGCAGGGGCCGATCCCCCCGATCGTCTCGCGTGTACACGGCCTCTACGATCAGCATGTCCGCAACGCGCCGACCTTCCCCGCGATCTGGCCGCAGCTCCGTACGCTGCTCGCCGGGCGGACGCTCGTCGCCTACAACGTGTCGTACGATGCGCGCCTCCTGCGCCAGACGGCGGCGCGGCACGGCATCGCGCTCGCCATCCCGGCGCAGGAGTGCGCCATGCAACGCTACGCCGCCTGGCGCACCGCCACGAATCCGCAGCGGGGGCGCGAGAAGCGCAGCCTGGAGTATGCGTGCCGCGCGCACGGTATCGCGGTCGGCGGGCACCGGGCGGCGGCGGATTGTCGCGCCACCCTGGCCCTCCTGCGCGTGATGGCTGGCGGCTGAGTCTGGCGCAATGCCGTGCGAGATCGGCTGTACCGGGTACGTCTCTGGTGCGGCCCGACCGTGTTGCGGGAAATGAGGGGAAACGATGGGCGATTCGGTGCTGTGGGGCGAGCGGACGGCGGCGGGGATCGCGCGGGCGGCGGCGGAGGACGCGCTGGTGATCCTGCCGCTCGGCTGCACGGAGCAGCACGCGGCCCATCTGCCGGTCGATACCGATACCTGGCAGGTCGAAGCACTCACACGGGCGGGCGCGCAACAGGCGGCGGACGAACTCGACGTGCGGGTACTCGTCCTGCCGACCCTGCCGTTCGGTCCGGCGGCGGAGCATCACGGCCTCCCCGGCACGATCAGCCTGTCGAGCGAACTCTACGTGACGCTGCTGAAACAGATCGTCTGGAGCGTGATCGAGGGCGGTTTCCGACGCATCCTGGTGGTGCGCGGCTGTGGCGGACATTGGGTCGTGCCGGGCGCGCTCTGGGATGTCAAGGCGGAGACGCGGCGCGCGGAGCGCACGGTGACCATCCGCATGATCGGTGTCGCCGACGATTGGGGCGCGTTGCAGGAGCAACTCTTCCCCGGTGGGGCCGGTGGCCATGCCGCCGTGATGGAGACGGCGCTCGGGTTGGGGGGACGCCCCGCGCTGGTACGCCAGGACGAGGCGCGCGCCCCGATCCTGCGCGATTTGCCGGGGCGGTATCGCGCCGGGGGCGAGATCTTCCTCTTCGACGAGATGAGCGATACCGGCGCGCTCGGCGATCCGACCCCGGCGACCGCTGCGGGCGGGCGCGCCGCCTGGACCGCGCTGGCCGCCGCCTTCGCCCGCCGCCTCGCCTTCTTCGCGGAGCAGGATCGGGCGCTCGGTCGGTTGTAGCGTCGTGGTGGCGCACGCGCCGCGAACCCGTTACCAGTAGCTGGAGGTCTCCATGATGCTCGCACTGACCGGCGCGACGTTGATCGACGGGACCGGTGCCGCGCCGCAGCCCGGTATGACAGTCGTGGTGGCGGAGCGCACGATCGCGACGGTCGCGCCCGATGGGGTGGCCGTTGTGCCGCCCGAGGCGGTCCGCTACGAACTGGCCGGGAAGACGTTGATGCCCGGTCTGATCGACGGGCACGTCCACCTGCTGGCCTATGCCGGGGATGAGCACCGCGATGTCCACCTCTGGAATGTGCTGACCTTCATCGAGGAGCAGACGTTGCACGCGGCGGCGAACGCCCAGCGTGCGCTCCGGGCGGGGGTGACGACGGTGCGCGACATGGCCGGGTCGCGCCCGGAGATCGCGGTCAAGCATGCGGTGGACGATTTCATCATCGACGGCGCGCGGGTCGTGGCGTCCGGGTTCGTCGGGATGACCGCCGGACATGGCGACATGTTCTGCCCGGCGGCGATCGATCGGCGCTTGTGGACGCCCGCCGATGGCCCCGATGCGTGTCGCAAGCTGATCCGCCAATACGCACGCGACGGCGTGGACCTGATCAAACTCTGCACGAGCGGCGGCGTCCTCTCGATCGGCGATAAATCGGAGTGGCGGAACTACACGACCGAGGAGACGTTGGCGATCGTGGACGAGGCGCACGCGCTCGGCAAGCGGGTCGCGGCGCACGCCCACACGCGGGCGGGCATCCTCCAGGCGGTCGAGGCGGGGGTGGATACGCTGGAGCACGGCTCGTCGCTCGACGATGAACTGATCGCGCTGATGCTCGAACGGGGCACGCGCCTCTGCCCGACGCTGGCGATCACCGAGTACATCCTGACGCAGGGTGCGGCGCGCGGTGTCCCCGCCGCCTCGCTCGATAAGGCGCGCGCGCTGCGCGAGGGGCAGATCGCCGGGCTGCGCAAAGCTTATCGGGCCGGGGTGCCGATCTTCATGGGGACCGATTCCTGCAACACCTTCGCCTTCGGTGCCCACGCCTGGGAGTTGGAATTGCTGCACACCTACCTGGGCCTCTCCCCCGCCGAGGCGATCGTGGCCGCCACCTCGTCCGCCGCCGAGGCGCTCGGGTTGGGTGAGCAGACCGGCGCGATCACGCCGGGTCGCTGGGCCGATCTTCTCGTCGTGGACGGCGATCCGCTGGCCGATCTGCGCGTGCTGCGCCAGTCGGAGCGCCTGCTCGGCGTCTTCCGCGAGGGGCGCTTGCTCGTCGATCGCGGACTGACGCCCACGGCGCGCACGGCGGGGGAATTGCACCCGGCCTGATGGCGCGTCGGGCGGTCCAATACAGACGAGAGGCAATGTCCCCGCTCCTCGGATGGGCGGGTGCCCGCTGGGCGGTGGGTGGCGAGCCGGGGTGAGGGTGTCCGTAGCCCTGGCGCGTCGGCGATAGTTTCCTCGCGTCGCGACGCAGGCATACCTTGTCAGATATGCGGAGGGGCGGCTAGACAACCTCCAGCCGCCCCTCCGCGTCCATCTTTGTGCCCTGTGCCCTAGGGCAGTGTTCAGAATGGTTGGCCCGGTAATCTACGGGTTGAAATCTGCGGCTGAGGGCGCCTGACGGCACCGACGAAGTCCGCCTGCGCGGGCGGGAATCACGGCAGCGAGTCAACCATTCTGCGTAGCGCTGTAAACTGAAGCGCCGATGAAATCTACATGGCCGTCGAGTATGCTGCCCGCTGGGATTGGCTCGGCAGCGGGGGAGAGGCATGGCCGACATCGCTGGTGC
>JAABUM010001243.1_pt1 | contig 39023 bp, 24 predicted proteins | sample 5559161 | NCBI WGS metagenome assembly JAABUM01 (sample SAMN10711868, study PRJNA513369) | rock metagenome | isolation source: Antarctica rocks | place: Antarctica: Victoria Land, Siegfried Peak nord
GGATGCTCCTTCTGAGTCGGTAGAACGTGTCCTTCGCAAGCCACATTCTCCATACACAGCAGGGCATCCGCGGTCTACGACATGCCAAACCGCCCTATCGCAACGGTGGATCCAGGTTGAGCTTGCCGCCCGGGCATCTCTGGACTGAGCTGCCGGTGGGCCGCTAGGGAGCGGCGCTCGAGTGTCGACGGACATAGGTGCGCGCGGTACGCGTCTGAGGCATCGTTCATCGTGTGATCGACGCCCAGACCATCAAGCAGCTGGACTTGACGTCCGCGGTTGCAGCGGAGCACCAGCGGAAGCCGGTTGATGCCGCGGCGGGCTGACTTACTAACGCTGGCCCAGGAGTCCAACGCGGTCGCAGCATGGTTGGGTCCTCGCTTGCGCAAGGGCGTCGGTGGAGGCCCTGCTGACCTCGTGTTCGCGGATAAGGGTTGGCGTGGTTCCCGATCCCTTCATGCCCTCACGCTTGAGGACCGTGTGCTGTACCGCGCGCTAGTCGAGGGGCTGTTGCCCTCGCTCCCTGAGACCATCCGCAGTCGGCAGAGTGCGCAGGATTTCCGCCGAGCACCCCTTGAGGTGCCGGAGGTTCAGTACGTCACCAAGACGGACGTTACGGCCTACTACGAGTACGTCGACCACGAGATCTTGATGGAGGAGCTGGTCGCTCAGACCGGTGAGGAGCCGCTTGTCACGACCCTCGGCGACCTGCTCCGTCGCGTCATGGGACGCCGGGTCGGGCTGCCCCAGGTCAGCCGCATGAGCGACGTGCTGGGTGACGCCTACGTCGACATCGCCAGACGCCGGATGATCCGGCGCGGGTACGCCACCTTCACCTACTCAGATGACTTCAGGATTGCTACACCCTCACTGGGAACTGCGAGGGCAGCCTTGGAGGCCTGCGCGCGAGAAGTCAGAGATCTGGGCCTTGTGCTTAACGAGCGCAAGACCTGGACCTACGGCAGCGAGCACTACATGCAGTCGCTGAGTGCCTTCCGTGACGCCGAGTTGCAGCTGTTCGATAGTCGGGACGCCTTTCTGCTAGACGACTACGTCGATGAAGACGGCTCGCTACTGGACGGAGAGACAAGCCTTCTCAGCACTGACCCCATCGGCGGCGAGGTAGAGGAACGGGATGTCATCCTCGAACTCGACGTCGAAGACTCGTGCCCAGACCCCGATGCTGCTCAAGTGCGTGCCGCAGAGCGGGCCTGGGAGCTCTGGCTTGACGAGGACGAGACGGAAGCCGCGCAGTCGGGGATGGGCGCTGCCATCACCCAGTCGTTGCTCGGGCACGCGCTGCCGGTTCTCGGTGCCGCGGGTAACAGGGCTCCGCTCGAGAACCTCGGGCACCTCATGCGCTTTGAGCCGGCTCTGACGCCACAGGTGTGCAGCTACCTCATCAGCTTCGGGCGGCAGGGCCGCGCGGCTAAGCGACTCGTGCGCGATGCGCTGGACGATCTGGTGCAGCAGGACCTGCTCAGCGGGTGGCAGAGCGTCTGGATCGCCTACACCGCCGGCACGCTGAGAGGTACCAGCCACGAACGCCCACACGTCGCCTGGCTCCACGAGGCCGTCAGCAACGACACTGGGGCGCACGCTGGCCATGCCGCGCTCTCGCTGGCCAGGCTGGGCCACGGCACGGCAGACGAGCTAGCACCCGCCGTGGATCGTGTGGCGGCGGCATGGCGATCGCTCGTCTTCCTCGCCCTGTGCCAAGCCCATCCGACGCTCGCCGAGCAGGTCGCCGACACTGAACTCGACCGCATCCTGCTTCGCCAGACCGCGCGATGACGCCGCACGTCCCTTCGCAGCGCGCTGAGGACACCGCTGCCCTTCTCATGCGCACACTCGGCAACCACCGTACACAGACAGCACGGGCGACCGCGGCAACGCCGACGCGTCTGGCTACGCAACGGCCGGACGCGAACCAGGTAGCGCAGCAGGCCACTCTGATCAGGTTGGCGTCGATCACCGAGGCCTACTGCGCAGACGCCCTCCTGGAGGCAGCAGAAGCGCTAGGGCAACCAAGCACCACGCCCGTAATGCAGATCATGTGGGATGAGCTGGCGATTTCTGCAACGAGGACCTGGAAGGATCAACAGTCGGCGTACAAAAGCTGGATCGGCGTGACGATCAAGTGGGACACCGTCGACGGAATGGCAGATGCGCGGAACGCTGTCGCCCACGGACTAGGGTCGCTCACCCGACAGCAACTTCGCCGTGAGGCTGCCGTTCGTCACCGTCTTAAAGGTGTCGGCCTCAGCCTTGCCGGCCGTGACCTTGCGCTCACGGACACGTCGCTGCACGGGTTGGCCCTCAAGTGTCGAGACTTCATCCTGGAGTTGGACCAACAGCTGCAGGCGAAGCTCACAGGGCCCTGAGGGCGGAAGCTGCGACGACGGCGGACGCAGCAGGGTCAGCCGAACGAGCTGACAATGTCGCAGCCGCCAGCTCAGGCGGGAGGAGCTCGGCGAACTTCAGCTGCTTCAGCGCGTCTTCGCTGACAGGCGCCTCGACTCGTTCGAGATCCTCCCCATGGGCATCACGGGCGGCGCGGAGGGCCTCGCGGACCTCGCCAACGGTCGCATCGCCGCGGAGCTTGATGTAGCGGTTGTCGTACCGATCGAGTTCGTCGACCAGCCCTGGGCTTACGGAGCTGAGTGCCAAGGCGACGACGCCGTTGGCTCGGGCGCCGGCCCAGGTCCACCAGCGCACCTGGCCGGAGTCCCAGGGAGCAACGACCAAGGCCTCGCTGTCCACCGTGGCGCTGTACTCCTCGCGAATAGCTGCGAGCCGCTCGGTGGCCCGTCGTGACAGTTCGACGCCCTGAAGGTCCCCATCGAGGAGGACGAGTCGCATCGCGTTGGTCATTGCGTACGACAGTGGCTGCGGCGTTCCTGACCAGCGGGATGTCCCTGACTGGTCGGACGGCTCGACGAAGGCGCGCCGTCGTTTCCAGTCCGTGAATGTGACCTTCCATGCCCGGCCGCCCAGGGAGATGATTCGTGGCCCGTCGACCTTGCGTGTGAAGACAAGAGGGTCGACGGCCCCGATCTCGTCCCGACCGTGCAGGACCGTAAACTGGGGGTCGGCCGTGAAGACTGACAGCATCTCCAGGAAGTGCCGGCGTCCGTAGCGTCGCTCGGCTTCGGGACCGACGAAGAGCATGCCGGTGTCGCTGTCCAGGTGCGCGCTCTCCTGCAGCCATTCGACGATCTCGGCTGTCTGCTCATCCGTGCCGAGCGGGAGCCCGGCGAGCCACTCCGGCCACGTCTCGGAGCCGAGCTTGTGCTCCTGCAGGCACAGCGCAAGAAGTTGCTGCGCGATCAGGTGGAGCGGCTGCTTCGGGGCGAGCACTGGTTCGACGAATCCTTGCGCGAACAACCGGAGCAGCGCGGCAGCGCGGAGCAGCTCGTCGTCGTCGGTAGCGAGGAACAGCATGCTGCGGCTGGTGCCGGGACGCCGTCCGGTGCGGCCGAGTCGCTGCAGAAACGAGGCGACAGTGCGCGGCGCCCCGATCTGAAGGACTCGGTCCAGGTCACCGACGTCGATCCCCAGTTCGAGAGTCGAAGTCGAGACTATGACGCAGTCGCGCGCTTCGGCGAAGGCTGTTTCGGCTCGTCGACGCTCATCCACGGACAGCGAGGAGTGCGAGACGAACGTCTCCGTACCTCGGTCGCGCAGTGCGAGGGACAGGGACTCCACGGTGCGTCGGGAGTCGGCGAACACGAGCCGCTTCTCACCTCGGTTCAGCGAGGCGATGACCGTAGCCGCATTGGCGACGGTGCCGACGTAGTCAAGCTGGAGCTCCGGTGCGGCGGCGGTGGCGACATCCGGTGCGACGACCACGGCCGGCCGGTTCCCCGCGCCGCTGCCTTGGAGCCAGGTGAGCAGCCCTTCTGGGTTGCCGACTGTCGCCGATAGTCCGATGCGTTGCAGCGGCCGTCCTGCCAGGTGCGACAGCCGCTCGAGCACGGCGAGCAGGTGCCAGCCGCGATCATCGCCTGCGAAGGCGTGCACCTCATCGACGACGACCGCGTGCAGGTCGGCGAAGAGCTCCCTGGGTGTGGTCAGCGTCGACACGAGCATCGCCTCGAGTGACTCAGGGGTTGTCAGCAGAACGTCGGGCGGGTCGCCGAGCATGCGCTTGCGGCTGCCGGCGGTGGTGTCGCCGTGGCGCAGAGCCACTCGGCGGCCGGTCCAGCTGGCGTACGAAGCGAGCCGTGGCTCGAGGTTGTTGAGCAGGGCCCGCAGCGGACAGACGTAGAGGACCGAAAGCCCGTGCCACTGATCTGACTCCATCCGCGACAGCAACGGGAAGAACGCGGCCTCGGTCTTGCCACCAGCCGTGGGCGCGAGCAGCAGCGCATCGTCGCCGCGCATCACGGGCGCGATGGCCTCTTCCTGAAGGGGCCGCAGCGAGGTCCAAGCGAGGGTGTTGACGACGTGGTGCTGCACCGCGTCGTGCAGCTGCGCAACGGGCCCGGTCATCCGAGATCGAGCTCGACGTCGTTCGGGTTGGCGGCGGCGGCGGGGACGAGCGAGGCAGCGTTCCGCTCCACCTCGGTCAGCTCGGCGACGTTCAGCGTCACGGGGTAGTCCCGCCGCGGGTCGAAGTCCGGGAACTGGTCGACACGATCGAGGACGTCCCCAACGAGCTTCTTGAGGAACACCCGAGGCGCGATCCCGACCTTGCCTCCCAGCGAGCCGGTGATGGCAGTGGCCAAGGTTGCGACGTACCCGTCGTCGACAACGGCTCGGACGCGGTCGGGGTCAGTGGCGCCTCCCGCGTACAGGTCGCGGACCTTGCTGCCGAGCGTCTGCAGTGCGGTCTGGTCGAATCCCGCAAGGCGCAGCTGGACGGCGCGTGGGTTGTCGAAGCGAGCGTCGGTCGCGAAGTCGGTGGCGATGCGCTGAGCTAGGGGTGGCAGTCGGGGAACGCCGCTGGGTCCGTCGTAGAACGCGGGGGTGCCGGTGATGACAAGGAACAGTCCTGGGTAGCGGCCGGAGTCGACCTCGTCGATGAGCTGGCGGATGGCGTTGAGGGCCTTGTCCCGGACGTCCCCTCGGACGCGCTGCAGCGTCTCGACCTCATCAAGGACGAGGAGGAGTCCGGGGTGGCCGGCGTCGCGCAGGACTGCGAGCAGCCCCTGCAGGAATCCCATGGCGCCGAGGTGGTCCAGCTCGCCCCTGACGCCAGCGGCCCGTTTCGCGGCGGCGGCCACGTGCGGCTGGCCGCCGAGCCACGCAGCGAGCGCGTCTGCGGTGACGTGGTCCTCGGTGGCGACGGCGCTTCGATAGCTGCGCAGGACCGAGGCGAAGGCGGGGGTGCGGGTGGAGACGAGCGAGAGGCGTTGCTCGAGGAGACGTTCGACGGCACTGCCGACTGCGGCCGGTCCGGATGCGGCAAGTCCGGGGTCAGCCTCGGTGACGTCGGACTCGAGGGTGAAGAGCCACGAGTCCAGCACCGGCCGGAACGCCGAGGGCGGGAACGCGGAGGTCCGCAGCGCCTCCCCGATGCGGCGGTAGACCGTCTCGAGCTTGTGCAGCGGTGTCTCGGTCTCCGACACCTGGACCTCGGCGGCGGCGAACCCGCGGCGCAGGGCTCGCTCGGCGACGTACCGGGTGACGAAGGTCTTGCCGGCGCCGTACTCACCGCGGATTGCCTTGAACGCCGACCCGCCTGCTGCCACTGTGCCCAGGTCAGCGTCGAGCGCTGGGACGAACCGTTCGAGGCCGACGGCGAGCAGGTCGAGGCCGTTCGCGGGCACCGTGCCGCGCCGAAGAGCGTCGATGACCTCCTTGCGCCTTCGGGGCGAGACGGTGTCGCTCACAACGTCACCTCGAACTGGTCCCGCAAGAGGTCCTTGTCCAGCAGCAGGGTGCTGCCGTCCACGTCAACGGTCAGGACCCCGTAGCCCTCCACGTTCAGCAGCCGCTGGACGTGCGGCAGCGCGCCCCGTAGCGCGACAGGGGCCACTCCGAGCGCGACGCTTGCCTGCGAGGCTGGCAGCCGACCGGCTGGGCTCAGCAGCAGGGCGTTCAGGAGCGACCCGACTTGAGCGTCGGTTACCGAGACCCGACCCGACACCGCCCGCTGGTCGCGGTAGGTGCCGCTCGCCAAGACCGCGAGGGTGGTGGGGTGCTCCGACGGGGCCGCCGCAGTAGGCGCCGGGTCAGCCTCGCTGGGGACGTCGTCAAACAGGGTGGGCGGTTCTTGCGCCGCACGACGCGTGAAGCCAGATACGGCCGCGGGCAGCACGATCGGCGTCGTGGTGAGCGGCTCGTTCCACCAATTGGGTTCCTGCGGCAAGGCCAGCGCAAGTGCGGTTCCAGGCGGGACGGCACCGTTGACGAGGACGGTGATGGGAACCACAGCCTCTGCCGGTGCTGCGCCTCCGTGGTAGCCGGCCTTGAGCGGTCCGTATCGCAGCCGCTCATCGACGGCGAGGATCGCGCGGCCTCCGGTCTCGAGCACACGTCGACCGGTGACGAGGACCTCACCGTCGCCGACGTCTCCGCGCGCCTCGCGCGACCGTCCGCTGGAGATCGCTGGGTAGGGACGCATCGTGCCCTCGCGCCGCTCGACGATGTGGCCATGGTCGGCGGTGAGCACCACGGTCCGGCCGGCGCGACGGGCACGGGTCAGCAGCGGCTCGAGGTGCCGTACTGCGTCTGCTCCCCACTCGGTGCCGCTGGGGTCTGAGCGGTCAAGCGCGTCGTCGATCGTGTTGAGGATGCACGTAACGAGTGGTTGACCGTCGACATCGTCGATCGCTGCGCCGACGTCGTCAGCGAGCGCAAAGCCGGGTCGGGTGGAGTCGAGCGGCTTCTTGTGAAAGAGCCGCGCGCTCTTGAGTCCGTGCGCGAGTGCCAGGGCCTGATGTCCCTTCTGCTCCACGTCCTGACCACCGGTCCGCAACTCACCGCACAGCAACGAGGCTCGGCTGACGTCGGTGAGGGTCGGGAGCACGGCTAGGGCGCTTGCGCGCCGCTGTTGCCCTGGGAGCAGCGCCTCGGCCCAACCATCGGTGGCACGTCCGAGGATGTCGCCCGTGACTTCGTGTCCGACTCCGACACTCATCCCATCGAGCACCAGAAAGAGGGCAGGGTTGGTGCGGGCCAGCGGGAGGACGACCTGAGCCATCAGGTCTTCCAGGTGCATTACGCCCTGGTGGCGGCCGTCGTCGGTCTTCGGCGGGTCCTCGGCGGTGTGCGTGACGAGGGCGGTCGCGAAGGTGACGTCATGTCGCGCTCTGCGGGTGCGCGTGAGGTGCAGCACGGAGGCGAGGGCTAAACCGAGGTCGGCGTCGCCGACACCGCGGGCCGCGTCGTTGACGGCGGAGTCAACCCACGCGTCGCTGTCGCTGTGTCGCGCGATGAGGGCCTGTAGACCTGGCTCTGGCTGGTCCTCGGTCGAGGCAAGCCAACGAGCTAGCCGTACGGCGGCACGGAACGCGAAGGTGCGGCGGTCAGCGGTGGAGAGCCGGTGCGCGCTGACGGCGTCCCAGGCTTGCTCGACGTGGGCGAGCGCCGAGGGCTCGACGTGTTGGGCTCTGGGGTCGCTGGTGGCCTGACGCAGCCTGTCGGCCACGGTTGCGAGGCGTCGCGTGAGGCCGGCCGGGAGTAGGGCGGAACGTTCGGCCAGTCCGATGGCCTGCACCTCATGAAGCAACGCGTCAGCGCGAGCGAGCAGCTGTTCGGCGATCGGTCGGGTCGGTGCCTCGTGCAGCAGCTCGGCGACGACGGATGACGACTCGGCTGCCCAGGCCCTCAGCACGTGGTTCGCGGGTTGGGTGCCACCGAGCCTGGCTTCGAGCCGGATCAGGCAGTCCCGCGCAAGTTGGACTGCATCGGCACTGTTGCTGTCGCGGGCGTCTCCGAGGAGTCCGACGAGCAACCCGAGAGGAAGTACCTCGCCGACTGCTCCGGTCCGGAGCAGGTGATGGACAGGCGTGCCGGCCGCGCCAGCACGACCGGAGAACCAGGACAGCAGGGTGTCGACGAGCACGTCCCCAGCGATGCGACGGAGATCGGCGATGCGGTGCGGGCCCTGCTCGTCCGCCGTCCACGCGAGGACAGCGGCGGCATCCACCGTCCCTTCGCTCACACCGAGGTGGGCGCGCGCTACCGCGGCCAAGGCGTGGTCGATGGTGAGCACGCCACCTTGGGCGGGTGGCCAGCCGCCGGCGGGTGCTGAGGCGAGCAGGCCGGAGGCAAGGTCTCGATGCCCCGGAACACCGGTCAGCGCGGGGTCGATACCCGTCGCTGCGAAGCGGTGCCGGACGGCCTCCCACGGGTCGGGGGTGCGCAGTCGGTTAAACACCAGATGGCTGAGGACACCCGCGCCCAAGTCGGTGTCGCTGCGGTCGGTAAGTACGACCAGCCACTGCTCCCGGTGGCGCTCCATGAGTGCTTCCCGGACGGCGAGGCTCGACACGCACGGGACGACGGTGACGGGAGTGTCGTCGTGCAAGAAGGCACCCGCACCGGTCCACTCCGGGCGGGTGCGGATGCCGAGCACCCCGAAGTGGTAATTCTTCCGCTTTGCCTCGTCCAGCAGGGCCCGTACGACGGGCATGGTGGCCGGCACGGCCAGGTCGCTCACTCCTGGACTCGCCACTCAACGACGACTTGCTCGTTCTGGTGAGTCGCGAGAAAGGCGGCGAGCTTGTCGAGGACGGGCTGTGAGGGTGAGCCCTTGGGCAGTACCAGGAAGACATCGTCGGGCTTCACCGGACCTGGCCCCGGTCTTGGTCCCGGACCGGGTCCCGGCGGCGGAGGCGGCGGGGTCCGGTCGGCGAGCCAGGCGAAGACCCCGTCCACGGCGGCATCGAGGGCCTTCTTTGCTGCGGTGGTGATCTCGTCTGCCTGTATGGCTGTGCGGAGCGTGTCAAGTACCGCCTTGGCCTTGTGACCGGAGTCGTCGCCTGCTCGTTCCGCCTCCAGCAGTGGGTCCAGCCGCTCCCAGCGGTAGGTGTGGAGCGCTTCGCCCACCATCGTCGCGGAGCTCAGCGACTTGGCTGCTGCAGCGTCGGTCACGGGAAGCTCCGTATGGGCGAGCAGTTCCACGAGCTTCACGCGGTCACCGGCGGTGCGCAGTCGTCCGATCAGTCCCGCGACAGCCCCCGCGGTTGCGAGGCGGCCTGTGGGGCTGGCACCGTTCAGGCCGAGACGGCCGTAGGCGTCTTCCACCTTCGGCGTGAGTCCGTTTGCGGCGTCCACGCGGCTGGCCACTTCAGTGCGCAGCCGTTCGGTCAGCTCGGCGACTGCGGGTGCGGTCAGGTACGGGTTGGCCACGAGGCCGAACAGTGCGGCGGCTCGGGCGATGGCCTGCCGGTAGTCCTCCACGGTCGGGAGCGGTTCGGTGCGCAGCTCCATCTCGGGCTTGACCTGTCCTGGCTTCGGTGCGGCGACGGGTGCGCCGTGGTGGTACCAGGCCCGTTGCCGTAGGGCGGCCCACGCGAGAACAACGAGGTCCGACACCTCGTCGCGCAGCCCAAGCTCGGGGCGCATCGCGTCGATCCAGCCGCGCATCTGGTTGACCGGCACGGCGTCGTGAGGCTGTAAGCCGTCGCGGGCGGCGGCACGTTCGAACTCGGTGCCCCAGGTCGTGAAGCCGTCGTCCCCGAAGACGAAGTGGGTCTCCCCCGCCCGACCAACGTGCAGGGCGTTCACGATGCGTCGCACGGCGGCGACGTCGGACTCGAGCCGCACCCGGCCGTCGCGGTCCCCAACGGCGCGTTCGATGTGGGAGTAGACCGCGGCGAGCTCACGCGGCGTGATCTCGGTGTCGGCCGGCTCGAACCGCGGATGCCCAGGGTAGGTGGAGCTGAACGCCTGATCGATGAGATGGCTGAAGGCCGCGCCAAGGTCCGCGCCGACGGGGTGGGCGGGTGTGAAGCCGCGGTCCAAGCTTTCGAGCACTCGGTCATGCGATGGGTCGTCGATGACCGTCCCGGCGGTGGGGGCGGCGGCGCCGTAGGCCTCCTGCACCGCCCGGCGCAGCCCCTCGCGCAGCGCGCTGCGCTGGGTCTCAAGGATGGCGCGGGCCTGCACCCGGTCGACCTCGGACAGATGATCCGCGTGGGTGGTCCAGCGCTCCCCCGCTCCCCCAAGTAGCCAGTCGAGCACGACGAGGCGTCGCACGTCCCGCATGCGTTCCTCCGCCAGGAAGCGGGGCAGCCAGACGACTGTCCTGCTCTGCAGCCCGGTGTCCTTCATGCGGTCGACACGGGCCAGGTCTTCGGCGGCGGAGTGACCCGCTTCGTCGAAGGGATGGTCGATGACGACGCGCCAGGTCCCGGGGCGGGCGCGGAAGTGGTCGTCGGTGAGCCAGCTGGCATCACGGACGTTGCCGAACACGACGTCAACGGCCCGGCGCGAGCCGCGCCAGATGACGCTGTGGGCGTAGGCACCGAACACGTCAGCGTCCCGGGCGGTGAGTCCCATCGCGTCACGGACGAGCTCCTTGAGGAGCTCGCGGCGTCGCCCATCGTTGTCCTCGCCCTTCGCGCGCTCAACGACGGACTCGTAGTCCACGTCGGAAAGCTGGACGCGCATGATCGGGTTGCGACTCTCGGCGTCGACATGGATCTCGGGTACCTGGCGGGCCCAGTCCTTGACCTTGGCCAGGACGATGCCGACCTCGCTGCCGGGCAGCGGCGACACGATGGACCCGTGGTTGAGCGAGGCGAGCCGGCCGGCGGTGAGCTCCTTGAGGGCGGACACCTTCGGAGCGACGGCCGCCAGCAGCAGCGTCTTGGCGAGCCGGTCGTCAGTCCGGAAGCCGGGCGGCAGCGTGACGGGCTCCGCCGCGATCACATCAGCCTCAGTCAGGCTATGGGTAGCGAGCAGAATCGGGCGCAACTTCTCGCGATAGAGCCCGGTGGCGGACCGGAAGAGAGCGGCGGCCTGGCTGTCCAGGGCCTCCTTGCCGTCGACGATGTAGTCGAAGGCATCACCAACAGGGATGACGTCATCCACAGTGAGGGTGTCGCGCCGGTCCACCAGCATCTGCTGCATCACCTTGAGCGCGGTGCGCTCCCGTTGCATTACGCTGGCTAGCGACCGGAGCGTGGACACCAGAGCCGGTGAGAACGGGTAGGTCAGGCGGAAGGAAGCCTCGTCCGCGCCACGGTGTCGGTCGTCGGTGTTGACGCCGTCGAGCAGCACGTCCCAGACTTCGGAGCGGCGGTCCAGGCGGTTGAAGGCGTCGGTAAGGGTGCGGTCGGCCCTCTCGTCCTTGCGGCGCAACAGCCGCTTGTTCGCGACGAACGGCAGGTTGTCGTCGCCGAGCGCGAGGCTAGCGAAGCGCCCTTCCTGGTGCCGGAAGGCACGGTCAAGGGCTTCCTGCTCGGCTCCGCTGGCGCCGGCATCGGCGAACCACCGCCGAAGGTCCATCTGGCGAGCGACGAAGGAGATCAGCGGGACCGCGCGGGAGCCGACGGCGGACTCGACGAGCTTGGTGAGCTTCTGCGATTCGCGGCGGAAGAACTCCCGGTCCTGGACCGAGAAAGCGAGCCACAGGACGAGCTCGTCCAGGAACAGGACTACGGCGTCGTAGCCGAGGCCCTGGGCGTGGGCTGCGATGGCGGCCAGCCCGGTGTCGAGATCGACGTAGCTGGCTTGCTGCGTGTAGGCGTTGAAGTAGCGCTGGACCAGGGCGGTGACGAGCTGCTGGCGCTCCAGCGAGCCGGGTGCGGCTGCCCTGGCTGCGTCGTAGGTGCTGATCGCCCAGGTGCCACTGCCCAGCAGAGCCGCCCATGGGTCGTCGCTACCGGCTTCGCCGTCGCCGTTCAGGCCGGCGAAGAAGGCGTCGTCGCCGATCTGGCGGCGCATCCGTTCGGCGTCTCCGAGGACGCCGTCGGACTGGTGGATCGCCGGCAGCGGGGCTCCCGGGTGGAGATGGCGGATCTGTCGCAGGTAGCCAGCGAACAGCGCCTGCTCCATCGACTCGGCACCGAGCAGATGGAAGGCCACCGGGAGGACCTTGCGATCAAGAAGCACGTCGTCGTGCCCTGCGATGATCGGCTGCAGCTCAGGCTTGGCCCGGGCGGACACGTCCTGACGGAGCAGCGCGTGAAGCACCGCCATGAAGTGGCTCTTGCCGGACCCGAACGAGCCGGTAAGGAACGCACCGCGGCTGACTCCCGACGTGACGGACTCGGCCACCAAGCCCATCGCTGCGTCGAACGCATCAGCGAGCGCGGGCGTGACGACGTAGTCGTCCAGGATCCGCGCGGTGGAGGCGTCACCGACGCTGTCGGTCAAGCGCAGGACGTAGTCCTCAGCCCCGGCGCGTTCGGGGATGATCAGGACGTCACGAAGCATGGTGGTCATCGCTGCGTAGCCTTTCACGCTCAGGCTGACGTCGACGAGCTTCTGATCGCTTCGCCCGCCGCGTCCTGGCGAGGACGGTTGGGTTCGCAAGCTCAGCCCCTGCTGATGGCGGCTGGACTCAGCCCGGCTGTCGGCTACCGATCCGCGATGGACGCGACCATCTCAGCCCGCAACATGTCGCCTTGGCGTCGAAGCAGCTCGCCCATCTCAGTCTCGAGTTCAGTCCGATCGGCGAGCCGCCGGCTCGCCAGAAGTGCCAAAGTGTCACTCGACGCCGCCAGGACCACTTTCAGCTCGTTCAGTCGATCTTCGAGGACCTCTACCCGTTCAGCCGTGGTCAAGGATTTGTCGGCCGCGGCCTGCACATGTCCTTCCAACTGAGCAAGCGCCTTTCGATGCGATTCGAATTCGGCGTGAAGGTTGGACAGGTTTGCCGACAGCTCCCGCTGCCCTGCGAGCAAGTGATCAGCCTGCCGGCTCACATCGGCATCCTTCGCCTCGGCGTTGGCGAGCATCTCGTCAAGCCTCCGCCCGAGGGCTTGGGCCGCTGCGGCGCTTCGCCGGACTGAGATCACAGCCAGCGCTGCGCCAGCCGAGCCGACGAGCAGCCCGATCACTGCCACGAGCAACGCGGCGTTCACGACTGCCCTGCGGCAGCTCCGGGGCTCGTGTGGCGCAGAGCCTCGCGCGATCGCGATTCGAGCCCTAGCGCTGCGTCGGCCAGCGCTTCGCGCCGTCGACGTAGGCCGACAACCCGGCCTTCCAACTCCTCCACCGGTTGCGTGAGTTCGCTGTAGAAGCGATGAACGAGCGGGTCGACGTCCTCCCGTGCTTGGGCGATCAAGCCATCAGCCGCGTCCTTGATCTGACGCCGTAGCGAGAGCAGGGCAGCTCGGTCTTGCTGCTCCAGTTTCCTTGCAGCCTGAAGCTCCTGGTGGAACTGGAAAAGCGTCATCGCGGTTTGGACTGCGACGTTCAGCCGCTTCGCCCAACGAACGGCCTCCCAGGGTTTGAACTTGTAGCCGATGCCGTGGCCCAGGTTAGTGACCAAGCTGTGGGTCGGTGAGCCGAGCCGGTTGCCGCTGACAACGGCGTCCTTGAGCCAGTTGGTCCCTTGCTTGACGACGTAGTCCTGGATCAGGTCGGCAACGGGACTGCCGGCTTCACGTTGCTTGCCTGCTGCGAAGGACTGCCCTGCCTCGGCTTGACGCAACGCGAAAGTCTCGACGATCTGTGCTTCGGGACCGCTGGCGATGCCTCGCTCGTCGGCCTGAAGGTTGATGAGCTCGCGGGCAAAGACGTCCTGAACTTTCTTTTCCATACTGGCAGCGGCGGCTTGGGCGTCGCGATCGAACTGGTCGACTGCTGAGGATTCCGGCACTCCGTCCCGAGCCGAGGCGATCACGACTTCCCCGGCAGCCGTGATCGCGTCTGTCACGGTCGCGTAGACATCATCGAGTGCGTTGAGTAGGCGCTGACGAGACAGGGCGATGCTCTCCCGTCGCCGGGCCAACAGCTGCGCGAGTGCCTTCTCGGCGTCGTCTGCCACGGTCAAGGGACGAAGGTCGTCGATGAGCGCGAGGACAGCTTCGAACGGCCTACGAGTGCGTCCCGCCTGCCCCTCAGTGGCGACGAAGTCATCTAAGGCAGCTATGAGTGAACCGCGGCCGCTCCGCATCTCCTCGAAGTCTCGCAGTTCGGCCTCTGCCTCGGACTCAGCTCGGAGCATCGCAAGCCCGTCACACTCGACGATGGGGGGAAGCGCGTATCCATCGCCAAGCGATTGCTGCACGGCCACTCGGCGCACCCCCTCCGCGGCCGTTAGCTGCGTCGCCTTATTGATCACCACGATCATCTGGTGCAGCTTGCCCAGGTCATGAGCGACGTGACGGAAGTGCCTTTCGGTGATCTCGTCGAAGAGGCCCACGGTGAGGACGAACAAGACCAGATCAGCACCTCGAACTGCGATCTCAGCGCGTTCATCATGCACTTCGCGCCCGGCGCCAACTCCTGGCGTGTCCACAATAAGGATATCGTTCCAGCGGTAATCGGTGGCAGCGTCCGTCGCGACATCCGCGTCGATGGTGATGGTGGGGTCACCGGTGAGGGCCTTCAGCAGCGTGGACTTCCCGGCGTTGTACTCACCGGTCGCGACCAGCCGCCAGGGTTCGTCTTGGACGGTGGGTAGGCGGCTGATGAGGTGGCGCACTCGGTCGTCATTGCTCTGCTCCAGAACATCGCGTGCGGCAGCGACGACCGCTCGACCCTCTGCGAGGAGCGTCTCTACAAGAAGTTCAGCCATGGCCGAGCCCCCTTCCTTGTCGGATCTGGACAGGTTTGCCAGCACACGCTTCGACAAGCGGTTGGGTTCGCATCAGATTTGCAGCGACGTCGCGGCTCACTACTCGCACGGCGATGTGTTCGCCAGCGTCGTAGACGCTGCTGCTGGTTGGCGCCAGCTTCCATAGATGGGCGATCGTCCGCAGTGCGTCCGAGACCTTCGTATCTGGGTAGAAGCTGCCGTGATCCGTTAGCGGCGGCGGCCGTAGGTAGCTCTCGAGCACGGCATGCTCATTGTGCAGGCCGATCGCGCTGAACGATCCCGGCTTTCGATGGACGCGCGTGATCCCACGCGCGAGAGATGCATGACCGCTGAGCTGCAGCAGCACCTGGCTCAGTGCCACGTCCACGCGGAGAATGGAGCGCTTCGACGTCTCCGTAAGGGCGTCGAGCGCTGCCATCTGCCGTCGAGCGATGGCGTGTTCACATCGGGCGCGCCCACGGTTCCTAGACAGGTGCGCCTGACAGGCTGCCTGGGCTTCCTCCCATGCCTTGCCCGCCTCGGCTTGGAACCCCTCCCGCAACTCCAGGACTTGCCGGCTCAAGGAGTCGCGACGCTTGCGTAGTTGCGCCTTCCTGCCGCCAAAGAGCCACGCACTAAGACGCTCAAGCACTGCTGAGCCGACGATCGCGCCGATGGGTCCACCGAGAGCGAGCCCGATGACGCCGCCCGCTATGCCCGCACCAGTACGGGCAGCTGGAGCGAGCCATGTTGGATTGAGCCCACCAGTCACTTTGGGTCTCTTGCTGGTGTCAGGCGTGGGAAGCGTTCGTTCCCAAGCTGACCACACGTCTACTGCCAGGTCGTCGAGCTTGTTGCCGAGTGTGTTCACGTTCGTCTTCAGGATGCTGGCGAGATCTTCTGCCAACGCTTCCGTCGTGGCCTTCCACGCCTTCTGCAGTTCCTTCTCGTCGTCGGCGTAGTGGGTATCTGCCCAGTCGTTGAGTCTGGTCAGCCGCTTGCGAACATCGCTCCTAGCCTTGGTCCCAGCGTCTTGGATGGCCCGCTTGGCTCGCCGATCAAGATCCTCTAATGCTGACTCGTTGGCCTCGAGCCAGTCGTCAAGATCGCCACGGACGCCCACCGCATACCGCGCGACATCAACGAAGGTCTTGCGCGCGGTGTCACAGATCGTTGTGGCCCGACGTGCCGGTGCCCGACCGGCGATCTGGGATCGCAGTTCCGATAGAAGTTCTTCAACCCCGCTGGCTTTGAGGAGCTGCTTGCTCTCCGGACCACCTTCCATGCTGAGGCGGGCAGCGTCGGCATGTACCGCGATGGTCGTCAGGGCGGTTTGCCCGTGATGGTCGAGGGTCCGACGAGCCTTCGCTACATGGCCGGGCTCAGACTCCAGCACCAGACGTGGTTGACGCGACGGGTACTTGAGGAACATCTGCCGCGCACGAGGGTCGGTCAGATCCTCAAGGCAGTTCACGACGAGCAGCAGCGGAGTACCCCAGGAGGCCACGAGGTCGAGGGCTTCGCGAGTCTGCTCCTGAAGCGAGCTCGTCGTAGCAACCCAGATCAGCAGGTCCGCCCGACGAGCCTCCTCGAGCGCGATCCGGAGATCTTCGGCCCCATCCTTCGCACCCACACCGGGCGTGTCCGCGATGACGATGTCACCTGCGAAAGCACAGGGTGCCCGAAACACGGACTGGGTGGTGCGTTGACCGCCTTGTCCGATGTCAGATGCCATCGACTCCGTCAGGAAGCGGAACAGCGTGCTCTTGCCTGCCTGGGTGCGCCCGAGCAGCACGACCAACGAAGGCCCGTCGACAGCAGGTAGATCGGCAACCGCGACTGCGAAGGCCGCCTGGATGTTGCGCCAATCCTGCAACTGCGACGACCATCGATCGCCCTTCGTCTGCTCCAGCTGATCAATCTCGGATTGCACGAGGGTCGAAGCGGTTTTGACGGCCCGCGCGGTGCTGCGTCTAAGACTGAGGAGCAGCGGGGCAGGCTCTGCGGGCTGGAGCGGTCCGAACATGGCGGTCGCGATGCCCGTCACGTCCTGGGGTTCCTACCCCGGGTAGTCGGTTCTGGACGCCAAGCCGCAAGCTCGTCCAGCGATTTACCGACCTGCGTCGTGCGCTGCGTGAGCTGTTCGCGAGTGAACGCCGCCAGGCTGACCCCGTACGTCGGGTCGACCTCGCTGTGCCACTGCTCCACCCACGGCTGCAACTCAGCTAGACCGGCGACCAGCGGCACCAGCCGCTCATCGGCCCAGCCGTCGGCCTCGCGGGCACCGATAACGAGCGAAAGGGCGAGGGACTGTTGCGCATGGTCCCAGCCGGCCCAGCCGAGCAGCGGTGTCGGGTCGGTCTCGCGACCGGCGCCCAGGTACAGCACAAACCGCTCCTTCGGCACATCGAGCTTCCCCCGTGCTTGCCAGTACGACGCCTTCCGGAAGTCCGCCGAGGTGTACTTCGGCGCTACCGGGATCGGCCCGACCTGCTCACCAGCGTCCTCGCGGCGCTGCAGCGCCCAGGTCTGCTCCCACGCCTCCCGCGTGCGCAGCCCGGAGTCCTTGTACCGGTGCGCGGCGAGGTAGGGCACCGCCTCGTCGGACAACAGCCGAACCAGCGAGTCGGTCACCGGCGCGTCCCGTCGGCCCTCCCACAGCGCCAGCACGCTGGGCAGGTCGGCGTCGCGGGCGATCTCGTCGGCAAGTTGCGCAACGCTCCTCGGCGACGGCCGGCCCTGCGCGTCGAACCAGAAGCGACGGTCCTCCAGCCGGTCAAGCAGCCAGCCGCGCAGCGCTCGCTCCTGCTGCTTGTCCCACGACTCCGACGCCCACCGCCGCTTGTGCTCGGGCTTTTCCAGCAGGCGTACGGCGGGGTCGTTCGCGATCAGGTCGAGCCGGCGTTGCGCCAGGTCCCGGTACGCCGCCGGCCAGTGTGCGGGCAGCTCGGTGATCGGCGTCGAGCCGTGCCGGGTGAACCAGGCAGTCTCCTCCTCCCCGCGGCCCACCTGGCGGGCGAGCGCAATCTCGAAGGCCCGCTCCCCCAGCAAGAGCCCCGGCGAATCCTCTCCCAGATAGGTCAGGTCGTCGGGAACGAGGCCGTAGAGCCGATAGACCTCCCAGTCCAGCTCCTCCTGCACCGCGACCATCCGTCCCCGCAGACGATCGGACTCCGCCCGCGCCGCATCCAGCGCCGGGCCGGTGGGGACCTCGCGAGCGGCGACGGCCTCGGGCGAGTGCGCGGCCAGCTCGACGGCGAGCGCATCCAGCCGCCTACCGCGCTCCAGCGGCAGCGCCGACGGCAGCGGATAATCGGCGACGTTGGCGCCGTTGTACTCGTATCGCATGCCGAACGCCTCGTCGACCATCGGCTTCGCCTGGCAAACCTGCTTGAGCCAGAAACAGGCCGTCGAGGAGTTCAGCACCCCGAGCAGCGCCAGGTGCTCGTCCTCCGTCGCTCCCAGCGGCAATTTGATCACCGGCGCAGTTTGCTTGAAGACCCTCCCGCCCCGGTCCAGCACAAAGTGGTTGTGCGTGGCCACGAACGCGAACGCGATCGAGAGCGGAATGCCGTAGCGCTTGGGAAAGAACATCGAGTGGTCGAACCACCGAAGCCCGCGCTCGGCTTTGGTCTGCTGGAAGTCCATCTGGGTCTCAAGGGAGCGTCGCGTTCGCCAGAGATAGCGACGGGCCGGCGCGCTCAGCCCGCGGGGTGCGCCCGAAGGCCCATAGGGGAAAATTGTGCCCGTCGTCGGTGCAAGCCGGAAGTCACGTACTTCTTCACCGAGCACAACGGGGACGACGTCCTCCGCAAGCGAGTACGTGGGGGTCGATGCAATCGGCAAAAAGAACGCCTCGTCGTTCCCTGTGTGAGTTGTTCGACCGATTTCGGCCACAACGCCAGCGAGGCTTCGACGGTCGCCTGCCTCGATGCTGGCGAGCAGCATGACTGCACCGCCGCCGGTGAGACTCCATGGGTGCCTCTCCAAGAGTGCACGGTCGAGGTCGGTGACGGTGACCCAGCTGTCGTCCCACCCCGGCTCGTCGACGTGCTCAACGATCGAGGTCCAGACGATCCCCTTCGCCGGGTTGTCCGGGCGGCCGGGCTCCCCTCGCACGCCGAGCACCGCCCGAACCGTCTGCCCGACCGGCCGCTGGTTTCGCCCGACGACGATCACAGTCGGCGTGCCGTGGCCGGGTATATACGCCCCGGACGTGTCCGCGACGAGCCGCAGCTCCTTGAGCGCGAGGAACTCCTCGATGAGCTTGCTGCCGAACTCGCGCTTCATGAACGAGTTGCTCGTGATCTGCCCGGTCCACCCGGCAGGTTGCCCGTCGTATCCCGGCTTGGCGAGGCTGAAGAAGCGCTCCATGAACGGCACGGTCAGCGCATAGGTGCCCTTGCAGGTGGAGTAGCGCTCCCGGTACGCCTGGTTGAGGACCTTGTCCTTGACGGTGATGTACGGCGGGTTGCCGACCACCACGTCGTACCGCCCGCCGGCCAGAATCGTCTGCAGGACGTCAAAGTCCTCGGTGGCGTAGGTAAATCCGCTCAGGTCGGCGTCGCCGTGCAGCGTCTGCTGGCCCGGCCCGTGCAGCAGCGAGTCGCCGACGGCGAGGTGGAAGCGGAACGCCGGCGCCGACTCCAGCGACCGCAGCCCGCACGCCGACATTGCGGCGACAGTGAGCCGGAATCGGGCGATGGCGACGGCGAACGGGTTGAGGTCGACGCCATGGACGGAGTCGAGCGCCTGCTGCACGAGCAACTGCATCTCCGTAGCGGGTGCGCGCTTCTGCCAGCGGTCCAGCAGCCGCTCGAACGCGCCGAGCAGGAAGTGCCCCGACCCACAAGTCGGGTCGATCATCCGGAAGCCCTCGAGCGGTCGCTCGTCCAGCGCCGGCTCCAGCGTGCGGTCGAGGATGAACTCCTCGACGAACACCGGCGTCTGCAGCAGCGCGAACGTCGCCTTCGCGTACGCCGACAGGTCCTGGTAGAGGTCGCCGAGGAACCGCGTCGACAGCCCAGGGTCGGTGAAGTCGTAGACCAGCCGCCCGGTGTCCGTGCGCTGCCGCCAGAACGCCAGAAGCTTCGTGACCGCATCACCAGAGGGAGCGATCAGGTGCAGAGCGGCGTGCTCTCCGACGAGCTCGGCCGTAGCTGGCAATCCCGCGAGGTGCTGCACGGCCTGCTGCAGCCACTCGCGGTCGGTGTCGAGCGGGTGCAAGCGGAAGAACGCGAGTTGCGCGTCGAGCGCTTCCTGTCGGCGGTTCTCCGGCCCGGCGATCCACACCGGAGACAGCAATCCGTTGTCCTCGCAGAACCGCACGAACACACTGGTGAGCACCCACGCAACCGCGGCTTGCGTGACGCGGTCGTCGCGCCAGGCGACCCACGCCGACGCGGTACGGCCCCGCTGCACTGCCCGCGAGTGCTCGACCACCCAGCGGCCTCGCAAGTCGGTGTCATTTTCGACCCTTGCTCGCAGGTCGTCCTCCAGCTCCAGAACTACCTTCTGCAGCGCGGCGGTGAGAGCGAGTGAGTCGATCACGAGGCCACTCCTTGCGCGACGGGCCGCGTACGCAACCAGTCGCTCTCGAGGCGGAGGAACTGGCCGGGTGCGGCCAAGGGGAGCGGACGGGTGTCGATCACTGCGCCCTGGCTGCCGAGTAGCTGTGGGACGACCAGCCAGATAGCTTGGCGTCGGGCGGACGTTAGGTCCGTCCAGCGACTCAAGGTCGCGAGATGGTCGTAGCGCGCGAGCGGAGCCGCCTCCAGCAGCAGCACCGGACGGATGCGGTCCTCCGCTCCGACCCAGGCGGCTTCGATCGCTGCGTCGATCGCGGGCAGGCTGCGCTGGACGAGGGCGGACAGTCCGGCCGCCTCACGACTGCCGGTTGCAGCGGCATCGGCGGCACGGACGGCGTCCCAGGGCAGGCCAACCTGCTCCGCTGCTCGGCGCATCGCTTCGACGAGGACCTGCGTGAGATCCACGGGGACAGCGTCATAGCTGCGGATGAGGACGTCGACGGCCAGGTCGAGGTCACGACCGTCCACGCCGAGGGCGAGGAAGGATCGGCTCTTGCGGCCCTCCTCGAGTCGGTGGCCCGCATGGCCCACCTCAACGACCGGCGCATCGGGAGGTACTAGGTACGTCCCCACGCGCGAGGCCAGGCCGGTGGTGTCGGCTGCACGGGTCGGCGAGCGGTATGCACGGGCGGCCTCGTCGTACACCAGGCCCAGGCGTGCTTCGTCGACGAGCTGGTCGAGTCTGGGTCGGTCCGGGATCGGTGCCAGCGCAGGGAAGCGCGCGCGGACTCGGTCGCGCATCTCCTGCGGGCTGACCGGCTGGGCGCCGCCAACCCCGTTCAGGGCAAGTGCCAGCGCGGTGACAGGACCAAGATCGCGTGCGTGAAGTTCGCCGGCACCGGATAGGCCAGCGTTCTGGGACAGCACAGCGCCAAGTCGCAGCATCCTGTTGTTCTCATCGAGCGCAGAGGGTCGGACTTCGGGCAGCGTCCGACGGAGGGCGTCCCGCAGGCCCGTGACGGCGCGCTGTTTGGCGACCACCGGTTCCTGAGCCAGCTGCGCCTGCTGGACCAGGTCGTCGGCTGTCCTTGCCAGCGCTTCGGCGGCGTCCAGCAGGCCGGGGTCGGTGGCGATGAGGGCGATGCGGCCGCCTCGGCGCCGGGTCGCGAGCGGCGGATCGCCCGACTCGGCTCGGTCTAGGGCGTGCACCCGGTCCAGGGCAAGGCGCAGCAGCCCAGCGGCGATTCGCGAGGGAGCCGGGCCGTCCTCGTGCCGGGACATCGGTGCGAGCGCGAGTTGCATCGCGTCCGTGAGTTCCTCGACGGTGGCGACCTCGCCGAGGGTGGTGAGGACGGTGCGTGCGTGACCTGCAAGGCCATCAAGCAATGTGCAGCACTCGTCGTCGGAGGCCCACGCCTCCTGCACCGCGCCCACGTGCTGCGCCGCACGAGCACGCGTGACATCAAGGGCTGCAGCGAGTTCGGTCTGACTGGCGAAGGGATCAAGGTTGCCTTCGAGACCGAGCACGAGCCGGACGGCCGTACGACGTGCTTCGGCCTTGGTCGCCCCAGCATGTCGAAGCAGCACTGCGGCTGCCGTTGCCGGTGTCGGCAGTCCCGCGGGACTGCGACGGTCCAGAGTCGCGCCGCGTCCGGTGATGGTGGCACCGAGGCGCTCACGCCACCGACGGGCGCGGTCCTTGACCTCGCGTCGAGTGGGTTCGGCGACGCCAGCGAGCCGGTTGAGCCGTACCGGATCGAGCGCGACCAGGTCTCCGACGGTGGTGACGTGGTAGGGCTCAAGGGCTGAGAGGGCCCGAGCGGAAAGGCCAGCGTCAACGAGGCGGGTGCTGGGTTCAGCGGCGTCGGCGCGCTCGTCGGCATCGTCGGGGGTGGTCTTCGGGACGGGGGCGAAGACGGCTCGCCAGGCTGCCATCATGTCGCCGGCGGTGTCGTGCCGGACCTTCGCGTCCCGGGCCAGCGCCTGCCGGAAGAAGCCGGTGAGCGGCCCAGCGATCGACTCGTCGAACAGGGCCTCCTCGACCCGCGCCTCGTCGGTGACCGAACCGGGGTCGGTCAGGCCGTCGCCGTACATGGGCGTGCCGCCGGTCGCCATCTCGAAGAGCACCACAGCGGCGGCGTAACGCTCGGCTGCAGAGTCGTACCGACCTCGTCCGACGGCGTCAAGGAAGGGGTCGAGGTAGGGCGGGGTGCCAGCGGATAGGGCCGTGGCACCTGCGCGCGACAGCGAGAAGTCGAACAGCACGAGATGCTTGGTGCGATCGCCTCGACCTTCGCGAACGCCGAGGTTGGCCGGCTTGATGTCGCGGTGGTCGACACCGGCGCGGTCGAGGGCGACGAGGGCTTCGAGCAGGTCCCCGCCCCACCGTTCGAGCAGGTCCAGCGACAGCCTTGAGCGGCTTCGCAACACCTCGCCGAGGGTTTCCTCCCCGGCGCTGTCCAGCAGCAGAGCTCGGCGGCCACCCACATCGATGGGTCCTTCGATGAGCCGTACCAGTCGGGGGTCCTTGAGACCGGTCAGTACCTCAGCCTCGCTACTGAGCCGGCTGGCAGCGAGCTCGTCGTTGGCGACCTTCAGCACCCGGACGGCATCCGGTCCGGTTACGGTGAGGTCCGTGACGAGAAGACCGACCGCAGTCGAGCCGGCGCCAAGGCGGCGTTCGAGTCGGAACCGTCCAGCGAGCACGGCGCCGGGGTTCGCCTCGAGTGGATCGTCGGTGTCGGTGCCAGGGTCACCGAGGACGCGTTCGGCGGCGGCGAGCTTCTCGAGGAAGCTGCGCACGTCAGGCAGCCGTTCGGTGACGGCCGGGCGGGTCGCAGCCAGTACGAGGTCCCGGACGGTGGACGGCACTTGCGGGAGGTCGGCGGCGAGGTCGAGCCCGTCGTCGCGGCGGAGACGTTCACGCAAACTGGTGCGGTCCGGGGCGGCAGGGCGGCCGGCCAGGACGTAGTAGGCCAGTGCGCCGAGGGCGAAGACGTCGAGGCGGACGCGGTCGGCGTCGGCGTTCCACACGCCCTCCGGGGCGTGGAAGGCCTCGGCCTGACGCCGATCCACGTCGACGACGCCGGCAACGTACTGCAGCCGTCCGGCCACCTGTTCAGCGCCGAGGAGTCCGGTGACACCGACGCTCGGCAGTCCGGTGAGGGTGCTGCCCGTCGTACCGGCGCTCTGCCAGTCACCGACGACAGCCTTGATGGCACCGTCGGCGACGCGACGAACCGACACCGCCTGGGGCGTCAGTCCCCGGTGGACGACCCGGCTGCCGTGCGCGTAGCCGACAGCCTCGGCGACCTGCCGCAGGATGGACAGCTGGTCGGCAAGTGGCACACCGCCCGTCTGATCGGCGAGCCACAGGTCCAGACGCTGGAGCCGCTGATCGTCGGGGTAGACCAAGCCGATGCCAAGCTCGCCGTCGACGAGGTCCCGCGGTCTGAGCAGTCCGTCGTGGGCGAGTCGGGACATGACGCGGAACTCGTGGTCGGCGACCCGGCGCACCCGGTTGCGCTCGTCGTTGGACGCACCTGGTGTGGTGACGAAGAAGCGGATGCGATGCCGATCGGTGGTGGCGACGCGGTGGAAGGCCGGCCAGTCCTGCCAGCCTTCACCTTCACCAAGGGGTTCCTCGTCGATGACCCAGGACCCGACCTCGCGTTGCCGTCGCTGGACGACCCCGATGTTGGCGAGCAGCGCGGCGATGATCTCGTCCCGGTTGGGTCCGATCACCTGCTGCGGCGTGGCCGGCTCGAGCAGGCGCTCGCTGATGCCGGGCAGCCCGGTGCTCGCCTCGCTGCCATCGATCCCGAACAGGTCGATGCGGGCGGTCGGTGACAGAGCGCAGCGCAACCCAGGGTGGTGGAGGTAGACGGACTCCTGGACGAACGGCACGACGTCCCGGACCGACGGGATCTGCTGGTTGTTCTCCCGCGCCCAGCGCAGCAGCTCGTCCTGGAGCTTGCTGGCAAGGCGTTGCGCCTTGCGCCGGGCGAGCTTGAGCGGGGAGTCCTCGGCTCGGTGGCCGTCACGGAGCCAGCGGTGATCATCGCCGCGCAGCGTGCCGTTGTAGTACTTCAGCTCCACCAGGTGAAGGCGCCGACGTCCAAGGACGAGCAGGTCGATCTCGTGCCACTTGCCGTGGCCGTCGCGGAACTCGAAGTTGGACCAGGCGCGGAAGGGCGGCTGGTTGGGCAGGACCGCTTTGACCCGGTTCAGGCCCTCGACCTCGTGCGAGAACGGAGAGGCGGTGATCTCCAACCACCGCTTCACCTGCTGGGCCAACGTCTTGGCTCCTTCCGCCGTCGCCGACTCGCATCGTCGCAGGTGAGTCCGACGTGTTGGGTCATCCACCGACGCTCGGTGCCGTTCAGTGCCACATGCGCCTCGCCTGAGCACGCTCGGCCAAACTGGAAATGGGGAACGGATGGGGAACGGCAGAAACGAGTCAGGGCCTCGATCTGATGATCAAGGCCCTGACCTGGGGTTTCTTTGTAGCGGGGGCAGGATTTGAACCTGCGACCTCTGGGTTATGAGCCCAGCGCTTGGCTGTCGAGCAGCCACATCCGGAACGGGAGTACGTCCTCCGCGGGTTCGGCAGCGTCAGCCGTCCGAGGCGTCGTAAGGCTCAACGCCCTGAAGGAGGTCGCGCACAGTAACTTCCAGCGCGGCAGCTACCGCTTGCAGCCTCCCCAGCGTTGGCACCGTCCGGTCGTGCTCGATGTCAGCCAGGTACGAGGTCGACAGACGAGCGTCACCCGCGAGCGCCATCAGCGTGAGCCCTCGCTCCTGTCGGAGTTGCCGCAAGCGCGAGCCAAGAGTCTGCGTGACCACCAGGGGAGGCTAGGGCGACCCCCTGACAGGGCGTCCATACGTTGGTAACGTATACGTTGTGGACGTAACCAAGAGACATGCAGCTGAGGCTGCTCTGGTCGTCAATGAGTTCGTTCCCCAGGGTCCACGAGCACGTGCCGCATGGCCGTACACCCACAGAGTCGTTGCCGAAGCGGCCCGCGTCAGCACCCGCTCGGCTAGCAACGCCGCCAAGTACCTCAGCCACCTGTCTGACTTCGCGGCCTGGGCCTACGCGCAGGGCATCCCGCTGACACTGAAGGCTCTGCTGGACTCTGATGTGATCGAGCGCTACGTCGCGGTGGGGATGCCCGGCGCCCGGGACAGCACCCGTGCGACACGGCGCGCGATCCTGCGCCGGATCGCCCGGCGCTGCGCCTCCCCGCCGCAGGACCTGCCCCTGCCGATCGCGTATCGACGGATCCGGCCCCCTTACAGCCCGGAAGAGGTACACGGGCTTCTCGCGCTGGCCAGCGCGCAACCAACACCCAGCCGCCGCAGGACGATGCGCGCAATCCTGCACCTCGGCCTGGGCTGCGGAATCGCCTCACGAGATCTGGCCTGGGTGCGTGGGCAGGACATCAAACAGCTGCAGGACGGGTCTGTCAGCGTCACTGTGAGCGGCGGGACGCGGCCACGCGCAGTGATCACGCTGCAGGCACATGAGACCGCGCTGCTGGAAATCGCCCGGTTCGCGCGCGCCGGGCTGCTGATTGGCGGCATCGCCCGCGGGCGGCGAGGACCTTCCCCGGCTGGAGACCGCACGGCTCCGGTCAACATGGCTGCTGACCCACCTGCGCGCCCGCACCCCGCTTCCCACGGTGATGACCGCCGCGGGCCTCACGACCGTGCGACCGCTCGAGGACCTGCTTCACCACTGCCCCATAGGCGCCGACGCGGCGCGGCTCGCGCTGCGCACAGCCGGATGATCCGACGCCGGGACATCACCCGCACCCTTGAGTGGGTCGACGCGAGTGGTGTCCCGGACGTGCTCGAGCAAGCGCTGCGTCCGACCGGTCGGGGACGCCCGCGGCAGCTCACGGTCAGGGCGCTACTGGTCGGGTTGAAGCTCGCCGTCGACAGCGCGAAGACAGCCTGCCTCACAGACGTGTTCGTCGTGCTGACTGAGGTCCTCCCCGAGGCGGTCCAGCACGACCTTGGTGTGCGGGACCGCCGAAGCGGGCGCGTCATCACGGTCCACCAGGTGCGCCGGCTGCTCGACAGCATCAAGAATCGGCTCGACCCCGCGAAGACGATGCCGGAGGACCGCGCGGCGCGGCTCGCTGCCCTGCAGCAGGTCCTCGACGACCTTCTTGCCGCGACGATGCCCGCCGAGGTCCCGACCAGCGGCGCGTATGCAGTCGACGGCACCGGCACCTGGTCCTGGGCCCGTGGAAAGGACAAACTGACGGCCGCGGCTGACCCGGACGCGGCGTGGGGCGTCAAGACCAGCAAGTCGGGCAAGCAGGAGCGCTACTTCGGTTACGAACTGCACGCGGTCGTCCGCGTCGGGCGGCTCCACGACGACCGCCCGGTGCCGTGCCTCGCCGAACGCATCGTGGTCACCCCCGCATCGACGAACTGCGCCGAAGCCGTGCTGCCCGCGATCGCGAGGATGCGTGATGAGGGCCTGCGGCTCCGGGAGGTCATCGCCGACCGGGGCTACACCTACAAGACAGGCTGGAGCCGCGGCCTGCGAGCACTTGACGTCGACTCGGTGCTGGACCTGCACCCCACCCAGCTCGGCGCCAGGGGCAGCCACGGCGGGGCGCGCCTCATCGCCGGGATTCCGCACTGCCCCGCCACCCCCGACGCGTTCGACACGATCCCGCGTCCTGAGCGCCTCGCCGCAGCGCCGGCGCTGGAGGTGTTCCTCGGGCAGATCAACACGCGGGAGCAGTGGGCGTTGCGCCGGGTCGCCGGCCCGGACAGCAGCGGGTCAGAGCGGTACGAGTGCCCGGCGCGCGCGGGGAAGCTGCGGTGCCCCCTCGTCCCGCAGTCCATGGGGCAGCCCGTCACGCTCCCGAAGGTCCTCGAGCCGCCGCAGCCATCGGCTCACCGGTGCTGCTCACAACGCACGATCACCGTTCCCGGCGACGTCGACTACAAGTCCAGGCAGCGGCACTACTGGGGAAGCCGCGACTGGATCAGCTCGTTCAGCCGGCGCTCGCGGGTTGAGGGCTGGTTCGGGAACCTCAAGGACCGCTCCCGTGAGGCGCTCGGCCGCGGCGCGTTCCGCGTCATGGGCCTGTGCAAGAGCTCGCTCATGCTCGGCGTCTACGCGGCAGCCACGAACCTACGCCTGCTCGACGCCTGGGCAAGCAAGGTCGGCCTTAGCGAGCCGCCCACACTGGCTTCCCGTGCAGAGCAGTCGGCGGTGGCGCCTGGGACGAACGAGGCCGCCAGTCAGGGCGACCTGACCAACCACCCACCAGGCCTCTAAGCCCACGCTTCGCCGCCTCTTCCTACGCCTCCAGCACGCCCCGTAGGCGCCCTCATGAGCTGAGGCGCCGGCTCGGTGCCTGCAGCGCGGCACGGGCCGCGGCGGGGCGGCCCGCACAACAGCCGCCGCGCGCGCCTTCACGCAAAAGGAGCGCCCCAGCCCTCGTGCTGAGGGCTGGGACGCTCCTGCTGTGACTTTCGTGAGCATCCACGGCGTAGAACCGTGAACACCCCATGGTGGCGTGTTCACGGAACTGTGAACCCGCAGGTGAGGCACGGTCGCAAGTCGGGTGTGCGCGAGGCCTGCACAGCGAGACCATGATCGTTACACGGTGCACGCACCCAGCGCGATTGGGTTCGTTCCGCGAGAATCACGAATCCACGTCGCTGTCCGCCCTGCGAACGTCGACCCGTCGCTGAAGCCGCTCGTACCGCTCCAGCGCGCGCTCCAGATCCCGGCTCACGCGGCGGCGGGTGTCAGCTGCACCGGCCATGACCTGCAGTGTGCGGCTTGCTGCGAACTCATCCGTCCGACCTTGCACAGCCTCATACTCCCGACCCAGCTTGTACCGCCTGTCCGCGAGCCACTCCTGCGACTTCTCCGCAGTGGCGAGTCGGTTGTCCACCATCAGATCCACGGCCCGCGCCCACTCCTCCGCGGTCGCAGGCGTGTGCTCGGAGTCCCACAAGTTCTTGATCGACGGAATCTTGAACTCTGTGCTGATGTAATGCGCCAGCAGCTTGGCGTCGTGCATCGGGTCGAAGGGGGGCGGCGGGTGCCATTGCGCCGTGTCGCCCGCCGCCCGGGCAGCACGCCATGTCATCCTGGCCTCTGCCCAGTTCGCGACCTCCTCAGCGAGGTCCCGCTCGGTGTCCAGCCGCACCTCATCGCCGCCAGCGCCTTGTACGTCGAAGTCGGAGCACCTGCCGGCGCCGCTCATCAGCACAGCCTCCGCCGCGTCAACTCGCCGCTCTTGCAGGACCAGCCTGGCGATCTGGAAGGCAGTCGCTTCCTCCAAGCGATCCCGCGGGCGCAAGTCCGCGACCACCTCAACCACGAAGTCGGCAACAGCCTGGGGATCCTCCTGGAACGGTCCGCGCGTGATCGGCGCCCACGAGCTAGCGTAGATGCCGTGGACGGTCGAATTTTGGGCGCTCCGGGACTTGCCTGCAGCGGTGCGCGGGCCCGTGGACTTCTCGGCGTTCGCCCGGTTGGCCCGAAGCTGCGCTTCAGAAGGCGGCCGCTTCGAAGACGCGTCATCGGGCGTGCTCACGAAGCAGCCCTCCCAAGGCAGCGGTTGATGGCCCTGTAGATAGAAGTATCTACACCAGCCCAGCCTGCGGCTGGCCGGGTGTAGCGGTCGTTATGAAGCCTGTATGCGGTCGTGTTCACGGCCGTCTCCTCTCCTCACCCCTTCGGCCGGTGAAGGGGTGAGTTCGACAGGGCGCACGGGTGGGACGAGGCGGGAGAGGCACGCAGCACTAGTTTTGGACGCGGAGACCGCGACTACCCGGACGCTGCGCCATGGGCGCCACCGCATGAGCACGGGACAAGCAGTCGGTGGAAGCGCGGCCCGACTTCGCTTCGACGTCCTGCACCGCGTGCAGGGGCAGGGGCAGCCGCTCGCAGGCGCACAGCCCCTTCGGGGCCGCTGAACTAGTAGCTCGAGGTCGCAGGCGGGCTCATACTGCCAGCATGCTCGCGGCCGCGTACGACGTAGCGCTAATGCGCACCGGCGCGCTCATCACACCTGGTATGAGCGAGGCTGAACTGCGGGCCGTCGAAACCCGCTACGAGTTCACGTTCGCGCGTGAGCACCGGCTGATGCTGTCGCTCGCGCTTCCGCTGGACCCGGTGGAGGAGCAGGCTCGGCCGCTGTGGCCGAACTGGCGCCAGCCAGACATCCACCTCAATGAGCAGGTGGCCCGGCCGGTGCATGGGCTCCTGGGTGCGGTGCGCCGTGAGCGCCTGTGGTTGGACGAGTGGCCGCCGATGCCGTCAAGCACGGATGACGCCGTCGCTCTTGCCAAGGAGCTCCTGGCAAGCGCACCTCGCCTCGTCCCGGTCCGCGGTTTTGTGTATCTGCCCGGGGCAGAGTGGGCTGTGCGGGAGCCTCTGGTATCGGTGTCTGAAGAAGACGTGTACGTCTTCGACGACGACCTCCTGACCTGGCTCGAACAACAGTGCCGGCTGGGTGCCGGGACCCATTGCGGTCAGCCACTCCACTCGCTGGCCCTGTGGAGCGCGGTCATGCAGCGGCCAGCGCGGGCCGGGTTGAGCACTACTGCAACCGCCGTGCCTGGCTGACGCATCCACGCTGCACGGCTCAGTAACGGGGCTCCGCGACAGCTGCGGGCGTGCCGCGCGATCCCCAGCCGGCCCAGAGCTGGCCGCCCGCTCGGCGGCCAGAAGCGGATGTTCGCGACGGCTCCGTCTCGCGGCACCGGTGCGCCGCCGAATGGCGTCCCGTCCAGCAGACCGTGCGCGAACCCGGCGGCCACGAACAGCCCGGAGGTGCAGCGCACGCCACCGCTCGTAGCCTCCGAGGACGCGGCGCAGCTGCACGACCCCCGGGGCGTCCCGGGTGATCAGCACGACCTTGCGCAGGGGTAGGGGAGGATCGATTGCCAGCGGGGCAGGACGCCCAGACTACCAGGGCTACGAGCCCGAGCAGGCCGACGATCCCGAGCAGGCGCCCGCCGCCGGCTCCTGTGGACAGCAGCACGTGGGGCAGCAGCAGGCCAAGTCCGATCATCGCGACCCGCCGGTGCCACACAGCCGCGCGGTCGATGCCGTCGAACCACATCGACCCACGGCAGGGTGCTGATCAGGACGAGTGAGACCGACAGCAGTAGGACCGACGCGGCGCCGCACCACTGTCCGATGTAGGAGGCGGTCGGGGTGTTCGCAGGCCGGGCGACCAGCCAGAGGGCGGCGTAGGCGACGACGACAGCCAGAATAGTCAGTGGGCCTACCTCGCGGGCGAGCAGCCGCGGTGGACGACGGGTCGGTCGGGATGCGGTGATCACTTCGTGACCTCTCCGCCGGTGGGTCGTGTCTCGGTGGCACGATCCGGCCCCCGGAAGCGGTTCCGGTGCTGGTCACTGACGGGGACCCGCGTGGGCCCCTTCACGACAGGATGTCCTTGCGGGCGAACCGTCTCCAGGCCAGGCCCAGCAAGACGAGTGCGTAGGGCACCTGGATGAGGAGCCCGGTCGCCATGTCGCCGGTGCTCTGAGGTGAGCTCAGCAGCCCGAACCAGGACAGCGCGTAATGGGTGGGCAGCACGTTGCGCAGGCTCCCGAGCGAGGGGATCGCATCGAGGACCTGCATCACAATGATCGCGACGACGGTGCCGCCGACGGCGCCGAGGGGCGCACCGGTCCGTACGGAGAGGTAGAACGCGACCGAGGCGACCGTGACCATCTGCCACGTGATGTAGCCAACCATGAACGCAAGCAGCCGGTAGGACTCCCCGGACGTGAGCTGCGCACCGATCGGCGTCGACAGGCTGCCGCTCCCGAAGGCCACCACCCCGACCGCGAGGGCGGTGAGCGGGATCAGCAGCGACGCAGCGACGGAGAGCAGCAGCGCGACCGACAGCTTGACCCGTAGCAGGGTGCCGCGGGCCAGTGGCCGGATCAAGAGGTAGCGCAGCGACCCCCAACTGGCCTCGGAGGAGATGGTGTCTCCGTTGAACAGCGCGACCACGACGATGAGGAAGAACTGGCTCATCACGAACGTCGCGAACAGGGTGAAGTTCACGCCTGACCGGGTCGCGAGGTCCACCAGGAGCGGGGTCCCGCCCCCTGCCTGGGTGCCACCGGTCAGCAGCAGCACGACGGCCAGGACGACCGGGATGGCCGCCATCGCGCCGAGCCCGTACTGGGTTCGGCGCCGTTTGACCTGGCGGAGCAGCTCGACGCGGATCGACCCCCCGCGGTGGGAGAGCGCGGGCGGCTGCGGGATGGCCTCCGCCAAGGCCAGGGCCGGGGTTCGTCGGCTTTTGTGTGTGCTCATGCCCCCACCAGTTCCAGGAAGACATCTTCGAGTGCCCGGCGGGGCGCGAGTGCGGCGACCGGGACGCCGGCGGTGACGAGGGCGGCGGTCAGGTCTGGCCGGAGCACGAGGCCCAGCTCGACGACCACGCCGGTCGCGTCGGTCTCGACCGACGGGCAGCCCAGGGCGGCGGCGACCCGGGCGGCGGTGGTGGCCTCGGTCGTCTCGACGTGGACGACGGCGTCCGCGCCGACGACCTCGTCGACGGTTCCGGCCGCGATCAGCTTGCCCTTGGCCATCACGACGACGTGAGTGCAGACCTGCTCGACCTCGCTCAGCAGGTGGCTGCTGATCAGGACGGTGGTGCCCCGGGCCGCGAGGTCGGCGATGACGCGGCGCATCTCCTTGATCTGCGGCGGGTCCAGGCCGTTCGTCGGCTCGTCGAGGATCACCATGTCGGGCCTGCCGAGCATCGCCTGCGCGAGGGCGAGGCGCTGACGCATGCCCTGGCTGTAGGTCTTGACCGGGCGGTGGACGGCGTCACCCAGCCCCGCAACCACGAGGGCCTCGTCCAGGTGGGCGTCCTTGAGCGCTGAGCCGTTCGCGCGCCACCAGAGCTGCAGGTTGTCCAGCCCGGACAGGGCCGGGTTGAACCCGGTGCCCTCGACGAACGCGCCGACGCGTTCCAGGGCCGGCGAGCCCGGGGTGACGACGGTCCCGAAGATCTTGACCTCGCCGCCAGTCGGGTGGATCAGCCCCAGGGCCATCCGCATGGTCGTGGTCTTGCCGGCGCCGTTGGGGCCGAGCAGACCGACGACCTGGCCGGGCAGGACGGTGAAGCTGAGGTCGTCGACGGCCGTGAAGCCGTTGCTGTGGACCTTGCTCAGGTGCAGCACCTCCAACGGCGGGACCCCGTCGGCGATGTTGAGGGCGGCCTGCCGGGACACGGCGAAGCGGGACCGTCGGCGCCGCGCGGTGAGCAGCCCGACGAGGCCGGCCACGAGCAGCAGACCGGCCAGGACGACGGCGGCGAACGTCACGGGCGACAGACCGCCGCTGCTTACCGACGGGGACAGTGGCACCGTCAGCCTGCTGCTCGTATCCGTCGCGATGGTGTAGACGGCGGGTACGGCGGAGCCGCGGAACGCCTGGTCGGTGGAGGCGAGCACCAGGCGCAGGTGGTGACCGGCCGAGAACCGGTGGGCCACCGTCGGCAGGGTGATCGTGACCGCGGTCGTCGTCCCGTCGCGTGGGACGCTCGCGCGGAACGGGGCCACCAGTGCGCCGGGCAGGGTGGCGCGCTGGTCGGCGTCGACGTCGTAGAGCTTCGCGTAGCCGGTGATCGTGCCGGTGCTGGAGGCGAGCCTGACCGAGACCGTGGGGGTCCCGGCCAGCTCCAGCGGCTTTTGCAGCGTCGGCCCATCGAAGGCCGCGTTCTGCCCGGGGAAGTCGGCGCCCACACCACCGAGCAGAGCGCCGACGGCTCCGAGCCCGGGCAGGGACGAGAAGGCGCGCGGCTCGCCGCCCGGGGGGTTCACGAACGTCCGGGTGCCTGGGATCGCGGCGCCTGCCGAGAGGACACCGGCAGGGACGCCGCGGCCAGGGAGGGTGCTGGCCGCCCTGGTCGAGCCGAGGGCGTAGGTCTGGGTGCCGCCGTTCGAGGCGTAGGCGGGCACGGACGCGCGGGTCCCGGTGGGCTCGCGCTGGAACGTCCACAGGTCCTTGCGGGTGCTGCCGTCCTTCTTGAGGTACTGGCCGAACCACTGCGCGGTCTCGGTGCGGATCTGAGTGGTGTTCGCGCCGACGGCGCCGCTGCCGCCGTCGTGGCCACCCGGGATCCAGGTGACCGCGACCGGGGTGCCCTGGGCCCTGAGCGCCGTCGCGGTGGCGTCGGCCTCGGCGAGCGGGAACAACGTGTCGGTCTCGCCCTGCATCAGCAACGTCGGGGCGTGCAACCGACCGACGACGGACGCGATCGAGTCGGCGTGCAGCAGCGCGAGGGTCTTCGGGGTGGCTGTGCCGGCCTTCTGGGACGCGGCGTACGCGTCGCAGACCGCAGGGATGAACCCGGCACAGGTGCTGGCCGCCGCCGTGGAGGGCGCCGAGGTGCCGTCCACGGAGCCGAAGCTGAAGAACAGTGATGCCCAGCCGCTCTTGAACACGCCAGGTACCTCGCTCGCTACCGTCCCGCCGCCCGCGGCAGCCGCGTTCGGGCTGAAGGCCCGGCCCAGGTCGTTCCAGGTGATGACCGGGACGGTCGCGTCGATCCGCGGGTCGTACGCCGCCGCGATCAAGCTAATCCCGCCGCCGTAGGACGGTCCGGTGATGCCCACCCGCGGGTCCCCCGGGGCGTCCAGCAGCACCCCGGGGGTGGCAGCGAGCCGGTCGACGAGGGCGTGGACGTCGATCACATCGTAGTCCGGGGAGTCCATGCTGATGAGCCCGCCGGTCTTGCCGAAGCCGCGCGCGCTGTAGGTCAGGGCGACGTAGCCGCGGGACGCCAGGTCACGCGCGTCCCCGTCGGACTGCCCCAGGTTCCCGCCGAACCCGTGCGCCAGGATGACCGCCGGCGCGGGGTGCGCCGCGTCGACCCCGGACGGCACGTAGAGCCGGGTGTCGATGTTGGTCACCTGGTCGCGGGCCGGCCCGTCCAGCACACCGACCGTGAAGTGCGTGACCGTGGGACCGGGACCGTTGCTCGTGGCCACCGCGGCTACCGACCCGGCAGCGGCCACCACCAAGACGGCGGCACCCACGGCGAGAAGGCGCTTGCCTGGGCGCCCGACAGTGCTCATTCTTCTCGACACAGTTTGCTCCTTGGTCTTGCGATGGGTCCTCGAGGGTCCGCCCGGGTCTGGTCGGTGGCTCGGGGTGCGGCGCCCGCCCGCGGCGGTGGGTCTGGGTGTGGTCGGCGCGGAGAACACGTCGTCGTCCTAGGGCCTTCGACGCTCGGTGCCGGCGGCTCATCGGGCGTCAGCCGTCGCTCTTCATGCTGTTACGGCCTCGGGTGTTCGGCGTCGCTCCTGGGTGCCGGTCCGCCGGCAGCTGGCGCTGCTGGCTCCGGCCCGACCTGTCAGGGGTGACCGCCGCTGGCCGGCTCGGCGGGCTGGGACCGGGCGTTGACTGCCAGGAGCGTCAGCCACACCACCAGCAGGATGCCCGCCGGGTAGACGAACGTTTTGGGCGCGACGTTGCCGACGAACGAGTAGCCCCCGAGGTCCAGCCCGGTGAGGACTCCGACGATCCGGGTTGTCTGCTTGCGGCATCCCAGGGACGTTCCGATCAGCCAGACGCCGGCCAGGACGTGCCCGCCCATCCGGATCGGCCAGTAGGTGTCGAAGGCAAGCCCGTTGATGGCCAGGATCCCGGCCAGGACGTCGATCGTGACCCAGCCGTAGCCTGCGGACCGGACCCAGGAGGGGGCACGCAGCTGCGCCACGAGGGGCAGGAGCGCGAGGTGGAACAGGACCCCCGGGTACTCCGGCCAGACGGTCCCGGATTTGACCGTGAAGAACGAGACCAGCGACGGCAGGAACAGCACGACCGGTAGGAGCGCCAGGACCCGCAGCGTGGCGGGTGTGGCGCGTGAGTCGTCCCACGCACCTGCCACCGGCCTTACAACCTCGGCGATCACTGCGACACCCCCAGGTCGCCGTTGCGGGCCGCGGCAGTGCGCGTCGTGTGCGGCCGCAGCTCGAACCACCGGCGGGCGTCGCCGCGCGCCTGCTCCGTCAGGACGGTGTAGGCCACCGGTACCGCGCCCTGGTCGCGGGCGGCGTGGTCGAGGTGGTCCCGCAGCTGCCACACGTCCACCGGGTCCGCGCCCCCCACGGCCAGGGCTGATCCCAGCCTGGCCCGGGTGTACCCGAGCTCGTCGGCGACCTGCTGCTCGGTCAGCCCCGACAACACGAGGTTGCAGCCCAGTTCGTGGGATGTCCGGCGGCGTTCGTCCGCGGTCAGCGTCATCGTGTTCCTCGTGTGTAGGTCCCAGCGCGTATGTTGATGGTTCAACAGTACAACAAGGTGGTGAAAGTTCAACAGTGGGCGCTGTCGTGATCGAAGAGTGGTTGTTGTGGAAGCGCGCGAGCGAGGTCGTCCGGCTCGCCGTCGTCGGCGACGTCACGGCCTCTACCAAGGGCTTGGAGCAGGAGCTCACCGTCCTGGTCCAGCTCAGCGAGGTCGGCGGGACGATGCGGCAGAACGCGCTGTCGGTCAGCACCGGGTGGGACCGGACCCGGCTGTCGCACCTGCTCACCCGTATGGAGTCAGCCGGGCACCTGAGGCGCGACCGACTCAGCAACGGCGTCGAGATACGCCTCCTCCCAGCCGGTCAGGCCGTGATAGAGGCCGCACGGCCGCAGCTGGAGCTGGCTATCGAGCGGCACCTGCTCGGCAGGCTCGACGCGCCCGACCGCGCAGCCCTGCACCGGATACTTTCCAAGCTCGTCCACGACGAAGGAGCCCTATGAGCACGGTGGCGCCCCGACACTGGGCGATGCGGGCGACATTCCTGGAACCGCAGGGGTGACATACGGACCAGCGACGACCACGAGCACGTCGGCTGCCGCCGGACGGACAGTCGACCTGAAGGACGTCTTCGCGCGCCTGGACCAGCCCTGGCAGCCCAAGGTGGTCGCCCGGCTCAACGACTACGACATCAAGTGCGCACGCCTGGAAGGCGCGTTCGTCTGGCACGACCACCCAGACACCGACGAGCTGTTCATCGTGATGAACGGCTCCCTGACGATCCACCTGCACACCAGCGACATCGCGCTCGGGCCCGGCCAGCTGTACGTCGTCCCCCGAGGGTTCCAGCACTGCCCGGTCGCAGACGGGATCGTCCACACGCTGCTCATCGAGCCCAGGGGCACCGTCGACACCGGAACAGAGACCAACGAACGGACCTACGACCCGGACGACTGAACGCCCTGAGTCGCCAGGCCGCCCAGACCAGATGACCTGTCCGCAAGGGAGCCTCCCCTGCTCATCTCGACTCGAGCCGTCCGGTCGCTGACTGTTGGGGATGTCCGGCCCTCTGACCACGGCGACCTACCGTTGCAGCCTCTGAAGGCCAGACGGTCACAACCCATACCGACTCCAGGCCTGGGCAGGACGAAGTTAGGGAGCCTTCCCCAAGGGGTTTCTCGGCCTGTCCGGTCAGCGCTGCAGGCCGTCGAACGCGGCCTGCTGCACGGGCTCGACGTAAGCGGGGTCGCATCGGATCGTGGCGGCGGCCAGGACTCGCTGCGGAGTGCGGCTAGAAGCGGATATTCGCGACGGCTCCTCCTCGCGGCGCGCCCCAGCCGTTCAAGCCTTGCCCGCCGAGTCGGAGCGGGATCCCGCGAGCCCCGGCCAGGGAGGAGAGGCGGCGTTAACGTCGGCCGCCCGATGAACGGGCGGCGTTCTCCGCTGTCGGTTCGATGGCCCTACTTTGACCTCATGGAGGTCAGCGCGGAGGCGACGGTCCGCTCGTGGGACGACGAGCAGGGTTGGGGTGTGCTGGACAGCGATGCCACACCAGGAGGGTGCTGGACCCACTTCTCCGTTCTGGACTTCGACGGGTTACCGGACGTTGTCTGCTGGTCAAGCAGTGCGGCTCAAGGCGGAGTCCCCAGGGCAAGACGGGTTCTCCTGGCGCGCTGTTCACGTCAGCGTCGACGGGAAAGCCCCCGCCACTCTCGCTGACACAGGCGCGGGCGGTGCATACACCGCCAGCCTCACGATCACCTGGGACGACGGCGAGTAGCCGGCTACTACCCTCCGTCTCCATGACCACCCAGCAACCAACTTGGTGCGGAGCGTCGCCGCAGGAGACCGGGTCCAGTGGCAGGCGCTGTACGAGGGCTACCTCGACTTCTACAAGACCGCCTTGTCCGTGAGTCAGTTGGCTACGGTTTGGTCATGGTTGCTGGATGACGACCGTGAAGTGTCCGGCCTGGTCGCCGAGGGCGCGGAGGGCATCGTCGGGTTGGCGCACTACCGTGAGTTCCTTGAACCCTCCTCGGCAAGCGTCGGCGGGTACTTGGACGACCTGTTCGTGGATCCATCTGCCAGAGGTGCCGGGGATGCGCGGACGCTCTGCTGGCCGCTTTGCGTCGCATAGGAGCCGAGAGACGTTGGACCGTCATCCGATGGATCACGGCCGACGACAACTGCAGGGCGCGGGGGAAGTACGACAAGCAGGCGCGACGCACGCCGTGGATCACCTACGACATGATCCCCGAGGCAGCCGCGCCAGAAGAGTAGGTGCCGGTGGCCGCAGAAGGCTCCGGCGCCAAGGTCGAGTCGGTGCCGATCATCAAGTTGCCCCTGGGGCGAGCCGGTGAGGCCGTCGCCCTTTGGCCTGAAAGCGGCCTGACCCGTCCGTGGAACGACCCGCATAACGATCTCATGCGAGCCGTCGCCGGTCCCAGTTCAGGCGTGCTTGCCGCCGTGGACCGCGACGTGTTGGCCGGTACCGCGATGGTGGGTCACGACGGTTATCGCGGCTGGGTCGACCACCTGGCGGTGCGTCTGGAACAACGCCGAACCGGGCTAGGAGGCGAGTTGATGCGTGCCAGCGAGCAGTGGCTGCGACAGCGGGCGTGCCGAAGGTCAACCTGATGGTGCGGTCAACGAACGCTGCTGTCATCGCTTTCTACGAGTCTCTGGGCTACGAAGACGGCGAAGTAGTCGTCCTCGGCAAGTTCCTCGATAAGAAGGTGCGGCGCCAGCCCATGATCATCTTTGCCGTCGCCGGGTTGTTGCCAGCTCGTCACCGCGTCGCAGTTGTTACACCGATCAGGTGCGGCGGAGAATCCGATTCTCGACGAGGCGGCGCGACCAGCGGCATGAGGGGATGCTGCCGGTGTCAACGCCGCTCGAATATTGACCCTCTGACGCCGGGTGCAAGTTGACCCCCTGTCAGTCTTGGGTTCGTTCTCTGAGTGATCGGTTGCGGCCTCCTCGGGGTTGTGGGGGTGTGGTCTCGAGGACTCCAGCTCGTCGTCGGCGGTAAGCGCTCTGGCGGCAGGATGGGCTGCAGAAGCGTTGTCGGCTGCCGCGTTCGGGGTTGTGGAACAGGCCCTCGACGTTGGTCACCACGACCCGGTCGCAGGCCTGGCAGAGGAGGCCGTAGCGGGCGGGCCCGTCGGGCGTCGAGGGCAAAGCGTCACGCATTGTCGTCGGGGTCTTTGCGGGTGGGGATTGGCACCGACGGCAACGGCTACAAGGAACTTCTGGCCGCCGGTCGGGGGTAGCCGGACCGGTTGTGGGCGGTCGGGGACTGCGAAGGAGCCGGCCGCCACATCGCCCGGCGCCTGGTCGCTGACGGCCAAACCGATGGTGGACGTCCCGCGAAGCTCTCCGCGTGGGTCCGGGTGTTCTCCACCGGGCAGGGCCGCAAGACCGACGCGCACTCCGTCGCAGTAGCTGCAGTAGCTACTTCGACCTGAAAAAGTTGTAGCAACTTTCCTTATGACGGAGCGGTTTCGGTCGGCGTGGCATCGATCCTGGGCACTGGAATGACGAGATCATGGTTCTTCGGCGGGTAGAGGCAAGTGCT
>JAABUM010001244.1_pt1 | contig 39014 bp, 41 predicted proteins | sample 5559161 | NCBI WGS metagenome assembly JAABUM01 (sample SAMN10711868, study PRJNA513369) | rock metagenome | isolation source: Antarctica rocks | place: Antarctica: Victoria Land, Siegfried Peak nord
CGGCCAGAACTGCCGACATGACGCAACCTCTCCCGCCCGCCGTGCACGGCATTATCGAGGCCGCCTGCTACGCGCAATGACGGCTGGCCACGTCTGGATCAGCCCAGCCGGGACGGGCAAAGTCGAGACGGGCAGGATAGCACGGTTCGCAGCATGGACCGGGAACACGCCTCGCCTGAAAATTTGGGACCGCAGTTGGTGGGCAACCGGCTTACGCACGGGCATGACCCGTTCACTCAGCCGGCCGCCTCGTTGTCCTCGCGGGCCATCGATCCGAGGTAGCCCCCGTGGTGGCGAAGGCCGTAATCGCGGCGCGTGACGTTCTTCCTTTCCATCAGCACGAGGGTGAGGGCGTGGCTGATGGACGCCATCACCGCCACGCTCGCCGTTGGGGTCAGGCCCAAGCTGCACGGTTCAGCGATGATGCCCATGTCGATGATGATGTCGCTCGTGTAGATGGCGGCCTGAATCCGCGCATAAACGGCGATGACCACAAAACTGGCACAAGATTTGCCGTCGAACCAACTGTGGCACGTTTGCTCGTTGGTAGACCTCTGTCAATGCTGACAGCCGCCCCTTGGCGGTGGCCGAAGGCCAGCATTTACTGGGGTCTACCAACGAGCAACAATCGGTCGCCGCGATCGGTGGCTGTATGCGCCACCGACATGTTCATTGCAAATTCGTGACAGAAACATCGCCGTTGGCTCTTGTTGGGTTCCGGGGTGGTGACGGCTCCATCATGCAACCAGGCCCGCAATCAGGGTGCCGAGTAGGGCTTTGCCGCGTCGACGCGCGTTGTGCACGAACTGGAAGAAGCCGAGGTAGTCCGGCAGCTTGTCCTGCGAGATGCCGCGGTGCGGGCGTAACCACGAACGCAGCAGCAACCAAAAACCCTCGATCGTGTTAACATGGACTTCGCAGAAGCCGTCCCCATCCTCGTCGCGGGCATACTCGCCGCGGGCGTGGCAAACGGTCTTGTGCCCACAGCCCCAAGCTGGCAGGCGTGCATAGATGCTGTATTCGTCCGTGTGGACGAGGGTGCCCGGGGCGACAGCGGCGGTGATGACCGGCTTGATCGTCTTCTGCTGCACGTTGGCCAGCATGCGCAGCACGCCCTGTCCGCCGCGCTGGATCAGGCCGAGGATCGGCGGCTTGTCCTTCTCCAACGTGCCGCGGCCCGGCGTGCCTGCCAACTTGCGGCACTGTCCGAGCCGCCCCTTTTGGCCACTGCCGCCGGCTGCCCTTTGTGCCCGGCCACCACGTAAACCTCGTCGACTTCCACTTCGCCTTGCAACTCCACCGCCGGCGTTCTGGCGACCAGGCCGCGGCGCAGCTGTTCCGTCATGGCCTGCACGTCCGAGACGGCCAGGCCCAACTCGGCCGCAATTTGCCGGTTTGAGAGGTTCAGGCCCATGAAATACAGGCACAGCACCCACACGCGCAGCGGCTGGTGGTGCCCGGCCAGCACCGTGCCGGTGAGATCGTCGAAGCGCCCAGCGCACGCCTTGCACCGATACCGCTGCCGACAAGGCTGCGTGTCGTCGCACCCGTCCCGGGCCACCGCGGGGCTATCGCACCCGGGGCAACGCACCCCCTCCGGCCAGCGGTGCTGGCGCACAAAGGCGAAGCACTTGGCGTTGTCCATCAGGCCCGAAAGGTTGACCAAGTCGGATGCAGGCATGATGGCAAAGGCTCCTCGCGCGAGCCGGTTGGCTGCTCGCATTCCAACCATCACACCAGATACCCACCAGCGACGCCATCCGGATTACCACCCTGGAACCCGACAAGAGCCTCTTCCAGCATGACGCCCGCCACGAGTGTGACCGCGGCGGCGATCGCGAACACGGTCCCAGCGCGCGCGGTCGAGACAGTTCCCTCGATCCCCCCGCTCGCCTTGGTGGCCCGCGAGTGGCCCTTCGGCGCCGGCTGTGTGTCCGGGGCGTCGCCCGTGCTGTCGTGCCAGGGTAACCCCTTGCCGGCCCGCGACAGGAGCCAGACACCCGCGACCCAGACTAGGCTGATGAGAACTGCCCCTGGCGTCAGGCGTGCAGCTATGAGCGAGGCGGGCAGCTGCGTGGCCATGATCGCGACGGTCAGCACAGCGATGACGAGCACGCCTTCTAGCACTAGCGAGAGGCTCGCGGAGCGGTAGGTCAAGGGCCCGCCGTCCCGTGTGCCAAACGCATCGAGGGCCACGAGCACGACCGTCTGGATGGCGATGCCACCCAGGATGTTGCCGACCGCGACGCCCAGGCTGCCGCTGAGCGCGGCGCTTACCGTGATGGCCATCTCCGGAAGGTTCGTTGCAATCGCAAGGAGGATCACCCCACCCAGCGCCTGCCCGAGGTGCAGCCGTTCCGACAGCACGTCTGTCATGTCGGACAGCTTGATCCCAGCTATCCAGATCGCACCTGCGGCCGCACCGAAGATGATGAACAAGAAGGGAAGCGAAAGGCCGTGAAACATCGGCTGATCCTGTTTCTAGGAGTAGGTGTGTTGGTCTGCCTCGCATCTGCTACCCATTCCGCACGGCGAGGCTCAGCCAGCGAGGCCGGCGCCCGGGACGGCCACGTCATACTCCGGCCGGCAGGTCATGTGCGGGCGCCGGGCAGGCCGCGGAAGGCGATGTGCGGCAAGGCCGTGCGGGCTGCTGGCCCGCCGACCGCCGGCCAGACACCCCGCCATCCGCAGCAGCTTGCGGGTGCGAATACTGCGGTCGAGCGAACCGATGAGGCTAGCTGGTTGGGGCGGTGCCACTGTGGGTGTTGCTGATGCCATGTCGAGACGGTCCTGGGTTGGTCAATGTTGGCGAGGGTTCATAAGGAACTCGCAGAGGATTTCGCTTCCTTCGTAGGACGCGCGACAGCGGGGCAGATTCTGTGGTGGCAAAGGGTCCCTGCCGCGCCACGCCACTACCGCCCGCCGAAGCCGACCTGGATGCTGGCGATGGCCCGGAACCGGGGCGAGTCCCGGCCCACCCCGAACCCGGCGCCCGCGCCCAGGGTCACGGCGTCCGTGAACTGGTATCGCAGCCCGGCTTCCACGATGTTCGCGTCGCGCTCCCGCCGCTCCTGGCTTTCCCGGGAGTAGTCCAAGACGGCAACGATGTTCGGGGCCACGAGCTGGCTGTAGCCTGCGATCACGCGATAACGGTCGCGCCGCTCCTCCTCGTCCGGGTTGAGGGCACGCAGCCAGGCGACGTTCAGGTTCAGCCGGCGGTCCACCGCCGGGGTGATTGTCTTGGTGGCGATGCCGGTCAGCCCAACCTCCGCGCTACGCCGCTCGGGACCGATAGGCGTGCTGTAGTCCACCGCGACCGCGAAGGCAGGAAGCCAATCGTGCTCGCGGTTCAGGTTGTAAAGCAGGCCGCCGCCAGCGCTGGCCGGGTCGTAGCGGCGGCCGGACCCCACGGTGTAGGGTAGGGCGAGGTTGACTTGGAGACCCTCGATAACGCCGAGTTGCACCCGGGGCAGCAGTTGCGTGGCATCCCGGCCGTGGATGCGGTCGTAGCGTGCGGCACCCTGCAATTCCAAGCGGCCCGGCGCGACGGCGAAAGCATCATCGATGGCTGTGGGCAAGCCGGCGTCGAGGTTGCTCAACTCGGCCGCTCCCGCCTTTGTCGCGCCGGCTAGTGCGGCGAGCGCGGCAAGGGTGAGCAGGGCTGGGAAGAAGTTTTGTGGGGCCGGCATGTCCGCCTCCTAGTGGCCGACGCGCGTCCGCGCACCGGAGCGGGTTTTGGGAAAGTCAGGTGTTTTCGGCCGGCTACAGCGTCAGCAGCAGGGCCGCGTAGCCCGCCATGCCAGCGGCGAAGGCCCAGAAGCGGCTCTGCCGCTCGCTCGGCACCTCCTCTTTCAGCACGTTCAGGATGACGCCGCCGGCCAGGAACGCCGTCAGCACCGCGATGGCTGCCTCAGAGATTTCTGATACCGTTCCCACCAGGAAGCCGGCTGCAACCGCGGCGACGAGCACCCAGCGGCCGATCCGGCGGTAAGGTGCTTTATGGTCCTCGTTCAGCCCGTAGTCCGTGACGACGAAGTGCAGCGCCATGGCAACCGTGAAGAAGGCGAGCGCACCGAGCGTCATCACTTCCCGGTGCAGCAGGAGGTAACCGATCAGGGCGTTGTAAACCGCAAAGGACCCCATGTGGATCCAGAACACCGCCGGGCTGGTGCCGGCCTGTGCCGCGCTTTCCGCCCCGCGTCCGCCCCGCACGGGTGCGCCCTGGCGTTGGCTGCGGGACATCTTCGCCAACCGGTCCAGCCCGTAAAACGTCGCCAGGCCGAGCAGGGCGATGAGGTAGACGTGGTGCTCGGCAAACGTGGTGTCGCGCACGGCGCGACCGACCTGCTCCTCGCCGGCGGCCAGCTCGGGCAGCAGGTGGACGAAGACGTAGGCCACGGACACGCCACCCGCGATGGAGAGCCATACGCTGCGGGGGCTGCCTTCGAGAAAGCGCAAGAAAGGCGTGACGACGTGAACGACCACGAGGAGAACTACGGCCATCCAGACCGCGACTGCAGGGACACCCATGTTGCTAGGGCTCACCAGAGCTAATTTTGACGCCCACGCTGGGGCACGCGTCCGACAGCACCTCGTCGGATCCCTGCGCCAGATGGACGGTGATGAAATGGATGCGGAGCCGCACGAACAGCCCACTGGCCGACGTCGGGAGCAAACCGTCCAGCACTTGCGGGTTGCCCTTGAGCAGCCCAGTGCTCGTGGAATGGGAAGCGCAGACGGTATTGCCGTAGCGGGCGGCGCCGTTCTGGCGTCCCCGCGCTATGGACCAGACGATGTCCCCGATCACCTCCGTCTTGTCCGTCGCCGGGCTTTCGACGCTGTTCGTGTAGAGAACGTAACTGCGCCGTTCGGGCAATGGGCACCTGTGCAGTGGAGGTCCAAAAGTGCAGTATTATGTAGCTACCGCCACCGGCGGAGGCGGGCTTGTACCCGGCGGCTGACGCTGCCATGGATAACGCCGGTTTCCTCTCGTGATCAGTCCCCATAGCGCAGTATTTCCCGCTTTCGGCCGGCGCGCGCTCGCTCAGTGCCGCCAAGATCATGCGCATGTCCGGCAGCGGGGTCGAGAACGTGTTCTTGCGCCTGCGCTGGCCCGAAACGGACGGAAGACCTGTCTGTCCGGACTGCGGCTGCTCGATCTGCTATGCGTGCCGGCGGCCTGAAGGCCAGCTGCGATGGCGCTGCAAAGCATGCCGTGGTGATTTCTCGATCACCTCGGGCACCTTGTTCGCCTGGCACAAGCTGCCGCTGCGCACCTACCTGCTCGCCGTCGCTGGCTTCTGCAACGAGGTGAAGGGCAAGAGCATGCTCGCCTTCTCCCGCGAGCTCGACGTGCAATACAAGACGGCCTTCGTGCTGGCCCACAAGCTGCGGGAGGCCATGGCGTCCGGCATAAAGGGCCTGCAGACCGGCGGCGAGGGAGCTCATCGAGCAAATAGGCGGCGCGATTGGAGCGAGCCTGCCGCTGCCGCGTGCCAGGACTGGGCCAACACGAAAGCGACCCATCGCTTCTTCTCCAACGACCGAATGGGCGAGAAGCCGTGCTGCGGCGCAGAAGAACCCGAACGCCGGGAAAGCGAGTGATAGCACGTGCCGCCAGGCTGGAATCATGGTTCCGAGTGGAAGTGGGTCGGCAGGTCGTGCCGGGTCAGCGGGTCGATCATGCCGAGGCCGAACAGGACGAAGACCAGCCAGAACGCGCCCGCGAGCGCGAAGATGCGGGCGGCGTTGGGCGCCTCGCCCAGTTCCATCGGTCCCATGACGACGATGCCGACCATGACCAGGGCCACGAAGGGCGCGGCCGGGCCAAGATGGAGCAGCATCAGCAGGAACTCGACCCCGATCAGGCCGAGCATGATGCCCCAGGGCACAACGAGGCGCCTCACCGCCGGTCCACCAGGTAGATGAATGGGTAAAGGTTGATCCAGACCAGATCGACGAAGCTCCAATACAAGCCCACGACTTCGACCGGCGTGTAGTATCCGGCAGAGAATTGGCTCCGATGAGCTCGCCACGCGATCCAGGTCACCAGGACAATACCGATCGCCATATGGACCAGATGCAGGCTGGTGCCCGCATAGTACAGCAGCCAGAAAAGATGCTGGCCGCCGATATCGGGGCCAGTCGCGTGGAAACTATGGCCGGGCCACGCGCCCTTGCCGACATCCTCCGTCCACTCGAACAGCTTGAGGCCGACGAACAAGGCCCCGATGCCGCCGGTCGCCAGGCACGCCCGGACGACCTGCCGGTTGCGGCCCGCCTTCGCGCCTTGGAGGCCCCAAGCATAGACGAAGCTGGTCGTGACCAGCAGCACCGTGTTGATGCTGCCGATCACCAGGTCGGTGTCCTGCGCCGCTTTGCCGAACCCGGCGAGGTGCCAGCGGCGCAGCAGCATCCAAAGGTAGAACAGCGCACCGAAGAACAGCAGCTCGGTCGCCAGGAACAACCACATGCCTGCCAGCGCCGTCTTGGACTGATGCTCGGCACTGGAATACTGGAACTCCGCGTGCGCGGATGGGGCGACGAGTTCAGACACCTTGCTTCCCAAGCCGACTGTCATGCGCCTCGGACTGGTCGCGTTGCTGCTCTTCAGGCGAGGGATAGTTGTATGGTTCCCACGTCACCACCGGCGTTTCCGCGAAGTTCTCCTTGGGCGGCGGCGAGGACGTGGTCCATTCGAGCCCGGCCGCGCGCCACGGGTTGTCCGGCGCGCGCGCGCCCCGGAACAGCGACCAGCCCAGGTAGAACAGCGGCATGAGATAGGCGACCGCGAGGATGCTGGCACCCGCCGAGGACAGGACATTCAGCACCTGGAACTGCGGTGGATAGCTCCCGTACCGCCGGGGCATGCCGAGGTAGCCCAGGATGAATTGCGGGAGGAAGGTCAGGTTGAACCCGAGGAAGATCAGCCCGGCGGCGAGCCGGCCCAGCATTTCGGGATACAGGCGCCCGGTGATCTTCGGCCACCAGAAGTGCAGCCCGGCGAAGAACGCCGTGACCATGCCCCCGACCATGATGAAGTGGAAATGCGCGACCACGAAGTAGCTGTCGTGCAGATGCACGTCGGTGGCGAGCGACGCGACCCAGAGCCCGGTCAGCCCGCCCGTGGTGAACAGGCCGATGAAGCCGACGGCGTAGATCATCGGCGCATCGAAGCGGATGAAGCCGTTGTGCATGGTGCCCAGCCAGTTGAACACCTTGATCGCGCTCGGGACGGCGATGATGTAGCTGAGCAGCGAGTAGACCACGGCCGCGTAGATGGACATCCCGGCCACGAACATGTGGTGCGCCCAGACGAAGAACCCGATCACCGCGATCGAAATGCTGGCCCAGATGACGAACTGGTAGCCGAAAAGCTTCTTGCGCGAGAACGCGGTGACGATTTCGGTGATGATCCCGAACCCCGGAAGGATCATGACGTACACGGCCGGGTGGGAGTAGAACCAGAACAGGTGTTGGAACAGCAGCGGGTCGCCGCCGAGGTTGGGGTCGAACACGCCGACATGGAGGATCCGCTCGGCCGCGATCAGCAGCATGGCCATGGTCAGCACCGGCGTGGCCAGCACGTTGATGACCGAGGTCGCATACATCGACCAGCAGAACACCGGCATGCGGAACCAGGTCATGCCCGGCGCCCGCAGCCGGTGCATGGTGACGATGAAGTTCAGGCCGGCGGCGACCGAGCTGTAGCCCGACAGGATGATGCCCACCGCGGCCAGCACGACGTAGCCTTGCGCGTAATCGGTGGAGAGCGGGGCGTAGAACGTCCAGCCCGTCGCGAGCCCGCCCCAGAACAGCGCCCAGCACGCGATCGCCCCGCCGGCCATGAACATGTACCAGCTCGCCAGGTTCAGCCGGGGAAAGGCGAGGTCGCGCGCGCCGATCATCAGCGGCAGGACGAAGTTGCCCAGAACCGTCGGGGCGGCCGGCACCAGGAAGAACCAGACCATGATGACGCCATGGATCGTGAACAGGCGGTTATAGGTGTCGTGGCTCACCAGGGCGCCCTCGGGCGACATGAGGTTCCAGCGCATCAGTGCCGCAGCAGCCCCGCCGATGAAGAAGAACACCGTAAGCGCCGCCACGTAGAGCAGCGCGATGCGCTTGTGATCGGTGGTCAGCAGCCAGGATGAGACCGTGCGCTCCGCGGTGAGGTAGCTGGGCGGCTCGCGCCCAACTGTGTTGCTGCGGTCCAGGATGGCGCTCATGGGCCGTTCGTTCCCAGCGACTTGATGTACTCGACCAGTTTCACGAGGTCCTCCTCTCCGACCACGCCGGCGAAGGACGGCATCAGAGGCTCGTAGCTCGCCACGATGTCCTTCTTCGGCATGACGATCGAATCGTGCAGGTAGCGGTCGTCGGCGATCACGGTCGTGCCGTCGGCAAGCGGCACCGGGCTGCCGTAAACCCCGTCGAGCGGCGGCGCCCGCACCGTGCCGTCGCCGCCCCGCCCGCCGCCCCGGTGGCATCCGCTGCAGCCGTACTGGACGAACAAGCGGCTCCCCTGGGCAACGAGGCTCTCGGTGGCGCCGGTCATCGCCAGCCAGCGCTCGTAGTCCGGCTGGCTCATGACGGTGATCTGGCCGACCATGCTGGCGTGATCGACGCCGCAGAACTGGTTGCAGTAGAGCATGAACGTGCCGGTCTTGGTCGGCGTGAAGCTCAACGTCTCGTAGCGGCCCGGCACCACGTCGTGCTTGAGGCGGAACTCCGGCAGGCCGAAGTCGTGGATCACGTCCTCGCTCGTCATCCGGAGCTGGACCGGCCGGCCGACGGGCAGGTGCAGGGCGTTGATCTCGCGCTGGCCTTCCGGGTGCTGCGCCTTCCACATCCATTGCTTGGCGACCACGTTGACCGTCATCGCGCCCGGCTGCGCCTGGAACTCGCGCACGTAAAGGTCGGCGCCCCAGACGAACAGGCCGAGGAAGCCGATCAGCGTGGCCGCGGTCCAGGCGGTCTCGATCTTCCACGACGTCTGCATGGGATGGGTGCGGACGACGCCGCTCGCATGGTGGAACCGGATGGAGAACCGGAGCAGCATGCCGAACACCAGCGCCAGCACCGCCACGGTCAGCCCGATCAAGGCCCAGAACAGGATGTCCACCTCGCCGGCGTTCGCCGCCGCCTGGGGAAGCCCGAGCCCGATCATGGCTGCCTCCGCTCGCGCCGGTGCAGCAGGAACAGGGTGCCGCCGAGCGTCACCACAGTCACCGCCGCCATGACGGAGAGCGCGCGGTACACCGCGAAGTCATAACGCCCGGTGGCCGGATCGAAGTGGAAGCACAGCAGCAGCACGGGCGAAATCGCCTCGGCGACGGCGCCCTGGGCCGCCCGGAGCACCGCCGAGCGCAGGTCCCCGGGCGCGTAGCCAACCCCGAGCAGGTAGTTGGAGACCACGCCGGCGGGGCTCGCCACCACGATGCCGGCCGGGTGCAGGAACTGCTTGAGCGCCGGGTCGAAGCGGGACCGGAACCCGGCCGCGCCCGAGATCGCCGCCACGGCGTCCGCCGGCGCGGTCAGGAAGCGCCAATCCCGCTCCCCGTCCACGTCCGGGTAGCGGGACAGCGCGCCTTCCCGGGCCGCGGCCGCGTCCGCCGGCGTTTCGTCCGGGTCGATGCTCAGCACCAGCAGCCGATAGTCGGCGCCGGCGCGCAGCCCGGCGCGCCCGAGCGCGTTCAGCACGTCGTCCCGCACCACGCCGCACAGGTTCGGGCAGCGGAAGTAGCCGAGCACCAGCACCAGCGGGGTTCCACTCACCACGGAGGCCAACGGCACCGCCCGCCCTTGTTCATCGCGCAACGTGGCCGCCATGGGCAGTTGCGCCCCAAGCCGCGGGTCGAAGCCGAAATCGGCGTTGTCCTCGGCGGCCAGGCCGGGCCGCAGCAGGGCGAGCAGCAGAGCCACGGCGAGGACGAGCCTCATCTCGGCTCCGGCTTCGGTTTCGGTGCCGGCCAGTCCGGTATCTGCTCCTTTGCCAGCCTGCGCATGGCCTCGTCGATCGGCAGGTGGACCACCCCGTGCTGCTCGTCCAGCCAATAGGTGCTGTTCAGCTTCTTCAACTGCTCGGCCCGGAACCGGTCCATGTCGAGCCGCGGGCTGGGCTGGAGCTGCGGGTCCGCGAAACGGGGCAGCGGCTGCGCCATGTTCTGGTCCGTCATCGTGTGCGGAAACAGGAACAGCGCCGCCAGCAGCACCGCCAGCAGCACCGCCGCCAGCGCCAGCGCCAGGAAGCTCGCGCCGGCCAGCACGTACTTGAAGCGAACATCGTGGGCTTCGTGCCGGGCGGGCGAGAGGATGCGCTCAGACATGGGCCTGGCCTCGCGAGAACATGCGCAGGCGGCCCGCGAGCAGACCACACCCCAGCACCGCCGCCATGAGCCCTACCATGCAGACGGCATCGAGCCAGCCGGGTTCGCGATGGGCTTCCGGCAGCACCAGCCACCAACTGCGCACAAGATGCGCGGCGACCAGAACTGCGGCCAGTCCCATCACAACCACGTCGATCCGTCTGAAGCGGGGAATGGCCAGCAGCAGCAGCGCCACAAACCCGTGCAGCACCGCCGTGGCGCCGAACGCCCAGCCCCAGAATCCTTGGAACCGCCGCTCCATCCAGGGCGCGTCATGGGCCAGGTTGCTCGACCAGACCACCAACATCTGCACGAAATCGAGGTAGGCCCAAAGGAGGCAGAGCGCGAGCAGCAGCTTGCCCAGCTCGTCCCGCGCCTCCCCCCTTGCCGCCGGCACCGCAAGCAGCAGTGCGATGGACAGCGCGAACAGGACCATGCCGGTCCCGGTCAACATGCCGTAGATGCTGGAATTGTACTCGGGATCGAGCGAGGCGGTGAGGTCGAACGCGGCGAAGGTGGCCGTCACCGCCAACAGGATCAACCCTGGCGGCGCGCATCGCCGCGCCAGCGTGCCACGCCCCAGCCCACCGAGCAGCGCGACGGAGGCGAGGCCGAGCCAGACGACCACATAGAACAGCCCACGGCCGGTGAAGAACCCGACGTTGAGGTACCAGGAATTGTAGAGCGTCTGCGCGACGTCGCGGTGCACCCATGGATACAGGGTCGGGAACACGAACGCGACCGGAAGATAGGCGAGCAGCACCAGCGGCAGGACCACGACCCCGAGCAGAAGCGGCGCCCGCACCGCCTCGCCCCATTTGCCGCCGGTAAGCGAATGGATCATCAGCAGCGCGATGCTGCCGAGCGGCCAGCCGAGAGCGGCGAACACCGCGGACAGCCAGGCATGCGGGAACAGCGCCGCCGCCAGCATCCAGCCCAGCGCCGCCAAGGCCAGTCCAACCGCACCGACGATCAGGAGCAGGATGATGGCCCGCATTACCGGCTCGCCTGCTGCGAAAGCGCGGTCCGCTGTTCGGGCGGGAGCTCGTCCGGCTTGCCCGCGGTGCTGCGCTGGAGCGCGCGGATATAGGCCGCGATCGCCCAGCGGTCCTCCGGCGGGACCCGGTAGTCGAAGGCATACATCGCGCCGTAGCCATGGGTGATGACATCGTAGAAGTGCCGCGTCGGCGCCTCACGCAGCCGGGCGATATGGTAGGAGGGCGGCGGCGAGAAGCCGCGCTGGACGATCATGCCGTGGCCGTCGCCAAGCTCGGAATGGCAGGGCGTGCAGAAGCTGCGGAACCGGTCCTGCCCGCGCTGGATCAACGCCAGCGTCAGCGGCGGGGCGTGTTCCGACTCCTCGTGCCATTTCACCGTGTTGGCCGGCACCGGCCCGGGCCCGACCTTTGCGCTGGCGAAGCCCGGCAGCTTCGGCTGGTGCGACATCGAGGCGTCGTCACAGCCCGCGGCGAGCAGCAGGACAAGCAGCGGCGCGGCCCAGCGCATCAGGCCATCTCCTCGATGCGAAGCGGGTGCAGCGCCTCGATCAGGGCGCGGTGCCGGGTCGGCTCGGCGGTCTCGACGAGCAGGAGATACCCGTCCCGGCTCGCGTCGCCGAACATGAAGAAGCGGTCCACCGGCTCATACAGCCGCGGCAGCCCGGCGGCGATCAGGAAACCCACGAACCCGGTCGTGACGGCGCACAGCACGCCGACCTCGAACGCGTTCGCGATGTAGGGCGGCCAGGAGAAGTTCGGCCTTCCGCCGATGTTCATCGGATAAGCCCACACGTCCGAATAGGTCTGCAGCAGGAAAAAGCCGACCCCGCCGGCCAATCCCCCGAGCAGGATGAACAGCGGCAGCATCGAGGCCTCCGCGGCCGTGCCGTCCGCCGGCGGCTCGAACGGCGTGTAGCTGACGAGGCGCTCGCAGCCCGCGTCGCGCATGCATGCCTCGGCGTCGCGCAGCGCGTCGAGGTCGCGGAACCGGGCCATGATCACGACGACTTCCCCGTCGCCAGCAGCTTGCGCATCTCGGCGATCGAGACGACCGGCAACAGCCGGACCGCCAGCAGGAACAAGGCCAGGAACAGCCCGATCGTGCCCGCGAACACCCCCCAGTCCCAGATCGTGCCGAAGAAGTCGCCCCAGGCGGTGGGCAGGCGCGGCCGGTGCAGGCTGGTGATCACGATCTCATAGCGCTCAAGGACCATTCCGATCATCGCGCTGAACGAGATGACGATCAGCGCCGGCTGGTTCAGGCGGACACGACGGAACCAAAGCATTTGCGGGATCGTGATGTTCAAGAGGATCGTGCCCCAGTAGACCGGCCAGTAGATCCCGAACAGGCGCTCGACGAACATGGTCCGGTCCGCGTCGTCCGGCCCGTAGAAGGTCGAGAACGCGTCCATCATGTAGCTGTAGCCGAGCGCGATGCTCGACGCGAGGATGAGCTTCCCGAACACATCGAAGTGCCGGGCCGTGATGTACATTCCCAGCCGATACAGCTTGCGCAGCGCGATCAGCATCACCAGCACCATCGCCAGCCCAGACAGCAGCGCGCCGAACACGAAGAAGGGCGGGAGCTGGGTCGAGTGCCAGCCCGGCGACTGCCCGCCCGCGAAATCCAGCCCGACGATGCTGTGCACGGACACGACCAGCGGCGCCATGATCGCGGCCAGCACGCCATAGGCCGCCCGGAAGTGCCGCCATTGCCGCGCCGTCCCGCGGAAGCCCAAGGCGAGCACGCCATAGAAGACCTGCTGAAACCGGGTCGTGGCGCGGTCGCGGACCGAGGCGAGGTCCGGGATCATGCCGAGATACCAGAACATCACGCCGGTGCAGACATAGGTGAACAGCGCGTAGAAGTCCCAAACGAGCGGGCTGCGCCACTGCGGCCAGAGGTGCATCGTGTTGGGGTAGGGGAACAGCCAATAGGCGAACCAGGGCCGCCCCAGATGCAGGATCGGGTACACGCCCGCCGAGGCGATCGCGCAGACCATCATGGTCTCGGCGATGCGGTTGGTGGAGGTGCGCCACTCCGACTGGGTCAGGAAGAACAGCGCGGAGACGAAGGTGCCGCCCGAGGCGATGGCGATCCACCACACGTAGAGCAGGATCGGGAAGCCCCACATCACCGGCCAGTCGTTCCCGAACACGGAAATCCCGTTCGCGAACAGCCAGGCGAGCGAGACGCCGCCCACCCCCAGCAGGGCCAGCGCGAAGCCGAAGCTGCCCCACCACCAGAGCGGCGTATGCGGCTGCAGGACGATGGCGCAGATCCGGTCGGTCACCGTCGCCGGGGTCTCGCCGGGCGCGACCAGCTCCTCGATCAATGGCTGCCGCCGGTCGGCGGCGGCCCGCCTCTCAAGCATCCTCAGGCGCAAAGCGAGATCGCCGACGCTCGGCATCAGGCTTTCGCTCCCTTGTTTCTGTTGCGGATGCGTGCCTCGTAGGTTACCCGCGGATAGGTCGACTCTTCCGGCAGCAGCGGGTAGTCGATCGGGCTCTGCTTGCGCTTGGCCACCTCGCTTTCCTTGTCGTTCAGGTCGCCAAAGGTGAACACGCCGGTCGGGCACGCGGCGGCGCAGGCCGTGTTCGCCCGCTCCGGGACGCCGTCGCGGTCGTGCGCGATGCGGGCCTCCACGATCCGCTGCACGCAGAACGTGCACTTCTCCATTACGCCGCGGGTCCGTGCGGTGACGTCCGGGTTGCGCGCGATCGGCGGCCGCATCTCCTCGTGGGCGTAGTTGGCGAAGTTGAACCGGCGGACCTTGTAGGGGCAGTTGTTGGAGCAGAACCGGGTGCCGACGCACCGGTTATACACCATCAGGTTCAGCCCCTCCTCGTCGTGCTGGGTCGCCTCGACCGGGCAGACGGCCTCGCAGGGCGCCTGCTCGCAATGCATGCACAGGACCGGCTGGAACGCCGGCTCCACCGCGTCGCCCTCGCCGATGTCATAGCGGTCGATGCGCAGCCAGTGCATCTCGCGCTGACGCAGCACGCTGTCCTTGCCCACGACCGGCACGTTGTTTTCCGCTTGGCAGGCCACCACGCAAGCGTTGCAGCCGATGCAGGCGTTGAGGTCGACGCTCATGCCCCATTGCACCTCGCCCTCCGGCTTGCGGCGGTAGAGCAGCGTCTTGGGGTCGGGGTTGTTCGGCTGCTGCGCATGGTCGCCCGCCTCGAACTCCTTGAGCGTGCGGCGGCGCAGGATGTCCTTGGTGTCGGCTTTGAGTCGGTAATGCCGGTCCGTGGTCGCCAGCTCGACGTGGCCGCTCGTGCGGAGCACCTGCAGCGGGTCCGGCCCGGCCGCAGCCGCACGCAGCGGATAAAGGTCGAACCCCGCCCCCGCGCCCACGGGGCCCACGACCCGGCGCCCATTGCCCAGCAGCGCCACCGCCACGTCCGGCGCCTGCCCCGGCACGATCCAGACCGGCAGCTCCGTCCGCTGGTCCCCCGCCACCGCGGCCACCATGTCGCCGTTGCCGACCTTGAGCGTGCCGGCCAGCTCCGGCGACACCAGCAGGGGGTTGTCCCAGACCAGCTTGGTGTGCGGGCGCGGCAGCTCCTGCAGCCACGGGTTGTTGGCCCAGCGCCCATCGCCCAGATGCGGGTCGGGCCGGAACAGCACGTTGACCGGCTGCGGCGCCGGGGCGGGCGGACGCGCCTGCGCCGCTTCCGGCCGCAGGGGGGCGGCCACGACCGCGCTGGCCGTGCCCGGAACGATCCCGGACGCCAGCGCGGCGCGCCATGCGTCGGGGTCGGCGAGGCGGTCGCGCCAGGTCGCCTGCACGGCTGCCAGGGGATCGACGGGCGCGCTGCCCGCGAACAGCCCGAGCACCTCCAGCGCGTTCCAGCCGCCGTGCAACGGCAGCGACTGCGGCTGCAGCACCGTGGCCGTGCCGTCATGCGCCCGCGCGTCGCCCCAGGTCTCGAACGGGTGCGCGAGCGGCACGAACCAGGCGGCGGCGGCGGCGGTCTCGTCCCGCGTGGCGGACGTGCTGACGCTGAAGGGCACACGCGCCATGGCCTGCCCGAAGCCCGGCGAGGTGAACGCCGCGTTGCAGTCGAGCACGAGCAGTTGCTCCACCCGCCCCGCCTGCATGTCCGCCCGGAGATCGTCCATGCCCGCCGCCGCAAACAGCGGCGGCTCCAGCAGATCGTAGGTCTTGCCCCGCCCGCCCAGCGCCTCGTTGACGGCGTGGATCAGCGCATGCGCTTCCGCCGGCAACGAACTGCCCGCGTGGATGAAGGCGCGCCCTTGCGCCGATCCCAGGTCATCCACGACAGCCCTGAGCCAGTTCGGCGCGTTGCCTCCTGCGCTGTCCGACGCATTGGCGCCGAGCATCGCGCCAAGCGCGCTCACCACCTCCCCCATCGCGGCGGGTCCTGCGGCATAGCGGTGGTCCGCCGCCGAGCCGATCAGGGTCGGGGTCGCCTCCACCGCGTAAACCCGGCTCATGCGCGAGCGCACCGGGTTGCGGCGCTTGCCGAAATCGCGCCCATAGCGCACATGCCCGGGCGCCGAGCTCAGCAGGTCGCTGTCCAGGGCCAGGATCACATCGGCCTGATCGAGCTGCGGCACGACCTCCACCGGCCGCCCATAGGCCGTCTGCGCGCCTTGCCGGGCCGCATCGGATGCGAACGGCTCCCAGACATGCCACTGCGCCTGCGGGTATTGGGCAACCACCGCCTGGATGCTACGGGCCAGCGTCGGCGAGCAGACCGCCCCGGTCAAGATCCGGAACCCCTCCCCTCGCGTCTGCGAGAGCCGTGCGCGTTGCTGCAGCATGGCAGTCAGCAACGTTTGCCGTTCGCTCGGCCTGCCCTGGTGCTGGATCCCGGTGGAGCGGTCGGGGTCGTAGAAGTCCAAGATCATCGCCTGCGCCCAAGCGTCCGTGGCGCCCAGGCTGCTCGGGTGGTCCGGATTGCCCTCGACCTTGATCGGCCGCCCCATCGCGTGCTCGACCACGATGCCCAGCGCCGTGCCATCCGCGAGGCTGGCCGTCGCGTAGTAGTTCGGGATGCCGGAAACGACCCCTGGCGGCGCGACGACGGCCGGCACATAGGTGCCGTCCGGCGAGGCCGGGTCGCAGCCGGCCAGTCCTCCCAGGGCGAAGCTCGCGGCCATGAGCTTGAGCACGGAGCGCCGGTCCGGGGCAGCCGAGGCCGGGTCGCCTCCGGGTTGGTCGGCCCAGGCCGATGCGTCCCTGATCAGCGGTGGCATGTCGAGCACTCCAGCAGGTTGCGCTTGCCGATGCCATAATGGGCCAGCAACTCGGAAGGAGAGGGCGTGTCGGGCGTCCGCGTCCATTCCGTGTTGAAGATCTCGCTCTCCGGACGGAGGTTCGGGCCGGGGTTCTGATGGCACGAAAGGCAGAAGCCCATGGTCAGCGTGACCGCCTTCTGCATGAGGGGCATCCGGTCCACCTGGCCGTGGCAGGACGCGCAGCCGACGCCCTTGGCGACATGGATGCTGTGGTTGAAATAAACGTAGTCCGGCAGGTTGTACACCCGGTTCCATTGGATCGGCGTGCCGCTTGCGTAGCTTTCCCGCACCGGCGCGAGCAGGTTCGCATTGGTCCAGATCTGGCTATGGCAGGTCATGCACGTGTGGGTCGGCGGCAAGCCTGCCTGCGCCCCCGCAAGCACGGTGTTATGGCACATCAGGCAGTTGATCCCGAGCCCGGCCACATGGTGCTCATGGCTGAACGGCACGGGTTGCGGCAACACGAAGTCGGTTCGGCGCACCCACTCCGTGCGCGGCCATACCCACCACCAGAACAGCCCGAACGCCACCAGCGCGGCCATGCCCAGCAGCACGGCACGCAGCCAGGTGTCCGCATCGGGCGTAAACACGGGTCTGCGGCCGGGTGATATCCCCACAGGATGCTCCCTCTGCGCGTCTGCAGAAGCCATGCTCAACTCCGGTCCGCTCACCGTTGAGCGCCCCCGCATGCAACCCCGATTTGCTCTCGGATGGAACCAAACTTTTCCGTGCACAAGCCCAATAGTGCGACAGCTGGCGCAAGAACTGCCGACCCGTCGGCAAATCGGCTCGCCCTATGCGCCAGGGCTGGTTCGGGATCAGGTCCCAAGTTTTGATCCTTTCTCGTATCAGTGGCTCTCTTGCGTGGCCTTGATTGTAATGAAACTGGATGGACACGTGTCCGGGTCCGGCCCGATGCTCAATGCATGGGATGTCACGAGCTTCCTCTTGTACCCGGGCGCCCGCTGACTGAACAGGAACAGCCCGGTGCGGAGGGCGACGACCGCGCTCCGGTCGGTCAATCCGTAGCTGCCGATCCAAGCCGGCATGACCCAGTTCTCATCCCGCCCCGTCGCCGGGTCGAAGGCGTGCAGCGCCGGCTCGCGGATGTCCACCCAGAACAGCCGGCGCCGGTCCGGGCACCAGGTCGGCGTCTCGCCGTTCAGCGCGCGGGCGGGGAGGACGGTGCGGACGGTGTCGGCGGTCACGGCGCTACAGCTCGCCCCGGGCGGCCATCGCCTTGATCCGGTCGCCGGTGCGGCAGGCGATGGCCTGGATGGTCAGCGACGGGTTGACGCCGCCCACGGTCGGGAACACCGATCCGTCGCAGATCCACAGATTGCGGTGGTCCCAGGAGCGGCAGTCCGCATCGACCACGCTGCTGCGCGGGTCGTCGCCCATGCGGGCGCCCCCGTTCATGTGGCAGGTGTCGTCCTTCTGCTCCCAGATCTCGGTGGCATTGATGGCTTGCAAACCCTGGCCCATGAAGCGCAGCGCGTGCTCGATCAGCCGCTTGTCGTTGTCGCACCAGGAATAGGTGACGCGCGCAATCGGCAGGCCGTACTGGTCCTTGTCGTCGGCGAGCGTCACGGTGTTGCGCTCCTGCGGCAGCATCTCGCCCACCATCTTCAGCCCGACCTGGTGGTTGTACTTTCCCATCTCGGCCATCAGCCGCTCGCCCCACAAGCCCTGTCCGTTGAGCTGCGTGTTGGACCAAAGCTGCGGCAGCGGCCCCTGGCTCATGTAGCAGTAGCCGCCATGGAAATCCTTGTTGTCGTCATAGTTCCAGTGCTCGGTGAGCGCCAGCGAGGGCGGGGACTTGTAGGACCGCACCTCCTGCTCCTTGAGGCCCCATACCGCCTGGTTCGACTGGATCGTGAAGTACTTGCCGACCAGCCCGGAGCTGTTGGCCAACCCGTGCGGGAAACGCGCTGTGGCGGAGTTGAGCAGCAGGCGCGGCGTCTCGATCGCGTAGCCGGCCACGACGACGTTGCGCGCCCGCTGGAAGCGCCACTGCCCTTCGCGGTGATACCGCACGCCGGTCGCGAGCCCCGCGTCGTTCACCTCCACCTTTCCCACCATCGCGAGATCGCGGATTTCGGCGCCCGCCGCCAGCGCGCGGGGGATCCAGGTCAGCAGCACGCTCTGCTTGGCGTTGGTGGAGCACCCCGTCGTGCAGAAGCCGCGATAAACGCAGGGCGGCGACAGGCCGCGCGGCGCAGATAAGGTCGCGATCGGCGTCTCCGTCCACGGAATGCCCATCGCCTCGCAGCCCTCGGCCAGCGCCAGCGCGGCGGCGTTCAGCTCGTGCGCCCGGTAAGGGTAGCGCGGCCGCTTCGGCCCCCACGGGTAGGTGACGGGTCCCGCGATCGCCAGCGCCTGCTCGACCTCGCGGTAGTAGCCCCACATCTCCCGCCAATCGAGCGGCCAATCAAAGCCGTAGCCCAATGCGGTGCGGGACTTGAACCACTCGGGGCGGAAGCGCAGCGACACCATGGCGAAGTGGACGGTGCTGCCGCCCACCGCCTTGCCGCTGTTGTTGGAGCCGAGCTGAGGCGGGTTGTCCCCGTCCACGATGCGGTCGTCGGTCCAGTAGAGCTTGGTCTGCTCGCTCTCGTCCGACGCGAAATCCTCCAGCGGGCGGAAATACGGGCCGGCGTCCAACGCCACGACCGAGAACCCGGCCTCCGCCAGCTTGCACGCCAGCGTGCCGCCGCCCGCGCCGGTGCCGACGATGACGAAATCCACCTCGTCCTCGTCGCGGTGACAGCGCATCGGCACCCAGGCGCCGGGGCGGAACACGTCGGGGGCGCGGCCTCCCGTGGCACGCGGCGCCGCCTCCGGGTCATCCGACACGGCGGTTCTTCCGACGCGCGGCCTCGGCGTCGCCGTGCTTCGCCTCGGCCGCCTCCCAAGGATCGCGCTCGTCGTATCCCGTCCGCACGTAGCCGCGCGGGCTGGCAGGTCCGCCCCAGCCGATCTCGTTCCAGGCCGTGGGATGGGAGTAGTAGGCCAGCACCACGTCGTGGGCCATGCGCTGCTTGAAGAAAACAGTGGGCTTGATGGTCCCCCACGCGCCGTGCGTCAGGTCGCCGCCCTGCATGCGCCGGAGCAGCGCGTCCTGCTCGGCCGCGCCCAGCTCGCGGAACACGGCGCCATGGGCTGCCCGCGCCTCTTCGTCCAGAGCGCGCAGGCCCTGCCTCCACGCTTCGCGCTCCCGCGGCATCCCGGCCTGGCGGTAGCCGTCGGACTTGTTCTGGTGCAGCTTCTGGTCCACCAGGGCGGCAACCGGGATGGCCGGCCGGCCCGCGGGCTGCGGCACGAGGCGCCCGGCGATCGCCACGACGGTCGCGTATTCATGCGCGTCGAAGAAGCGTGGGTCGTCCGGCCGCACGGCCAAGCGACGGTCGATCGCGCGCCGGGTCTGCTCGTTCCAGGACGGCGTGTCGCGCTTCGCCAGCACGTCGTAGCCGGGATAGCGGTCAGGCATCGGGGTGGTCCTCCAGCAGGCCGAGCGCGGCGAGGCCGGCGAGCGCCAGGCCGGTGAAGCTGGGCGGCGCCGGCAGCGGCGGGCCGTTCAGCAGGTTCTGGCTCCAGTTGCGCCAGCCGCCCATGTTCCGGTGCACGCCGAGCGCATGGAACGCCACGCCCCCGAAGCCCAGGAACGCGGTCAGCCGCAGCCACCAGCGGGCGAACCGGCGGTTGCGGCCCGGCGCGCCCAGCGCCGTTTCCGCCATCAGCGCCGCGGCCAGCGGCGGCACGGTGACGGGCAGGAACATGGCCGGGTTGTGGTAGGCGCCGCGGAAGTGCAGCAGCCCCGCCTCCCCGCTGGTGCCGAGCAGGCCGGCGCCGGTCAGCGCCGCCAAGGCGCGGCCCGCCGGGAGACCGAACACCCGGGGCGCGCCGCCCCGATGGTTGCGCACGCGCTCGGAACAAACGCCGAGCAGCCCGGCCAGCAGGATCGCCGCCGGGGCGCCGAGCGGCGCGCCGTAGAACAGGTTCTGCCACACGAAGCCGCTCGGCCGCTTCAGGACGTTGTAAAGGTGGAAGCCGGTCCCGGCCACGCCGGTCAGCGCCGCCAGCGCATAGGCGGCGTCGCGCGCCCGATGCGCCGAGCGGCGCCGGTCGGCGGTGCCGTGCGCGCTGGCCGCGAGCGTCAGCGCGGAGGTGACAAGCGGCGTGACCATCGCCGGGTTCCGGAACGAGCCGCGGTAGTGCTCGATCCCGCTGTCCAGCAGCACCGAAAGCGCGAGCGTGCCGGCCGCGCGGTTCAGCCGCCGCGCCGCCTTGACCACCGCGGCCTCCGCAACGAGAGGCGAAGGCCGCGGAACCAGCGCCGCCTCCAGGCTGTCCAACTCGGTGAGGATCGAGGCCAACACGCCGTGCTGCGTCCCCGCTGCGACAACCTGGTTCATGCTGCGTAACGCTCCGCGTCGGCCCGCTTCAACTCAAGCCCCAGCCCAGGGCGGGACAGATCCGGACGGATCGCGCCCCCTTGCGGCACCGGGGCGCCGTCGAACAGCATGTGCTCGATGCGGACATGGTCATGGAACCATTCGAGATGCCGGAACCGCGGCGCGGCGCAGGCCACATGCAAATGCACCGCCGGGGCGCAATGCCCGGATAGGTCGATGTGATGCGCTTCGCACAAGCTGGCCGTCTGCATGAAGCCCGTGACCCCACCGCATCGGGTCGCGTCGGCCTGCTGCACATCCACGGCGTCCGCACCCAGCATCCGCCGAAAGTAGTCGAGGTCGTAGCCATACTCACCGGCCGCCAGTTCCATCCGCGGCGGCAGACGTTGGCGCAAGTAGTGCAGCCCGGCAAGGTCGTCCGACGACACAGGCTCCTCGAACCAGCGCACGTCCTGGTCGCGCGCGAAGACCTCCGCCAGGCCGAGTGCCTGCCGCGTGGAGTATGCACCGTTTCCATCCACGAACAGCGTGCGGTCCCCGATCGCTTCCTTGGCGACCGCGACGCGATGTGGATCGCGCGCCGGATCCGCGCCGACCTTCATCTTCACCCAGGCGCAGCCGTCCCGCTCCACCCAGCCCCCGAGCTGCTGACGCAACTGGTCGTCGCTGTAGCTAGTGAAGCCGCCGCTGCCGTAGATCGGCACCGCTCCCCGCGCCCGCCCGAGCAGCAGGGCCAAGGGCAGACCCAATAGCTTCGCTTTCAGGTCCCACAACGCCACGTCGACCGCCGAGATGGCGGTCGCCGCCAGGCCATCGCGGCCCATGTTGCGCACAGCCCGGGTCATCGCGCGCCATGCTGCCGGCGGGTCCATGACATCTCCGCCTTGCAGGCAGGCCGCCAGCTTGCCGGCGATCAGCTTCGTGATCACGCCGCTGCTGTATGTGTAGCCTATCCCTGTCCGGCCGCCACCCTTCGCCTCCACGATCACGATGGTCGTGGAGTCCCAGGCGAACGTTCCATCCGCCTCGGGACTGTCAGTCGGCACGGTGTAGGCGTGCGCGCAAACATCCTCCACCCGCGCAGCAGCAGAGCCGGCAACCGACATTGCCTCAACCCTTGCCGGGCAGGACGCTGGCCAGGATCTCCTTGGCGCTGTTTTTGATCACGCTGCCCAGTTCCGGCTCGCTGAACAGCATCGTCGTGAAGTTCTTGGCGTCCTTCAGCGTGATATGCGGCGGCAACGGCGGCACGTTCGGGTCGGCGTAGATGTTGAGGATCACGGGCCGGTCAGCCGCGAGTGCCTCGTCCCACGCGGCGCCGATCTGCTCGGGATCGTTGACCATGATGCCCTTGAGCCCGAGCAGCTCGGCGTAGCTGTGATAGGCGAAGTCGGGGATCGACTGCGTCGACTCCGTCTTGCCGGCTCCAAGCTGCACCCGCTCCTCCCAGGTGACCTGGTTCAGGTCCTGGTTGTTCAGCACCATCACGACCAGATGCGGGTTCGACCACTCCTTCCAGTACTTGGAAATGGTGATCATCACGTTGAGGCCATTCATCTGCATGGCGCCGTCGCCGATGAAGGCAATGACCGTGCGCTCAGGGAAAGCCATCTTGGCCGCCATCGCGTAGGGTGTCGCGGCGCCGAGCGAGGCCAGGCTGCCGGACAGCGAGCCCATCATGCCGCGGCGCATCTTGATGTCGCGCCCGTACCAGTTCGCGACGGACCCGCTGTCGCCGGTCATGATGCAGTTCTCGGGCAGGCGCTTCGACAGCTCCCAGAAGATCCGCTGCGGGTTGATCGGGTCGGCCGCCGTCATTGCCCGGTCTTCGAGCGTCTGCCACCAGCTCCTGATCCCCTCCTCAATGCCGTGGCGCCAGCTGTCGGCCTTTTTCTGCTCCAGCAGCGGCAGCAGCGCGCGGAGGGTCGTGGCGCTGTCGCCCACCATGTTGACCTCCATCGGATAGCGCAGGCTGAGCATGGCGCCGTCGATGTCGATCTGCACGCCGCGGGCACTGCCGGGCTTGGGCAGGAACTCGCTGTAAGGAAAGGCCGAACCGATCATCAGCAGCGTGTCGCAATCCTGCATCAAGTCCCAAGACGGCTTGGTGCCCAGCAGGCCGAGGCCGCCGGTTACGAAGGGAAGGTCATCGGGCACGGCGGCCTTGCCCAGCAACGCCTTGGCCACGCCCGCCTGCAGCTTCTCCGCAACCGCAATCACCTCGTCCGTGGCCCGGAGGGCGCCCGCCCCGACCAGGATGGCCACCTTCTTGCCGGCGTTCAGCACGGCGGCGGCTCGATGGAGAAGCTCGTCGTTGGGAAGCTGCGCCGGGTAGGCGTAGCCGACGCCGGTGTGGGTCGTGCCGTGCTTCAGCGGCGGATCCTCGTAGGCCAGGCCTTGCAGGTCGTTAGGCAGGATGACGCAGGTGACCGTGCGCTTCGTGCTGGCGATGCGCACGGCCCGGTCGATCAGGTGCCGCACCTGGCTGGGCACGCTGGCCATGGCCACGTAGTCGGAAGCCACGTCCTTGAACAGCGATTGCAGGTCAACTTCCTGCTGGTAGTGCGCGCCCAGAGCCGTTCGCGCCTGCTGACCGACAATGGCGACAACGGGGACGTGATCCATCTTCGCGTCGTACAGGCCGTTCAGGAGATGGATCGCACCGGGTCCGGAGGTGGCGTAGCACAAACCCACCTCACCGGTGAACTTCGCATGCGCCGAGGCCATGAAGGCCGCCATCTCTTCGTGGCGCACCTGTACATAATGCATCGTATCCTTCGCCCGCTCGAGCGCGAGGTCGAGCCCGCCGACCCCGTCGCCGGGGTAGCCATAAACGCGCTTGATGCCCCACTCGTTCAAACGGTGCCAAACGAACTCGCTGACGTTCATTGCCATATGCGTTCCCCTCGGATCGGTGTTGGCCAGCGCTCTAGCGAGCGGGCGCGTCGCTTCTCACGGCCGCCACGCCGCGCTTGGGGGAGCGTTCGTCGCATCCCTTCCCTCGGCGGCGAGCAGCCCGGTGCGGCCGGCTGGCGTTGCGCTTGTGTTGCCGACTGCCTGGTACGGGCGAGCGAGTTGCGAGTAAACCGTCGCGGCGAGAACCGGATTGGCGCGGCGGATCTGCCGAATGCGGAGCATGGCGCCGGCCCACGGGATCAAGCCTCTCGCCCACGCTTCGAGAAAAAGCAGCTCCTCCGTGAGGACGGGGTCGGGCAAGCCCGCCGGGGCAGGCGACGGCGCAGAGGCAGCAGAGGGGGCCTGAGGCGTCGAGCGGGTGTGCATGTCTTGCTCCCTTTTTTCCGGGCCAGCCAGTGCAGATGCTTACTGCGCATACGGTCGTACCGACCCAAAGAGCGGCGGTGACTGAGAGTCGGTGTCCCGCACGAGCAAACTCGTTGGCACGATCTTCCGCTGTGATGAGATGATAGGAGACGGGTGGGTGGAGGAAAGCGAAATCGCTGCACGCTGGTGTGCATAAATGCAGAACCCGGCTCCGTGATGCTTGAGGGCGTGCGCGGCGGTCCGTGCGGGGTCTGCACGGGGGCTGCGGCCGGCTCCTGCGGCCTCCGCCGTGCTACGGCCCGGCAGCCGCCTCCCGTTCGGTGGCGCGGTCCGGGTCCATGGCGCCTGCGCCGCGCCGGAATGCCTCGGCGACGCAGTCGAGCACGGCCCTGATCCGCGGCATGTGCCTTATGTCCTCATGCACCGCGATCCAAACCTCCGCCCCGGGAACTGGCGCCGGGGTGTCCAACCGGCGCAGGGCTGGCTCGTTGTCGCCGCGGAAACGGGGCAGCAGCGCCAGGCCCCCTGCTTGCAGGACGGCCCAGAACAGGGTTTCGCGGCTGTCCGTCCGGAGCAAGACCTGCGCGCGTCCGGCGACGTCCGCCAGCCAGCCGGCCTGCTCGGGAAGCTCGCTTTCGTCCAGCATCGAAACCAGGTGGTGGCCGGCGCAGCCAGCGTGCGGGTCGGGGTCCCCATGACGGCTGAGGTAGGCAAGGCTGGCATACAGGCCGAAGGCCAGCGTGCCGATGCGCCGGGCCACGAGCCCGTTCTGGTCGAAGCGGCGCAGGCGCAGGCAAATCTCGGCCTCCTGCGCCGCGAGGTCACGGGCCGGGGCATGCGAAAGCAGTTCCATCCTGATCCCCGGGTGCCGCGTGTAAAGGGCAGCGGCACAGGGGGCCAGCACATGGCTGGTCAGGAGCGGGGTACTGGCGACGCGGACAGTGCCGGCAAGCTTGGTGTCCAAGCCTCCGACCGCACGCTTGACGGAGTGCATCTCCGCCTCGACCCGCTCCACATGCTCGCGGATTGCTGCCCCGGCGAGCGTGGGCACGTAGCCCTCCTGGGTGCGCTCAACCAAGCGCACGCCCAACTGGGCCTCAAGAGAGGTGAGGCGGCGTCCCACCGTGGACTGGGTCACGTTCAACTGCTTGGCAGCCGCAACCAGGCTGTGGTGCCGGATCACCTCGAGGAAGAAGCGCAGATCATCCCAGTCCATCGGATCGGCTCCATGCATTCTTGCGAGACCAAGTGCAGAATTGATTGTTTTCTGACCTGTGAACAGCGCCAAGGATGACGCAGGGATTCCGGAACCTCGCGCGAAGCTAACGTTTGCGATTGCGGGATCAAGAGAGGGGGGCACCCGCTCACCGCATAGTGGCGGCAAGCGGTCCCCGTTTGTGCGGGGGCAAGGCTGATGACCCTTGGATGGACCTTGAATGACGCGCTTGAACCAATGTTGATCGCACTTTGGCCTAAATGTTCGGGCGGGAGACGACCTCGGTTCCGCGGGGATGGATGACAAACATCGAATCTTCTGAACCGCCACTTATACCCGAAAGGGCCTAACCCATACTGAGATATGCCCGCTCGTCCCGGGTTGCACCCGAACATAGGAACGCCGATGAGCAACCACCCGCCGCCAGGGCCAAGTGCTTCCATCCATTCGGTTTCGAAGCCGGAACTGGACGCTTTCGTAAAGGAGAGCGCCGGCTCGGCAGCATCCCACACCCTTCGTTGCCGGACTGTGGCCGAGGGGCGCTTCCGGCAATCGAACTACGTGCGCGACCTGCCGGCCTACTCAATGGAGCAGCGGTTGGGGCCGTCAGGGGATGACTTGGTGCCGACGCCTGCAGAAGGGCTGCTGGCCGCGCTCGGCTCGTGCCTCGCTGTTGGCATCCACGCCAACGCCGTTGCGCGTGCCATCCCGATCAAGAGCTTGCACCTTGACCTCGAGGCAGACTTCGACCTGACCGCCGTGTGGGGGGTCGTCAACGTCAACCCTCAGAGGATCGGTTTCAATAATGTCCGGGTGACCGCGCACATCGAGGCGGACGCACCCCGCACCGTCGTTGAGGCCCTCGTTGCCCACGCCGTTCTCTGGTCGCCGGTGAGCAACACGCTTTACAATCCTGTCCACATCGAGGCCACCGTTGCTTGAAGCCTGGCCCGTTATGATCTGCTGATGAAGCCACGTATCGCCCCAAGGCGGGTGAGAACCGCCTCATAACCCCCGTCCAATCGCCTGACGAGCAGAGTGGCGTTGGCCAGGGTGCCGGTGCAAGGATAGGGATGGTAGCCTGACGATGGCTGCAGGGTTGCGTCGCTTGAATGCCGTTCAAGCACACTGCCGCCCGTGATCCCCGCGCTCTGCGGGTCCGCTACCGTGTCACGGGCTGGCCGGCGTATGAAGCAGGCCTGTGGCACGGTGGCCTCATGCCAGGGCTGGACAAGGGGGCGCTGACCGGCTGGACCGCACTGAAGCGGAGCAATCCCGGCGGGTCGCCGCTCTCCTCCGACTTGGTCGCTGGGCTCGTGCTGACGCTGTGGCTCCAGTACGATTGCCTGCGTCTTACGACCCGGTGCGGGCGATCATGGCCAAAGCGCACAAGCTGCTCATCGCCGCGTTCCACATGCTGGGCACGTTCCGGGCGAGGCGTTCCGCGATCTCGGCGAGAGCTACCTCGACCAGGCGGCACGCAAGCGCTCCACGGCCAAGCTGGTCCGGCGCCTCAGCAACCTAGGCTACGACCTCATGCTCGTCCCGGAGGCGGCATAGCCCTCCCGCCTGCACATTCGGGGTCTATTTCTTCAACAGTGGCCTAAATCCGAATTGGGCAGAAGCGCGTCGTCCCTGGCGATCGGGCTTGGCATCGGCGCTTCCATGACCGCAAAGGCGGGGGCACTGCGGTGCGGCAGTGCCATTCGGGAAGCGTTTGACAGGATCGCGGGGCAGCGGCATGGAGTGGCTGGTGACGATGCCCTCTCGACAGCCGCGTTCCCTTGCTCCCGCAAGCACGACCTTCCCCGAAACAGCCACGCCGCCCTGCGGTGACTGAAGCGCTGCTTTTCGGGTCCGTTGGCCACGTGAGCTGGTGGCAGGAATGCGATCGGGCGATCGTGGTGTTCATCTACGGCCTGGCCATTGTGCGGTTCGCTGGCAGGCGCGTGTTCGGCAAGTGGGCGGCGCTCGACATCGTCGTCTCCGTCATCGTCGGTTCCAACCTGAGCCGGGCACTCACGGGACAGGCGTCGTTGGGCGGCACGCTCGCCGCGACCACCGTGCTCATGGCGCTGCATTGGGTCCTGGCCCAGACTGCCGCAAGGTCGACGTGGTTGGCCGATATCCTGGAGGGAACGCCGATCGAGCTAGGGCGCGGCGGCTCGGTCGACCGTGCGACCCTGCGTCGCCACTCCGTCAGTCAGCGCGACGTCGACGAGGCGCTACGCCAATCGAGTGTCGACGCGGTCGAGAGGACGCGCCGCATCGTCCTGGAGCCCAGCGGAAAGATCAACGTGCTCAAGAGCTGACGGGAGCGCCGCTAGGCGAGCAGGTCGATCGCCAGCAAGTACTTGGTCGCCGCAATGAACAGGCGCGTCATCCCAGGCCCGCCGAACGCGCAGTTGGAGCAGACGGAAGGGGCAGGGATGTAGCCGAGCGGGGTGCGGTCGGGTGCGACGACGTGGATGCCGTCTGCGGCCGTGGTCCACACCCAGCCACGTGCATCGACGGCGAACCCATCAGGGTAGCCGTGATCGGTGTGGCAAAAGAAGCGCCGGCCGGACAGGGTGCCATCGGCGGCCACGTCGAATGCCAGGATCTCGTGCGTGCTGCCGGTCTGCGGCCCGGGGATCTCGTTCAGCGACAGCGCGGTATCCGACACGTAAAGCGTCCGGCCATCGGGCGAGAAGAACAGGCCGTTGGGCTGCTCGAAATCGGCCATCCGGCGCAGTCCGCCGCTGGCCGGGTCGAACCGGTACACGCTGCGGTGGTCGAGTTCGGGTTCGGCGAGGCTGCCCTGGTTCGGCATCAGCAGCCCGAAGGTCGGGTCGGTGAACCAGATGGCGCCATCCGCCGCCACCGTGACGTCGTTGGGCGAGTTGAGCCGCTTGCCCTCGAAACGGGTGACGATCGGCTCGACGCCGCCGTCCCCGGTTGAGCGGCTGATGCAGCGCCGGCCGTGCTCGCAATGGACGAGATGGCCGTCCGCACCCAGCGCGTTGCCGTTCATGAAATAGGTGCCGTCGATGGCGACGGTCACACGCCCGTCCCCAGGGTGCCACTTCAGCAACCGGCGGTTCGACACGTCCGACCAGTAAAGGCAGCCCTCCGCCGTGTGCCAGACCGGGCCCTCGCCGTGCAGGGTACCTTCGTATAGGCGGAGCAGCGGTGCGTCCAGGGACAGCACCTCGGCCAGCCGCGGGTCGTCGATCTGCACGCCCTGGAACGCCTCCACCGGCTCGGGAGGGCCAGCCCTGCGCAACAGGCGTCCCGGAAGCAGCGAGTCTTCTTCGGTCATGCTGGTGCTCCGATCGATTGGGCAGGGATGTCACTGTCCCTGCCGGTGGACCTGCTGGAGGTGGCCGTCCGGGTCGCGGATGAGCGCCGCTTCCAAGCCGCCCCATAGGATGCGCGTGGCCGCAACGTCGTTTGCCTGCAGCACCGGACCCCGGCTGCCGTTCGGGACCCGGTAGCCGAGCAGCTCCAGATGCGGTGTTCCCTCGGTCGGGACCATCGGGACGACGGCGACCTCGACCCCGGCGAGATCGTCGAGGCGTTGCTGCTCCGAACCCTCGTTGAGTGTCCGGTCGCCGATGCGCAAGCCGAGCGCGCGGTAGAACGCGGCGCCCGCGTCGGCGTCGGCGACGCTGATGGCCGAGTGGTCGATGCCGAGGCCGATCTGCCCGGCCAGCGGCCGGTCGGCTCTCCAGGCCTGCGCCGTCTTGTCACGCGGAAACTGCAGGAGTTCGAGCGGATGCCCGTCGGGATCGCGGAACTTGAAGGCCTGCACGCCTCCGGACGAGCTTGGCAGTTGCTGTGGACCGCCCCGGGAGATCGGGACGATGTCGCGCAACCGGGCGAATGCCTCGCCCATTTCGGATACCACCAAGGCGAGGTGCTGGAACCACAACGACGCGGCGTCGCCGTCCGCAGGGTAGGGCCGGCCAGCCGGCTCGAACTGGTCGATCGACATGGCCTGCCGGCCGAGGCTCATCACTTGCCGGCGGCCGGCGCCGGACAGGCCGAGCAGCGCCATCTCGGCCTGGCCGATCGGCTTCTCCTCCCCGTCCGCCGCGAAACCCAGCACGTCGCGGTAAAAACGAACGAGGCGGGGCAGGTCGGTCGTTGCCACGCCGAAGCCGGTGATCATGTTCAGCGTCCGCTGGCTCATTCGAGCTACTCCCGGAACGGCTTCAGGCAAGCTGCAGGGATCAGCTGATATGGCAGGGCTCATGGCGCGGGTCGACGTGCAGCTGCACCGTCATCAACACCGCAGGCTGGTCGCCGATGGTGCCCGAGCGGTGCCCTTTCCGGCCCTCCGCGCTCTCCTTGCAGCCCTGGTCCTCGCCGAATGAGAACTCGCCGGGTCCCTGTTCGATGCGGGTGCCGTCCATGCTCTCGATCCACCAGCGGCCGGACAGCACGACGATCCACTGCGGCGCCGGGTTCTCGTGCCAGTCGCCGACCCAGCCAGCGGGCTGCACCGTGACGACGACCGTCGATGGGACCTTCCCGTGCTTGTTGTTCCATTGCGGGTCCGCCCCGCCGACGCCCTTCAGCTCGAACCTTGTGAGCGCGCATTTCTTCTGGTGGCTGACGCCGTTCTCGTCGGTCCAGAGATGCCAGTAGGGGATGCGCGGCTTCGGCCCGCTCTTGCCGCCGCTCCCCGCCTGTCCGCCCTCGGTGCCGCCGGACGCCATGGTCGCGATTGGGTTGCGCATCGTCGGTCTCCAGTGTCAGTGCGGCGGCGCGGAGGCCGCATACGGGTGGGAGGATGCCAGAGGGTCGTTCACGAAGGCGTGCCAGTCATGGCCGTCGAGGCCGACCGTTATGAGCAGGAAGCCGGACGCCAGCGAGAAGTTCTTCAGGAAGTCCCAAAACAGCTCGCGGCCTTTGCTCTCGCCGGCTTTCCAGAAATCTCCGGGCTCCCAGAACCGCTTGAACAGAACCGCGGTCACGGCGCAGTAGCCGGCCATGATGAAGGCCGCGAGCCGGTCGGCCACCCCGGTCAATATGCCAACCGGCATGACGAGTTCGACGAACACCCCGGCCCCGATCAGCGCCGCGGCCACGCGGTACGACGAGAACACCTGCAATGCCTGCTTCACCGCGCCGTGGAAGTTCAGAATCTTGTCGAGCGCGCTTGCCGGGAAGAACAGCACGACGAGGCCATACCGCACGGCCAATATGACGAGATTGGACGTGGTCATCTGATCGCTGCTCCCGTCTGCTTCATGTCGGCGTCCCGGCGGAACATGCCGCCGGCCCCGGTCGCCTCGGCCATGGCTCTGGCGGGCGTCATTCGATGACCACCTCAACGCCGTCGCTTGTTGTCACCGCAGCCGCGGCTCTGTCGCCCTGGCGCGTGAAACGGAGCGAGGCGGTGCCGCCGGCCACTCGTAGCCCGTGCAGCGACAGCGCGTTCACCCCATCGGGCAGCAGCGGACGGCGGACGTGAAGACGCTTGCCGAAGCCGTCAGCGTGCAGGCCGAGCAGTTCGGCGACCATGAACGGCAACGCGGCAGCCGACCACGCCTGCATCGGGTCGGCGCGCGGGGTGTGCGTTGGGCCGTCGCCGGGCTGGCGCTGGGTGCCGGCGATGAACTCGGGCAACCGCTCCCGGCGGAAGCCATGCGCGGCATCCAGCGTGGCCGCCACGATGCGCAGGGCCGCTGCGTCCTCCCCATAGCGGCGCAGCCCGGAGACGATCAGCGAGTTGTCGAAAGGCCAGACACTGCCCTGCTGGTAGGCGAGCGGGTCGAAGGCGGTGTGGCTGGCCGAGAGCGTGCGCACGCCCCAGCCGGAGAACATGTCCGGCCGCATGATCCGCGCCGCCACCCTGGCCGCATGGCCGGGGCTGGCAATGCCGGTCCAGAGAACCTGGGCGGCGTTGGAGGTGACGGACGCCACCTGCTGGCCGCCCTGCTCCAGCGCCAGGCAGTAGCAGCCTTCCGCGTGCATCCAGAAGTCGCGCCCGAACCGCTCTTGCAGGTCGGCCGCGGTCGCGTCCAGCCGCTCCGCACGCCCAGACTCGCCGGTGCGATGGAGCAAGCTCCCAACGAGGCTCATGGCCTGGAAAGCGTAGCCCTGCACCTCGACCAGGGCGAGCGGGGGGACGGGGTAGCTGCCATCGTCCCGAAGCACGCCGGTGCCGGAGTCGCGCCAGCTTTGGTTGACCGGCTGCTTGCCCTCCGCCAGCCCATCGTAGGTGACGTAGCCATGGCCCTCAGCCAGCTTCCGATCGAGCCAGCCCAGGGCGGCGTCGATGTTGGGCTTCAGTTCTTGAAACAGGGCGAGGTCGCCGGTCCAGTCCACGTGCCGTGCGATGGCAATCAGGAACAGCAACGTGGAGTCCACCGCGGCGTAGCTTGGCGTCTGCGAGACCTCGTGCAGGTGCGCGAGTTCGCCGACCCGCAGCTCGTGCAGGATTTTGCCCGGCTGCTCGCGGGTCTTCGCGTCGTCCTTCCGCCCCTGCCAATGCGCAAGCGAGCGGGTGGTGCGGGCGCCGAGGTCGGGGTTGAAGGTGAGGCACTGGATGGCCGGCAGCAGGCTGTCGCGGCCGAACAGGCCGACGAACCAGGGCACCCCGGCCGCCGTGAAGCGGTGCTCGCCGCGCCGGACCTCCAGCAGCGCCAGGTCGGATAGCGAGCGCGCCAGCGTCTCGCTCAAGCCTTTGCTCGGCGTCTCCACGTGCGCATAGCCATCCAGCAAACGTCCGGCCGCCTGCTCCTTGGCCTCGCGCATGGCCTCGGCGCTGCGGGGCGCGCGGGCTGAAGCCGGCGGGGTTTCGCCGACGGGCCGCTCGTCCACGCGGCAGGTCACGATCAGGTCCTGGCTGGCCCGCGGCGCGAGCGACAGCGCGAAGTGCGCCACAGTCTGCTCGGTCGTGCGCGGAGCCACGACCGGCGGCAGCGAGAAATCGACCAGTAAGCTGCGCCGCACGCCGTCGGCGCCTTCATAGCAGAACCGCAGCGCCGTATCGTCCCAAACCGGCGCCAGCAACCGGCCGCGCTGGCCCGGCGGCGCGCCGCGCAGGACGAACATGCTTTCGAACGTCGTGCAGAACTCCAGCGAAACCGGCAGCACGACGGTCCTGTCCGTGAAGTTGCGCAAGGTGAGCATGTCGATGAACACCGGACCGTCATCCAGCAGCAGCAGGGTGCGGCGCAGGCTCAGCTTGTGGTCGGGGATACCCGCCCCGTTCGTCGCCCGCAGCTTGCTGTTGGTGAGTTCGATCTGTGCCGCCATGCCCTCGACGTCGGAGGCCATCAGCAGCAGCGGATCGGTGCCGTGCAGGCGCAGGGCATACGCGCCGAGGTAGCAGGTGTCGCGGTAGAACAGCCCGAAACCCGGCACGTCGAGCGGGAAGCTGCCGTCCTCGCGCGTCAGCAGCACCAAGTCGTTGGCCTTCAGCAGCAGCGGGTTGCGTATGTCGATCGAGAGCGGGCGGTCGGCCATGATCGGCTATCCCTTGGGCCCGGCGCCCAAGGCGCGGCTCTCGGCGATGAAGTGGAAGAACCGGCCGCTGAACGGCTTGAGCACCTCCAAGGTCGCCTCGTGCGCCTCCGTCTTGATGTCGGAGGCGAGCGAGGCATGGATCGAACGGAGGTCGGGGAAATCCATTTCCAGCACCATGACGATCGGGATGGCGCCAGGGTCGGCCTCCTTGGTCCGCAGCACGCGAACGTCTTGGACGTGCGGGAAGCGTCGCCAGATCGGCTCCAGCCGCTCACGGACTTGGTCAAAGAAGGCGTCCTCCCCTCCCGCCTTGAAGGACCCTTCGAAAATTGCGACGCGTGTCAGCATGGCGGTCAGTCCCCTGTCCGAGTTCAGCCTTGGAGCCGGCCGGCGATGTGGTCGGCGACGCGCAGCGCGTTGGCGATGATGGTCAGGGTCGGGTTCACCGCCCCGATGGAAGGAAAGAAGCTCGCGTCGGTGACGTAAAGGTTGTCCACCTCGTGGGCGCGGCAGTCCAGGTTCAGCACCGACGAGGCCGGGTCGGTGCCGAAGCGGCAGGTGCCGGCCTGGTGCGCGGTGCCGCTGATCGGGATGTCCTTGCCGAGATAGAGGCGCCGCTCGAACAGGTGCTTGTGCGCGCCCATCGGCTCCAGCAGGCTTTCCAGCTTGTCCCTCAGCCGCTGCGCCGCCTCCTCATTACCCTCGGTAATGTCGAGGACGACCTTGTTACCGTCGTAGAAGATGCGGTTTTCGGGCCGCGGCAAATCCTCGCTTTGCAACCAGAAACTGATCGAGTGCTGGGCCATCTTCTCGAACGGCCATTCCGGCGTCCAGGACAGCCAAGACGGCAGCGACTCGCCGCGGATTTGCTCGCCGTGCGACGTGGCGCACATTTGGATCAGCCCCATCGGATACTCCCAATCCGGCGAGCCGAAATAGTAGTCGCTGACCGCCAGCGTCTTCTGGAACACGGTGTCGTTCGGCTCGCGCAGCAGCGCCATGAGGACGGACATGTTGTGGCGCATGTAGTTGCGCCCAACCTGGTCCGACCCGTTCGCCAGACCGCGCGGGTGCGCGTCGCTGGCCGAGCGGAGCAGCAGCAGGGCGGAGCTGAGCGCGCCGCAGGCCACAACGACGATGTCGGCGGAGTACCGCTCCTCCTGACCGTCCCGGGTCACGTGGACCCGGCTGACGGTCCTCCCGGAGGGATCGGTCTCAAGCTTCGACACGAAAGCGCCGGTGAGCAGGGTGAAGTTGGGGTGGGCCGCAAGCGCCGGGTCGACGCAGATCACCTGGGCGTCGGCCTTGGCGTTGATGGCGCACGGGAACCCGTCGAACGTGTCGCACCGGATGCACGGGCTGGTCGGCGTCGGCTTGCCGTCACGCTCGTCAAGCAGGATGCCCAGCGGCAGGTGGAACGGGTGCAGCCCCTGGCCGGCCAGCCGGTCGCTGAGTTGCTGGATGCGCGGCTCGTGGCTGACCGGCGGATAGGCGTATGGCTTGCTCGACCAGGGCTCGTTGGGATCCTCGCCGCGCTGGCCATGGACGTGGAACAGCGCCTCGGCCTCGCAGTAGTACGGCTCGAACGCGTCATAGCCGAGCGGCCACGCGGGCGAGATGCCGTCCTTGTGGCGGAGCTCGCCGAAATCCTGCTCCCGCAAGCGGAACAGCGCCGACCCGTACACCTTGGAGTTGCCGCCCACGTAGTAGTGCAGGCCGGGATGGAACGTTTCGCCGTTCTTGCCGTACCAGGTGTCGGGTGCCTGGTAGGCGCCGTCCACGAACACGGTCTTCGCGTCCCAGTTGGCGCGCGAGCGGGGCAGGTAGGAGCCGCGCTCCAGCATCAGGATGCGCCTGCCCGTGGGAGCCAGCCGATGCGCGAGCGAGCCGCCCCCTGGGCCGCTGCCGATGACGATGACGTCGTAGTGGTCGGGCGAGGCCATGTTATTGCCACCTTGCGGAAAAGCCTGTTGAAAGAGGGGCTGGGGCGCGGCGGTCCTCCGCACCGTCGGTCATCGCGTTCCATCTTCGGCTGCGTGCAGGTCGGCCACGGTTGCCAGGAACGAGCCATGCACCAGGCCAAGCGGGATGTTCCCCAGCATCTCGCCGTTTTCGGGGTCGATCTCCTCCGAAAAGAAGCCCAGGTCGTTGGCATAGGCCAGGCCGCGCTCGACCTGCGCGGCTGCGCGTTCGAGGTCGCCGCGCTTCACCCAGTAGTGCGCCACCCAGAACGTGCCGGCCAGGAACGCGCCCTCTTTCCGCGCCACCTTGCTGCTCTGGAGATGGCGATGCAGCAATCCGCCGCCGACGCCGTATTGGCGCTCCAGCGCTTCGACCGTGGCGGCCATGCCAGGCTCCCCGGCCGCCACGTAGCCCCAGACCGGGAACAGGGCCGTGGACATGTCGGCAAACGTGCTGCCGGGTGTCGCGCCGAACACGCCGTCCGGCGTGCGGCAGTCTGCCGAGACGAAGCCGCGCATGGCGCCGGCAGCCTTGCGCCACCCTTCCGCCTGGGAGGGCGCCGCCGTGTGCGCCGCGATGCGCTCCAACGCGCAGGCCGAGAACACCAGGCCGGAGGTGTAGTGGCGCTTCTGCGACTCCTCCCAGATGCCATGGGCGCGGTCACGCCAGTGCGCCTGCAGGAAATCCGCCGTGGCCGCCGCCGCATCCCAGCCGTCCCGTCCGCCGCAATGGGAATAGACCTCGCTGGCGGCCAGGACGAAGCCCGCAAGCGAACCGAGCTGGAGCTGCTTGGCGGCCTTGTTGCCGGCTAGGTTCGGGTGCCCGTCGCGGTATCCCGCGACCCCGAGCTTGCGCTGCGGCGGTACTCGTTCGCCGCCCACGGCAGCGACCGGGTCGAGCGGGTTCTGGTAGCCGGTGTCGAGCAGGCTGCCGACATAGCGAAGATAGTGCCGCGCGGCGTCGCCGCCGGGCTCGAAACGGATGAGCGCGCGGACGATCATGCCGCTGTCGCGCAGCCAGGAGTAGCGGTAGTCGAAGTTGCGCTTGCCGCCGACGATCTCGGGCAGCGAGGTGGTCACGGAAGCGGCAATCGCCCCGGTCTCCTCGTAGGTAAGGAGGCGCAGCGCGCGCAGGGAAGCGTGCACGGCATCCGCGAACGGGCCGTCGTACGAGGAGCGCGACGCCAGCACACGCCAGCTTTCCTCCGTCGCGGCTTGCCAGGCGCCGATCGTTTCCCCATCCGCGGGCACGGCCGAGGCGCCGTCGCAGAGCACCGCCCAGGACGGCTCGCCGCTCGGCACATGGACGACGATCTTGCCGTTCTCAACCGAAGCGGGGTGGGATGCCTGCAAGCGGAAGCGGCCATCGATCACAACCGCGGCCTCGCCGTCAGTGCGCAGATGCGGGATGCGCCGGCCGTCGCGGGGCCGCAGGATCAGGCTCATCGCCAGCTCGGCTGGCGCGGCGGCGAAACGCCGGCAGATCGCGCCCCGAGGTCCGCCCGCCCCGCCGAGCGGCATCCAATCCGTGATCGACAGCTTGCCGGCCGGATGGCCCAGCGTGGTTTCCAGCACGCCGCTGTGCCCGAGATAGCGCCGCCCGGCAGGTTTGGCTCCGTCCAACTCGATGCGCCATGCCCCGCCCACATCGGGGTCGAGCAGCGAGCCGAGCAGGCTCGGCGCATCGAACCGGCCCGGACAGAACCAGGCGATTTCCCCGGGGCGCGTCACGATCGCGGCAGTACGCCGATCCCCAATCACGCCGAGGTCAGCGATGGGCGGCGAGGACCGGGCCAGGCGCTCCAAACCTGTCCTGCGGAGCACACGGCCGGCCTTTCGGTGCATTGTTCGTTGCAGGGCGGGCCATGCTTCAACCATGGGACGTCTTATCAGGCATACCCCGGTCCCGATGCGGCAACCGCGACGGCGACGCCCTGACCGCCGCATGCAGCCACCCGGCGGCGGAGGCCAGCATCAAACGTCCAAACGTTTTGCAAGCTGATGCACGCCGGCGATGAAGGCGACGGCTGCGACCGCCCAGAAGACCGTGCGATGCCGGTCGGTGAACATCTCCCAGCTGCCGGTTCTCGATCGTGCATCGAACCGCCCGTGCGCGCCGTAATTGCCCGGCACCGGCTCATACAGGTTGGCCGGCGCGTCCTCCCTCAGCTTCTCGTGCGTGAGCTGCCCGGAGTAGCCCGCCTTGGCCAGATACCTGTCGATCAGCCCCGGGGCGATGCGGTTGGCGAGGATCGCCTTGACCGTCGGGAAGCCGACCCAGACCTGCCGGCGGCGGTGCGTGGCAGCGAAGAAGATCGCGCGCGCCGGCACTTCCGGCTGGTAGATCGGGGGAACGGGCTGAGCCTTGTCGCCCATCTTGTTCAAGGCCCAATCGAACTGCGGCGTGTTCACGGCCGGCAGGTCGACCATGGTCAGGTGCACGTCGAGCTTGTCGTGGATGATCTCAGAGCGCAAGGCGTCGGTGAAGCCGCGGATGGCAAACTTGGCGCCACAGTAGATCGACTGCAGCGGTACCGAGCGGTAGCCGAGCGCCGACCCGACATTGACAATCGTGCCCCGGTTGCGCGTGCGCATCCGCTTGAGCGCGGACATCGTGCCGTGGACTTGGCCGAGATAGGTGACGCGGGTGCCACGCTCGAACTCCTCGGCCGTGAGCTTGCTGACCGGTGCAAACACCGTTGCCATGGCCACGTTGACCCACACGTCGATCGGGCCGAGTTCCCCTTCCACCCTGGAAGCCGCGGCCTCCACGGCAGCGGCGTCGGCCACGTCGGTTGGGATCGGCAAGGCCCTGACACCGTACTTGCGCAATTCGGCAGCCGCCCTTTCCAACCGGTCCTTGTCCCGCGACAGCAGCGCCACGTCGTAGCCCTGGCGGGCAAATTCTTCGACCGTCGCACGGCCCACCCCGGCTCCTGCTCCAGTCACCACAACGACTTTCGGCATCGCACGTCTCCTGTTCACGGGAGGTCGGGAAGCCGACCTGGCCCGCAGCGTCTCAGCAAGCAAACGAGTTGGCTCAACCGTTGGTGACTAGCAGGTACGCCGCCGAGGCTGGCGTCAGCCGGAACGACCTCTGTCAAGCCCGTTAGAAGTAATGGCGAAGCTGCTGGCCGCGTGACGTTGCGCCGGAAATCCGACGTCCTTCGCGTCCACAGATTGCCCCGGGGATCCCTAGTGAGGGGCACCATTGGAAACAGCGCAGCGCAGAATGCTGGAAGAAACCCTATTTTCTGCATGCCGCTTCCCTGCGCCGCGGCTGGCAACGTTGCTAGGCTTTACCGATCACAAATCCGGTCGCACAGGCCAGCAGCAAAGCGACAAGCGGCCGTGACCGCACGAGTCTAACAAGACCCTCAGCAGCTCTCGTGGGCGGATCAATGATTGATCCGTAGCGGTCCTCCACAGCTGCCGCGGCCTCGTCAAGGTTGCTTTCCACCGCCGTTCTGGCTGCTTGGGCGGCGATGTCGCCGACCTTCTCTTTCATTGAGTCGGCAATGTGTCCTGCCACACCATTTCGACCTTCGTCCTGCGTCGCCGGGTTCATGCTGGCCTCCTTTCCGTATCAGGTTATTGATGAATGCTTCCGCATTCAGCCGATTGTTCAGTGCGTCGGGTTGATCCCTGTTGCCAAGGTCCTGACGGACCCGTGACAAGTTCGGTTGGTGTCCACGAGTGTTCCACGAGTCCTCCTGGCCGCACGTCCCAGCAAGCAGTGGCAGGTCCTGCGGACCGCAATGGCACGCGCGCGTCCTGGGCCGGGACACGCCAGCTCGTGCCGGATCCGGCACGAGATAGCAGTTGCCCAAGTTGCCCGGGGCATTCACGGCCGGTCGACCCTGAGCCGTCCGCGCCGCATGCCCCTGCCGGTGGCGCCGGGCCACCAGTGGAACGGCTAGCCTGGATAATTCTTGAGGGTTGGCGGGCATAGTACAAGCCCTTGATCCAGCGTAGAATGTGGTTCTCGAGGCCAATTCTACGGATCCGGAGCGCCATGCCCGCCAAGGTTGAGCTTATCCCT